>Ga0210409_10000645_pt1 | contig 52837 bp, 45 predicted proteins | sample IncBWH17MmetaG_FD_161649 | JGI IMG/M metagenome (GOLD analysis project Ga0210409, IMG submission 161649) | Forest soil microbial communities from Barre Woods Harvard Forest LTER site, Petersham, Massachusetts, United States - Inc-BW-H-17-M | ecosystem: Environmental > Terrestrial > Soil >... | reverse complement strand
GCTGATAGCGCGTGTGAAAATCACATCCTATAATCAACATTGCTCGGCTCCTTTCTTCCGAGCCTTGGTCGTCGACAGCTGCCAAGTCTACTCGGGAGAAGGAGCCGACAACGTCATCCAATCAGCCCATTTTCAAACTGGAGATAACCTACCGGTGCGAGCGTCGCCGGAGTTGAAACTGTGGGTCTTCCCGGATTCGCGTCGGGGACTGCCGATGTTCCCGGCTGTGCAGCACTCGATTGAAGGAAAACATGCAGGATCAAGAGTAGCCAAATTGGCGTGAACTTCAACTCACGTCCTCATTTGGTGCGATACGGAAGACCATGCGTACGAGTCTGCTTTCCCGCAATCTGGTGCCGTAGAAGGGCACTAGAAAGAGCCCACGAATGACGTCTTTCAATAATGCTCGCTGCTGTTTGAAGCAAATCAACCCGCGCCAACCGAGTTTTCCGAGAAGAGCAAGCCGCAAACGTGCAAGGCTGAACGCCAGACGAGACAAAGATGCCGGAATGTCCTCCTCACGGTGGTGCTCGTAGTACACGTAGTTCATCGACGCGCCGGACTGCACTTTGATGAAATTATGGGCTGCGCGGTTCTTCGGATCCGCAGCAACCTCCCGAATAAGATCTTGGAAATCCCTGGAATCAGTCTCCAGTGTTTCGAGGCTGTAAAACCAGTTGATCAGTTTTACTCCCAGCGGGTCCCAGAGATACTCGTTCATAACCAACGGTAGTCCGAGGTGAAAAAGTTTGATCACTGCCAAATGGACGCGCAGATGGCATTGGTAAGCATCATCCATACACTCATAGAGCCGGGTAGTATCACGCGTCACGCTGCGTTGAAATGCGCTGATAACAGTATCGAGATCCTTCGTAAAATCACGGGTATCGCAGCCGCTCAATTCCCTCTGAATTATCGCCGCGATCTGCCGGATCTGCAGCGACGACAAAGCTAACCCAACGCTGTACAGCGGATCGACGGTATCGCCCGCATCGCCAATGATGTACCAGCGGTCGGGTGAATAACGCTGGCGGCATTCCCACATATATGAGCCGTAGAAATTCGTATCGACTACCGTGCCGCTGCGCGCCAGATCGACAACGACCGGGTGTTCGCGCCCGACACACTCGAGGAACTGCTCCATCGTGCGCACCTCACCATGTGGATAGACGTCCTTACGATAGGTGATGCCGATGCTAATGAGTGGCAGGTTTTCCGGCGAGCGCATCGGGATGCACCATATCCAGTTGCCCTTTCCAAAGAAATGATGAGTCGCGAAGTAAGGAACGTAGGCTCGGTTTTGCTTCTTGAGGGCCCGGATACGGCCCAGAATTTCAGGGTTGAAATTCATCAGGCGAAACCAGAAGACGTTTTTCTGTTCCCTGACCGTCTCCTGAAGTTGCAACTGCTTCGAGAGCACCCGGTTCCGGCCGGTGGCATCGACAAGCCAGCGCGCGCTCACCGTGTGCTTTAGCCCAGCAGTGTCCTGCACCGTCAGCGCGTGCAGCCCGTCGCCGCTGTTGATATCGACGCGGGCCACGGTGCCCTCGATCAACTTCACGCCATTCTCCAGGTTGCGCCGGCGCACCTCCTGATCGAATGTGAAACGGTTAATCTGGAAAGATAGCAGCAGAGGCGCCGTCGGAATCTCGTCGACGATGTAGGTCCGATCCGCGGGATTGTTGATGTCGGGTTTGAAATAATAGGTCAGGCCGTATTTCGGATAGTGGTTTTCCACGAGGTAAGCGCCGAGCCCGAGTTCGAAAAGGAAATCGACACTGACCTCGACGAGGGATTCGCCGACGATCGGTCGATTCTTGTGCGGGCCCTCAACCACGGCCACCTTCAGGTTCGGGAAGCGCATCCGCAGGTAGGCGGCCGCAAGCTGGCCGGTTGCTCCACCTCCCATAACCAAAACATCGCTCGTCATGGAGCCTCTCTTGGCGTCAATAAGAGTCAGGGCCCGTACTGCCTCCAAAATCAAAACGAATGACTACCGGCCAGCTGTTCCAAGGAAAAACTGCGCCAGCTCGTTTGGGCCGATTCACATACTGTCAAAAGAATCACAATGGATGCTCGGAGTCCTCATAGGTATCGCCGGAAGACCTCTCTCCCCCCTTCGCGAGTGCAACTAGTTCAGGCATTAGCATAATCGAAGTTGTGTTTCACCCGCTCCATCGCAACCGAGCCCGCAGTTGATTTGCGGTGCCGGCGCGTGCCGTCGCCAAGCGCTTTTTGCAGCAGCTCACGTAGCCGCATTCGAGCCTTGTGCACCTGCGACTTTGAATTCCCCGGCGCGCATCCGAACATCTCGGCGATCTCTTTGTGGCCGTACCCTTCAACCTCGTGGAGAATAAACATCGCCCTGTAACCGGGTGCCAATTTATTGATGGCTGCTTGAAGAGTGATGCGGTCAATGACGCCATTGAGCCGCAGGTCTGGAACGCCAAAGTCAATTGCCGTCGGGCTGAACTCCTCCTCGGGGTTGGTGATCGTGTCCAAGGATATTTCTGCTATCGGCTTTTTGCGAAAACGCATCAAGACGATATTCACGGAAATCCGATGCAGCCACGTTGAAAACGCAGATTCGCCGCGAAATGAATTGATCTTCCGGAATACTTGCAGAAAGACATCCTGAGTCAGATCTTCTGCTTGCGTTCGGTCTTTCACCATGCGAAGGCAAAGGGAGTAGACCCTTCGGCGGTGCAACCTGTAGATTCGCTCAAACGCGTCGGCATCCCCATGTTGAGCCAGTCGCACGACGTCCGCATCAGTCAACTCGGATAATTCGGCTTGTTTTGACACTATCACGGCATACTCCCTTGGACCTCTACCTTCTTTGTCCGGAAGGCTGCCTTCCAAATGCGAATAACCTGATAGAACTAGCCAGGCGATCCGAAGCCGCGGTGCCAACGCGGTCGGCGCGCCAGCATCTCTCCGCCGGCCAGTTCATGCTTCCTACTCGGACTCGACGTTAGTCGTCGAACACGAAGGTGTCCTGCTCGTCCGTCGCGAGTTCGCTCTCCATCCGCTTCGGATACAGGAGCTCGTGGCCCTCCAGAGAATCAGACTAGCGCGAGGGCGAAAATATTCCGGCATGCTTCTGCGAATTTATTCCATCACTAAAGGACGTTTGGGAATAAGGCCGCTTCGATGGCGGTTCCTACACTGTAAGCAGTCCTGCCCAAAAGGCATCGTTTCGGAGGCTCCAAGCAACACGACAAGGAATTCCTATGAACATACTTCAGCGAGGAGCCTGTATAAGGACCACTATGATTGGCTCACTGGCCCTTAGCCTGGGTGTTTCGATCATGTTGCCATCATTGTCAGCAATTGAAGCGCAATCCAAGAAACAGACAGCCTCCGGCCAGAGTAAACACGCAACTGCGGACAAGGGGGTTGACTCGCTTCAGCAGTTAAGCACATCTATGGAGCTGCTTTCGAAACGAGTGAGCCCGAGTGTTGTGCAGATCTTTACCACGGGATACAGCCTGGATACCGACCGCGAGCATAACAATACAAATCTGTTTTCGCGCCGGTCGAGTTCAGGATCTGGGATCATCATCGCCTCTGATGGCTGGATTGTGACAAATGCCCATGTCGTACAGGGCAGCCGCCGGATTCGAGTTCGACTTCATCAAGAAGACGATTCATCTGCACTGCAAAGCGGAAGATCAGGCCACGCCTTACTCGAAGCCAAGCTGGTACTAGCTGATCGTGATACGGATCTCGCGTTTCTCAAAGTCGACGCCATCGGCTTGCCAACGCTGGAATTGTCAGATTCGAGTGACCTGAGACAAGGGCAATTGGTGTTAGCTTTTGGCAGCCCGCTAGGGCTCGATAATTCCGTGAGCATGGGGGTTGTGAGCTCGGTCGCCATGCAACTAGATCCAGAGAGTCCGACGATCTATGTTCAGACCGATGCGGCCATCAACCCGGGCAGCAGTGGGGGACCGTTGGTAGACACCGCCGGACGCGTGGTCGGCGTAAACACGCTCATTCTTTCGCAGTCGGGCGGTAACGAAGGAATCGGCCTCGCCATTCCCAGCAATGTAATACGAAGCGTCTATAACCAGGTGCGAAGCGAAGGGCACGTTCACCATCACGGAATTGGTATGTCGGCCCGCAACATCACACCCGCTCTGGCGTCAGGTCTCGGTCTGAGCCGAGAAGATGGTGTTCTCATTGAAGATGTGATTCCACAAAGTCCCGCTCAGACCTCTGGCTTAATGCCGGGTGACATCATTCTGAGGGTAAATAGGAGGCCGGTACAGAACATCCGCCAGCTTGCGCTCGGTCTCTATTCTTATGCTGTGGGCGAGAACGCAATCCTAGAAATTCAGCGGGGCAAGCAGACGATATCCTATGAGGTTCCTGTGGTTGAAAAACAAGACGTGCAGGGGCGCCTGGCTGATCTGGTCACAAAGGAACAAAATAGGATCCCGCAACTTGGAATTTTGGCTCTGACCCTCGACGAAAGGCTTCTGTCAGTGCTTCCGCCGCTGCGCAACCAACATGGAGTTGTTGTTGCCGCGAAAGAATCAGAAGGAGCTTACATAGGTGAAGGGCCGCTCCCGGGAGACGTAAACTATTCCGTGAATGAAACGTCCGTGGGCAGTGTGGATTCGCTGCGCTCGGTGTTGGACGATCTCAAGCTTGCCGACGCGCTCGTCCTGCAAGTTGAACGACTGGGCAGTCTTCACTATGTTGTTCTTGAAAGCGAAAAATGAGCTAAATCATTCAGGCGGATGGCCCGGGCTTTGTGATCCCTCACTCCCGTTAGTAAACTCACCGCGCAAGCGCCGATTGCACCGATGTAGCTTCCCGCAGATGACTTGAAGTTGGTTTGAAGTTCTGGGCGCCTCACCCTTTGAAGTTGGAAGGGTGGGAGGGATAAGAGCGAACTAAAAAGAGGCGAAGCAAGGCTCGGCGAGAAGACCGCCGAGAGGTAGGTGATCGCTGGAATTTGTTTATGTCGCGGTTACCCTTCGGCGCTGCTCAGGATAAAAACCGCGACCTACAAAGATTCTTGTGTCATCACACAGACTCTGAAGCCCCGCCCTTCCGTACGACCATTTATGAGATGACTTCTGCTTAAATTCCTCTTTGCATAGAGTGGAGTTCCGCGCGACAGATTTCGCTGAACTCCTTCAAGGGGTCCTCGCCACTTAAGGCTCTGGCGCGGATCTGTTCGGGGGTTAGATTCGGCTCGCTGTACGCATTGATGATTCGTGTGACGACCGCATCGGCGCTGGCAAGAACCTCTCTCGAGGAGCTGAGGCGGATGCGGCTGCGGAGTGCGTAGGTTGGCATGAGTTTGTTCGGGTCTTTGAAGTTATTCTCGAGGGCGTCGACCAGCACGCGAGCACTCTCGCTGATGAAGTCTGAATACAACTGCTCGCGGTGAAAGACCTTTCTCGCAAGCATGTCGCGCCGATCCTGGCGACTTTGGGTGATCCACGTGCTCACACTGGAACTGAGCGCTCCTACGAGCGAACCACATAGTGCGGCCAGCGCCGGAAGGCTTTCACGGCTTAGCGAGAGTGGTCCGAGCAGCGTCATTTGCTCTCCAGCACTATCAGAATAAGAATCGCCGGGAGGTAAACGATCGAGGCGAGGAGTAATCTTCGCGCCGACGCATTCGATCTCTGGAAAGCCAGCCTTGCGCTGAAGAAGGTGAACATCGTGCCGAGCATCAAGGCGCCGGCGAAGTAAACGAGGCCCAATTTCCCGTTGAGCGCCGGCAGCAAAGTGACGGCAATGAGAACCAACGAGGCAACCAGGGACTGCCACACCACATAGCGGTCGCGCTGTTCGTTCAATGGCAGAACCAAATAGCCAGCGCGGGCGTAGTCTTCGCGATACATCCAGGCGATGGCCATGAAGTGCGGGAACTGCCACAGAAAGACGATGGCATAGAGGACCCAAGCTTCCGGGTCGGGTTTCCCGCGCACCGCAGCCCAACCAATCAGCGGAGGCATGGCGCCGGGAAACGCACCGACCAGAATGCAAAGAGGCGTGACGCGCTTGAGCGGCGTGTATAGGAATAAATAGGTCGCCAGTGTGACGACGGCCAGCAAACACGTGAGCCCGTTGACTGCGAAGGCCAAGTACGCGGCACCAGCCACGGCGAGTGAAACACCGAAGCCGAAAGCGTGGGAAGGACTGATCCGTCCCGCAGCCACGGGCCGGCGGGCGGTCCTTCGCATGTGGCTGTCAAAGGACGCTTCCAGGGCTTGGTTTAGTGTGGCCGTCCCGCCGGCAACCAGCAGCGTGCCGAGAAGTGTGTGCAGGGCGAGGAGATAGTGGAACTTTGCAGGTTCGCTTGTGGAGGCGAGGAAGAAACCTGCAAAGGTGGTGATGAGAATCAGGAAGTTCACTTCCGGCTTGGTCAGCGCCCAATAGTCGGACACTGTTGCAGACAACGCGGCTGCGCGGATTTCTTGCGCCCCTCGCGCTCCGTTCAAGAGGGCAATGGTTGGTTCGGCTGCCACAGTCAGACCGCCTCCGGCTTCGAGTCGTGAAGGGTTTTGCCAATGAATCTCCGCCACTCAGCCCAGGAATCCTCAGGCGAGTCCGCGCTTCCGGGCGAGAGAATCTGGAGAGTGGCAAGCACCGCGGGAACCAAAAAGATGAGCGTTACCGAGACCCACATCAGCGCTGCCGCACATTGCTGGTCCTCGAGCGGAGAGAGGCCAAACAGCCCGGGAGCGGAAACATAGCTCGGATAGATGACCCGGTCACAAAATGTGAGGAATCCGGAGAGCACGTCGCATGGCATGGTCGCGCACAACAGATATAAAGGAATCGCCCAGCGGGGCCATTTTGGAGTGCTTGGCCAGGGCTGGACCACCGGCCACCAGAACATCAGGCCCGCTCCGAGAAAAGAAGCGTGCTCGAGTTTATGCAACCAGTCCCACCGCAACGCCAGCTCAAACAGTGAAGGGATATGCCATCCGACCAACGCGAGGGTGGCGACTAGCCAACAAATCGCGGGGTTGGAAACTAGGCGGCCGAACCGCTTCACAAAAGTCAATCGCAGAATCGGGCTCACGACCTGGCGCGCTAACGATTGCGGAAGTCCCCGAAGGAGCGGCAATGCCGGAGCCCCCAGCAGGATCAAAGGAGGTGCGACGGCGCTCAGCAGCAGATGCTGCACCATGTGCACGGTGAGCGAGGCATCGTCCAATGCTTCGAGGGGAGAGCCAATGGCGATCCAGACTGCCGCGACTCCGGCGAAGAAGGCTGCAAGGCGCCAGAAAGGAAATTGAGGCGCGAACACAATTCGAAGGCGATTCCAGCCGTTGGCATAGACCACCGCTGCGAGACACAGGGATACGTCCACCCCAATGGGAGCCGACCACGATTGCAATGCGACTTGAGTCTCGGCCGTCATTGAGTGGCTATGGATAATTCGAAGCCGGCTTGCCGGCCTCGCCAGAAAGCGCGATCGAACGGGAGGCGTCCCGTGCCGGCGACTGCCCCGGCGGATGCAACGTCTCCAGGAATGCGACGAGCGCCGTCGTTTCCGCAGGGCTTAAATTCTTACCGTATGCGGGCATGTTTCCGCCTCCCTGAATGACCTGACGAATGAGTTGATCCTGGGTCAGGCGTACAGCCACAGAATCGAGGGCTGGACCTCGCATTCCACCCTGGTTGGCGAGCGAATGGCAGTTGCGACACTGCTTGACCTGGAAGACCAAGGCGCCCTGCCGCTCAAGCGCCGTACGGTTGTGCAGAAATTCCTTTGGAATGGGATTCCCGCTCCACGCATCCATCACCGGACTCCAAGGCGCGTGCTCAGCGAGATGCGTGAATGTCGCAAGCGCTACCGCCACCAAGAGGACCGTCAGTACGGCGATGGGCCTGCGCCGCCAACTTTTTTCGCCTTCGCCGGCAAGAAAAGGCAGCAGGAGAAGGGCGAGAATCGCAACGACAGGACCGATCAGCAGAGCGGGTGTTTCCATCGAGGCCGGAAGGTAGGAGAGCACTGCATAGATCCACAGGAAAAAGTAATCCGGGCGCGGCGCTGTCTGAATGATCGTGGGATCCGGAGGGCCGGAGGGACCGAAGGGACCAAAGTAGTAGGCGAAAAGAGCGATCGCGAAAAGGATGAAAGCAGAGAAAAAGAGATCTTTCCAAATCGCGCCGGGGACAAATGGCACGCCGTCCTTCTTTGTCAGCTCGTGATATTCCTTCAAATATGTGGCCTTGCGCACCACGCGGCCGGGCATCGGCCATTCGTTGATTCCCAGCTTTAAAACCATGAGCAGGTGAACGGCGACAAAGGCGATGAGGAGCCCCGGAATGACGAACACATGAAGCGCGAAGAAACGCGAAAGTGTAGCTCCGGCGATGATGGGGCCGCCCAGCAATAGGTTGACGATGAACGGACCAATCAAGGGAACCCGGCTGGCAATCGATGCTCCAATTCCCAATCCCCAGTAGGCGTCCTGATCAAACCTCAGAACTTGGCCTGAAAATGCCATGCCGAGTGTGACGAGCAGGAGAAACACGCCCACAACCCAGGTCAGCTCACGCGGATATTTGTAAGCGCCAAAGAGAAAAACTTGCACCATATGGATCAGGACAATGGCGATCATGAAATCAGAGCCCCATCCGTGGAGCGCGCGGATGTACCAGCCGAGCGAGACATTGTGATTCAGCGTTTGAAGACTGCTCCAAGCCTCTCCTGCGGAAGGCACGTAAATCAGCGCCAGCATGATGCCGGTTACGATTTGAAGCATGAACACCGCGAGAGCAGCGCTGCCAAAAACATAAAACCAGCTGGAGGCCTTGCGAGGAACGGGATGTTCCATGGTCTCGCGGATGGAGGTGCCGAGTTGAAGGCGCGCGTCGAGCCATTCGCCGATGGATGCGATCAGACGCACGGGCGTATCTCTCGAACGATATTTGAGGCCTGGCCGGGCGTGGGCATCTCGCCGGCACGAATCAACAGCTTCCCGTTTTCAATCCTGTAGTGATATTCGAAGAGTCCGCGTTCCGGGGGCCCGGAGGCGCGCGAGCCGTCCTGGTAGTAGGCCCCGCCATGGCAAGGACACATGAAGAGGCTGGATTGCGGAAACCAGCGAACGGGACAGCCGAGGTGCGCGCAATTAATTGCGAAGACCTGGAAAGTTTGCCCATCCACATTGCGAACCCAACAGGCGATATCTGCCGTCTCCCCATCGGTTGGATTCACCACCGGATTACGGTAGGTGGCGAGGCGAGTCTGACCGGACGGAAATTGTTCGAGGTTGCCAAGAGGGACCCACGCCTCATAGCCTCCCTTCCGCTCGTGGGCTACCGGAGAGAGGAGGTAGCGCACGATGGGCACAGCAAGAATTGCAGCGACGACTCCGTTAAAAAGGATTCCGATCTTCATTAGAACATCGCGCCTGGTGAGGCCGCCTGGTAGTGTCATCGAACTTCTCCTGTCGTCTTCGCCGCACTCGGGTAGGGCTGACCGGGAAATTTCGGGCGCTGCGCGGCGAGCCAGGCGACGACATCGGAGACTTCTTGCGCCGTCATCGGCTTGCCCGGGACGTTATTTCGCCAGTCCGGAGCGCCTAGCTCCGGCCGACCCACGATTACAATTGTGCGAAGCTCTTGATCGTTGAGAAGAGCAAGGAAGGATCCGTCAACGATTGAGCCTGCTTTTTGCCCCCCTCGGCCTCCGGCACCATGGCAGGACGAACAGTACGTGGCATAGACTTCCGATCCGCGCGAGGTATCGCCGGCTGCGGAGGAGGAATACGGCGGCGGGTTCGCGCCATTTAGGGCATTGGGCTTCGACCAACGCTCCCGAATACCGCGGATGATCACGTCAATCTGTTTTTCCGTGAGCATTCCGCCGGCACTCTGTGCGAAGGCAGGCATGGATGTGCCGGGAATTCCATTCGTAGCCGCGCGTCGCAGAATCGTGTCATCTGCGATTGCCAGATACACCGGGTCACCCAATGCAATGGCAGCGCCACCTCTGCCCTCTGATCCGTGGCATCCGGCGCAGTTTTCGCCATACAGAACGTTGAAATCTGAAATTTCGTTCGGGACGATTGGGGTGTCACCCGGACGCGGTCTTCCCGGTGCATTGGCGCACCCGGAAAGAGCCGCCGAGAGGCACACAGTTCCGACCATGAGAAGGCAAATCTTCATTTCGATTCGTCCTTCCTCGGCTTCCCTTCCATGATTCCCGGAGCCTCAATTCCTGCGCGCACGGCGAACGGCACGTTCTCACGCGTTGAGACACGCTCCTGCCGCACGACGACGATGCCCGCGACGACGCCAAAGGCCACCTGCGAAGCCATGAACCAGATCCAGTCGATGTGCCTCGCCAGCAATGGATTGAGAAGATCCAGCATCGAGTACAGAAGCCCCGACCAGAGCACCGGGGCGATCAGCCCTCCGAGAACGATCGGCCGTCGTGAAAACATCGGAAGCATCGCGCCGTAGAGCAGCCCCACGAGGATGGACACGAGACCGTGCAGAAGCAAAGCAAGCGCGAAGCTGTCGGCATGAAACGAATTCAGTTGTGCGGGGCTGAGTTTTAGCGTTTGCGTGTAGACGGTCGCAGCGAGAAGGTTGATGGGGTACCAGATGCTTCCGGTCTTCAGCAGCCCGTAGGTACAGGCCAGCACAGCCATCGCTACGCTTCCCGCCAGGCCTCCCTTCACGCCGGCAGATACACGGTAGGTTTGGATAGGAAGCCACGCCCGCACGAGATCGGCTTCCGGACGCCGTTCGACAACGCGGCGCGCGGTCGTTATGCGAATATCCTCTGCAACAACCGCCACTGCAACTTCATGCTCGTAAGGAAAAACCTCCCGGAACCAGCCGACGGAACCGGCCACGGTAAGCACGACGCCGAGGACACTGATCGACATGTTCGTCAGGAGGCCGGCGAACATTAAGGTGAATCCAAGAGCCAAAACATGAGGCCAGGCTGTCGGCGCGGGCACTTCGAGTTCGCTAGGAGAGCGAGGGCTTTGTTTTGTATCTACATCGAAAAGGGACGTTGTCATCTCTTCTCCTCAGCGCCCGAGAACGTAAACCACTGTGAAAACAACGACCCATACGACATCGACAAAATGCCAGTACATGGAAAGCGTTTCTATTCGGGGTGCATGCTCCATTCCAACACGATCGGCGAGACTGAAGAGCAGCACAATGCCCAACATGATCAGCCCCGCGGTTACGTGAGTAGCATGCAGGCCGACAAGTGAATAGTAGGTTGTTCCAAAGAGGTTCGTGGAAATAGTGAGACCGCGCTCGTAGATCAGCCGGTGCCATTCCCTGGCAGTACCGAATAAGAAGAGGGCACCAAGAGCAATCGTAATGGACCATAAAATCCGGAACATCATCCGATGACCGCGCGCAAGCTCCTTGCTGGCCAAGTGAATCGTGAGGCTGCTGGACAACAGACAGACGGTAAAGAAGATGGGCGTCTCGAGGACCTCGCGCGGAGTCGGCCCCGTGAGGCTCTTTCCCAGGTAGAAGAGGTAAGCCACGACGAAAATCGTAAAGATAGCCGACTCTGCGATGATGAGACACACCATTCCGACCTTGCCTCGATAAGGAAACGTCCAGGTACCTGGTGTTGGGGGCAGCGGAGTCGCGATTGCGCTCATGGATCGATTCCTTCACTCATAGAGGCTGTCCGGATCTTCCGGATGCTTCAAGTCCCACAACGGACGCCGGCTGGCGACGGTCGGGATGGAAGCGAAGTTGTAGACCGGCGGCGGCGAACTGACCGACCATTCGAGGGTCCACGCATCCCACGGGTCGTTCCCAGCTTCCGGTCCTTTGAAGTAAGAAAAGATCAGGTTCCACACAAACACGAGAACGGCGATGGCCTGGATGAATGCGCCGACGGTGACGAGGAAGTTCCACAATTCCCAACCAGGACGAGGCTCGTAGGTGTAAATGCGACGCGGCATTCCGAGCAATCCGGGGATGTGCATCAGATCAAACGTCACGTGGAATCCGATCAGGAAGAGCCAAAAATGGATTTTGCCGAGCCTTTCGCTCATCATTCTTCCAGTCATCTTCGGGTACCAGTAATAAAATGCGGCGAAGAGCGCGAACAGAATCCCGCCCACGATCACGTAATGGAAGTGCGCCACCACAAAATACGAGAGGCTGAGCTGCGAGGCAAAAGCCGCGCTGCCCAGCATGATGCCGGTGAGACCGGCAATCAAAAACTGAAACAGAAATCCAATACAGAACAGCATCGGCACTTTGAATTGGATCTTCCCGCCCCAGATGGTGCCGATCCAGTTGAAGATCTTGATTCCGGTCGGAACACCGACGGCGAGCGTGGTGATGGTGAAAAAGCTGTTGACGTAGGCGCCCATCCCCACGGTGAACATGTGGTGCGCCCACACGCTCATGCTCACGAAGGCGATGCAGACCGTAGCTCCGACCATGACCGGGTATCCGAAAATGGGCTTCCGGGAGAAGACCGGAATAATCTCCGACATGAACGCAAAGCAAGGAATAATCAAGATGTACACCTCCGGATGCCCGAATATCCAAAAGAAATGCATCCAGAGCGTCGCTGACCCGCCCGCCTGCGTATCGAAGAAATGACCGCCGAGATAACGGTCCACGAGCAACATGATCTGAGCTGCCGAGAGCGGAGTAACGGCAATCAAAACCATTCCGGACATCACTAAGTTCAGCCACGCCAGCAGAGGCATACGGCCAAGGGTCATCCCCGGGCATCGCATGCAAAAAACAGTGGAGATGATGTTGATGGATGCGCCGACAGTGCCAAATCCTGCGACCAACACCGCGATCGTCCAGTAATCAGAGCTATGGCCTGGCGAAAACGCCCGAGCGGTCAAAGGAGCATAGGCCCACCAACCCACGTCGGGCGCGTTCCCGGCCCCGTAAAGCCCGCTTCCGCCGATGAAGCTGAAATACAGGAGCAGTCCTCCAAGGGCGGTGAGCCAGAAACTGAACGCATTCAGCCGCGGGAACGCCATATCACGCGCGCCGATCATCAAGGGGACGAGGTAGTTCGCGAAGCCGAACAGGACCGGGATGGCCACGAAGAAAATCATGGTGGTTCCGTGCATGGTGAACATGCGGTTGAAAACCTGGGGTGAAACAAAGTCGTTGTTCGGGCGCATCAATTGGATGCGGATGATGGCCGCCTCGACGCCGCCGATCACCAGAAAGATCAAAGCGTAGACGATATAGAGAATTCCCAGACGCTTGTGATCAACGGTGGTCACCCACTCGTGAAGCGCCTGGACCCATGGCTGGCCCGCGGCTTCGGAGTTCGGAATGGCCATCGCATCTGATGACATAGATCGTCTCCCAAATCCTTCGGCTAACGGAGCGTCTCCAGATAACGCACCAGGGCGTCCAGGTCGGCATCGCTCAATTTCATGGCCGGCATCAGCGAGCCGGGTTTGATGGCGTCCGGGTTCTGTACCCATAAACGAAGGTTTCCCGATGTATTTTCGGCCGCGCCGGAGGCGATCGTCTGACGGCTCATCAGGTGCGTGAGATCCGGACCAAATTGCCCGGTGGCGGCTGTGCCGGCGATTGCGTGACAGTTTATGCACGCCGTGGCTTCGAAGACGCGTTTGCCGGCCAATTCCCTTTCATCCTGATTCGCAGGCTGCTTTTGGGCGCGAATCCACGCGTCAAAATCCTCGGGGCTGTCCACCGATACCCGCAGGAGCATCTTCGCGTGCTGGGTGCCGCAATACTGCGCGCATTGGCCGACAAACAGACCCGCGCGATGCGGGTCGATCCACATCGTGTTTACGCGATTCGGAATCAAGTCTGTCTTCCCCGCAAGTTGGGGAACCCAGAGGCTATGGTCCGTATCGGCGGAGAGCAACTTCAAGAATGTGGGCGTGGGATGGGCTGGGTCGCTCACGGGAACATGCAGTTCATTCGCGGTGACCACACCCAGAGCGGGGTATCGATATTCCCACCAGAACTGATGGCCGATGACGGTGACCTCAACAGCCGTGGCAGGCTCGGGAGCATCCTGGACGGAGTGGAGAACACGCGCAGTAGCGAGAAACAGCACCAGCACGATGAGGATCGGAATCACAGTCCAGGAGAGCTCCATTTGATTGCTGCCGTAAACTGGCGCAGGCTCACGGCCGTCGTCGCCGCTGCGCTGGCGGTACTTCGTTATGGAATACACAAGCAAAGTGAAGACCACTGCAAAAATGGTCCCTGTAACCGCGAGAACGAACGCCGACAAATGAAAGACCCAGTCGGCGGGGGTCGATTCCGGCTTGAAGATGCTGGGAAGTGGTGGAGGATTCGCGGGAGCGCCAAAGCATAAAGACGCGGCGAGCAGTCCTCCGCCAAGCAATACGGCGATACCCGCCGCTTTACTTACCCATCTGCGAGTTTGCTCGGTCCGTTTCATCCCGCTTCCTAAGCTCAACACTTTGTGCACTGCTGGCTAAGAGGAGCAACTTGGTCAAGCACGTCCGCGAGGGCGTAAACCCTCCTGTGGAAGCCTGACCGATGACAGAGGCACTTTGAAATCCAAACGCGCGATCCCTCAACGTGCTGATGGAACGCGACTTACGCGACTACCTTGCTTCCGTGCCCGCTGAACGGTGTCAACATGCTCGCACCTGTACAAATGCTGCCATCGGACTCGTGGCGACCCAACCCGCAACTGGTGTGGCCTATCGAAAGTGATGGCAATCAGATTCCAGCCAATGCGTGACCGAGCTTGTTTCTTTTCGTCGTCAAATACCGCAGTGTGGACGCAGATGCGGGGATTTCAAGGGGCAACCACTCCGTCACCGAAAGCCCGTATCCTTCAATGGCAACTAGCTTCCGGGGATTGTTGCTCATCAGGCGCATGGAGCGAACACCCAACGCTCGCAGGATTTGGACGCCGATGCCGTAATCGCGCTGGTCGGCCTTAAACCCGAGGTGCTCATTTGCCTCCACGGTGTCTAGTCCTTCGTCCTGTAAGGCGTAGGCGCGAATCTTGTTTGCCAAGCCAATTCCTCGCCCTTCTTGCTTGAGGTAAAGCAGTACGCCGCGTCCCTCCTGGACAATCCGACGCATCGCCGAGTCAAGCTGAGCGCCGCAGTCACAGCGCACGGAACCGAACGCATCGCCGGTGAGGCATTCCGAATGAACGCGTACCAGGATGTCGCGCCCAACTCCGATTTCTCCGTACACCAATGCAACATGCGTTTGCTTGTTGATCGGATCTTCAAACGCGTGGAGGCAAAAATCGCCATATTCGGTGGGTAATTTCGTCGATGCGACCTGCCGCACAAGCGACTCCGTGCGCATCCGGTAGGCGATCAGGTCGGCGACGGTGATCATCAGGAGATGATGGCGGCGCGCGAAATGTGCGAGCTGCGGCACGCGTGACATGGTGCCATCCTCGTTCATAATTTCGCAGATCACGCCCGCAGGACGGAGACCAGCCAGGCGGGCCAGGTCCACGGCGGCCTCTGTTTGTCCAGCTCGCGCCAGCACTCCGGCACTTCGCGCACGAAGTGGGAACACGTGACCCGGCCGGGCGAGGTCAGAGGATTTCGTAGCGGGATCAATGGCTGCGAGCACCGTCGCAGAGCGATCAGCGGCCGAGATTCCGGTGGTTGTGCGGTCTTTCGCCTCGATGCTCACACAAAAGGCCGTTTCGAATCGGGAGCTATTGCGCGGGACCATCAAGGGAATTTCGAGCTCGTCGAGCCGCTCAGGCGTCATCGCCAGGCAAATTAATCCGCGACCGTAGCGAGCCATGAAGTTGATTGCTTCGGGCGTGATCTTTTCAGCGGCGATGGTCAGATCGCCTTCGTTTTCCCGATCTTCGTCGTCGACGACAATTACCATTTTGCCGTCGCGTATCGCAGCTACGGCATCCTCGACGCGGGCGAACGGACCAGCGCGCTCATCCCGGCCTCTCACAATTTGTAGCTGTTGCGTCATGTGCGTGCTCGAATCGGATCCGCGCCGGACTTCGGCTCGGAGGAATTCAGCTTCCCTTTTGGTGGTGTCTCATCCTTCTCCGGCCAGACGGTGGCGAAAATCAGCGCCGTAACGATTCCGATGGAGACTTCCGCGAACCGATGAAATGCGACTCGCCAAGCAGGTTCGGTACGCGGCAACAGCAGCACAATCACCAGCGTTACGCCTGCGAAGCGATATGCGCTTCGGTCTACGCGGAGCGCGGCGCACAGCAACCCCAGTACGAACACGCAAGCAGCAAATACAAGCGCGCGCGGGCCAAAATAACTTGCCACAATCGCGCCCAGGGCAGCTCCAACCATCGTTCCGACGAAACGCTCCCAGGAAACTTCGAGCGCTGCTCCCAGCGATGACTGAGTGATCACGATGGTTGTAATCGGAGCCCAGTACGCCTCAGGCAGACGGAACAACCTGGCGATAAGCAACGAAGCCAGAACTGCCGCCGCGGTCCGCGCGGAATGTTCGACAACCGGCCACGGCAGCAGTCCTCGTCGATCGTTCACCATCTCCTCTCTCCGCCGCGGCGATTCCGCTTGTGAGGATCGCGTTGGTGCATGGGAACTCCGATGTGCCGAATATTGGTCTAGAGCGAGTCCAATGCTTCGCCGGCATGTCGAATATTGCCCTCGATTGTGTCCACCACTTCATCGATGTGACCGGAGAGTACCAACTTTCCCATGGCCAGCGCGAAGCCCACGGCTTGCGACAGGTCGGCATGAGAAGGTATCGAAAGAGCATTTGGATCGGTCACGACATCAATGAGCGCGGGCCCCGAATGCTGCAGCGCCTTCTTAAGCCCCGAGGTCAAATCAGCGGGGTTTTCGATTCTTACACCCATGATGCCGATGGCCTCGGCGACCTTTGCGAAGTTTGGATTCTTCAGGTCCGTTTGATAGTCGGGCATTCCCGCGGTTTCCATCTCGAGTTTCACCATCCCTAAAGCGCTGTTGTCGAACACAAGGACCTTGATGGGGAGGTTATGCTGCGTCAGTGTCAGCAAGTCGCCCATCAGCATCGCTAATCCGCCGTCTCCGGACATGGAGATTACCTGGCGTCCGGGATAGGCACATTGGGCGCCAATGGCCTGGGGGAGCGCGTTCGCCATGGACCCGTGGTTAAAGGAACCGATGATCCGCCGGTCCTTGGTGGCCTTAATATGCCGGGCAGACCAGACGTTGCACATCCCGGTATCAGCCGTAAAGATCGCGTCGGGCGCGGCAATATCGCTCAACGCGGCGGCGACGGGTTCGGGGTGCATGGGCGTGCGTTTTCCCACGTGGTCAACGTACACATTGATTTTTCGAAGCGCCTCTTTATGTTTACTGAGGACGGCATCCAGGAAGGAGCGGTCCGGCTTTGTATCCAACATCGGCAGCAGCGCTTGCAGCGTCTCGCGCACATCGCCCCAAATTCCGAGATCGAGTTTGCTTCGCCGTCCCAAACGATCAACCCGGATGTCGACTTGCGCGATCTTACATTTTGTCGGCAGGAATTTGTCGTACGGAAAATCCGTGCCCAGAAGCAGCAGAAGGTCGCATTCGTGGATGGCCTCGTAAGCCATCCCAAAACCAATCAAACCGGTCATGCCCACGTCATAAGGATTGTTGTATTCGACAAACGGCTTTCCCCGGTAGGTATGCGCAACCGGAGATTTCACTTTCTCCGCGAGTGCGACCACCTCATCGTGGGCGTTGTCGCAGCCTATGCCGCAGAGGAGCGCAACTTTCTTACTGGAGTTGATCAGCTCCGCCAAACGCGCCAGCTCCTTTTCACCGGGACGGACGGTCGGCCTGCGACCGACCAGAGAACGGGGTGACCCCTCGGCGGGTAGCTCCGCACCACCCACGTCGCCGGGCAGCACGATCACGCCTACCCCGCCTTTTCCAAGTGCGCTTTGCATGGCGATGTGAAGAACGCGCTCGAACTGCTTGGTGTTGGAGATCAGCTCGCAATAGTGGCTGCATTCCTTGAACAGGATCTCTGGATGAGTTTCCTGGAAGTACCCCGTGCCGATCTCGCTGCTGGGTATATGCGACGCAATCGCCAGCACCGGAGCATTGCTGCGGTGAGCATCAAAGAGGCCGTTGATCAAGTGGAGATTCCCCGGGCCGCAGCTCCCCGCGCAGGCCGCGAGCTTTCCGGTCAGTTGAGCTTCGGCGCCGGCAGCAAACGCGCCGGTCTCTTCGTGGCGCACATGGATAAATTTCATTTTGCCATTCAGGCGCAAAGCATCGGTCACCGGATTCAAGCTGTCGCCCACGACGCCATAAATCCTTTCGACGCCAGCCTCAGCAAGCCTGCGTATCAACTCATCTGCTACTCTATGTGGCATGTTTGCTTCTCCTTTATTTATTACCGTGGTTCTGAAGCGAGATTGATTCGATTGCGAGCGGCAAACTCGCTTTCACCCTCTGCCGCCCTTCGTTCCTATTTCGATGGTGCTGGCGCATGCGCAGCCGGTCCGGTCTCGCGGAGGAAAAAGCTGACCACGATCGCAGCCGCACAGCACGCAATCCAAAAGATCGCACCATGTTGAAAATGCAAGTGCAGGTTCGCCGACGTTCCAATGCCTTTGCCAACATGATTCGCGTAAACCGGGCCGAGGAACGCGGTAATCCCAAATACCAGGAAATTAATCCCGCCCGTCGCGCTGCCCTTCACATTGTCCGGATTGACTTCCTTGATGACGCTGTAAGGAATCATCGCGGCTCCCGACGCGACACCGAACAGGAACATCGCGACGTGCACCGGAATGGGTAAGGGTTTGAAGGCAATCTGGCAGGCCGCTAAAATCATGAAAGCGGCGCTCCCGATAATCACCGGCTTACGCCGGCCAACGCGGTCCGAAAGCCAACCGATCAGTGGACATCCGACAACCCAGCCAAGGGGAACCATCGAAGCGATGACCACTGCATTGTGATAGGAAAATTGCAGGTCTTTCTGAAATGCCGCTACACCCCAAATCATGTCTCCAATCGTGGTCGGCGCGAACAGCAGTCCCGCGACTATTCCGCAGAGATAAGACTGAGGATTCGTAAACACGATCTTGTAGGGCTTCAGGAGCGAGCCGAAGCCTCCTTCTTGGGCATGAGGTCCAAACTGTTCTTTCGGTGTGGCCCAATATAGAAGCAACGCGTTTGCGAGAATGATGATTCCGAACCCGACCCAGAGGGTGTGAACACCTACTCCGTGCTCAATCATCGGCCCAACCACAAACTGGCCGGCCGCCCCCCCGAGCATTCCCACGCATTGCGTGGCACCAATTGCTGTCGCCAGGTAGCGCGCTGAAAATCCGTGTGCGGCAAGATAAACGGCGCCCGTAAAGGCAAAAGCGGACCCGGCACCCTGGAGCAATCGCCCCACATCACCCGCCAACACGGAACCTCCGCTGAAGAAGAGGCATCCGATACCCAAGACGGCAGCGCCGACAGGTACTGTGCGCTTGGCCCCCAAGTGGTCGAGCGCCGCTCCGGCGACCAAGCTCATCGTGGAGTAAGTGTAGTAGTAGGCTCCCAGGATCGCGCTGATGCCGAGCGCTGTGGTCTTAAAAGATGCTTCCAGTTCTGGAATCATTACGGCCGGAGATGACCTCACCGCATACTCAAGGAAATAAAAAACGACTGTGAAGCACCACGCTATGACAAACGCGCGTGTTTGGGTCTCGTTCCGCCTTTGGTCTATCGCAAGTGTGGCCATCGAATGCTTTCCCCTCCCGGCGCCTAATGGAATCGAGGCGGTGAAGCAAAGCGCCTGCCAGTCGAATGCAATTCATCCCCCAATTGATCTTTCGTTGAAGCTGTTGAATAAACAAGGTTTAAATCGCTCCCACGAAGGCGCACGCAGGTTTTGTTGTCAGGATGCTCGCGACTGCGCAGATGTTGACACTGGCCCGAAGGCTCCGAGCGGAGTGGCCATCGGCAGGCAGGAGGTCCGCTCGCTGATTCTGCAATAGGGGCTGAACCTTGGTTGCCGGAGTGGACCAGGTTTCCAAACGCTTCGTATGGGAGACAGGAGTTGCTCATTGCGAACAGCGAGAGAATGAAAGTCGCGCCTAATGGCGTCGGGTCAGGCGGGTTGTTTGCTTTTCAGACTCTCAGAGATCCAGGTGAGCAGGTGTGCTCGAACTTCTTCGCGATTAATCTCGTTCAGCATCTCATGTCGTCCGGCGGCGTAGAAATCGTGTGAGATGTTGTGGATGCCCGCTTTGTGGTAACGCTCTATGAGGAGCCGGACTCCTTCGAGCTGCTGGCCGACAGGATCTTCGCTGCCAGAAAAAAGATAAACGGGCAAATCGGGGCGTATTTTGCCGAGATTCGCGGGATCGGACAGTTTTGGCGCAGCAGCAAGAAACGATGCGAAGGACCGGGCCTGAAGTTGTGCGAAGCAAAGCGGGTCGGCGATGAAGGCATCTACAACTGCATGATCTCGGCTCAGCCAGTCGCACGGCGTGCGCGCCGGCTCAAAACGCATGTTCAGAATGTTGGTTCCGGGTGAGGCAGAACTTGCCAGGCGCGCGAGCCCATCGAGAGCGCCTGATCCGGAGAGAATGAGTCCGTCGAGTTCCCGGCTGTGGTTCAGCACATATTGTTGCGCGGCGAACGACCCCATGCTGTGCCCCAGTAGGATGAATGGCTGGTTCGGATTTTCCCGGTTGGCGATGTGGCTCAACTGAACCATGTCTTCAACCACCAAGTCGAAACCGCCATCGCCAAAATCTCCGAGATGTGCGGGGGAAACAGCAGTGTGACCATGGCCGCGGTGATCGTTTCCGTAGACGGTGAAGCCCGCCGAGATCAGAGCTTCAATAAGGCCAGGATACCGCCCGATATGCTCACCCATTCCATGCGCGATCTGCACTACGCCCCGCACGGGCTGGCGACCATTCCAGCGCGAGCATGCAATCGGCAGGCCGTCAGTGCTGGTGAATCGAAACTCGATGAAAGACATCGTTGGACTTGCCATGAAGCATCCTCTCGTGTTGAGCCTGCTCACCTGCGCGTCGCTTTAAGGCAAGGCCGGAGAGTGGGGTGGAACTCATCAGGGTGTTTGGCCCGTCGCCTGGAGCAGCTCATCGTGGGCCTGAGTGAAGTTGAGCTGCGACTGGAGAAGCAGCGTCCTGGCATCGAATTCCTGTGCGATCGCGGCCTCGGCCTGCGACCGGAGTGCCTCGCCCCTTTCGAGTCGTTGGGCGGAAACCCGGCTTGACTCCGCGCGCAGCGCCAGGATCTCCTGCGACACCTGCACCATTTCTCGAGTTCGTTCCAGCTTGTTGGCCGCGGTCTCGACTCTGCGCTCAATTTCGTCACTTAGCCGGGCAAGGTTTTCGCGCGCTTGCGCGAGGCGGGCGCTATTCTCGCTCACGGCTGCGCGGCGTCGCCCACCATCGAACAAGTCATAAGTCAGCTCGGCTCCGAAAGTCCCAAAGTTGCGAGCGAGGAACGGAACGTTGTTCTGATAGCTGTATCGGGCAAAAGCGGAGACATCGGGATAATAATCCGCCTTGGCCAGGCGGACCGCTGCAGACGCTTTCTCCAGTTCGGCGCGAGCTGCGACAATTTCCGGGTGTGAAGCCAAGGCCGTCTTGACGCATTCCTCCCGCGAACAAGATTCCTTGACCTCGGGCGGAGTCTGGTCGAGCTCGAGTTTCGTCGAGATCGGCAGTCCCAGCACGTCGTTGAGCTGCATGGTCAGGTCGGAAAGCTGCAATTCCGTGGTGAGCAAGTCCTGTTTGACCTCCAGTGTTTGCGCCCGGCTCTCGATCAATTGTTCATCTAGCGTGCTGCCGTATTTCACCTGCTCCACGCGTTCGCGTTCCAGATCTTGAGCGGCGCGGATCTTCGCTTCTGTGGCGCTGCGATGCAGTTGCGTGATCAATATCTGGTAGTAAATCTGATGAACCCGCAACGCGATCTCATTCCCGGTCTGGTGCTCATTTGCGCGAGTCGCATCCAAATCTGCTTGCGCGACTTCATTCGATGGCTTGACTCGGGTGAAGAGCTGCGTGAGCGGTTGCGACAGCATGGTGCCGCTGGTAACAAACGTCTTTCCACCTTGATTGAGAATCGCCGGCCGCGCTGGAATCGGCGTGCCGGCTACAGTTCCGAAGGCACCCGCTGGAATTTCGATGAACTGGGTGTCCGTCACATTGAAAACACGGCTCTCATTACGGATGGTCGGAAAGTAAGCACTTCTGGCAGCCTCTTTCGCATGCTGACTCTCCTCAACTTTGTATCCCGCGATCCGCACGATGTGGTTGTGCTTTAAGGCCAACTGGACCGCCTCAGTAAGATTGATATGTCGCGGCGTTGGTTGCACGTTTTGCGCTCGAGCGGAACTAGGACAGCCAGCTAGGACCAGCAGGATGCTCACAGACCTCCCCCAGAAATTCATGAATTCTCTCCCTTCGCCGCAGCTTCGTGCTGTTGCATGGCGCTGAGGTCGCCATATTTCAGCGGCGATTCTCGCAAGAGGGCTACGAGGACCAAGGCAATCACGCACATCCAGGCGACCAGGTAGAATCCGTCGATCAAGGTCAGCGTATATGATTGAAGACGAAGGCGCGCGCTCACGACGTCTACGGCGCGGCCCGCCGCTTGCGCCAAGCCCGAAGACTTGGCTGAGAGACCAGCCGTCATTTGCCGGATGCTTCCGTCGGTGATCCAGTTTCCCTGCTGCACATGCAACCCCAGCAGGTTTGAATGGAGCTTCTCCCGCTCGGCGATGAACCGGCCCATGAGGATGGCTCCGATAGTCCCCCCAAAAATCCGGATGGTATGAAAAAAAGCAGAAAACGTGAGGATTCTCTGAGGCTTCGCTAACCCACCCGAGAAAAGCCCCTGCAGGATGATCGCGGACACCAAACCGATGAAGGCGAAGCATTGACCGAAGCCCATGAGGAATTCGGTGCGGTAGAAGTTTGGCGCCGCCCAGGCGCTAGTGATTCCCGCGTTCAGGAAAGAGGCAAACGCCATACCCGCAAAGCCTGTTGCCAGGAGCAAGCGCGGATCAACGTTCGAAACAAGCAGGAAGCCAGCCACAAAAGCAAGTGGGACGAAAGAAACGGCGGTCCAAATCACCGCCGGCCCGATCTGGTCCGGTTCGAACCCGTGGATGGCCAGAGCCTGCGGGACCAGGATTATGGTTGTTACTAGAAAAAAGCGAAAGAAGAACAGCCCGGTGCCTAGCAGAATCGTGTTCCGATGGCGGAGATAGGGCATATCCACAAGAGGGTTGGGGCCGCGCAGGCGACGAACGAGAGCGCACAATACCAGAAATGAGCCGCTCGCGAATAGCGCGGTGAAAACCCCAGACCGCCACCAGTCGAGCCTTTCACCCTGTTCGCACGCAGCCAAAATCAATGCCAGACCAGCACTCGCGTATAGAAAGCCTGCGAAGCTCGGGGCTTCGCCGTGCTCTCTGGCGGGAGGGGATTTCGGAATCCCGAGGTAGATGCACAACATCATGACCGGCGTGATGACCGCCGAATTCCAAAACATCCAGTGCCAGGACAGATGATCTCTGTACCAGCCGTAAAGCGACGGGGCGATGTTCACCGCGCCGTCTACGGACGAGGCGTAGAGAGCGATCGTGAAAGGAAGATACCGGAGAGGAATGTTGCGCAAGGCAAAGGTGAGTGTGAGGGGATAGAAAGTGCCGGAAGTCAGTCCCGCCAAAACCAGGGCTGCGAGGACTAGACTGTAGTTGTGAGCGAATGGCAGGAAAATACAAATCACCGTAAACATCGCTGCGGCCGTCAACAGGATTCGCCGCGGCCCCATCAGGCCGCCCAGGTATACGGTGAACGGGCCGATGAACATCAACCCGACGTCAAAGGCAGTGCCTAACCAAGCGCCTTGGTCAAATCCAAATCCTCGGTGGCCCTTGAAGTCGGCAAGGCCGAGCGAGATCATGCGGCTGGTGAGAGTAACGACCCCAGCGCCGATGATGACACCGAGGATTCCAAGCAATGGGCTCTTGGAAAGCTCGGCGGGCACGGCTCCCGCGATTCCGCGCGCGAGTTGTGCTGGAGTGGGTTGAGGGAGCGCTATGGATGAGGCGGACATCGAGCGCTCCGATTAGTGTCTCGTCCGGACGGTGGCGATTACCGAGAGTCCGGGGCGCAAGCTTTTCGCAAAGGTCGAATCCTCGAGCGCTATTTTCACGGAAATCCTTTGCACGACTTTGGTGAAATTGCCGGTCGCGTTGTCGGGGGGCAGGAGCGCGAATTGCGAGCCGCTGGCCGGTGCAATCTCAAGCACCTTGCCGTGAACCACTTGGCCGGGATATTCGTCGATGCGGATATCCGCTGGATCGCCAACTTTCACATTGGTGAGCTGGGTCTCGCGATAGTTCGCCTGAACCCACTTGGTGAGAGGGACGAAGGAGATGACTTGTGTTCCCGGCGAAACCAGTTGTCCGGGCCGCACTTGTCTCTCACCTACGGTGCCGTCAGCCGGCGCCTCGATTTTTGTGTAGCCGAGGTTCACTTGCGCCAGGGTTAGCGCGGCCTGTTTCACGTGGAGGTCGGCAATGAGCTGCCCCTCCTGCGACTCGAGCACTTTCTTCGTCCGCCGCTCGGCTTCGGCGGAGTCTTCACTGCTGCGCAGTAGACTCTTGGCCTGCTCGAGATCTGCTTGGCGACTTGCGAGCTGGGCGGCGAGCCGCTGCTCGTCGGCGACGGCCTGCTCGACTTTCTGCTGTGTGGCCGAGTGCGTTTGCAAAAGCGCTTCCTGGCGGGCACGCTCGGCGCGTGTGCGCACCACGTCTGCCTGGACGGCTTCGATGCCAGCCTGGGCGGCGACGATCTGCGCTTTCGCCTGATCGATTCCTGCCAGCGCCCGCTCGATTCGGGAATCCTGAAGCTCGCGCTGGCGGCGATTGTTCTCGATGGCGGCTTGAGCGGCCTCGACTGCGGCGCTTCCCTGAGCCACTTGAGCTCTATAATCGTCATCTTCCAGCTCTGCGATGAGATCACCCTTACGTACAGTCTGATAGTCGGCTACCTTGACTTCCCGAACGATGCCCGCCACTTTGGTGCTTAACGGCGTAATATCGCCGCGAACGTATGCATCGTCCGTGCTTTGCTCGATTCGCCCCCCTTCCCAGGAATTCCAGTTCCAGGTAATCGTGAACAGAATCGCCGCGCCCAAAAGCACGACTACGATCGGGACCACATACTTCTGCCATTTCGGCTTGGGCTTTGGTTGCTCTGGGGCGTGCTCAGGCTCCGGAGTTCGTGAGGGAGCCGGCGTACTTGCTGCGGCCATAGTCAAAACACCTCTATGCGATTTACTGGCAGAGCACCTCAAGGCACTTCCAGTGCCGAGCTGACTCCCTCTGATCCTCCTGAAAAAAAGCTGCTTACAGTCGCGACAGAATTGGGGGCTCAGACGTTGCTGTTAGCATTTCCGCATCTGCGAAGATGCTGACAGGACAAGCCCGACTTTGTTCTGAGACTTGGGTGTAGTGTACAGGACCCCTTCTCCGTAACTGGCCACCCGTGTGGACTGACGCCGGATCGCCTGGACACGCTTGCGCAATCTCGAGCTGCGATCACGGCCCGACAAGGGTAGGCGCGGGCTTGCCGTTCAGCACCGCATCCACATTGTCCAGAGCCAGCATGGCCATTGCTGTGCGGGTCTCGATCGTGGCGCTGCCAATATGCGGCAATAAGAATGTATTTTTCAACGAAATATATTCTGGGTGAAGCTTTGGTTCGCCTTCAAATACGTCGAGTCCGGCAGCGGCCACTCGCCCGCTCTTGAGCGCAGCGATGAGATCCTCGTCGACCACTAGTCCGCCACGAGCGGTGTTCACCACGATGGCCCCGTGAGGCAGAAGGCCTATGGTTTTGGAGTTTAAGAAATGACGAGTTTGAGGAGTCTCCGGGGCATGCAAGGTCAAGAACTGGGATACGCGAAGCAGATCCAACGGATCCTTGTGGTACACGGCATCACCTCCGATTTCCGCAGGTAACTCGGATGGGTCGTAATGGTGAATCTTCATTCCGAATCCTCGCGCTCGACGCGCCACGGCTTGTCCCACGCGCCCCATTCCAAAAATGCCGAGGACCTTGCCACCGACTTGCCATCCCAAGAGCACGTTGGGAATCAAGGGCTTCCACGTTCCTGTTCGAACTAGTTCCTGAGCCTCGTAAGCGCGACGCGAAGCACCCAGCAAAAGCAGCATGGCGATGTCGGCCGTCGCTTCATTGTTGACACCAGGGGTATAGGCGACCGGAATTTTCCTGCGAGCGGCGGCTTCCAGATCGATATGCTCAAAACCCACCGAGTACGTGGCGATGATTTTTACCGTGGGCGAAACTTTCTGAAAAAACTCAGAATCCAACCGGTCCGCCGGCGTGATAAACATGGCGTCGGCTCCTTCGGCTGCGGAGAGGAGCTCCTGCTGGCTGAAAGGAGCCTGGTTCGGATTTCGTCGGGCGAAGTAATCGAGGTCGATACGGTCTTCAATTTCTTTCGTATAACGGCTGGTCACCACCAGAATGGGCTTAGTGATGCCCGACATCTCCTTCCTCGCGAAACGCGCCTAGAATTTATAGCCAGCCCATAGCGCCCAGTAATTCAGGTCGCTGCTTGGTTGGCTTTGCTTTACGAATTTGCCTGCATAAAAAATCCCGTAGTCGGCTTGAAACCACAGATGCCGATTCGCCTGCCAACGCACCTCTGTGCCTGGACGGTGTCCGACGAAGCGCGCATTACTTTTTCCCGCCGGAATAATCAGAAATCCAGGGACGGAATACACCCCGTCTCGCAAACTCTCCCGCCACTGGAAGATCCAATCGACGGAGACAGTCACACCCTGCGGCAGCGTCGCTTCAACGCGAGGGTGTGCGTCTATAAAGTTGATGGGGCCAGGGCCGGCGGTTGCGAGGACGCCAAAATAATTGCCCTTGGGGAATAGCGGGTTGAATGTGCCAAGGGTGTTCGTTCTCGAGTCGTCGCCGCTCGAGATGTCCGACTTAACGCTGAATCGCGGTTTCAGCGAAACGTTCGTGAACCGGTAACCTGTTTCCGATGCCACTGTCCAGGCGCTTATGTTTGCGGAACCGAAGGTTCCGAATTGCCACAGCGCTTCATAGTCGAAATCCCAACCGGATTTCGTCTGAGCGACGGGACGAGAGAAACGCGCACCGATGCTGTGCCGCACTTCGTGGCCGACACCTCGGTTGAATGCAGCTGTTTTTCGATCGAGCCCAAGGTAGTAAGCGTCCAGTGTGATGCTCTTCGTCAGAGGTCGGACGCCGTATACGCCCCAAAATCCGACTGCATGATTGGGCGCGTTGTCAAAAAAGCCCGGCTTGTCCAGGTCCGGTCGCATGGCAAATCCATCTATTTGCCACGCGTCCAGCTTGCTTTTGACCATAAAACCGTCAAAGCTGAGCCGAACATTGACGCCTTCGCGAACATCCATTAAACGCCCCGAACCGTATTCCAACTCCTGCCGGCCGGCGCGCAGGCTGATCGAATTTGAGCCGGATGAGGTGTCAATCTCCAGAAAGCCCGCCTGAAAATCGAGTTTCTTCTCGTCGATCGGTCGCGGGCCGCCAATGCGGTAGGAATTCAGGCCGCTCTTCAGCTCGAAAAAAGTGCGAACGTGCTTGCCGTAATGAACGTCGAAATGAAACATATATCGTTCGTTGAAATAGCCGTTCATGAATGGCTGTTGGCCCCAGTTGTCGTTTCCGATCTGTTCCCAAATCTCGCGGGCTTCGCCGCCGATAGTCAGGAACCAGCCGGCAGTTTCGTCGCGAAACCGGATGAATTTGAGCGGGTCCCAGAAATCGCAGCGTGCTGCCGGATCGGCAAGGAAGCTCCAATCCTCGTCGTCGCGAAGCAAACGATAGCCCCGGTCTTGCTTGGGAGAACACTCAGCCGTCGCAACCTGTGGTGATGCAGAAGGGCACAACAATGCGAGCAGCAGCAAAGACAGCACACCGGCGCTGCGTAAGATCGTGGATTTACTTTCGACTTTCCGCAGCAATGGCTTTTTCAATTCCCTCTTGAGTGTTCGAAGCGAATTGCGGCCCCGCGAGGTAAGTAAGATCCTGAACGAGTAGTTCCCGCGCCGTTCCCGCAGTCTTAAGAAGTTTTTCGGTGTTCGCGGCCCGGAAGAATCCCGCGATCACTTGTTCGGACACCTGGCCGGTCGTGAACTTCGTCAAGCCGCCGTCGAGGATGGTCGGTGCAAAGAAGGGATGCGCGACGCCGAGCCGGGTGGCTTCGCGATAGGCGATGGATCCGACCAGTTCCATACGTTCCGGCGCAAAGGTCTGCGAATCTCCCAGGCCGATAATCAGAACTTGCTTGGCGGTCAGGCTGCCGGCCGGTTTGAGCAGCAGCGTTTCGCCCAGCTCGCCGCGGAACAACATGGGATTGCGAATTTTATCGAGCAGACCATTCAGCTTCTCATTGGTTTCAATCAGCGAACCGTGCAGCTTATTCGAGCTATCCGACCGGAACAGGCAGATGATCTGCAGGTCGGCTTCGGTGTCGGCCGGGCTTTGCACCAGAATCCGCATGGGAATCGGCCCGTCCTTGATCGCGATTTCAACGGCCTTCGGCTGGCCCGCCGGTCCTGCAGCTTGAGCGAACGCCGGAACGGTCGAATTTCCGAAGGCGACCGACACCAGAGCAAACAACAGCAGCCAGCGGGCAACTGGAAGTCTTTTCATACTGCTCTCTCCTTCAATCATTTTTCGACGGAAGATCAGCGGCGCGCGAGGCAATTCCGGGCGCGTGTGAAACGAGCGCTGTAGCCGGACCGTCGTTAGCCGCTCTCTTCGCGTAGAGCCAATCCGCAGCCTGTTCACCGAGCACCATTCCAAATAAACCAAAAAGCGCAACGATCGGCGGTGCAGGGCTCTTCACCCGAATCAGTCCGTAGATCAAGCCCACCGCCACGCCGACGGCAAACGAAATCAGCAGCACTTTCATCCAGACTGCCTCCACTCGCGAGTGTCAGAAAGCAAAGCAATCGCAGCCGAGGCGCCAGAAACCCAGATCGCCAAGAACCTGCAGGTGACTATGGCGCGGTGCGAGGTGTGAGCATGCGACGGAGTGGGTCGCGGTTTTCTTCTCGCCTCTCGCATACCCGCCATACTGCTTGATGGGGGACCAATCCGGGCTTACCGGAAGTGCCGGCGGCGCGAGGTTTGAGAATTCTGCGGTCGCGTAAACGATTTTCCCGCCAACGATCGTGAGCACCGATTCGAGCTGCTTGATTTCTTCCTCGGGGACGGAAAAATAATCCGCGGACAGAACTGCCAAGTCCGCCAGCTGCCCAGGAGCGAGCGCTCCCTTCTTTCCGTCTTCTGTTGAAAACCAGCTGCTTCCCATGGTGTAGAGCTTGAGTGCTTCCGCCCGATCGAATCGATTCTCTTCGGGATAGAGACTAAGACCGCCGACGGTCTTGCCGGTGATGAGCCAATAGAGGGAAAGGTACGGATTATAGCTCGATACGCGGGTTGCGTCGGTGCCGGCACCAACCGGAACGCCAATCTCCAGCATGCGCCTTATCGGCGGCGTGCGTTTCGCCTGCTGCGCGCCATACCGCTCGACGAAATACTCTCCCTGGAATGCCATTCGATTCTGCACGGCGATGCCGCCACCCAACGCTTTCACCCGTTCGATATTGCGATCGGAAATTGTTTCGCAGTGATCGAAGAACCAATGCAGTCCGTTAAAGGGAATCTCCCGGTTCACCTCTTCATAGACATTGAGCGCCCGCTCGATGGTTTCGTTGTAGGTTGTGTGTATGCGAAACGGCCAGCGGTTCTCTACGAGGTGGCGAATCACCGCTTTCAGTTCGCTTTCCATAACGGGGAGCATGTCCGGGCGCGGCACGAGAATGTCTTCGAAGTCCGCGGCGGAGAAAACCAGCATTTCACCCGCGCCGTTGACACGATAGAAGTCGTCCCCGTCGCCGGGCTTCGTCATCTTGGTCCAGTTCTGGAAGTCAGCCAGTTCCTGTTTCGGTCTCTGCGTAAAGAGGTTGTACGCCAAGCGAACCGACAGCTCTCCGTTGCGATGCAGTTCGTTCACCACGCCGTAGTCGTCGGGATAGTTCTGAAATCCGCCGCCGGCGTCGATCGCGCTGGTGATGCCAAAGCGATTGAGCTCTCGGAAAAAGAGCCGGGATGAATTAAGTTGATCTTCGCGGGAGAGCTTTGGTCCCTTGGCGAGGGTGGAATACAGAATGTTGGCGTTGGGCTTGGCAATCAGGAGACCCGTGGGATTTCCGTGGCGGTCACGCTGAACCTCACCAGCCGGAAAATCCGGGGCATTCTTGTCATAGCCGACGGCGCGGAGCGCTGCTCCGTTCAACAGTACCCTGTCGTATAAGTGCATCACGAAGATGGGTGTGTCTGGCGCAACTGCGTTGATCTCATCGAGCGTCGGCATGCGGCGTTCGGCAAACTGGAATTCAGTCCAGCCTCCGATCACCCGTACCCACTGGGGCGCGGGCGTCCGTGCGGCCTGTTCCTTCAACATGCGCAGTGCGTCGGCCAGCGAACGGACGCCGTCCCAGCGCAATTCCAAGTTGTAGTTGAGCCCGCCCCGGATCGGATGCATGTGTGAATCGTTCAGGCCGGGAATGACCGTTCGGCCCTTCCCGTCGATGACTTTGGTCTCCGGGCCGCGTTGCCGAAGAATCTGATCGTTTTTTCCCGTGGCGGCGATCTTTCCGCCTTCGATGGCAATGGCCTCCACAAACGACGGGACGCCATTCGTCGCGATCTTGACATTGTGAAGAATTGTGTCAGCCGGCATCGGAAATCTCCTTGCGTAGCGAAATGTGATGCCGAGGGCAGGAGGCCGTCCTGCCCTCGTTTAACACTAGCTGTGCGCTGCTTTGGCAGCGGGGATAACGTATTCGGGGAATTTCGTGGCTGGAGCTCCGTGCACCATGGTGTAGGCGTATTCCACGCCGATGCCGTAGGCTCCGTAGTGGTTCTTCACAATGTCCATGACCGCGTCATAGGTGTCCTTGTTCGCCCAATCGCGCTGCCATTCCAGCATTACGGAAAGTGACGTCACGGGTTTCGCACCCGCCTGAATGACGCGCTTCATCGCGTTGTCGTGAGCAAGTTGGCTCAAGTCGCCGCAGCAATCCTCAACAACGTAGACTTCATAGCCGTCATGAATCGCCTGTATGGTACCAAGTGCGATGCAGGTTTCCGTCCAGAGCCCGGCCACTACGATCTTTTTCCGCCCCGTCTTCTCGATGGCCGCAACGTAGTTCTTATCGTCCCACGAATTCATGGAAGAACGCTCAATTGGTACTTGTTTCGGGAAGACCGCCTGGATTTGCGGCCAGATATTGCCGCTGAAGCCCTTCGTTTCAACGGTGCTGAGAACCACTGGGAGGTCAAAGACTCTCGCTGCCTTCGCGAGAGCGACCACGTTGTTAATGATTCCCTGACGGTCGAAATTGCTGACTCCAAACAACATTTGCGGTTGGTGATCGATCAACGCCACCACGCAATTGTCAGGTGTCAACAACCCCTTTTCACTGCGTTTTGCTCTACTGCTGCTTTGTCCCATGATTAGCTCCTTTTCTTCGAAATGAATTTAATTACTTCATTTCTCTGCAAATTCCAGAGACCCTAGATTTCGACCCGTCGCCTCACTAACGCCGCGCTTCCGTGGGAACTTCCGGCGCTCCCTTTCCTCCTTGGGCAAGGGCTCTTAGCTCTTCCACGGCCGATGCCCTTCGATGCGCCAGCGATTTCAATTCTCCTGGTCATCTTGTTAGTTGCTAGCCCAATGAAGGGTTGTGCTTTTTATGCGGATTGTCCTTTCCGAGCGACAGTTTCACTCTTCGCTTGCATTGATTTCATTAGATCGGCCGCTGAACCTCCTTCGAGCGACAGTCCGTATCCGACTTCTCGCACAATCCGCTCCTTTAGCGGTTGAATGAAGTGAACGCGCGTGTTGCGGCGCGTCACTTCCGGAGCCTTCAAGTACAACTCGGCCAATTCCCGCGCCCGGCTGAGGGCTGTCCCGTTTGGTACAACTTCGGCAACCACTCCCCATTCGTGTGCGGTGCGCGCCGTCAGCGGCTGTGGGTTCAGCAGGAACGCCTCCGCTCGTCCCGCTCCAGCGCGATAACTCCAGGTGGTAAAGATTCCGTCCCCGGGCGCAATGCCCGCGGAGAAGTGGGCCACATCCTGGAAGGTCGCGCTATCCGCCGCCACAATTACACTGGCAAGTAGCGCGTAGTCTGAATGCACATGCGCGCGTCCCTCGATCGCCGCTATGACCGGCACACGTATGTTGGCTATATTTTCCAAAACCTGAGCGCCTTCATCATGAACTTGGCTCCACACGCCGGGATCGGTGACGTCGCCAAAGGACGACCAATCGACATCAGTAATGAACTCCCCGCCTGCGCCCGTCAGGATCACGATCTTGTTGGCTCGATCTTGCGCAATGCGGTAGAAGGCATCGACGAATTCTGTGTGAGCTGGCGCGCTCATAATGAACGGCCCGCCGTTGCCGTGGAATTCAGCAACCAGCACACCCTTTGCGTCGCGCGCCAGCTTTAGGTTGTGATAAGCACTAAAGTAATCAGCTTGCAGTGTTTGCATCGTTCTCCTCCTTGATTTGCCTGCTCAGAATAATCCGCCACTCTAGACTGAGCTTTCGGTCGTCGCCGCGTCAGAAACGGCCTCCCTACATACAACAGCAAACCCGCTGCCAAGACATAGGCTCCCACGGAGGCTTGCATTCAAAGGTCTTACCAGATGGCGATCCCGATCGTGCCCGGTTACGCGTCGAATCTCCTCCATCTCCTGAACCTGTATTTCTGAGAACTTTCCCTCACCCCATATCTTGGTCTCGATGATGGTGTGCATCGAAACCACGCTGTTGGGCCGACGAACTAACTGTGACTTCGCTCCCCCGTGATCCACTTGCGGATGTAAGCAGGGCAATTCTCGAGCGTTATGCTGCCCGCTTCGCGGCGTGTAAGAAAACCGACAGCGTCTTGATCCACAAGCTTTAGGTCTTCTAAGTCCAAGACGATGCGGCGACCCTTCGCTTCCTTGCTAATCATCGTTTTCAACTCGCCCGCGTTATCTGCTTCCATTCGACCAGCCTTTCTATCGCTGGCCTATGCCTCCAATGCATCACTTCAGCCAAACGCCCTCTAGCTTTAGATTGCTGAAAAGAGTAGCGTTACCTTCCCGAGTGGGTTTCGAAGTCAAGAATCGCTGTCAACATGCTCGCAATTGCCAAGCCTTTGACGGACTTGAGGAAAGTCAACTCAATCAAAGGAATGTCCCTTCGGATTTGGGCAGCAGTCAACAGCGTGCAGGGTCAAGAAGTGGCTTAGGCAAGAAGGAATATAATGCCCGACATGTCTTCCCCAGGGCACAAGTCGGAGTCGTTGAATATTCAGCTTCTCGTCGACTCGATCCCTGCGCTGATTCACACCTCCAGGCCCGACGGTTACCTCGATTACTTCAATAAACCTTGGCTGGAATACCTGGGCGTCACTTTGGACAAGGTGACCGGCTGGAATTGGACGACTTTCGTTCACCCTGAGGACGTTGAGGGGATTTTGGCCAAGTGGCGAACCTGCCTCGCGTCAGGAGAAGTCTTCGAATACGAAACTCGCGTCCGCCGGGCAGATGGGGAATACCGCTGGATGTTCCATCGGAAAGTGCCGCTTCACGATGCAAACGGCAACATCGTCAAGTGGTACGGATCGAGCTTGGATATTGAGGACCGCAAGCGGGCCGAGGAAGCCCAGCAGCGCAACGAGTTCTATCTTGCCGAAGGCCAGCGTCTTGCCCACATGGGAAGCTGGGCCCTCGATCCCGACGGCTTCTACTATTGGTCTCCCGAATTATTTCGGATGCACGGACTCGATCAGGCCAGCAAACCGCCGAGTGTTCAGGAATACCTGGATTATGTCCACCCACAGGACCGCGAGTCCATGGCGAACCTGATCAAAGGAGTTTTGGCGGAAGCTTCGCCCTTCGATGCCACCAAGCGCATCGTGCGTCCCAATGGTGAGGTCCGGTACATTCGCTGCGTCGGTGCTCCGGTTCTAGAAAACCAAAGCCTGAAAAAGTACGTTGGCAGCGCCATAGACGTTACCGAGCACGAGCTCTTGACCGAGGAACTCCGCAGGCGCGAAGCGTACCTGACGGAAGGTCAAAGGCTCAGTCACACGGGCAGTTGGGCCTGGAATGTGCGCACCGGCGCTCTGTTCTGGTCGGAAGAAATTTATCGCATTTATGGCTATAACCCGCAAGAAGTCGGTCCCACCTGGGAGCAACTCCTGCAAAGGGTTCATCCTAAGGATCGGCCGCAGATCGAGCAACGGGCAAAAATGGAGGCCACCCGGAACGAGTGGATCGACTCGTATGGTGATTTCCGAATCGTTCTTCCAGACGGAACCATAAAGTACCTCCATTCCGTTGCTCATCCTGTTATCCAGTCGGGTGAAGTCACGGAAGTCATCGGCACCGTGATGGACGTTACGGAGCACGAGCTCTTAACTCAGGAATTGCGGCGCCGCGAAGCCTACCTAGCCGGAGCACAAAGACTCAGTCACACAGGCAGCTTCGGATGGAAGCCTGACACTGGCGAGATTGTCTGGTCAGATGAAACCTACCGAATCTTCGAGTACGACCGCTCTGTCGAGCCAACCATAGATTCAGTGGTGCAGCGCGTCCATCCCGAGGACCGCGCCGACTTTAAAGTGGTCATTGATCACGCCTTTGCGGGAGCACCGGATTTTGTGCATGCCTATCGCTTGCTACTGCCTGACGGACGAGTCAAGCACGTCCACGCCATAGCTGACGTTTTAGAGGATGCATCAGGCAATCGCGAGTTTGTCGGCGCGGTAACCGACATCACCGGGCGAAAGACGGCCGAGGAAGCCCTCCGGAGCAGTGAAGCGTACCTGGCAGAAGCGCAGAGACTCAGCCACACTGGCAATTGGGCCTGGAATCCCGGCACCGACGTGAGGTATTGGTCGGAGGAATGCTACCGCGTTCTGGGTTTTGATCCACGGGATGGTGCGCCCCGAATCGAAGAACTCATCCAGCGAATTCATCCCGACGATCAAGCGGCTTTCCGGGAATCTGCCAAGAAGGCCAAGTATAACAAGACAGACGAAGAAGTGGATTATCGAATTGTGCATCCGGGTGGTGCCGTCAGGGACATTCACAGCATTGGACATCCTGTTTTCAGCCCGTCCGGCGATCTCATCGAGTACACCGGTACTGTGATCGACATCACTGAACGTAAACGAGCGGAGGAGGAACTGCGCAGAAGTGAAAGGGAGCTCCGGCAGATGCTGGACCTGACGCCTCAAGTTGTTGCGGTGTACGGACCCAACAACGAGCGCCTTTATGCCAACCGCGTTGCGCTCAACTACCTCGGCATTAGTCTTGAAGAATGGCGGCAGGCATCTGATCGCAGTGCGTACTTTCATCCTGATGACCGGAAACGGGTGCTCGAATTTTTTGATCGTGCTTTTTCCAGCGGCTCCGTTGAGGAGATGGAGCTGCGACTGCGCAAAGGTGATGGAACTTATCGCTGGTTCTTCACCCGTTGTGTCCCATTGCGGGACGAAAAGGGACAGATTAACCGTTTTTATGCTGCCTCCATAGACATCGACGATCGCAAAAAAACAGAGGAAAGCCTGCGCCAGGAAAACGTCGCTCTGCGTGAAGAAGTCGATAAATCCTCCATGTTTGAAGAGATTGTCGGAACATCTCCCGCTTTGAAACGCGTACTCTCGCGTATCTCCAAAGTCGCACCAAGCGATTCTACGGTCCTTGTCACGGGCGAAACGGGAACGGGAAAAGAACTGGTTGCCCGCGCTATCCACCGGCGATCCAATCGCAAGTCGCGCGCATTCGTTAGCGTGAACTGTGCGGCAATCCCCCGTGACCTGATCGCCTCCGAGTTGTTTGGGCACGAGAAGGGTGCGTTCACGGGCGCGACTCAGCAGCGCACGGGTCGGTTTGAATTAGCAAATGGAGGCACGATTTTCCTCGACGAAGTCGGAGAACTTCCCGCCGAGACACAGATTGCCCTTCTTCGCGTTTTACAGGAACACGAGTTTGAGCGTGTGGGTGGTACCCGTCAAATCCGCGTTGATGTTCGGGTCATCGCAGCCACTAACCGCGACTTACAGACTGCCATCGGTGCGGGATCGTTCCGGAATGATTTGTTTTACCGCCTGAACGTTTTTCCGATTGACATCCCTTCTCTCCGAGAACGAAGAGAGGACATCGCCCTGCTGGCTGAATACTTCATCGATCGCTACGCGCGAAAACTGGGCAAGAACATTCGGGAAGTCAGCAAGAAGACACTCGAAATGCTTCAGTCGTATCCTTGGCCGGGCAACATACGCGAATTGCAGAACGTGATCGAACGCTCCGTCATCGTGTGTGAAACCGAGGCCTTCTCGGTGGATGAGAGTTGGCTCTCTGTCGAATCTTCCCACACTCACCCCGGAAGCCGATCATTGGCCAAAAAGTCAGCGGCTCAAGAACAGGACCAGATAGAGGCCGCATTGGCGAAAACCGCAGGTAGGGTGTCCGGGCATTCGGGCGCAGCTGCCTTGCTGGGTGTTCCTGCGTCTACTCTGGAGTCAAAGATCCGGTCGCTGAAAATTAACAAGTTTCGCTTCAAGACTGAACAGCCTTCCAAGAACGGCTAGTGGGCCGTGCCAGTCAATTCCCCCGGTTTCAGTTATGTTCCTCATTGTGATTCCTGCGAATAGGCATCCGCTCTTGTTCCAGACGCTGAATTACGGCTCGCAGCCAGCATCCTATCGTTGCTTCGATCAAGTCAAATTTGAAAACCTCCAACAAGTCGCGCGCATCCTCTTGCAGTTTGGGCCTCCCGTTCAACTCAAAAGATGCACTTAGCCGAGAGGGGCCGCTGTAACCCTCCTCACATAGCAGCGTGACCGCCGTCACACTTGGGGCGACCCCAAATCCTCACTGCGTCTCGCGGGAGAACTCGCTTGTTGGCCCAGTGGCTCGCTGTTAGAATGCGTCCTAAATCCCAGCGGATTGTGTGGACTCCGGGAAGCCAAACGCTGATCGGGTCGCTACGTTCCAGAGGTAGCAGCGACCCGAATGCCATAAATCACGCAAATGCCGGGGGGCGATTTGTCTTCTGAAGTCGTGAAACGTTTCGGCCCGGATACGGAAGGTCCTCCTCATGTCAAGCCGCCCGAGCCTGACCCTACCGGTCGACGTCTAAGTTCAGCTGCCGAAGAAGTATCCGACTCGTGGCGGCGATGTATGGCCGACTATCGCGTCGACTCGAGGAGCCCGGCGGCGCCCAACATCATCACCCAAGACGAACTAAGTGTTTCTTCGGAACCGCTCGCTGGCATCATCGTACATGCTCGAGAAGAGATCGATCGCCTCTACGCCATTGTCCGGCAGCAAGGGTATGTCGTGCTTCTGTGCAACAACGACGGAGTTGCAATCCATCATCGCGGCGATGAAGCTAGAGCCGAAGAGTTCAAACGTTGGGGCATCTGGCTCGGCGGCGTCTGGTCGGAGCAAATCGAAGGGACAAACGGCATAGGGACTTGCCTCGTCGAACAACGGCCTGTCCTTGTCCACTGCGGCCAACACTATCGCTCTCGGCATTGTAAACTGAGTTGCGCGGGCGCTCCGATCTTTGATGCCCTCGGTAAATTAGCTGGCGTGCTGGACATTTCAACTATCAGTTTCGAGGGCGCGGACCGAACGCAACCGTTGGCTCTGGCCGCCACGATTGCCTCCGCGCGTGCCGTGGAAGAACGGCTTTTTCGGGAATTTTTCCGGCATGCATGGATCATCGCCACTTTGCCAGCCGACGAAAGTGGCCCCGCGTTACTTCTTGCAGTTGATGATGACCAGCGCATTGCAGGTGCCGATCGAGTCGCCCGCGTCGCATTCTCTCTCAACGACAAACGCCTTGTCGACGGTGTGCATTTATCCACCATCTTCGATTACTGTCTTTCGATTTTCCGGCGGGGTGGCGGGCAGGACATCCCGCTGTGCCTCTCCCGGGCTGATGGCGGCGCCCGGTGGCATGTGTTGATTACTCCGCCCCTCGCCAGATCAAGAGTATCGCGTAGTTGGCCAGAGGCAGTCGTCCACTCACAGCCGCGAATGAGCTTGCTGGGCGACTTACCGATGCCGGAGGCTCCGCGCTTTAGCCGCGGAGGCCTTTCACCCGCACTCAAACACCGCATATGCGAATACATTGACTCGCATCTCGACGAGAAAATAAGCCTCCGCGATCTGTCTTCCATGGCAGGCCTTTCTGCGCACCATTTCGCACGTGCTTTCCGAGAATCAGTTGGAATCCCGCCGCACGGGTATTTACTGCAGCGGCGCGTCGAACACGTCGAGCAGATGCTCCGTGGCACTCGATTGCCACTAGCCCAAATCGCCCAGGCGGTCGGATTCGCCGACCAGAGTCACCTCGCGCGGCACTTCCGCCGGCTGACGGGCATGCCCCCAAGTCATGCTCGTTGCAAGGAACGATAGCGCCGGATGTCTGGGAATACTGAAGCCCCCCCCTTAAATCCCTCGCGGATTGGGGGGTGAACCGGACCAATATTCAATCTCTATCTCAGTAACTACTTCATGGACATAGCGTTATCACCCCACGGGATTCAAGAGCGATCCACACTGATCTAGAAATTCGACCATTAGAGAATTGAGCAAGATCGTACTGACCGGGGCCGATTCGTTCAAGACGGCGCTCTTTCCTCCAGGCAGTATCCACGCATGGCCTGGCAGAATGCTCAACTCGGAAATGCGTCCTCTACAACAAATGGGGCGTCAATCGTGCTACTTGCAGCGAGGCCGGAGGTAAAAGGTGAAGCCAGTCTCCGATGTAACGGCGCAGCATGCACAGCCCCGCTCAATGGCCGACCCGCGTGGTTGTTCGTGAAATATTCGCGAATTCACGAAATTCGCGAACCGTGGATTAATGAACTCCTGGTTTTTCAGTGGCTTGCAGTTGGTGGCCAGATTGCCTTGTCTCTGAAGGTCATGTTGAAAATACAGAGGTCACAAAATGGGAAGGTGGTTTTCACGCTCAGCGGCCGGATCGAGGCCGAGGATGTGGCCGAGTTACAACGACTCTTCGCTCTGGAGACAGCGGAACACCACGTCGTCTTAGACCTCAAGGACGTAACGCTTGTAGATCGAGGAGCAGTGAAATTTCTGGCTCAATGCGAAGCGGACAGCATCAAGCTCGAGAATTGTCCGCCTTACGTTCGTGAATGGATTGGGCGAGAAAATGGGCGGCCGAGGCGGAAAAAACAGTGAACACTCGCACGGACAGACTGGGCAGAAAGGAGCAAAGCAATGAGCTTGAATAGTCTCACCTTTCCAATGCAGGACCCGGGGCCAATACCAGATCTCGAGACCACCCTTCATGTCGACCTATTCGACCGGCCAGTGAATTTGGAGACACGCTTCGATCGCATCATCGGAAGAAGTTCTGTCCTTCGGGGAGTGCTCCAGATGGTCGAAACCGTGGCCTTGGGAGATTCGACTGTCCTCTTGCTGGGCGAGACCGGCACGGGCAAAGAGCTCATCGCGCGCGCTATTCACGGCCTCAGTCCTCGCAGGGATCGGCCATTCGTCAAGCTCAATTGCGCCGCCATCCCTACCGGGCTGCTCGAAAGTGAGCTGTTTGGCCATGAGCGGGGAGCGTTCACCGGTGCAATCGCTCAGAAGATTGGCCGGCTCGAGCTTGCACATCAAGGTTCGATGTTCCTGGATGAAATTGGCGACATCCCTCTCGAGCTCCAGCCGAAGCTTCTTCGTGTCTTGCAGGAGCGGGAATTCGAGCGCTTGGGAAGCACGCGGACACAGAAAGTTGACGTCCGCATTGTGGCCGCCACTCATCGCGACCTGGAAGGGATGATCCTGGAGAAGCAGTTTCGCAGCGACCTTTACTATCGCCTGAATGTTTTTCCCATCCGCGTCCCTCCCTTGCGGGAACGTTCGGAGGATATTCCGCTGCTGGTGCAACATTTTGTGCAGCAAGCCACTCAACGCATGCGCAAGGCCATCGATACGATTCCATCGGAAACGATGGACGCCTTGATGCGGTACCGGTGGCCTGGAAACATCCGGGAGCTGGAAAATGTGGTCGAACGCGCGGTGATTTTGAGCCCCGGTCCTGTGTTGCGGCTTTCGCCCCGGGATTTGAATTCGCGGGTCTCGCCGGATCAAAGCGCAGACCGCCATCAAACTCTGGAAGAGGTCGAACGCAACCATATCCTCAGGACCCTGAAAGAAACCCGGTGGATACTTTCCGGACCAAGCGGCGCAGCATCCCGTTTGGGATTGAACCGCTCGACCCTGTATTTCCGGATGAAGAAGCTTGGGATTTACCGGAGTCTTAGCGCGAGCATAGAGCAGATCAAGAACGACGCCGAGATTCCCATGCTCGAAGCTGTGTAGCCGAGGGCCGCATATGACCATCAGAATATCAGCCGTAACCATATTCGCGCTTTGTCTCCTCTCCCTCGCCAAGGGGCCGGTGCACGCTACGGACCAGCCTGCCGAACCAAACAACTTCTTTCGCGAGTACGTCGGCCTGAGCGACGATCAGATCAAACAGATTCGGAGCGGCAAAGCGATCGCGAAAATCATCGAGTCGCGGACGCCGGATGAGGTCTTCGTCTTCGGCTCCGTTTATATCAAGGCGGCCCCGGAGCAGTACCTGAAATTTGCCCTGGACCTGGACTCTCTGCGCAAGCTTCCCAGCTACCTCGCGATTCAAAAGTTCAGCGACCCGCCGCAGCTTGCCGACCTCGACGGTTTCACTCTGGAAGCGGAAGACATCAAGAAATTGAAGGATTGCAAGCCCGAACATTGCGAGGTGCAACTGCCGGCTGAAACCATGGAGGCGTTCCATCAGTCGGTGAATTGGTCGGCGCCGGACGTGGCCGACCAGGTGAACCATCTCGGCCAGCAGATGGCGCTGGAGGCTCTCCAGAAATACATGCAGGGAGGCAATTCGGCGCTGGGAACCTACCGCGATAAGAAGCACCCTGCTGCAGTGGCGGAGACATTTCAATCTCTGTTGAGCCGGTCCAAAGCTCTCCCTGTTTACCTTCCGGATTTCAATCGTTACCTGCTCGAGTATCCCGATATCCATTTGGACAATGTTCAGACGCAGTTTTATTGGGAGAAGGTTAACTTCGGCTTGAAGCCGACTCTGCGGATGGTCCAAACCGTTGTCTACCGAGGCAAAAGCCCCGGTGAGCCGGCCTACGCGGTGGCGGAAAAGCAGCTTTACGCAAGCCACTACTTCGAAACGGCTTTGGATCTTTCTATCTGCGTAAATGACTCCGAACAGCCGGCGAAGCGCGGCTTTTATTTGATTACTCTGAAAGGTTCGCAACAAGCGGGGCTGACCGGCTTCAAAGGCGGCATCGTGCGGAAGGTTGCGGTAGACAAGACCCGCTCGTCGCTCGAACGCGCCCTGGTGTCCATCAAAGAAAAGCTGGAGAGCAAATAGCCGGCAAGCGGGTTCGCCGGCAGGAGCGTCATGTCGATTTTTGATCGTCGTACCGCAAGCATATTGTCCACAATTCTTGTGTTCTGCCTGGCCCTCGCTTTTGTCTATGCCGCTCGAAGGGTCATCATCATCTTCTGCTTCGCCATCCTGTTCGCCTATTTGATTGACCCGCTGGTCCGATTTATCCAGCGCCATTCTCTGCTCTTCAAGAATTTGCGGGGACCTCACGTGGCAGAGGCTTATCTCGCGCTGCTCATTTTCATCGCGCTCATTTTTCATCTTCTTGCGCCAGGCTCCCTCGGCCGTGGCGTCAAACTGGTGCAACGGCTCCCGGCACTGAGCGATCGTCTGGCTACGGGCGAAATTGCCGTGGATATCGGTAACCAGTACCATTGGAACGACGATCGGACTCTTCGTTTGAAAACATTTCTCATCCAGCATCGCTCCAACATTGAGAAGATGACCGGCACAGCAGAGCGATTGGCGACGACGGGGATTGGCGCCGTGGTCGTGATTCCGATCCTGGCGCTCTTTTTCCTCAGCGCCGGCGAAAGCCTGGCAGACCAGGTCATTCACATGGTTTCGACCAAGGAGAATTACGCAGACCTTTGCTCCTTGGCCGCTGAGCTCAATACCATGCTGCGGCACTACATCAGAGCCAAGGTGACGCTCGGCGCGCTTTCTCTCACGTACGTGTCCATCGCGTCTCTGACCCTGCGTTTTCCCCATCCTCTGGCGCTGGGCGTCTTGGCGGGACTCTTGGAATTCATTCCCATCGCCGGGTGGATGATCGCCGCGGTGACCATCGTCACCGTGGGCGCTCTTACTCACGCCCACTGGATCTGGATGGCCCTGCTTCTCGGCCTTTGGCGAATGCTCATGGACTATGGCATCGCACCGCGAGTCATGGGGCACGAACTGGAGATCCATCCGCTACTCGCGATTTTCACGTTGATGGCCGGGGCCGCGGTCGGGGGATTCGTCGGAGTCTATCTGGCCCTGCCAATAGTCGCTGCGATGCGCGTTGTCTGGCGCCGATTTGCGACACACGCTGGGGACTTGGGGCCAGAAACCCAGAAAGCAGATCCCTCGCTGCACCCTGCTTCCCCTTGACTTCGCCCTGCACCATTCGGTGCGGGGCTTCGCTCGGGACACATTCGGCACGCTCAGTGCAGGCAAGCGTGACGCTGACCCTCGCCGGGTCGGGAAACCCCAAATGCAGGTCCCTCGCTGTACATCGCGTCGGGAGAGCCATCCTCGTCGGATGGCTCGTTTCGCCTGGTGTTCGCTTTTGTTTAGCATTTAGGCACTCCCCCGGGGGGTGTCTTTTTGTTGCGATTAGAAAGTACCGCCGTCGTTTGTTTTGAATGGGTTACAGCGATTCCGGTTTCCGGATTGTTGCGATTAGAATGATCGAGTGCGACGACAGGGGATAACCAGGTCGCCACTCCCCCGGGGGGCGGCTTTTTGTATCGATTAGAAAGTACCACCGCCGTTTGTTTTGTAGGAGTTACGGTGGATTCTATTCGCGCGGTGTAACGATTAGAAAGGTGGAAATGCGAAGGCGAAAGCTGAAGGGCTTGCGCGAACTCTGCGTCCCGAGCACTGTCGAGGGGCCTGCCATAGCCTTGGCGGAGGCAGGCGGCGTTCCCGATTCGGGAATGTCTCCGTTCTGGTTTGTTGCTCACCATGATTCCACAATTCCCCCACGCTAACTTGGCACGGCGGAACGTCGAGGGCAATAGTACTCAGGTGTGGATTATTGGTTAGTACTTGAACTTGGAGGCGTGGGGTAATGGGCCGAAAGGCAACGTCAAAGGCCTCCCGCCCTTCGCCAAAGGCCGGCGAAGGACGGGGCACCCTAAAATTCAAATGGAAATTCAGAAACAAATTCAGAGACAACATCGTAAGCAAGACAAACCAACACGAGATGAATTGCCCGAGTGGCATCATCGGCGGCGCAACGAGGTCAATTGTGGGAAGTACGGACGCGAAAGGCCGGACCACCGCCCCGGATTTTGATGGGGTAGAAGTGGTAGAATCCGCCGATGCCGATCAACTCTCGCCCTAGGTCTCTGAAATCTGAATCTGATATGTCGCAAGCGGTTGCTTGCATCCTTGGGAAATATGCAACCCGCGAAGTCAGGGTTGGCGACTGTATTTTTGATGTTGTGGCCTATAACAAAAAGAAAAAGTCATTCAGACTCGTAGAGTGCAAGTTGAGTCAGACAGTGACTGGAATCGGCAAAGCATTCGGACAACTTGCAGCCTACTCAGCGACGATAGCGACACGAGCGGATGAGTTTCTGGATGCCTACAGCCAGAGGTTCCAAGTTCCGATGCCTTTGGGCGAATGGATGGAAGCCACCGACAATTACCGGCGTTTTAACATAGACTTTTGTGTGGCGCTTACTCATAAGGCTTGTCGAGAGAAACTAGAATGGCTTCGAGCGATGAAGAAAGTTCTTCCGGACGTCGGGATAATCCGTGTCAAACCGGATGGGCGCTGTAGCCAACACATTTGGCGTGGGAAAATAAAAGACGCCGAAGTAACGAAGGCAAGCACCATAGCAGTCAAAATTGTTCGGTAATCCATGAGGTTCAGGGGCATTGCCATGAATAAACTAACCGCGAAAGCATACGTAGAAGCGAATCTGCCGAAGCTAAAAGAACAGACCGCGAAATTGGAAAAATCGGCGGACAGGATGAAGCGCTTTAACTTCCGGATAGTTCTCGGTGCACTTATAGCGGGTCCCATTTGCAGTGGTCTATTCGCATTATTTGAAGAAGAGGCGAAGACGCAAGATTGGGTGCTCGATTACCAGAGATGGGTAACCGGAGGGATTTGTTTAATTGGAATTCTCATTTATTTTTGCGTTGTCTTTGTCCCGTGGCGTTGCCACAGGATGCCCGATGCCTAGTGCGGGGCGTGATAAACAGCTTAGAACTCTTGGAAGTGATAATCAGGAATTAGGACCGTTCCCGTCCGAGCCGAATTTCTGTCGAGCCGTTTGCTGATTTTTGCCTCGGGCGATGGCTTGGCGCAAGCCTTTCCTGTTAGAGAAAAACGTACTTCAAAAGGCTGCTTGTTTTTCTCTGTGACTAAATACCGCGCGTTGTCATTTGCGCGGTCAGCTTCGAGTTCACGAATGTTGCGCTTCATGCATTTAACTCCTTACACTTCCTAACTGTAACATAGTCCTGTGAAATAAAATGGTTGGCCGGGCGGGTGGCCGGGGCTTTGTGATCCCTCACTCCCGCCAATAAACTTACCGCGCAAGCGCCGATTGCACCGAAGTAGTTTCCTGCAGATGACTTGAAGTTGGTTTGAAGTTCAGCCTCCTTCGCCCAGAGGACGGGCTACGGCGCGCTTGACCCTCCTTCGCCAAGGCTTCGGCGGGGCAGGCCCTCCTTCGCCCGGAGGGACGGGTCCACCAAGAGGCTGGCGGACTCCAACCACGAGCCCTCCAAACTGCTGGCGGACTCACACTACGAGCTCCGGCGGGCGAGGAGGGTTTTGAATTTCTGCTCACGAGGGGAACCGACAACGTCAAAGGCCTCCCGCCCTTTCCCTTCGCTCTCTTTCTTCAAGCGACGAGTTGGCGTGTAATCTCGGCCAGCAGAGCATTCACAAGATGAACAATGCCAGACATCTCCTCAGGGCGAAAAATCTGAACCCACGAGTGACACTCGGCTAACAGATGTTGCCCGGCTGCCACCAACAAGGGTGCAGAGACAATTCAGTGGAATCCTCCCGATGGCTTGAAATCCTTTGCGCTCGACTACTTACGGAGTGATCTCGCTGAAAAGTGAATTGGCATCGAGAGTGCACTGCCATCCAGTGAAGCAGTGTTCGAGAGGGAGCTTCGATGGGTGCATTGCAAACTTCACTAGAGGGCGCGTCGACACGGACGCTCGGAGCGCTTTTCCCTGCACCACGCCGCTGCGGCACGCCAACCAGGCCGGTCTCGCAGATTCGAAAATCCCAGGCGCCTGATGGCAAGGCCTCTTCAACTCTCATCGGAAAAGATTGGGATGTGGTCCAGCTGGCCATTGCGGGTAACGCGGAGGCGCAGGAACGGCTTTTCAAGTCGTACACACCCAGGCTTTATCAGACGGCCTATGCCGTGTTGCGGAATAGAGAAGACGCAGAAGATGCGGTGCAAGAGAGTTGGTACAAGGCATTCACGAATCTGGACTCTTTTGAGGGTCGATCCGCTTTCTCGACCTGGCTTACGCGGATCGCCATCAATTCAGCTTTGATGCTCCGCCGAAGCAAAGGCGTCCGCCCGGAATCTTCCTTGGACGAGGTTCTGGACTCTCAATCAGGGCCGCTCATCGATGGAATCGCGGCGGAGGGGCCGAATCCCGAGGAACTCTGCGTGGCTAGCGAAATGAACTCTCTCATCGAACAGCAAATCCGTGAGCTCCCGCCAGGAACTGAGGCAGCATTTCGACTTCGTGAGATGGAAGGATATTCAACCACGGAATCAGTCCAGGCCCTGGGCATTCATAAGAACACATTCAAATCCAGAGTCATGCGGGCCCGGCGCAGATTGGCCGACGCATTGAAACAATCAATTTGGAGCCCTTCCCAATATAAACGTTGAACGGCATGGGCAGGTTGCCATCAACTGCCGGCACACTGCTTCGCGTGCCCCGCCCGGATTAGTGAGGCTTGAACAGTGAATACTGACGTTGCTGAGTCACGAATACAAGAAGAGGACAGGATCGTAGGCGTAAGCGGCCAACCACGAGGCTGCGGCCGGGCGCGATTAGCCAGAGAACTCTTTGCGGGAGTCTATCGCCCTGGGCAAGTCCTGAAGCTGCGCGAGATCGGAGAAAGGTATGAATTGGGCGAAGACACGCTTTTGAATGCCTTCGGTGACTTGGAATCCCTCGGGGTGGTTAAGCTCACAGAAAACCATTCCGCCACCGTGCTTTCACCGAGCCTGAAAGAGATGAAGGAGGCTTATGAAATTCGTGCGGGTCTGGAGGAAATTGCAGGACGAACCGCCGCCGCTTTCCTCGAAGGCAACACGGCAGAGCTTCGGGGGGAAGTAGACGCGATGCTGGCAGCCGTCCGCAGTGACGACCTGGACGCTTACGCCGAGCATGACATCAAGTTTCACAGAATCATTCTGGAAGCGTCTCACAACGGCGCCCTCCGTCGGATCTGGGACACTCTGGCTATGGACCTGCGCATGCGCGCGGCGATACCCAAGGTCACTAGGGACCTATTTGACAGTGCAGAATCGCACCGGCCCATTGCAAACGCACTGGAAGAAGGCAGAGGACGGGAAGCGGGTCTCCTGCTGCGGAATCACGTCGAGACTATTTTGGAGTATCTCAAGAGATCCGAATCGGACTCCGGGGTCCAGCGGGTGTTCCGCAGGGATCTAGAAGACGCCAAGGAGGTTCAACAGGCGTTTTTCCCCCGGCAGACCATATCGATCCCCGGCATCTCCTCCGAAACCTTCTACCAACCGGCCAGAGGGATCGGCGGGGACTATTACGACTTGCTTTCTTTGCAGAGAGGCCGTTGGGGGATTGCCATTGGCGACGTCTCAGGAAAAGGAATTGGCGCCGCTTTGATTATGGCCAGTCTTCAGGCCTCTTTGAAATTCCAGGCCTTGCAACCGCATTTGAAACTTTCGACGCTGATTGGCGACGTCAACCAGTTGGTCTATGAATCCTCGCCGAAAAACATTTTCGCGACGCTTTTCTATGCGGAGTACGAACCGGCCAAACGCCAATTGAATTACGTTAATGCGGGCCACAATCCGCCGCTCGTCCTTCGTCCGAAAAATGGATCATGCGAAATCTTCCAACTGCCCTCCACGGGCATCCCAGTGGGAATTTCGGCAGATCCTGAGTTCGCTTCTGCAGCTTTCCAATTCGAAATTGATGATGTCCTGGTTGCCTACACCGATGGAATCACGGAAGCGGAAAACCGCCAACACGAACTCTGGGGTCAGCAGAGACTCGAAGCCCTCTTGAAGTCTTGCAGCCGCAAGCCTCCGAAGGAGATCATCAACGCGATCTTGGAACAAGTGTCCACGTTCGCGAACGGCCAGCCGCAACGCGACGATGTAACCCTGCTGGTCATGCGGGTGCAGGGGGGCTGCGACGATTCAGCCACAAGCGCTCGGCCCAGCGACTAATTTCCGTTCCCTAGGGGCGAATTGCGATAACCTGGGGAGGAACTATGCTGGAAATTAAACTCATCCATTGTCCCATTGATTTCTCTGAGTTCTCAATAAGGGCCTATCACCATGCGCTTTCGCTGGCCGAGCACTATCGAGCCAGATTGGTCGTGCAGCATGTCGTAGAGATATGGCGACACCCTTCCGCCAGCTTTGCTGCCACGACGCAACTCTATGATGAGTACTGCCAGTCACTGCGGAGGATCGGCGCAGAGCAACTGCAAGAATTCGTGAAGAACCACACACACAATGAAGTTCAGCCGGAGCTCGTGGTGGACGAAGGAACAGCTCCAGACTTGATTCTGTCGTATGCACAAGCGCAGAAAGCGGACCTGATCGTCATGGGAACGCACGGCCGGCGAGGCTTTGATCGCCTGATGCTGGGGTCGGTAACCGACCGGGTGATGCGAAAGGCTCCCTGCCCAGTGGTGGCAGTACGGGAGGCAACCCACGACTCCATTGCTGTGGGTCAAGGACGGCACCACATCCACCACCTGGACCGCCTTCTCGCTTGCATTGATTTCTCCGAGGATTCAGTGCGGGCTTTGAGCTATGCAATTTCTGCGACAGCGGAGTACGACGCCGAGCTCACCCTGCTGCACGTGTTGCACGAGATTCCAGGAGCGGCCAAGACAGAAGCGGCCATCGCTGCGGCGACCGAGCAACTCGACAAACTGATTCCAGCGGAGAGACGAAAGACTCTGAAGATTAAGACCGCGGTGCGTATCGGGAAACCATATGGGGAGATCATTCAACTCGCGCTCGAATCGCAAACCGACATGGTAACCATGGGAGTGCGCGGCCGTGGTGCCTTGGATTTTGCGGTGTTCGGTTCGACAACTTATCGGGTAATGCAGTTGGGACCCTGCCCGGTTCTCACCGCCCATGTTTGATCGTTGGGCCTCGGTTATTTCAAACCATTAGAAATCGGAAATGGCCAGTAAGAAGTTGTGTGCCGCGGGGCTCGTAGCTCAGCTGGGAGAGTTGCTGGTTTGGAAGGGGCAACAGGCTGCGGCGCTAAACCGAGTTTGGATATTGATGGTATCGGATCGCGGCTGAAACTTGACGCTCTCCTGGGGCAACGTTAAAATCGAAAATGGAATCCGACTATTCATTGGGGCCGTGTGCACGCTCGTATCCATGGTTGTAGTTCGTTGTCCAGTCTTCACGTCCCAACGACTTTCACGGTGCCTCCCATCGGGGGATGGGTGGAAGCGCTTCTTCCGCGATAAATATGCTGGATTGTGGCGGGAGAGGATTGATTTGGTCTTACTCGGGGGACTCTAAGGAGCACAAAGTTGCGTCATCTTAGCCGCACTGTTTTGTCAGTATTCATCCTAGCCACATTCGCAAGCCTGTTGACACAATCTGCTGTGGCGAAAGAGAAAACCATACTTCCGCCGCATTACAAGGAATGGCTGGAGCGCGACGTGGCCTATCTTATCACGCGCGGCGAGAAATCCGACTTCCTGAAACTGAAAACCGACGCAGAGCGCGACAAGTACATCGAATGGTTCTGGGCCATCCGCAATCCCGACCCCAGCTCGCCGATTAATACCTATAAAGAAGAACACTACAAACGGCTGGCGTATGTGGAGGATCATTTCGGCATCGGAAAACGCGTCCCGGGATGGGCCACCGAACGGGGCCGAATTTACATCGTGCTGGGCGAGCCGAAGCAGATGGCTACGTATCAAGGGATGGACCGCGTCCGGCCCATGCAGATTTGGTTTTATGAAACCGTGAGCCCGGCGCTGCCGCCATTCTTCTACGTCGTGTTCTACAAGAAGGACAGTTTTGGGGACTATGTCACCTACAGTCCGTATTTCGATGGACCGCGGGAACTGATCACCGAACGCGGCGTGAATGACATCAGCGCCATTAAGATGATCCAGCGGGATGCTGGACAAGAAGTGGCCCGCACTTCTCTGACGTTGCTTCCGGATGAACCGGTCAACACGCAAAATCCGCAACCTAGCATGCAATCGGACGTGATGATGTCGGTGATCCATGACCTGGCGAACAGCCCCGCCAACGTGGACCAGCTCCAGCGCCGGGCGGCGATGATGCAGGTGACATCGCGCCTGCTCGTGGGGGGCGAGACCCTGGGAGTCCTCACCGCCCCTCTGCGCGATGCAGAAGGAAATGTGAAGGTCCATTACTTGTTGCGGCTCAAAAGGCCTGAGGATTTCACCATCGCCAAGAACGCCGACGGCGTGTACTACTTCTCGGTGGAGGCTCGCGTCCAGGTCTATGGCCCCGACGATAAACTGATCTTCACGCAGGAACGATCCATTAAGCACACCGTGACTCAAGAAGAAGTGGATCAAATGAAGGCCAAGGTGTTCGGTTACGAGGGATGGCTGCCGCTGCCGGCGGGGAAATACCACCTGAAGTTTTTGCTGACCAACTGGGTCAACAACGTCGGATACCAGGGCGAATCAAACATCGTGGTGCCGGATGTCCCGTCAACGGGAATGGTCATCACGCCCCTCATTCCGTTCAGCTCGCTATCGAACATTCAGCCGGAGCTCTCCGGGCTGGTTCCCTTCAGCGTCGCGGGGATGAGATTTTCCCCACTCTTGATGCGGGAACTGTATCTGAGTCCGGCGGCAAGTTTGCAGGTCTTCTATCAAATCTGGGCGGGACGCGGTGAACTCTTCAAACCGAACACCGGCGATATGGAGGCCCATTATGCGTTTGGCCGGCCCGGGGCTGTCGGCGAAGCGAAAGTAATAACGGACCCCGTGTCTCCATCGCAATTTGACCCCAGTGGAACGATGCTTACGGGCAAACGAATCCCGCTGGGCGATTGGCCGCAAGGCAATTATCTCCTGACGCTTTCTTTGAACTCTCCCGATGGTCGGCAAAAAGCTTCCGGAACGCTTGTATTCCACCTGGTGGCGGACCCGGGCACGAATCCCGATTGGGATGTGTTCGACGGAGAAGGAATTTCCAAGGACGTTCGCGACGGGACATCGGATTATCAGCGCGGGTTGTGTTACCGGGCATTCAACGACAAGGATGGCGCGGCCCAGTGGTTCCGCAATGCCCTGGCCAAAAACCCGCGGCAGGAGGAAGCTAGGACATCGCTGGTGAACATTGAATTTGGCCGGCAGAATTACGCCGCCCTGACCAAGCTGGCTCACGACGTGCCCATCACAGGCGACACCGACGACGAAACAATCCTGCGTCTGGCCGAGGCTCTGGACAAGACCGGCAACACCAATGGCGCCATTGATCTGCTGCAAACAGCCATCAAGATGAAAAATCCGGATGGCCCGATCTATCTCACCCTGGCCACCTACTACCGGCAAATTGGCGACACGCGAAAGGGTGACGATTGGGAGAAAAAGGGACGCGAGATCGTCAAGAAGACTCCGCCTCCCGCCGCCCCCACTACCAAGGAGTGAGCCGTCCGCTTCGCCCCCATTCTTTCCTCCGAAATCATATTCAATTTCGCGCGGATTTTGGGGACCGAGTCACTTTCGACAGGGGATTCAGAGGGAGCACCTTGGGCAACGACCTCCGCAGAAAACTTTAAGGATCGAACTTCCCAGCTGGTTGAGACACACTCGGCCTCCTGAGGTCCCGCCGAGCAAGAAAAAAAATCGCGATGTAGTAGACCAAATTAGCAAAACAAGGAACGATCAAATTTCTTGACCATATGAACAACCCTCCGAGCATAAGGCCGATTGTCATTTCCGCACCAGCGCTTGCTACCCCAGGCGCTATCCGAGAAGGAAGACCACTCTGGTGCGCTACTGAAAATGCGAATGCAATCAACAAATTTGCCACAAGTACGGCATGGCCATTCTGCTCGAATGAAAGAATACAAAGGGCTCTCCATAACTCTTCGGTCAAAGCCCCGACCACAAAGATCGAGAGCCACATAGAGATTGACCCATTGAGGAAATACTCATTCATTTCGGACAAAGCCGCACTCGGCGTGAGCGACGAGAGGAAATGCCGGAAGATCGCCATTGTCCCGCCACCAGCGATTCCGCAGAGAATCGAGATAAACAAGCCTTGTAATTGAGCTGGTTTGTTGGCGAGGTGCCACAATCCACCTCCATCAACAATGTGGAGTAAAAGCAATAAAATGAAAGATTTCACAAGAAGCAGGGGCCGCCCCGCTTCTTCGCGTTTTCTTTTCAGCTCAGGTGGCAAAACAAACGAATGGTGCTCGCTTGCCCAACCCATATTCCACCAATCGAACACAAAAATACCTATAAGGGGGTAGGCAGCGATAGTCAGGTAGGCACCGAGTTCACTCAAAGGTATCCTTCGCCGATCAGATGTGCGCGTTTTTCAGAATCAATACTCGGCACACTTTGCTACAAAGCTAGCTTAGAACAAAATGGGAACTGTTGTCACAATGGCTGATTGGATGACGTTGTCGGCTCCTTCTCCCGAGTAGACTTGGCAGCTGTCGACGACCAAGGCTCGGAAGAAAGGAGCCGAGCGATGCTCATTATAGGATGTGATTTTCACACGCGCTATCAGCAGATTGCCATGATGGACGACGCCACGGGAGAACTGCTGGAGCGACGGCTGGAGCACGAAAACGGGGAAGCCGAGGCGTTCTACCGCGGATTGCCGAAGCCGGTGCGGGTAGGCATCGAAGCGACTGGTCCGATCCATTGGTTCGAACGCTTGCTCACCGAGCTCGGTCACGAATTGTGGATTGGTGACGCGGCGAAGATTCGCGCCAGTGAAGTGCGCAAGCAGAAGACCGATGAGCGCGACGCGGCGCTGATTCTCGATTTGCTGCTGGCCAACCGCTTTCCGAAGATCTGGGTTCCCACGCCAGCCGAACGCGACCTGCGGCAGTTGCTCTGGCATCGTCACAAACTCGTTTGCCTGCGCACCCTGCTGGGCAACCAGCTGCATGCGCTGGCTCTCAGTCAGGGACTCTGCCGCAAGAAGAAACTGTTCACCAAAAAAGGCCGCGCGGAACTCCAGAGTCTGGGTCTTGCTCCGTGGGCCAGCCGGCGGCGCGAAGAACTTCTGAAGCTGCTGGGCCAAGTGGATGCTCCGATCGCCGAGTTGGACAAGGCAGTTCTGGAAGAAGCGCAACGCCGCGAGGAAGCCGTTCTTCTGATGACCCAT
>Ga0210409_10000644_pt1 | contig 52935 bp, 41 predicted proteins | sample IncBWH17MmetaG_FD_161649 | JGI IMG/M metagenome (GOLD analysis project Ga0210409, IMG submission 161649) | Forest soil microbial communities from Barre Woods Harvard Forest LTER site, Petersham, Massachusetts, United States - Inc-BW-H-17-M | ecosystem: Environmental > Terrestrial > Soil >... | reverse complement strand
CGGCGCGTTAGTTTCACTGAACTTCCAACGGAGTGCCCCGCTTGCAGCAATTGTTCGGCCTTCTCCGTTAGGCCATAGAGCGCACCTGGAGCTGCCTGCACCATTACCACGTAATCGCGTGGCGTCTGGCCACGCACGAGGCAGTGCATCGCCAACAGACCGGCGGCCTGTTCAACCGGGAACTGGCCATCGGGTCCGGCTTCCACGTGAAAATGGGAAACGCCGGTGTTTTTTTCATAAAAGAAGTACAGCTCTCGAGGAAGACTTGCGCGAGATACGCCCAGATTCGTTTGTCCACTCCTTCGCATTACTTTCACATGCACCCCTCTTTATGCAGCCTCGAATCGGAACCGAGACCTTTAATTTTAGTTTCATTGCCTCTGGTGAGGCGTGGTTCCACTGCATCGGCAAGCGACGAACAAGGAGCTGAGGTTGGGGCATAAGCACCTGAAATGCCCGTAACCAGCGCGAGTTGGGCGCGAGAAGGAGCCCCCGTTATTTCGCTTGCGACGAAATACCGTCAGGGAAGCGCAATTAAGGTGCAAACCTGACTATAATTTTGAATCAGTACAAACCCCTACGCTGGCGGTACTTACGTACTAGAGAGCCTTAGTCCTGGATCCCCTTGCCGGTAGGAATTTCACGGACAGCGAAATTTTTCCCCCGACTGGACACCTTTCGTGCCATAGAGACACCAATCCGGGTTGATGCAGGCGACCCTTGATGCCCTGTGGAAAACCTGCCGACGCGGACCGTACTGCCAGCGATGAGTGCCGCACACCCGTCAGTAGACCAGGATCCGTGTCTGCTGGGGAGAGATCAACTCATAGGTCACGCCTCGCCAGCGGATCTTCCGGGTAAACAAGGACGCAGCGAAATTAAGCAGAAAGAGATAAGGGATAAAGACGCCCAGAACAATATACATCCGTGCTTGTCCTACGATTTGCGCGCGCAACGCCGGCAAAACCTCGGTGGCCCCCGCGACGCGGAGCCCACCGCGAATCGCGGCCAGGAGCATTGGCAGGAATGTCAGCATAACAAGGTGGAACGCAGGAAGCGTACCAAGGACGTTGCTCAGGGTGACCTCCAACCCGAGCAGAAGGGTTCCACAATACAAAAGGTGCATCGCTCCCCCGGACGCCCAATTCTTCTTTGAGTAGACTTTGGTGATCAGAATTTGCCGGTTCGTGAATTCGAGCAGGCCTCGGAAGTCAACGTCTACGTATGTTGGCGTGAGACATTCCGGAACGAATATTATGGAGCGCCCCGCGCGTTCCAGAGCCCGCGTCATGGAGTAATCGTCGCTCACAGAGTGATGCCACTCGTCGAATACGCGAACTTCGTCGAAGACGCTGCGGCGGATCGCTGTTCCACCACCCCAGCAGAAATTCCTCGCTTTTTCGCTCAGCATAGTGACAATGGATGCATTCCATACCGCCAACAGCGCGGTGGCAAAATTGTGGCCATTTGGGATTAACCACCTCATGGTGGTGGCGGCGCCGACCTTCTTGTCACTCAACGTCGTCACCAAACGTCGCAACCACAACTTTCCGGGACGCCCGTCGGAATCCACAAAGGCCAGGACTTCAAACTCGGCCGGCAACTGCTCGATTGCCACGCGTAAGTTGTTTACTTTTTCTCCGCAACCTTCCGGCCGCTCCGCAATAACGATGTGCGCAGGTACCTTGGAATGGTCGGCAACTCGCTTCACGGTGCTGTAGGCGGGATCAGAAGAGGAAGCCAAGATGAAGAAAAGCTCGTAGTTGCGGTAATCAAATTCGGTCAACGCGACGAGATTGCGCTCAAGGCCCGGTTCCATGCCCTTACACGGACATAGCACCGCGACGCGTGGCTGATTGAATCCGGGATCGCCCCGCATTCTCCTCCGCGCGTACTGCACCCATTGCAATGCATGCCAGACGAGGTACGCACCAATGGCAATCTGCAATATGGCCACAAAATAGAAGAGGTTCTCCACGTAAATTCGAGCCTAGCAGAAGCATTAATCTCCCGCAGCCTTACGTGAACAGGTAGAATCGCACCGGTAAACATCCGTTCAGGAGATTGTTTATGAATCGCGTAGATACGTCGATGGTCACCACGGCCAATGAAATCGCAGGCTATCGCATTGTCCGGAACTTTGGAATCGTACGGGGAATAATAGTCAGGTCGCGTAGCGTGATCGGAAATTTGGGCGCCGCTCTGCAGACCATCGTGGGCGGCAATATCAGCATCCTGACGAATCTCTGCGAAAAGACACGCGAAGATGCCTATGAATTGCTGCTGCAGCATGCCGCCCAGCACGGCGCCAACGCCGTCATCGCCATGCGCTATGACGCCACAGAAGTAATGCAAGGCGTGACCGAAGTCCTCGCTTATGGAACCGCAGTACAGGTCGAGCGTGCCTCGTGACTAGGCCCCAATCGTAGGGAGATTGACTCGCAACTGAACTCGGGCCCGGATGATTTCTGCTAGACTCGCGGTCCGCCCTGTCGGGAGCTCGTAAATGACCGATTCTGCGATCCGCAAGTCGCGGTTATTCCTGATCAGTGCGATTGCTCTATACACCGAGGTCGTCCTCATACGGTGGATGTCAGCCGAGATTCGGATGTTTGCCTACCTTAAGAATTTCACCCTTTTCGCGTGTTTTTTGGGCTTGGGCCTCGGAATGATGCGGCGTACGCGTCGACACGGGGAAGAGCTTCTAACCCTGTTGATGGCAGGAATGGCCCTGATCTTGGCCTTTGCCCCACAACTCCATCTCACAAGGTTATTTTTCCCAGATGCCGGCGTTTACCAATGGGGCGGGAACCTGCGCTCACCGCAACTCCTGCCTGCGGCGCGAGCTTTGCCGGTGTTGGGTGGTGTCCTTCAGCATGTGCCTGATACCTTTGTGCCATGGATGCTGGGTGGCTTTGCGCTCATCGTCGGCTCGGCACTATTTTGTTTGGTGCTCGCGATTTTTTATCGAATCGGAATCCTGGTAGGCCAAAGCCTGGAGGCGGCCGGGCCTCCTTTGCAGTCGTACACGCTGAACCTTGCGGGGAGTTTGGTGGGCACTCTGGCATTTACGGCGCTTGTGTTTTTCTCTTTACCTCCTTGGCTTTGGATCCTGCCGGTCTTTGCCGGGCTTGTGTATTTCTCGAGTCGGCGGACGCGGGACGCTTTGATCCTCGGCAGTGTTTTGATTGTTATAGCCGTGACAGAGATGAGAAGCGCTGTTCAGTGGTCACCGTATTACCGTATTACCTACGTATCGACGGCGGAGCGCACCTATCGCTTGGACGTGGACCACGATTTTTATCAGGATTTGCTCAACTTGGGTCCCTCCGCAAACGCTGCAGATGTCCGGTCACCGCGACGTTACTACGATTTCCCTTACGCCCTTCTCCCGTCTTGCGGTCGGGTCTTGATCATCGGAGCGGGCACAGGCAATGACGTCGCCGCGGCGCTGCGCGCACAATGCGCGAGCGTGGATGCGGTCGAAATCGATCCGGCTATCGCCCACCTGGGGCGAGAACTGCATCCCGAACGCCCATATGATTCGAGTAAGGTGCGCGTCCATATAAACGACGGACGCGCATTCTTCCATCAAGCGCGCGCCGCCGGGCAGCACTTTGACGTGATCGTGTTCGGACTTGTCGATTCGCAGACGGCCCTTTCGGTCATGTCCTCTCTGCGATTGGAATTCTTCCTGTACAGTCGCGAAAGCTTTGAAGAAGCGCTTTCCCTGTTGGATCCGCAACACGGCCTGTTTGTGGTTGGATTTTCGATCGGTTGGAAAGATTGGGTAGCGCAACGGATTTACCATACTCTCGAGCTTGCCAACGGCGCACCCCCGTTAGCGGTCAAAGCTTCGGATTATTTGGGCACCGTCTCCTTTGTTGCCGGACCAGGATCGCGCCGAGCGGCTTCCGCCCTGGCGCAAATGCCAGGGATTCGGTCGATCGGCGCGGAATTGGCTCGCGCCTCCGCGAAACCCGTACAGGACGATTGGCCCTTCCTCTATCAAAACCCGCGCAGTTTTCCCTTCGTTTATTTGGGGTCGCTCATTCTGATGTTGATTGTCGGCGTGTACCTGGTGCTCGGCACAGCCGCTCGCACGGGCGTGCCTGCACATTCTCGCCCGGACTGGACCATGTTCTTCATGGGCAGTGCGTTTCTTCTCGTCGAGACGAAGAATCTTTCCCAGTTGTCTCTCCTATTTGGTGCCACCTGGATAACCAATGCTGTTGTTTTTTCCTCGATCTTTGTCATGGCGATCGCGGCAAACATTATCGTGCAGGGGCGGCCCATGCCGCGCCTTTCACTGCTATTTCCTTCGCTTTGGGCAGCATTGCTGCTTAGTTATTTCGTGCCGTTCAGTGACTTGACCCGACTCTCGTCGCTCGAGCGCGGGGTTATTGGCGGGGTCGTGACCGCTTTGCCGGTTTTTTTCTCAAGCTTGATCTTCGCGAAAATGTTTCGGCATACCTCCGATGCGGCGAACGCGCTCGGCTCCAACATTCTTGGGGGTCTGTTCGGGGGAGCGCTTGAGGCCTTGAGCATTTTTTGGGGTATCAAGGCCATGGCGCTATTGGCCATCGCGGTCTACGGCGCGGCGGCTTTCTCTTACCGTGGGGGACAGGTTCAACATGTCCGTGACGGCGCGAGCGGTGCGATGCCGCATGCGTCGGCCGAGATCGAGGGCGCGAGGTAGCCGGACGAGCCCGCTGTAGCTTCGCCACGATGATACAATCCCGGCTGTTTATGCGTTGCGTCTCTTGCTCCAGTGAAGTTCCAGATGCAAGCCAGTATTGCCCTACGTGCGGCAGCCGGGTTGACTCCAGCAATCAAGCCACGCTGATTGGCGATAATTTGCCTGGTGGTGAAGGCGAGACTATCGCACCCGCGACGCCCCGCCGCACCCCTTCCCATCCCACATCTCCATCGCACCGTTCTTCTCGCGTGTCCTCCGGCTCAGCAGCCTCACTTTCCAGCTCGAATGCCATCGGGGGTGGGAGATTCACCCCTGGTGAAATCATCGCGGAACGCTATCGCGTGGTTGCGCTCGCCGGTCGTGGCGGCATGGGAGAAGTCTATCGCGCGGAAGACTTGAAGCTCAGTCAGATCGTTGCGATCAAGTTTCTTCCCGCCAGCTTGTCCAAAGACGCTGGCGCGCTAGCGCGGTTCCACTCCGAAGTGCGCATCGCAAGGCAGGTTTCTCATCCCAACGTCTGCCGGGTCTTTGATATAGGGGACGCCGACGGCGTTCCGTTTCTAACCATGGAATACGTCGATGGCGAGGATCTCGCTTCGCTGATACGACGCATCGGCAGACTGTCCACCGATAAAGCGATCGAGATCGCCCGGCAGGTTTGCGCTGGACTTGCCGCAGCCCACGAACGCGGCGTGATTCATCGCGACCTTAAGCCCGCCAATTTGATGCTCGATAGTTCCGGAAAAATCCGCATCACCGATTTTGGGCTGGCGAGCATTGCAGCCAGCGTTGAAGCCTCCGACGTGAGAGCGGGAACACCAGCGTACATGGCCCCAGAGCAGCTCGAAGGTAAAGAAGTCACCGCAAAAAGCGATCTGTATTCGTTCGGTTTGGTGCTCTACGAAATCTTGACCGGCAAGCGCGCCTTCGACGCTGGCACGCTTCCGGAACTGATGAAGCAGCGCGAGAGATCCGCACCGGCAAATCCCTCGTCCATCGTTCGTGATTTGGATCCGGTCGTGGAGCGCGTGATTTTGCGCTGCCTGGAGCATGATCCCGCGCAACGTCCTGCGTCGGCTCTGCAGGTCGCCGCCGCACTTCCTGGAGGGGATCCGTTAGCTGCAGCTTTGGCGGCTGGAGAGACTCCTTCACCGGAAATGGTCGCAGCTGCGGGTGCCACCGAAGGTATGCGCCCGCGTACTGCCATCGCGCTGCTCGCACTTTCTGCGTTGGGATTGATCGCGCTCCTTTTCATGGCCGATCGCTATCGGCTGCATAATCGGGTGCCCCTGGACAATCCGCCAGAGGTCTTGGTCGCGCGCGCCCGCGAAATCGCCCGCCAACTCGGATACACCGAGCCGTATGCCGACGAAGCTTATTCATTCGGCTTGCAGGCGGATTTTTTGAATTACATTCAAGAGCACCAGAAAACGCCGGATCGATGGCGTGTTTTAGACACCGGCCGCCCGGCTTCCCTCGTATTTTGGTATCGTCAAAGCCCGCGTCTGATGCGCCCGCAACGATTCTTTTCCTCTGTGGACGGCGAATTGACCACTTTCGATCCACCGATGGAAGTCAGCGGCATGATTCTTGTCCTGTTGGATATGCAGGGGCGTCTTCTGCATCTCGAGACGGTTACTCCCCAGAACGACCCTGCGCTCTCACCGCCCGCGTCCGTTGCGTGGTCTTCGCTTTTTGCCGCGGCCGGCCTGCAGGAATCAAATTTCCGGCCCGTCCAATCCGAATGGACGCCATTAGCTTGGGGCGACGCCCGCGCCGCGTGGCTTGGCGCGGTTGCCACGAATCCACAGATTCCCGAGCGCATCGAGGCGGCTGCCAACCGCGGCCGCCCCATTTATTTCGACATCATTTATCCCTGGACCAAAGCAGATCGTTCGGTGCCCTTTACACAAACGGCGCGTGAGAGATTTTCGACTGCTGTTTTGCTGACTCTTTTTGTTTCTTTGGTTATCGTCGGCGTGTTCGTAATGCGTCGCAATTTACGGCTGCGGCGAGGCGATACGCGAGGAGCGTTGCGCCTCGGCACCACCGTTATTCTGGCGTTTCTCGCCATGTGGCTGCTCAGCGCGCATCATGTCCCATCCATCGATGAGTTCGATTCCATTCTCATCGCGCTGGCCTGGGCCTTGCTTGGCACTTCTCTGATCACGGTGTTGTACCTGGCCCTGGAACCATACGTGCGCCGCCGCGATCCGCACACCTTGATCTCCTGGAGCAGACTGCTTTCTGGCCAGTGGCGCGACCCGCTGGTCGGACGCGATTTACTGATCGGGGCTGTATACGGTATCTTGCTCACGGTTTTCGAAGGATCCGACAATTTCCTCCTGCCGCTATTCCACAAGCTTCCGCCCATGCCCGCGGGCTTGCAGCCTTCAGCTCTCTTAGGCGTGCGTCCGGCGCTCGGCGCGCTCTTGTTTTACATCCTTTTTTTCGTTCTCTATTCCTTGCTCGTTTTCTTTCTCATTTTTCTCTTGCGTTTGGGGCTTAGGCGAGACTGGATCGCTGCTCTCGTCGTGATTCTACTTGGTGCTGCCACCAATACCGGCGGGGAATATCCGATAGCGACGTTTGCCTTTGCCGCCATCATCTGGGCCTCGATTGTTCTTATCCTGAAAAGGTTCGGCCTTCTGGCCCTGATCGTCGGCCTCGTGGTCCAAAATGTTTTGGTGGTATTTCCGACAACCTCTCATTTTTCTCGCTGGTACTCTAATGCCGGTCTGGCCGGCATCTTGGTTATAGCTTTCGCTATCGGCTACGGCTTTTACACCGGCCTGGCTGGGCAGCCGATCTTTACCGGCGCCGCTTTGGACAAGTAGTTTGAATTCACGCCCAGCGACTGATAGGGAGTGTCTCGGTCTATTTAAGGGTTGCGACAACCTGCGCGGTTAATTCGTCGACTGAAGTTAGAGCCCGGCTTGCCGCCACTCGTGCCTTCTCCAGGAAAGAAGAATCCAGCAGGAATGCACAGCGATCCACGAATGGATGATTCGACGCTTCAAAGGGCTTGCGCCGCCGCCCCGTTCCGCTGCGTGCTATGAGTTCCTCGTAAATCTGAAAGTCTCTCTGAAAGTCGAGCGCATCACCTGCGGTCCATTTCTGATGCCGGGCCAAAGCTCCCAAGTACGTGCGGCGAAATTCTGTCGTATCTTTCTTTGTCATGGGTCGCGGCTTCGATTTTGTTGTGGGCTGGAAGTCGTTGGTGATTATTTCCATCGCACGCACGCTTGCGGCGATGAGTGCCTCTCTCTGCAACAAGGTGAGCAAATCGCGATAGAGCGCGGCGTGCACTTGCAAGCCATGCCGTCCATGTTCCACCACATACGAATCCACAAACCGCGGCACAATGCGTTCGCGTTGTAGCGCTTCCGTCAGACGGTCTGCCAAGTCAGCCGCTGCGTCCGTGACCGTTTGTTTCGCCGGACTCATCCCACGCCCATGTTAGCAGGACTCGGAAAAAGATAAGGCCCGGCTTTCACCGGGCCTTCTTATTTCAGTTTCAACAAACAGATCGTGTGCAGTTAATGGTTAGTGGATCGCTCGAGGCACTTCAACACGCTTGCCTTTCGGCTCCGGCGGCACAATCGCCGGTGTCACCGGTTCCTTTTCGAGCGCGTGCTCCAGCACCTCATCAAGTGTCCGCACGTAGGTGATCTTCAGGTCGCCAAGAATTTCCGGCGTAAGATCCGCCACGGCGTTGGGCTCGTTATCGGCGGGCAGCAGCACTTCCTTGATACCCGCACGCTTGGCGCCAAGCACTTTTTCTTTTACTCCGCCGATCGGCAGCACCACACCGGAAAGGGTCATCTCTCCGGTCATGGCCAGGCCCTCGCGCACTCGCCGTCCAGTGAGCAGGCTGACCAGCGCCGTCACCATCGCCGCGCCCGCCGAAGGACCATCCTTTGGCACCGCGCCGGACGGGACGTGGATGTGAATGTCCTGCTTGCGGAAGAAGTCCGGATCGATGCCGTAGCGTTCGCCGTTGGCTCGCGTCCAAGTCAACGCCGCGGTCATAGACTCCTGCATGACCTCGCCCAAGTGCCCGGTCATGGTGAACTGCTTGCCGCCACGCATCCGCGTCGCCTCGATGAAGATGATGTCGCCCCCTACAGGCGTCCACACCAGCCCCACCGCGACTCCCGGTTTCTTGACCCGCTCCGCGACTTCCTTTTCCGTTCGGAACTTCGGCACGCCCAGGAACTCGCGAACGACCTCCGGGGTTACAACCATCTTTTCCGGCTTGCCTTCGGCGATGCGCCGTGCCTGCTTGCGCGTGATCGTGGCGATCTCGCGTTCCAGGTTGCGCACGCCGGCTTCGCGCGTAAAGCTGTGGATGATTTCCCGGAGCCCTTCGTCTGTGAACTCCAGTTGCTCTCCGACCTTCAATCCGTGCTCCGCAGCCTGCTTTGGGATCAGGTACTTGTGCGCGATGTGCAGCTTCTCTTCGCCGGTGTAGCCGGGCAGTTCGATAATCTCCATGCGGTCACGCAGCGGCTCTGGGATGGGATCCATCCAGTTCGCCGTGGCGATGAACAACACTTTCGATAGATCGAACGGCACGTCCAGGTAGTGATCGCGAAACGCGTTGTTCTGCTCTGGGTCGAGCACTTCCATAAGCGCCGAAGAGGGATCGCCGCGGAAATCGCGGCCGAGTTTGTCAACTTCGTCCAACATCATTACTGGATCGTTCATCTCCGCGCGCTTGATGCCCTGAATAATCTGTCCAGGCAGTGCGCCGATGTACGTCCGGCGGTGTCCGCGGATTTCCGCTTCATCGTGCATACCGCCCAAGGCGATGCGTACGAACTTGCGTCCAAGCGAACGCGCAATGGACTTGCCCAGCGAGGTTTTGCCCACGCCTGGGGGGCCGATAAAGCACAGGATCGGTCCCTTCATCCCGGGCTGCAATTTCTTGACCGCCAGATAGTCGAGGATGCGTTCCTTGACCTTTTCCAGGTCGTAGTGATCTTCATTAAGAATGGTCTGCGCTTTGGTGATGTTAATTTCCTCGTGACCGGAAGACTTGCTCCAAGGCAGCGAGGTCATCCACTCCAAATAGGTGCGCGAGACCATGTACTCCGCGGATGCGGGAGTCATCTTCGCCAGCCGCTTCAGCTCCCGCTCGCACTCCTTTTTTGCTTCGGCGGGCATGTTCGCTTCTTCGACTTTTTTGCGCAGTTCATCAATCTCCTGCATGGAGTCGTCGGATTCGCCCAGTTCCTTCTGAATGGCCTTCATCTGCTCGCGAAGGAGATATTCGCGTTGGTTTTGGCTGACCTGCTCTTGCACTTGCTCGTGGATCTTCGAGCGCAGCTCAAGGACTTCCAACTCTTTGGAGAGTTCGCGGATCAATGCTTCCAGGCGCTTCCGAACGTTGGGTGTCTCGATGAGCTCTTGGCGCACCAGGGTGGAAAGCGAAGGCAACGTTCCCGCGATGAAATCCGCCAAACGGCCAGGATCGTCAATGTTCATAGCCACGGACTGCAGATCATCGGAGAGCTGCGGCGAGTGACTGACTACATCCCGGAAGAGTTCCTGTGCATTGCGCTGTAAGGCCTCAAGTTCTGCGTCAACCTCGCCGATAATGTCCGGCTGCGGCTCGATCTGCGCCCGCATGTACGGACGCAAAGTAATCAACTCCGTGATTTGCACCCGTTGCAGGCCTTCCAGAAAAACAACCACATTGCCGTTCGGCATTTTTACGGTCTTGTGCACCCGAGCCACGGTGCCGACTTTGTGCAAGTCGGCGGCGGACGGGTCCTCTATGCGGGGATCAAGTTGCGCGACGACCGCCAGCAGCTTATCGTCCCCTTCTAATGAATTGACCAGCGCCAGAGAGCTTTCCCGGCCGACCGTCAGGGGAAGTACCGCGCCGGGGAATAACACCGTATCCCGCACTGGCAGGACCGGCAAAATGTCTGGCACCGAGAATTTTTTCTCAGCCATGATGTCCTCTAATCTTGAGCGCTAACTGCATAGCGGAACGCGCTTGAATCAGTTAGATGCGCCGGGGTGCTAAAGGGTGCGAGAGTTGTAAATGCAAACAGCACAAAATCTTAGTGCCATACGCTAATATTGTAGCCTGTCCAACTTCCTGGCCGCAAGGCCCGCGATAAATCCCCGTTTATCAATTAGATGCTGGCGGCCGATTTAGGAACCCTGTCCCTATTTTCAGAGTCTGTTGGCTGTCCGACGCCTGGTCTTTCCAAAATTGCGTCCTACGAACTCCCGTGCCGCCTCCGTGCTCTTAAGCTGTCCTTCCAACTGTGCGTCCTCAACCGACACCAATATTTCGCTAAAACGCGGTCCTGGCTGGTAACCCATCTCTAGCAAGTCGTCGCCCGTTAGGAGGCGCGCAGGCCGGATCTGTTCCGGCGGCGTTTCCACCAGCGTCCGGCTAACAAATCCGTAAGACTCGAGGCGGCCGTGGCTGGAAACACAATCCAGGCGGTGCAGTTCCAAGTGCTCCTCGAATCTCGGCAGCCGAACAAAACGCTTCAGTGTCGAAGCCCGCATATGTTCGACGTCTTTAAACCTCATATGGTTGGCGACCAGCGCCACAATCTGCTCCGTCTCCTCGTTGGAGAAGCGCAGCCGTCGGGCGATGCCCCGAGCCATCTGTACGCCCACGTCGACATGCCCATCGAAGCGGATGCGATCGCCCGTCTCTTGAGCAGACTTGAAGGTCGGCGGCTTTCCGACATCGTGCAAAAGGACGCCCCAAGCTAGCGTTGGCGACGTCCCCGCGGGGAGTAGCTCGATCATCATGCGCGTGTGGATCCAGACGTCGCCCTCCGGGTGGAATTGCGGCGGCTGTTCGACGCCCTTCATAGCCGCGATTTCCGGCAATACCTCGCGTAGAAGACCCGTTTCGTCCAGAAGCTCAAAACCGCGCCGAGCCGCACCCTCCGTTAGTAGTTTCGTGAGTTCGTCGCGCACGCGCTCCGCCGAAACCTGGGTGATCTCCCGGGCGTGCCGGCGTATCGCCTCAAGAGTTGCGTTCTCGATCTGGAATCCGAACCGCGCAGCAAAGCGGACTGCCCGCAGCAACCGCAGCTTGTCCTCGCGAAAGCGCCGGTCTGGTTCACCAATCGCGCGCACGATCCCAGCTCGCAGATCCTCCTGCCCGCCGACAAAATCCAAAACCTCGCCCGTGTCGTGCCTCATCAGCAATCCATTAATGGTGAAATCGCGCCGCTGTACATCCTCTTGCGGACTATGCGTGAAGGCCACTGCATCCGGATGTCGACCATCTGAGTAGCCAGCATCGGCGCGGAACGTAGCAAGCTCCACCTTGAGCCCGTGGCCATACACGGCGACCACGCCGAATTGCGCACCTATACCAACGCTGCCGGGGAAGAGTGCCATCACTTGATCGGGAGTAGCGTCCGTTGCCACGTCATAATCCGCAGGCTCGCGCCCAAGCAGAATATCGCGGACACAGCCGCCGGCCAGCAGCGCCTGATGCCCGCTGCTCCGTAGCGTTTCGCAGATGGAATTGGCCAACTCTCGCGGAGTCATAACTCCATTATGCGACTCCTCATCCAGACTGGCTATTGGAAGCTCGAAGCACAAATTCGCTTACCTTGGGCCTAGCGGTCAACAAGGGACTCTGCGGTATTCTTGTTCCGTGAGTGACCCGCCGAAAAACGTGGAAGTTGGGTTGTGTTCGGACTGTCGCAATGCCCGTACGATTCGTTCCGATCGTGGCTCGGTCTTCCTAATGTGCCAACTCTCGGCAAGCGATCCCAATTTCCCAAGGTATCCGCGACTTCCGATTCTTGCCTGCAGCGGCTATTCCCGCAACCCAGAGCCCCAGAGCAACGCGAGGTACTGATAGTCCATCTTCCCTATACAAATAAATCTCTAAGTGGTAATCTCCGCTACACGTGGGTTAATTCTTCCGGCGAGGTCAGGAGCATGGCGTCCCGCTCGCAGCTTAGCTTCTTGTGCTCCCTTTTTGTGTCCTTCTATCCGCCGCCCACGCGCGCCGATACGCTGAACATTACCAGTACTCCTCCTGGTGCAAGCGTGGAGATCGATGGCGTCGCGGTGGGAACTACGCCCTACAAAGCAGAAGTGCCCGGCGGCTATTTCCATAAAACCCGGACCGCTTTAGGTCGGCGCCTACAGCACCCCATGGTCGCACGCATCAGCCTTTCCGGATACACGACCAAGGAACTCCAGATGACCGAAGGACCAATGAATTGGGTTTCTCTCAAAGGCCACAACCACGGCGAGTATTGGCTGCTCAAATTGAAGCAGTTCCACGTGGAACTCGAGCCTATCTCTAAAGTATTCATAGGAACTATCTCCGCGGACATTGCGGAACCTGCCGAACGGTTTGCCGACGCTGACGTTTCACCGGTGCCGCCGATAGAGGACGTAATCACGCGCGCCAAGGCGGCTGTCGTTCGCCTGAAGGGATTCGGCAAATCGGGCAGTGGTTTCTTCGTCACCGAAAAAGGCGTGATCGCCACCAATGCCCATCTGGCCCGCGGCGAGGGTTCCTTGCTCGCAATCCTTGCCAACGGCGAGCAACTCACCGCGAAAATAATTCACGTTGATCCGGACCGCGACATTGCTTTGCTGAAGGTGGAAGGCAACGATTTCGCGTTTTTGACCCTAGCCGCCGCGAGTAGGGTGCGCCAAGGAGATACGGTTATTGCGGTGGGAAATCCGGGCGGGGGAATGCCTTTCACCGTCACGAAGGGCATCGTCAGCGCTCTCGGAAAATTCTCCGCCGCCGGACCCGGAATCTGGATTCAGACGGACGCCGCTATCAATCCAGGGAATAGTGGCGGTCCGCTGCTCAACACAGAAGGGGAAGTAATCGGCATTAACACTTTGAAACTTGAACGGAGGAGCGTCAGCGGCATCGGATTCGCGCTAAGCGCCACGGACCTTCTTGCGGTGCTACGCAAATTCTATCCTGTTCCCGAGCCGGAGTAACTCTCACGATTGCCCTCCCGATTCCTCTGTGCTAGCATCCGCCTCGTGTCGACCCTGGCTTTCGGGTATCGACACCACTCGAGAGCGGACCAGGGGATTTTGCTAACTCTTCGTCCTTCTTCGCAGGACCCAGGGAAAGGGCCGCGCTCTCAAACCCAGCACCACAAGCTAGGCGCAGGCCCGCGCCTCTATCCTGCTTGGCGGACCTCGCCCGATGGAGGTCTATATGAAGAGCTATCCCACCAAGGACATTCGCAACGTTGGCATTGTCGGCCACGGCGGCACCGGAAAGACGCAACTGGTGTCGTCGTTGTTGTACACCGCGGGGATGACGCCGCGGTGGGGAAGAATTGCGGAAGGGAGCACTACGACCGATTGGGACGAAGAAGAAATTCAACGAAAAATATCGATTCAGACCGGCCTCGCCTACGCCGAATGGCCCTGCACTCTTTGTGAAGGCAGCAACGTAAAAATAAATTTTATCGATCTTCCGGGCTATTCCACGTTCATCACCGAAACGAAAGCCTCGCTGATCGCCGCCGACGCCGCGCTGATCGCTGTCGACGCCCACGTCGGCGCGCAAGTCACCACCGAAAAAGTTTGGGATTACTGCACCGAGTACGATATCCCGCGCGCGTTTGTGCTCACCTGGATGGATCGCGAGCTCTCCAGCTTCGAGCGCTCCATGGAATCGCTGGAGTCCGTCTTCGGCCGCAACGTGGTCCCGTTACAGCTGCCCATTGGCACCGAAAAAGGTTTTCGCGGCGTGATCGACCTTGTGGCCATGAAAGCGCACATGTACAAGCCCGATGGCGACGGCAAACCGTCCATCGAAGAAATTCCCGCTGCCCTGGCCGATGAAGCGAAAGCGGCGCACGAAAAATTAGTCGAAATGGTCGCCGAGGGCGACGACGACTTGATGGAGGAATTCTTCCGCGAGGGCACCATTCCCATCGAAGATTTGATTCCGGGCGTGCGCAAGGCCATCGTCGCGGAAAAGATTTTCCCCGTTTTGATGGTTTCCGCGCTGCGCAACGTCGGAACCGCCAGCTTGCTCACCTTCATCGCCGATGTCTTCCCGCACCCCGACGAACATTCCCAGGTCGGGTTTAAAGAAGCCAAGGGTCAGGGCGACCGCATCGAGCGCAAGTACGACGACAGCCAGCCTCTTTCTGTTTTCTTTTTCAAGACGCTCGCCGATCCTTTCGCCGGCCGCATCAACTATTTCAAAGTAAAGAGCGGTGTGCTCAAAAATGACGCCACACTGCTCAACTACAACCGCAGCATCCCCGAACGTTTTCAGCACACCCAGGTCGTGCAGGGCAAGCAGCTCACCGAAATCCAGGAACTGCACGCCGGTGACATCGGCGCCATCGCCAAGTTGAAAGAATCGACCACCGGCGAGACGCTCGGCGACAAAAACTCGCCAATCTATTATTCGCCTGCGCAGCTTCCGGAGCCTTCCATCACCTTTGCGATCGAGCCCAAGACGCGCGCCGATGAAGACAAGATCGGCGTCGGCATTCACAAAATCATGGAAGAAGATCCCGCGCTACGTTTTTCGCGCGATCCGCAGACCAAGGAGTTCTTGCTTGCCGGGTCAGGCCAGCAGCATATCGAAGTCGTCGTCGCCAAGCTGCACAAGCGCTATCACGTCGACCTCACGCTCAAGCCGCCGAAGGTCCCTTATCGCGAAACGATTCGCGGCCGCGCCGACGTAGAAGGCAAGCACAAGAAGCAGTCCGGCGGCCATGGCCAGTTTGGCGTTTGCCGCATCAAGATGGAGCCGGTCGAGCGCGGCAAGGGCATCGAATTCGTCGACGATGTTTTCGGCGGCGCGATTCCCAAGAACTGGATTCCCTCGGTGGAACGAGGAATTCGCGAGGCTGCCGCGCGCGGCTACCTGGCCGGCTTCCCGGTCGTCGACTTCCGAGCCATCCTCTACGACGGCAAATACCACGACGTCGACTCTTCCGACATGGCCTTCAAAATTGCTGGCTCGCTAGCCTTCAAGGAAGCCATGAAGCAAGCCCGGCCGACGTTGCTCGAGCCTGTGATGCATGTCGAGGTCTACGCTCCGGATCAATATTCAGGCGACCTGATGGGCGACCTCAGCAGCCGCCGCGGCCGCATCGCCGGCAGCGACCTGCGCGGCCACAACGTAATCATCAAAGCGCAAGTCCCGCTAGCCGAAATGCTAACCTACGCCAACGATTTAATCTCGAAGACGCAGGGTCGCGCCACCTACTCCATGGAATTTTCCCACTACGACTACGTCCCCAACGAGCTTGCCGACAAAGTAATCGCCGCACACAAGGCCGCCCACGGCGAGCAATTAGTGGAAGAAGAAGCCTAACACCAGCTCTGAATCGGCTGAGCACGTACGCGCCGAAAAAGCTGTGTCAGCTCAGGTTTGGCTTCGCGCGGTTGTGTTAGGTCAGAACCGAAAACTTCAACTACTTTTGGTCGCTTGCGTTAGACGCCACGGCCCGCAGCGGAACCTTGCGAATGGACTGAATGACTCGATTAATTTCCGCTTGGGAAATTGTGGGTGCACTCCCATCGACCTTTTGCATAAATATTACGTCGACGCCGCCTCCAGCGGAGAATAACTCGTCGGTGATTCTAGAAGGGCGGGTCTTCGGATTTTCAAACTGATATCCCTCGAAATCCGTCGATCGAATGGAGAAGATGCCAGAGCCAGCTTTGGGCATAGAAATCGCCTTGATGATAAGAAGCATCTGCCCGGCTACGGCCTGCTTCCTGGACACGAACGGCGTAATTGCTGAAGGCGTCATCTCAAGCATTTTTCGATGGAAGTTGTAGTCCGATTCAAACGCCTCTTCGCCATAGAGCTGTCGAAAGCCTTGAGGGTCGAGCTTGGCCGTCTCCATTATGGTGTTCACAAAATTTTTTGGAGGAAAGGTTGAGAACCAAAAGGCGTTTCCAGAACGTGCGTAGCTTATGTGAATTGTACCGACGGTTTTGTCCTTTTGTTCGTCGACATCGTCCCATGGCAGCTCAAATTCATATCCGAAATAGGACACCTTTCTGTGTGCCACGTTGGAAATCGACAGATCCGAAAGGGGGACAGGGACCTGCGCGGCGTCAGGCAGCTTCCTATAGGAGCAACGTACCATTATGGCGCTGGCGGTTTGGACGCCAAATAGCCATAGATACATCCCACCAATGACCACTGCGATTCCCGATGCAACAAGGATGCGTTTTCGCGTCGACATTATGCTCCACCGAACGAGCATTCGAGCGGACTAACTCGTACATCCCAAGTGTAACGTGGACGAGTCAGCGCATGGACCTGTCACAAGGTTCAGGTGTTTCTCAGCGGCAACCAAGCTTTGTGGAATTTTAGTGCCGCTAAGTGAAGCGGGGCAGGAACATGCCTGTGCGCTTGGTGTGTTCGGCGAAGCTGGGACCGAATTCCTGAGTGAGCAAGTATTCTTCGCGCCGCGCCTTGGTGTAGAACGAAAGCCACGCAATGGCTACCGCCAGCAAGCCACGCACTTCGCCTAGGGCTACGGCTGTGCCCAGGAACGCGAGCAAGATTCCGGTGTAAATCGGATGACGGATGTTCCGATAAGGGCCGCTGCGAATCAGTTCGTGCCCTTCCTTCAGCGTGACGACACCGCTCCAGTTGGTGCCCAGATGCCAGCGCGCCCAAATCGCGATGGCCACGCCGGCGGCCGTGAGCGCAACACCGACCCAACCCGCGGCATCGCTCTCAGGAATGAAGCGCATCCCCAGCCATCCGTAGTGTGCGCTGGGCCGAAAGAGGTAAAACGCGGCCACGAGTGGCAACACGTAGCGGAACCGCTGTCCCCAAGATTCGCGCTTCTTCGTCTTCTTTAGTTTGAACGCCGAAACGATCCAGTACAGACCGAACAAAAACCACAACGCGTTGATCCACAGCCCTTGCGATGTGAGATCCATTTGTGTAGTTCACAGTCTGCCTTGTGAAAGGCCGTGTCAAGCCCAACGATTCGTGCCGGCTGCGCACTTAGGCTAGAATGCCGGACTGCTAAAGACATTTTCCCCGGAGCGCAGCCTATGCCTGAACGCAATTCTGCACATCACACCATCTTCGCCGCTTTCATCGTCCTAGGTGTTTGTCTCTGTGTTGCCATCTCGCCGGCTCTCGCTCAGCGGTCTGGCCAACGCGATCCGGCACAGCCGCAGCAGGGCCAGCCGCATCCGAAATTGCTGCCTCGTCCCACCGCAGCCATCGCGCGGCAAACCGTCGACATCAAATCCATGCGCGCCCTGATCGACCAGCTCGTTTCCTGCGGCACGCGTCTCTCGCTTTCCTCCTGGTCCGATCCCAAGCGCGGTATAGGATGTGGCCGCGATCACATCGTCGCTCGCCTCAACGAAATCGCTAAAGACTCGGGCGGCAAGCTGCAAATCGTGGTCGACAAGTATGAATCCGCCTCCGAGCGCACCTCGGGGAAGCCCATCGGTCTGGAAAGCGTCTACGCCATTCTGCCGGGCTCTGACCCCAAACTCGCGAAAACACTCTTCATCGTTTCCGGCCATTTCGATTCGCGCCCATCGAACGTGATGGACCCGGAGGCCGACGCCCCCGGGGCCGACGACGATGCCTCCGGCGTTTCCGTCAGCGTGGAATCCGCCCGCCTGCTAAGCAAACTTGCCGCAACCGGAAAGGGCGCATACCGCGCCACGCTTCTCTTCGCTGCCATATCGGGAGAAGAGCAAGGCCTCTTCGGCGGGTATCGGCTCCTGGAATGGGCCAAGCAGCAGGGCTACACCATCGGCGGCATGCTCGATGACGACATCGTGGGCGCCGATCCCGCGACGGGCGCTCCGCATCGCGTGCGCCTCTTCTCCGGCAACGGCGAAATTGACGATTCCGATTCCCCCGGCCGCGAACTAGCTCGCGCCATCGAAGAAATCGACGGCCGCGAGCACATCCGCATGATTTTTCGCGTCGACCGCTACGGACGCGGCGGCGACCACTATCCGTTTTACAAAGCCGGAATGCCCTCTGTGCGTTTTACGGAGCCGCTCGAGGACTACACGCACCAGCATCAGACGCCGCGCACCGAGAACGGCATCGAGTACGGTGACTTCGCAAGATATCTGACCGCCAGCTTTCTGGGCGACGTTGCCCGTGACAATGCTGAGGCTTTGCGGCAGTTAGCCATGGCCCCAACGGCGCCCACAAGTGCCAGGCTTACCGGAGCCGTCACGCCCGACGCCAAAGTATCCTGGTCTGCCGAAGATGATCCGGAACGCGCCGGCTTCGAGATTCTCTGGCGCGAAACCACCGACTCCCGCTGGCAGGTGTACGATTTCGTCTCCTCAGCCGGCGAAACCGTACTGCACGGCGTCTCCACGGACAATCATTTCTTCGCCGTTCGCGCCGTCGGCAAAAATGGCGCCCGCTCCATCGCCGTGCCCACAGAAATGGAGCGCCGCCCGCCGCCGCTGCCAGCCGGCACAAAGCAATAAGATTTGTCGAGAATGGCAGCGGGTGTACGCCGGGGCCCGGCGACGCTTCAAGGAATAAATTTGTTGCTGAGCGTTACAGAACTAATGCTTGGCGGATTGCGACGTCGACGGCGCGTCCACCCCAAAATCCCAGACAAACAAATTCATTCCATCCGGCAGAATCTCCGCCAGCGCATACTCTCCAGGCGGCAAAGGCTCGCCGAGCGTAAATCGGTAGACCGTCGCCGCCACTTCCCATCTCTGAATCGCAATGGATTTGCGTTCCGTCCCGATGTCCTGCCCGAACATGCTGCGAATCGATTCCAATTGGCGCTTGTTCCCCTTCACGGTTGCGCGCACCAACTCCACTTCCGGCCCCGATTCTCCCGGACGGCTGCTTCGATATACGGCCGAGTCGCGGTCCGGATCCGGCGGCGCCTCCCGCAAATAAAACTCAGCCCCGCTAGAAGTGATTCGAGTTTTCGCCTTGGCACCAGGAATTTCCACGTTACGCTTCCCTGGGACAATCGGAATCGGCGAAAGCACCTGCTTCAAAAATGTCTTCTTGTCCGTTTTGACCTGCGAACCCGCCTGCGGAATAGGGGTCACCGATTTACCCTCAATGGCAAACATCCCTTCCCCAGGCGGCAGAAATACACCGGGCGCCACCTGCAGACTGGCGTCGACGTCCAGCACTGTCTCGGTTTTCGTGGCTTCTTCCTGGGCATGGATTTTTCCCAGCAGCGCCGCCGAGGCCTTGTCGGACTCCGTCTGCGCCTTGGCAGTAGCGTCCCAGTCGACCATAGCGGCGGGGATTTCCTCCCAGCTGCCGCGTTCCAAACTGTAATACCTCACCCGGTCACCCTTCCGCTCGTACTCCCGCACCAATTGGAAGTTTCCATCCTTCAACACCAGCTTCTTGCCGCGCGCAAGCCGCGCCCCCGCGGCCGCCTCAGAATCGTCCCCTGAGCCTTGCGTGGCGGTGCGACTTTTGCTGGGTGCTCTGTCCTGGCCGCTGGACAAAGGCGTGCCAAGGGCCTGAGGGGCCAAACACACGAATGCGCTGACGCAGGCAATAGCGATTGGCAGGAAAGGACGAATCATAGGCGTTCCCTGGAAGGTGCGATGCACCTGGACGTGCCGCAGTTTGCTCCAGGCACGAGCATAGCGCCCGGCCTCGCGCTCGGCAACCTACATTGAAATGGGAATTGTGAACCTAGCAAGCCGGTCCAAGCTTGGGCCGTGTAGGCGCCCCAAATTGCCCGGATCTAAATGAAAAAGCTCCCCGCAAAACCTGGAGAGCTCAAAACGTCAATTTCTCAAACTTTCGGTCGGCGGCGCGTCGGCACCCTTTCGGCCTTAGTGCGTGCAGCGCGGAAACAATGTCACCAACACCATTAAGTCCGACAACGTGAAAAGCCACTGATCCGCCTGAATTCCCGCCGCTTCCGCCGCTCGCGCGATGAACCCAAGGTGCCGGCTCTTAGCGAAGTTGTGCAAGTGGTCGACGCAAATCCCCGTGAGGTTGGCCACTTCGTTATCAGTGAAAATCTTCTGGCTCGCTTTGACGGTAACCACGACGTTGGCCCTCGTTTCTCTCCGCCTACTGGTCCCTACACCTTAGATGCTAAATCGCATACTACGGCTGCATATATGCAAGAGCAATAGTCGTTCCGTTATGGTGGCGAAAAACGTTTTGGCTAGTACTTCGTGCCTAAAATCGCAAGAAATCGGACCTTCTTGCAGTCTGCGTGACAAGAATCTCGCTAGTACTCGGGCGTACAAAATTCACATTGTTGTAAAAAATGTCCTGTTTTGCACACCCTATCCGCAATCCCATATTCATCGTTCGGAAGGGCTACAGGTTTTCCTGGACCTAATTGCCTGAGCTTGGCAGGCTACTTTTGTGTAAGGCGGCCGCAATTTCGCGCATCTGCTTTTCGTGCCGAATCTGGTGCGAACCCAGAAGCCAAAACCATTCATACGCATTCAGCGATCCCAAGAACGGATGCTGCCATCGGTAGGTGCTCAGATCGCGATCTCCCGTTTCCTCGATCAAAGCTAGGGTTTGTCCGCGAACCTTTCCTAGTTCTGCCAGCATGGCTTCCTTTGCGCCTAAGAGCTGTGGATCTATGGGTATCGGCGTTTTCAATCGAAGCATTCGTTTTTCCACAAACGCGAATGGCAGCCGAAATCGCTTCAGCATGGGAATGTGCTTTGGCGGCTTTCGGAAAATTCGCTTGGCCGCTGCCACCACTACGCGCTCTACCGTTATTACATGAGCCAGGACTTCTGCGCCGGACCAGCACGCTTCCTTGGGGCGTGCGCTCCAGAGTGCGGGAGGAATTGCATTTGCAGCCCCCAGCAGGCTGGCTTGGGCGCGGGCAAGTTTATCGAGGGTAGTGGCAGGTAGAGGCACGACGTTTTCGGCAATAACTTGACGCGGGCGTATCTGAGATCAACGGCTACAATGTCGCCCCGCCCGCGTTCTCAAAAGCGTGGGCCAATTGCAACACACGCCCCTCCCCAAAGGGCGGCCCGAAAATTTGCAATCCAACCGGCAGCTTTCCACCGATCTTGCCGCAAGGAACCGAAATCCCCGGCACCCCGGCCAAGGACCCTGTAACCGTATAGATATCAGCAAGATACATCTGCAGCGGGTCAGCGGTTCGTTCCCCGAGCTTAAAAGCTGGCACCGGCGACGTCGGGGTCACAATGGCATCCACCTTCGCAAAGGCATCCCGGAAATCTTGCGCAATCAGCGAGCGCACCTTCTGCCCCTTCAGGTAGTAAGCATCGTAATACCCCGCCGAAAGAACGTATGTTCCAAGAACGATGCGGCGTTTCACCTCGGCACCGAACCCGGCACCCCGCGTCTTGCGATACATCGAAAGCAATGAGTCGCCCTCGACCCGCAAACCGTAGCGCACCCCGTCATAGCGAGCCAGATTGGAACTCGCCTCAGCCGTCGCAATAATGTAATAGACCGCAATCGCATAATCCGTGTGCGGCATTCGGATTTCGCGTATCTCGCAGCCCAGGTTGCGGAGCACCTCGATCCCCGCCTCCACTTTCTTGCGGACCTCAGGATCCATCCCCTCGCCGAAATATTCCTTCGGGATACCGATGCGCAGCCCCTTGACCGGCTTCTCAGCTTCGGACGCGTAATTCGGAACCGGGGCGGTTGTCGATGTGGAATCATTCACGTCGCGTCCGGCAATGATTCCCAAAACGGTAGCAACATCTCGCACGTTCGTCGCGAACGGCCCAATGCGATCCAGAGAAGACGCAAACGCGATCAGCCCATATCGCGAAACGCGCCCGTAACTCGGCATCATCGCCGGAATGCCGCATAGCGCCCCGGGCTGCCGAATCGACCCCCCGGTATCTGTGCCAAGCGCGGCTATCGCCAGCCCTGCCGCAACCGCAGCCGCCGAGCCTCCGCTGGACCCTCCTGGCACGCGATCCGGCACCTCCGGATTGCGCACCGGTCCGTAAGCGGAGTTCTCATTGGAGCTGCCCATAGCGAATTCATCGCAATTGGTCTTGCCAAGGATGACCGCGCCCGCCGCTTCCAGTCGTTCGACCGCGGTGGCGTCATAAGGCGGAATGTAGTTCTCCAGGATCTTCGAGCCGCAAGTCGTGCGCACGCCGCGCGTGCTGATGACATCTTTGACCGCAATCGGCACGCCGGCAAGCGCAGGCAGTGGCTTTCCCGCAGCCACAAGAGCATCGACGCGTTCGGCTTGTGCGAACGCACGCGTCTCGGAGAGCGTCAAGTACGCGTTAAGTTCCGGATTTCGCGCAGCAATCCGCTTGTAATAGTCCCCCGCGAGTTCCCGTGCGGAGATTTTCTTGGAAGCCAAGGCTTCCCGGACCCCATTTATTGTCCAGTTTGCACCCATACGCTAGCGCTCAATCACCTTGGGGACGCGGAAATATGGCGGTTCAGGGTCTGGTGCTTGCTTGAGGATTTCAGCCGCCACGACCTGGCAAGGCACCACTACGTCCTCACGCAACGTGGCGTCCGCGGTCTGGTCGTCGGTCAGCACCTGCGCCATCGGCTCGACATCCGCCGTATCCAGTTCATTCAGCTTGCCGATGTACTCGAGGATTTCATCGATCTGATCGCGGTAGGTTTCCAGCTCGGATTCGCTCAGGTCCAGATAGGCCAAATCAGCGACTCGCAGCACGTCCTCGCGCGTGATCTTCATCGCCCCGCGCCAACCTCGGCCGTCTTGCGCGGATATTTCTTCGCAATGTAGGTGTCGACCAGCGCCTGGAACGCCGCCGCCAACTCGTCATACGTGCCTTCCAGCGTCACATCTTTCTTGCCATCGATATAAACCGGGCAGCGCGGAGCCTCACCCGTCCCCGGAAGACTGATGCCAATGTTGGCTGCCTTGGATTCGCCCGGTCCGTTGACGATGCAACCCATCACCGCCAGCGTCATCGTCTCAACGCCTTCATATTGTGTCTTCCAGATCGGCATCATGTCCCGGATATAGCCCTGAATGCGCTCGGCGAGTTCTTGAAACGTCGAGCTGGTGGTGCGTCCGCAGCCAGGGCAGGCGGTCACGCTAGGCGAAAACGACCGCAAGCCGAGCGCCTGCAGCAGCTCGCACGCTGCGTAGACCTCATCGCGGCGATCACCCCCCGGCCGCGGCGTCAGCGAAATCCGAATGGTGTCGCCAATTCCTTCGTAGAGCAGCACACCCAGCGACGCCGCGGACCAAATCTGCCCCTTCATCCCCATCCCGGCTTCGGTCAAGCCGAGATGAAGCGGCTGCTCCGTCTTGGCCGAAAGATCGCGATACACGGTGATTAGGTCGCGTGGACGCGAAGTTTTGCACGAAATAATAATTTGGTCGTGGCGCAAACCCGATTCAAGCGCAAGCTCTGTCGATTCCAGAGCAGAAAGCACCATGCAGTCGTTGATGATTTCTTCAGACTCTTTGCCCAGGTTCTTGTCCGTATTCTCCTGCATCTTGCGCATTACCAGCTCTTGATTCAGTGAGCCGCCATTGACCCCAATACGCACCGGCTTCCCATTGTCCCGCGCAATTTTGCAAATCGTCGAAAATTGCTCGTCGCGACGCTGTCCAGCGCCCACATTTCCCGGATTAATCCGATACTTATCAAGCGCCACAGCGCAGTCCGGATACTTGGTCAGCAGCATATGTCCGTTGTAGTGAAAATCTCCAATAATCGGCACTTTACAGCCCGCAGCCAACAAGCGCTTCTTAATCTCCGGAACAGCCGCTGCCGCCTCCGGAACGTTCACCGTCACGCGCACAATTTCCGAGCCCGCTTCGGCAAGTTCCAGGCATTGCTGCGCAGTCCCCGCGGCATCTGCCGTGTCCGTGTTCGTCATGGACTGCACGACAATAGGCGCGCCCCCGCCCACACGGACGTGCCCCACGTTTACACCGTAAGTTTTTCGCCGCGGATGACGCACCGCAGCGGCGTCAGACCCTGCAATTTGCGTTAGCATTGCATCCATTTTAGCGCGACTTCCCGGCAAACAAGAAGCGGCCCCTCACAAAACAGTGGTCAGTGTCGATTTTGGGTATCCCGAGGAGTGCGTCGACGACTCAAATTTCTCGTAGACGGTCACCAGGCAGGGATGGTTCGCGGCGATTTAACTCCCGTTTTTCCGGAGTTGTCGGACCGTTCCGCGGCTCAGGAATTCCGTAGGCAGAACCCGCTGGCTGAAGGCCATTTGCGGATGATGCAGTCGCTCGAGGAGCATCTTCATACAGGTTTCGCCTATCTCTTCCTTATGCACGCGGACGGTAGAAAGCGGCGGATCCATCAGTACCGCTTCCTCACGGTCGTCGAAGCCGACCAGGCTGATCTCGTCCGGCACCTTCACTCCGCGTCGCGATAGCGCCCGCCAAAGTCCGAAGGCTATTTCATCATTTCCGGCTACAACCGCAGTTGGACGCGGCCTCCGCGACAGGATCCGCTCGATGCTCCCCTGGCCGAAATCCCCAAAACTCCCTGCATTTCGGGCCGTGATCAACACAGGTTTTAGTTTGTTCTCGCGCATCCCTGGCCGGTAGCCTTCAAATCGTCTTTGAAGCCAGGGATAGGAGATGTCTCCCGCAAACGCAATCTGCCGGTGACCTTTGCCGACCAGGTGGCGCGTGGCGTGCAGCGTTCCATTCGTGTCATCAAAGCCTACTTGGTCGAATTTCTGCTCGTCTTCCATTCCCACTACATTGTTGCTGAAAGCAACGAAGGGCATTTCGATCGATTCGATTCTGCGCAGCAAGTTCGGATAGATTGTCCCCGCCAGAATGATTCCATCGATCAACCCCTGCTCTTGAAGTACCGGAGGCAGGTCGATCCTTTCGGAAGGCGTCTTCGGTGAATAGTGGAGCGCGGCGAACAGCACGTGTTGTTTCAAGCTGCTGGCATAGGATTCAACACCCTGTAGGATGCGCGCGTGAAACGGATGGAGAAAGTCCCGATTACTCAGGAGAAAGCAGACCATCTCCGCGCGTCGTTTGAGAATTCGGCGTGCCTGCGCGTTGGGGCGAAATCCCAGGCGGCGGATTGCGTCAAGCACCCGCGCACGCGTCTTCCGGCTCACTTGCGAGCTGGAATTTAGAACGCGCGAAATCGTTCCAATACCCACGCCCGCGGCCCGCGCTACCTCGCGAATCGTTGTTTTACCTGGAACTGCTTCCATCGCACCTTGGATATTCGTTCCTTTCGGGTCCTGCCTTAGATCGCTGACATTCCTCGACCCCTTCCATGGCTGCGCAAGTCTAGCACACCGTGGAGTACAACGAGCGTCGACACCACGCCTGCCAGCCTGTTTGCGCTCTCTGCAAGAAGTCAAAAAAACGATATTGCCAAGCCGTTTTAGAAGATTCTGACTTGACACCTGCTTTCGCCTAGGTTAGGGTGTGGAACCAGTTCCACCAGTTTTTGGTTCCTTGCGAACCTCTTCGAAGCATGTGGGGTGTGTGATGGAAAAACTCTCTCGTTCTTTTTTCGCTTGCATCCAGCGTAACTCAACCGCCGTGAACCGCGTCATCGGCGTGAGCTTACTGCTAGGAATAATTCTCCTTGGATCTTCTGTGCCCGTTTTGGGGCAGGCCGTAAACGCAACTTTGCTCGGAACTGTGACGGACTCGTCCGGAGCCCCGGCCGCCAACGTGAAGATGACCGTCACGGAAACGAACACGGGCATCACCCACAATTCCCAAACCAACGACAGCGGGAACTATGTGCTTCCGGATCTCCCCCCGGGCACTTATAAAGTCACCGCGGAATTGGCGGGATTCAAACGAGAGTCAAGGGCGGGGGTCGATCTGATCGTGAACAGCACCGAGCGCGTCGACCTCGTTCTTCAGCCGGGGAGCACTTCGGAAACCATCACCGTGGAGGCGGAAACTCCCATCCTCCAAACGGAGCGCGCGGACACCGGCCGCAAGCTCGAAACCGTCCTGACGGAGAACCTGCCGCTCGGCACCAATCGCAATTATCAAAACCTCTTGAACATAGTGCCCGGCACGACGCGCGCCACTTTCCAGCACTCGCAGTTCTTTAACGCGAGCAGTTCTTTGCAGACAGAGGTCAATGGTCAACTGCGCATGGGCAATAACTATCAGATCGAAGGCATCGACGACAACGAGCGCACTGGGCTTCTACAAATCCTCGTGCCGCCCCTGGAGGCCATCCAGACCGTCGACGTATCGACGAGCAACTACGATGCGGAACTAGGTCGCGCCAGCGGCGCCGTTACCAACGTCATCTTGAAGTCGGGCACCAATAACTTCCACGGTGCTGCCTATGAATTCGCCAAGAGCGACTATTTTAATGCCCGCAATTACTTCGACAAGTCTGTGGGACATCTTGCTTATAACTACTATGGCGGCAATATCGGTGGCCCCATCAAGAAGAACAAACTGTTCTTCTTTGCCGACTTCTTAAGAGTCTCTGACCACGAGGCGAACACAAACACGATCACCATTCCCACAGCGGCGTTCCGCTCTGGTGATTTGAGCGCGGTAAAGAGCTTGCCGGCTTGTAAACCGCCGGCCCCGCCGACTGCCTGTAACATCTACAATCCCTTTAGCGGCAATTCGGACGGTACCGGACGCCAGCAGTTTGTCGCTACGTCCGCTCCTAACCAAGCTACCGTACCCGGTCCGAATGGAACCGTCGTGGATGCTTTCAATTCCGCCTGCGCCAATGCCGCTGGATGCCCAAACATTATTCCTTCGGCCTTGATTGATTCCATTTCTGCCAAGCTCATGGCCTTTCTGCCGTCCCCCACTGCGGGAGGCACATCAAACAATTACTTTGCGCTCCTGCCTTTTCACAAAGATACGGATTTCGTAGATGCTAAAGTAGACGCCAACCTTACTAACAAAGATCGCCTGAGTGCGCGATTCAGTTACCAGCGTCCCGCAATTCTCCAAGCACCTATATTCGGCATCGCGGGCGGACCAGCGCAGGGCAATTTTGAAGGGGACGGCCTTCAGAACACCTACAGCACCGGTCTCAACTACAATCGTTTTTTCTCGAACACTTTGGTCGCGGAGTTTCGGGTCGGTGTGGCCTGGTATCACAATGAGGCTCACAATACCGACTTCGGTCAAAACACTTCACAATCGCTCGGCATTCCCGGTGTCAATCTCGATCCGATAACCAGCGGAATCGTTGGGGTTACGATCAACGGTGGATTTTCCAACCCGCTGATTGGTTACTCCGCGAGCTTGCCGTGGATCCGCGCGGAAACCAATATCGACTTCGCAAATACTTGGACCAAGATTCGTGGAAATCATACCCTCAAGTTTGGTGCCGACCTCCGTCGGATTCGCGATGCTTTGCTTCAGGAACAGACCTTCAGCCCGCGCGGTCTCTATACCTTCAATGATGGTCAAACCGCGCTCAACACCGGTACCGGGGAAACCGTCACCAGCTTTGGAAACAACTTCGCCAGCTTTCTCGTCGACGTGCCAGGCCAGGCGGGACGCGATCTGGCCACCTTCTTCCCGAACTATCGCGCGTGGCAATTCTTCACCTTCGCGCAAGATAAGTGGCTGCTGACCCCCAAGCTCTCGCTCGATCTCGGAGTCCGCTGGGAATTCTATCCGGCCGCCACCCCCGTCAAGGCCGGGGGCTTTTCAAACTACAATCCTGCCAACAACACGCTAATCGTCAGCGGCGTCGGCGGTAATCCGGATGACCTGGGGATCGCGACACATTACAAAGACTTCGCGCCTCGCCTGGGCTTGGCGTATCGTCTGAAGGAATCGACCGTCCTACGCGCCGGATTCGGTATGAGCTATGCTCCATACCCTGACAACAGCTACGCCTACAATTTCCCCGTGCGTGCCAATAACGCCTTCAATCCCGCAGTTGTGACCTATGGCCCAGCGGTGCTCGCGGATGGAGTAACTCCGGCTACTTTCGAGAAAGGCTTCCCGGCTCCCAGTCTGCCCCCGGTTCCGTCGAACGGCATCATCACCAGCGCCAGCAGCGCGGCGGCGGCGACGGTGCTCAAGAGCTCTAACCTCTTTGTGGTGAATCCCAATTTCAAGAATCCATATGTGGAATCGTGGAACGCTGCCATCCAGCAATCTCTGCCGGGTCGCTTCGTCCTTGAGGTCGCATACGTTGGCAATCACGGCGTGGACAACGTCGTGAATTACAACCTCAATGCCGCCACGGTGATTGGCACCAATTCCAAGACCGCAAATAACGGCCGCCCCGAATTCCTTCCCTTCGGACGCACCGCGGCCACGAATCTCCTTTTCGCTGGATACTCGTCCAGCTACAACGCATTGCAGGTTAAGTTTGACAAGCGATTCTCGAACGGTTTCGCAAGCACCACCGCTTACACCTTCGGCAAGGGCATGGGCTACCAAACCGGGGACGATGGCGGCCTCTCTTTCTATATCAACCAGCGACGCGATTATGCCCGCAACGACTTTGATCGCACGCAAACCTTCGTCCAGAGCGTCGTTTACGACCTCCCCTTCGGCAAGGGCAAGCAACTGCTCTCTTCCGGAGTGGGCGCCGCAATCCTCGGTGGGTGGCGCATTTCCACCTTCCTCACGATCATGTCGGGCCTTCCCATGTACTTTACGGCTCCTTCAGGCTCTCTGCTGGCTCCGGACAATACCCAAACTCCCCAATTAATCGCTCCTGTCAAGATCCTTCACGGTATCGGCCCGGGCAATCCCTGGTTCAGCACGTCGAGCTTCGCTCCTGCCGCTTCCGGTACCTTCGGAAATGTTGGCAGGAATTATCTCAGCGGACCGAACTTTTTCGATTTGGATGCCTCGGTGGCCAAGTCGATCCGGATGACGGAGCGCTTCGCTTTGGAGATCCGCATGGAGGCCTTTGGCGCGACCAATACGCCGCAGTTCTTCTTCAATAACACCAACGGCACACCGTCAGGCGGCACCGCGGCGGGCACAACCCTGAACAGCACCAGCTTCGGTCAGATCACCAGTGCCAGCGGAGGCCGCGTACTGCAACTCGGCGCCAAACTGACATTCTAGTTTGTATCGCGGGTGATGCAGCCCGGCCGAAAGTAACATCTTCGTCGCAAGAACCGGCAAGCCGCAAGAAATACGGCTGCTCTGTGCGTGAAACAACCAGTTGAGACCAAGCTCCTCCACGGATGCCAACATAGTGCCCACGCTCGTGCAACGAGGATATACTGCGCCCTGCGGAAGTGCCTTCCGTTCAAAGGAGGTGAGCTATGGCAATCGAGCGTCGTGAATTCCTCAAAACAACCGGAAGAGCCATCACCGTCGGCGCGGCAGCCCTCGCGCTAGGCGGCAAGATTCTCGGCGCGAACGACCGCGTCCGCGTCGCCGTCTGCGGAGTGCGCGGTCGCGGCAACGACCACATCCACGGTTTTGAGCGCGTCCCCCAAACAGAGCTAGCCGCTCTCTGCGATGTCGACGAGACCGTCTCCAATCAGCGCCTCGATCAAATCGAGAAGCTCGGCCTGCCAAGGCCAAAATCCTACGTCGACGTCCGCAAGCTTCTCGAAGACAAAGAGATCGACGCCATCTCCATCGCCACCCCCAATCATTGGCACTCGCTAATGGCCATCTGGGCCTGCCAAGCCGGGAAAGACGTCTACGTCGAAAAGCCCTGCTCGCATAACACATTTGAAGGACGCCAGCTTGTCCGCGCCGTAAAAAAATACAATCGCATCTGCCAGCATGGCAGTCAGTCGCGCTCTAACCCCGGAATGCTCGAGGCCATCAAGCATCTCAGCGACGGCACCATCGGCGACGTCTACATGGCCCGCGCCATCTGCTACAAGTGGCGCCCATCTATCGGCCACGCGCCCGAGGAACCCGTCCCGGCCGGCGTACACTACGACCTGTGGACAGGCCCCGCGCCCCTCAAGCCTTTCACCCGCAATCGCTTTCACTACAACTGGCACTGGATTTGGGACACCGGTAACGGCGAAATCGGCAACCAAGCCATCCACGAAGTCGATATCGCCCGCTGGGGCCTCGGCGTCACCTTCCCGGTCTCCGTATCCGCCATGGGCGGGCATTTCATGTTTCAGGACGACCAGGAGACACCCAATACCCTGAATGCCACCTTCTGTTTCGATGGCTCGGATGGCAAGCGCAAAATGCTAGACGTCGAAGTCCGCCACTGGATCACCAACCACGAAGCGGAAATCGGCACCGGCGCATACGGCGCCAGTGGAGTTCCCGCCGCCGGACTCACTTCTCCCGCAAACAAAAAGCCCGCCGACAAACAAGCCGCCCTCGGCCCCAAGGACGCCAAGACCAACACCGTCGGAAACATTTTCTACGGTTCAAACGGTTATCTCGCCGTTGACGGATACGACTCCTACAAAACTTGGATCACCGATCAGGTCGAACCCGGCCCATCCGGAAAAGGCTCCGCCGACCACTACGCCAATTTCATTGATTGCGTGCGCAGCCGTCGCGCCCAAGACATTCATTCGCCCATCGAGGAGGCCCATATCTCGACCACGCTCGTGCACCTGGCCAATGCTTCGTACCGTCTAGGGCGCACCCTGAAATTCGACCCCGCGCAGGAACAAGTCATCGGCGACGACGAAGCCAATCGCCTCCTGCGCGGCACCTATCGATCACCATACGTTGTGCCCGAACAGATCTGAGCCCCACAGCATGGAGCGGCGATATGCGCCCGCGATAAGCAAGCTATAAAGGAAAAAACGATGGTAACAAGACGTGAATTTCTCGACGCACTTGCAGTAGGCGCGACGGGCCTTGCCCTGGGAACCACGGCGAAAAGCTACAGCCGCGTCCTCGGCTCCAACGACCGCCTGAACTTTGCGGTGATCGGCCTGAACGGTCGTGGCTACGCTCATCTCGCGGGTCTCAAGGCCAACAAGAGCGCCGCCGGCATCTCGCATGTCTGTGACGTCGACAGCAATATCCTCAAAAAGTTTGCCGACACCGTGCAGCGCGAGACCGGCGAGACCCCCGCAACCGACAAAGACTTCCGCAAAATTCTCGAGCAGAAAGATGTGGACGCCATCACCATCGCCGCTCCCGACCACTGGCATACGCCGATGGCCCTCGCCGGATTGCAAGCCGGCAAGCATGTCTACGTGGAGAAGCCGTGCAGCCACAATCCCGCTGAGGGCGAGATGCTCGTAGCCGCGCAGCAGAAGTACGGAAAGCTCGTGCAGATGGGCACGCAGCAGCGCTCTTCACCGCACACCATAGAAGTCGTCGCCAAGATTCGCGATGGAGTCATAGGCCGGCCCTACTTCGCCAAAGCCTGGTATTGCAACGTGAGAAAATCGATCGGCACCGGCAAAGAAGTGCCCGTCCCGGCGTACCTCGACTGGGACCTCTGGCAGGGTCCCGCGCCACGCCTGCCCTATAAGGACAACGTGCACCCCTACAACTGGCACTGGTTCCGAACCTATGGCACCGGCGAAACGCTCAATAACGGCACGCACGAGGTCGACGTCTGCCGCTGGGCCCTTGGCGTCGACTACCCGCAACGCGTCACGGCATCCGGCGGCCGCTACCAGTTCAAAGACGACTGGCAGTTTTACGACACACTAGTCACAAGTTTTGAATACGAAGACAAAACCCTTTCCTGGGAGGGCAAGAGCTGCCAGGGCATGAAGTATTACGGCCGCGATCGTGGTTCGCTGATCATGGGAACGACTGGCACAGTGCTCGTCGATCGCGACGGCTACGAGATTTACGATCTCAAGGGAAATAAGACGAACGAGGTCAAAGCTGGCAGCACCACTTCATCTTCCGACCTCACCGGTCGCGATTCCATGACCGATGCCCACTTCGCGAACTTCATCGCCGGCATCCGCAAAGGCGAGAAGCTCAACGCCCCCATCGCGGTCGGCAACGTCGCCGTCACCATGCTCCAGCTGTCCAACATCGCCTGGGAAGTCAACCGCGAATTACATCTAGACACGAAAGACGGCCGCATCCAGGGCGACCCGGAAGCAATGAAGATGTGGGGCCGCGAGTACGAGAACGGTTGGGCGCCGCATGTCTGAGCGGTCTCCCTACGACTTGAGCATTTCGTGAACCTTCTGCATCAAACCCGAACGCGTGAACGGCTTCGTCAGTAGGCTAACACCCTCATCCAGCACACCGCGATGAACAATGGCAGTCGCCGTGTACCCCGACATAAATAGGATGCGTGTCTCCGGGTGGATGCGTTTGATCTCGTCCGCAGACTCCCGGCCGCTCATTCCTGGCATCACCACGTCGGTCAACAGCAAGTGGATCGCTGGTTTGTGCGTTCGCGCCACCTGGACGGCATCGTCGCCGTTTCTGGCTTCCACCACGTTGTAACCGGCGCCTTGCAGAAATTCCTTCGTCACCCCACGTAAAGAATCCGAATCTTCCACCAGCAGAATCGTTTCCGTTCCCTTTGGCAGAGCCACTGCGTTGTACTCGCCGCCTCCGGCGCTTTCCGCCGCCCCATCCACTCTGCTGAAATACACTTTAAACGTCGTGCCATTTCCCGGTTCGCTGTATGCCCAAATGTTTCCGCCGCTCTGTTTGACCGCTCCGTAGACCGTGGCCAGGCCTAGTCCCGTTCCACTCGACTTCGTCGTAAAAAATGGCTCGAAGATGTGCGCCAATGTCTCCGCGTCCATGCCCACTCCGGAGTCGCTCACCGCGATCATCACATAGCGGCCCGGCACCACCGCAGAGTGCGTTCCTGCATAAGCTTCCTTCAGCTCAATGTTTTGCGTCTCGATGGTTATCTTTCCACCCTTTGGCATCGCGTCCCGGGCGTTCATAACTAGGTTGAGCAGGATCTGCTCGATCTGGTTCGGGTCGGCGCGCACCCTTCCCAGATTCGCCGCCAGCGACGTGCTGATTTCTATGCCCTCACCGACCATGCGCACCAACATTTCCCTTATTCCAGAAACCTTCGCATTGAGGTCCGTAACCTCTACCTCCAGCACTTGTTTGCGGCTAAAGGCCAGGAGTTCCTTAGTGAGATTCGCTGCTCGCTGGCCCGCTTTTTGGATCTCCCCCGCGCGCCTCCGCACCTGACTCAGGTCCACGGATTCGGCCAGCAGTTCCGCGGAACCGAGGATGATGCCCAATAAATTGTTGAAGTCGTGGGCCACGCCCCCCGCCAGCCGCCCAATTCCCTCCAGCTTTTGCGCCTGCCGAAGCCGTTCTTCCAGTAGCCTCTCCTCGCTCACGTCTCGATTCGTTTCCAGCACATAGCACCGCTCGCCTTCCGTAATCTGTACCATGCGCGACTCGACCGCGATGCGTTTCCCATCGCTCCTCGTGTGCGCAAGCTCGCCCTCCCAGCTTCCCTTTACCGTCAGCTTCTGAAACACTTGCTCCAGCCCCTCCGCCGCCGACGTTTGCAGCAGTTCGTGACTGACCCGCCCAATCGCTTCATTCGTCGAAAATCCGTACATCCGCACCGCACCTTGATTCCAGAAGATAATCGTTCCATCTCTTTCCCACACCAGTACGGCGTCGAACGCCTGGTCCAGTAACGACGCCTGCCGTCGCAGCTGTTCCTCAGCCTGCTTTTGCGCCGAAATGTCGCGCGCAATCTTGGAAGCTCCGATGATCCGCCCTTCGCTGTCCCGGATAGGCGAAATTGTCAGCGCCACCTGCAGCGCTCTTCCATCTTTTCGTATCCGCACCGACTCGAAGTGCTCCACCCCGTCGCCCTTCTCAATTCGCGCCAGGATCTCTCGCTCTTCGTTCACGAGCTCTGGCGGAAAGAGCACCAGCATGGGCTTGCCCAACACTTCCTCCACCGAATATCCAAACAATTTCTCCGCCGCCGGATTCCAACTCTTGATGCTGCCCTGGAGATCTTTGGTGATGATTGCATCCGCTGCGGATGAAATCATTCGCGAAAGCGATTCATTGCTCTCGCGCAGTGCCCGTGACGCACGATGGCGCTCTATCGCGTAACGCACGGACCGTGCCAGCAATGGCGCTTGGAGTTGGCCCTTCGGCAGGTAGTCTTGTGCTCCCTCGCGCATCGCTTGTATCCCCACCGCCTCGTCCGCCCCGGTGAGCACCACGATCGGCAGCGCGCTCTGTGCCACCACGCGACGCAGTGTTTCCAACCCAATCGAGTCCGGCAAGTTCAAATCCAAAATGACCAGGTCAATATCCGTGCGGCCTAGAAAGCGCAAAGCTTCTGCAAGTGTCCTCGCTTGGGTTACGCTAAATGGATCGCCTCCCGCATGCCGAAGGAGCCCTCTGACCAAAGTGGCGTCCACCGCGCTGTCTTCCACCAGGAGCACTCCTGTCCTGCCGGGAACATTCATGAGGTTTCCTGTCACACCAGTCCCACAAGAGAGGTTTTACAAACGCGAGAGGGAGTTACAGACGAAGGGGTGCTTCGATTCTAGCCAAAGCAAAACATACGTCCAACACCGCCCTTCAGAATTGATGCGTATCAGCCAAGCCTGCCATCTCCGAATTCACCTGGCACGATGATTCGTGTGGCTCGGGTTTACCTTGCGCTTCGGAATCTCGTCGCGGAAACCTGGGAGCTTTCCTTGTCGACGTCAACTTGTAGCGTGGGGCGCAGTCCGCGCAGCTCCGCGGGTTTGGATTCAACATTTTCGAGAAATCAAACGAGAGCCGCATGGTTCCAACGCGCGCGCAACGAGGCTTGATTTCGCAGCATCCGAAATCGCGCACGTTCTACATCCGGGAAAAAGCCGCCGGGCTGAAGCAAGGCGACCCTTTCTCCGTTTCGCGCATATATTACTCGTGTCGTAAGGCCTCCACTGGTTCCACCTTGGTGGCGGACCGTGCCGGGATAGCGCAAGCCGAAAAAGCCGCCATTGCTAAGACGCTGGTAATAGCTACGAGCATCGACACGCTCGCAACGCCGATGCCCGCGAGTTTCCCGGCCAGCATCCGGCTCGATACCACGCTCAATATCGCTCCGAGCGCGAATCCCACGACCAATACGACGCCCGTTGACCGCACCACTAATCCCATCACGTTTCCACGCGTGGCGCCCAAGGCCATGCGGATACCGAATTCACGCGTACGACGCGCAACGGCGTAAGAAACCACGCTGAAAATACCCGTGCATGCCAGCGTCAAGCCAATGGCCCCGAAGATCCCGAACAGTAACGTTGCAAACTTTGGATAAGCGAGTTCGTTTTTCACCAAATCATCCAGCGTGCGGATAAACGCGATAGGCTGGCTGGCATCCACCGAACTTACGGCTTGGCGTGCATCGTTAGAGAGTGCCAGCGGGTCCGACTTTGTGGTGCGGATCGCAAACATCATTCCCGGCGGGAAAATGCTTGAGAACGGAAGATAGACGGCAGGTTCTGGTGCGTCGCGTAGACCGGAATTGCGGGCGGTACCACAGATCCCTACGATCTGGAACGTATGCGGGTCTTGGGGAGATTTCGTAAAATTGGCCGGAAGAGGTCCGGTAAACAAATCCAGACTAATCTGTCTGCCCATGGGATCTTGCCCGGACGGAAAGTATTTCTTAACAAGATCTTCAGTAACGACGGCGACGGGATTTACGCGAGTCACGTCCTCCGCATCGAAATAGCGGCCCTTGAGAAGGGGAATGCCGACGGTGCTGAAATACGCCTCGCTGACCAGATTGACCCGAATCTTTGCGCCGGTCGACGCCAATCCGTCAATCTCGAATTTCGAGGGAGCGCCGGAATAGGGAGGCGCTCCGGTGAGGGTTGCAGCCGCTGATACTACACTGGGAAGTTTGCGCAAGCGTTCGATAATGTCCGTGAAAAATGCGCCGCGCTGGCTCCATTGAGGATAGTGAGTGGCAGGTGCGAAGACAAACATCGTCAGAACGCCTTTCGGCTGATAGCCGAGCTTCTGTCTGGTGAGTTCGAGCATGCCTGCGGCAGCAAGCGCTGCACCGGTCAGGAGCACAAGCGAAAGGGTCACTTCGGAAACGATCAGAACATCTCGCAGGCGATGCCCAGCCGAGCCTGCCGCTGAATCCCTGCCGGCGTCCTTTAGAAAGACGGCCTGATTCCGGTTGGAAAGTTGCAGAGCGGGAGCCAAGCCAAACAGAATCCCGGTCACAACCGAAACGGCCACCGCGAAACATAGCACCGGCACGTTGATCGCAATCACGGCCTCGTGCGGCACAGAGTATTCAGGCATCAGCCCGACGACCGCCTTGACCCCGCCATATGCCAGCGCAATGCCAAGCCAACCCCCCGTCACGGACAGGATCACGCTTTCCGTCAGCAATTGCTGGATCACACGTTTGCGGCCGGCACCCAAGGCGACTCGCACCGCGATTTCGCCGTGCCGCCCGCTTGCCCGCGCCAGCAGCAGATTCGCCACGTTGGCACAAGCAATCAACAGCAGAAATCCCACAGCGGCCAGCAACGCCAAGAGGGTGTTGGCGAACTTGCCGAGGATCCCCTCGTTCACCGACATGAATTCCGTGCGGAAAGGGGGTTCGGGGTAGACGTACGAAGGAGCTGCTTTCGAGAATTTTTCGTGGAAGCCCTGAAACTCGGCATTGACCTGTCCCCTGGGGATGCCGGACTTCACTTTCAGGACCATCCCGAAACGCTCCCGTATGTCCGGATGGAGTTCGGTTGGAACGTAAATATCGGCGTCGTTCCACGTGAAGCGGGGAGGTAGTACGCCGATGACCGTATAGAACTTATCGTTGAGTCGGACATGCTGCCCGCGCACGTCGCGCCGGCCGGAAAAATGCCGTTGCCAAAACAAATAACTGAGTACCGCCACCGGCTCGACTTTCGATTCGTTGCCGGTATCCCGTGGCGAGAACGTGCGGCCAAAAAGCGGCGGAACGCCGAAAAATTCGAACGCATTCGCTGAGAAATCCTCTTGAATGACGGCTTCCGGGAGTCCCGCCTCCGTCATCACCACGCTGCGCCGGTTGTTCAGGATCATGCTTTCGACGCTCTTGGCCCGTGCCTGCATCTCGAGATATTCCGCCATGGTGTAGCCCATGTAGTGATCGCCCTTGGCATTCAGCACGTGCGCACTTCCGATGCGCTCGGCCCCGGCGTATGGATATGGGTCGATCAAGACGGCATACACGACGCTGAAGATTGCCGTAGTGGCGCCGATGCCGAGAGCCAGGGACAGGATCGCTATTGTCGTGGACAGACGACTCTTCACCAGCAAGCGGAATGCAAAGCGGATGTCCTGAAGGATCGACATGGTGACCTCCCAAGCGGAACTGGATTATATAACGGCCACTTGCACCTCATCTGTCCTTCCGTCCAGTTGTAATTAGATAACCAAATCGGTATCCTCTGCCATGATCGCCGCCCAGCAGCCCTCCCTTACCTCGTCCTCCACGACCGCCACGAACACAGTCCGACATTCCTTTCTCCCACCCTCCATATCATTTCCGTCAAATTTTTCTCCCAGCTTCCACGCAGCGCGCCGTAACCCTCGATTCCTCAGTAGCTTGCGCACTCTTGAACTCTCTTGCGGCCCTTTTTGCATCCGCCGTCCTTTGTTTTCAATGGCTTGCGCACTCTTCGACAAAAACACGAGCCCCACTATCTATCTCTCCTCGAGTTCCACCTCGCTCATCAGATTTGCCCTCGATTCTGATAGCCTTTGTTTTCACAACCTTACGAATCCCTTTTCCCGCAAACCCTTTATATTCACATCTATACAAAACCCCCGGGGTGTCGCGCCTTCAACCCCGCCCTTTCACCGGTCACCAGTCACGAATCACAAGTCACTTCTCTTTGCTATCATGCTCAGTTCTGAGGGCATTCATCCATGAAGCTTGCTGAATTCATCGAAGACCATCACGAGCAGCACCTTGCGGAACTTTGCGAATTTCTGCGCATCCCCAGCGTCAGCGCCAAAAGCGAGCACAAACCGGACATCGAACGCGCGGCCCGCTGGGTTTCTGAAAACCTGCGCGCCGCCGGCTTCAAAAAAGTCGAAATCGTCCCCACCAGCATGCATCCCCTTGTCTACGCCGAATCCCTGGAAGCGCCCGGCAAGCCCACCATTCTTTTCTACGGTCATTACGACGTGCAGCCCGCCGAGCCGCTTGATCTCTGGACCTCGCCCGCCTTTGAACCCACCGTCCGCGACGGCAATCTCTTCGGCCGTGGCACTGCAGACGACAAAGGGCAGGTCCACATTCATTTAAAAGCGCTGGAATCCCTGCAAAAAGTAAACGGCAAATTTCCCATCAACGTGAAAATTTTGATCGAGGGTGAAGAAGAAGTAGGCAGCGTCAGTCTCTGGGATTACGTCCAGAAAAATAAGGGAAAGCTCACAGCCGATGCCCTCGTTGTTTCCGACACTTCCATGCTCGCCAAAGGTGTGCCATCCATCACCTACGGCTTGCGCGGCTTGAATTAGTACCAGATCGAATTGACCGGCCCAGCCCGCGATCTTCATTCCGGCGTCTACGGCGGCGCCGTGCCCAATCCGCTCACCATCCTCACCGAGCTCTTTGCCAAGCTGCACGACAAGAATTTCCGCATCGCCGTGCCAGGCTTCTACGATGACGTCGCCAAAATCGGCGGCCCGGAGCGTAAAGCTCTCAACTCACTGCCATGGAAGAAAAAGGATTTTGAAAAAGCCGTCGGCGCTCCCGGCTATATCGGCGAAAAAGGCTTCACCATCGTCGAACAGCTCTGGACCCGCCCTACCCTCGAACTCAACGGTATTTGGGGCGGCTACACCGGTGAAGGCGCCAAAACTGTGATTCCCTCCAAGGCCTACGCTAAATTCTCTACCCGCCTCGTGCCCGATCAGGATCCGCCAAAAATTGCCAAGCTCGTCGAAAAGTACGTTCGCAAACTATTGCCCAATACCGTAACCTGCAAATTCGATGTGCTCAGCATGGGCAAGCCCTGGGCCGCACCATTTCACGATCCCATCTTCGCCAAGGCGCAAGCCGCCTTGCAGAAAGGCTTCGGCAAAAAAGCCGTATTCATCCGCGAAGGCGGCTCTATCCCCTTCGTCACCCAAATGTACGACACATTTAAAGTTCCCTGTGTGCTCCTCGGTTTTGGCCTCCCCGACGAGAACGCCCACGCCCCCGACGAGCACCTCGCCCTCGAAAACTATTTCGGCGGCATCAAAGCCATCGCTAATTTCTACTCCGATCTGGCCACGCCGTAAGGCTCAGGAATCGAATCGTGAGCGAATTTGAGAGCGTGCCATAAGCGGAAAAGCGCGGGGAAAGCCCTTTCCAGAAAAGGAAACAGGCTGCACCCTGAGGAAAACGTTGATTTTAGCGGGATTTTGACGCTCACGCTTGCAAAACCCACGTTTTTAGCGGCTTTTGTGCTTGCGTAATCAAAACGCCTTGGCTATAGTGCCCACCGGCCCGGATTTTCGGTGCAAACAGGGAGAGAGTCCGCGGCTGGCCTCGAACACTTCGAGGTCACGTAAAAATTCAGGAGGATAAGAATACTAGATGGCAGCTAAGCCAATGAGCAAGACCAAAGTCGTGTCGCATATCGCTGAAAAGTGCGGCACACCGAAGAAAACCGCGGTGCTCTTCTTTGAAGAGCTTTTTAAACTCGCGGTGAGAGAGTGCAAGGGCGGCGCCGGCAAGTTCGTAATTCCGAACATCGGCCGCGCCGTGAAAGCGCACCGCAAAGCACGCATGGGCCGCAACCCGCAAACCGGCGAGGCCATCAAGATCAAGGCCAAGACCGTGGTGCGGCTCCGCGCGGCCAAGGCGTTCAAAGACGCCATTTTGAAGTAGTTTTCGCGGCAGGGAAATATAGGGCCCGAAAACAGCGCGAACATCGAACCGCGCCGCTGGCGTCCGACCCAGCAAGAGTCACGCCGCAAAGGTTCGAGCGCGCCAAGTCGCGGGTAGGTGTCTCAGTTGAGTTTGTCTCTTGGTTGCGCGGAACTCACCCTGCGCAACCAAGACTTTTTGAGGAGGGCCAAAACACAAACTGTAGCGGCCACCTTCAGGTGGCCATTGGCAAGACGCGACGAGTAGGCGCTCCGCAAACCCGAAATTTTTGGCGCGGGACTAAAGAGTTTTGACGTAGGCGATTACGTCTTTGATCTGCGCGGGTTCGAGCACATCTTTAAACGGCGGCATCAACGTGTCGCCATTTTCGATCCAGGTCCTTAACGTTTCGTCGGTGACTTTGTTGTTGTTCACCGTGAAGGTGCCGCGCTTGGAAATTCCCTTCAGGCCCGGACCGATTTTTTTCTGATCGTTGTCGGCGTAGTGGCAGATGGCGCATTTTTTATCGAAGACTTCCTTGCCGCGCGCCGCTGCTGCGGCGTTGCCGTTGGCCCCTTTTTTTGTTTGCGCTTTCGCAGGAGCCTCCTCCGTTTTCGCGGGTGGGTCTTGCGCAAAAACCGCTCCGGCCACCGCCAGCGCTGCTGTCCCAAGAATTAGAAAATTCCGATTCACGGTTCCCCCTGGCTTTCGCAGATGAAATTTTTCTTAGCCTAGCTGGTCCGCCTCCATTCTCCATGTTTAGAGCCGGAAATTCCACTGTGACCCGCCGGAGGCCGCGAACTCCGGAAGCCGCAAACTCCGCTGCGATGCGGCGGCAAGCGGTTGTTCCAAATGCGAACCCGGCACAAAGGACAGGTTCCGCTGCGGCACGGGCAATACCTTCGTACTTTTGACGCACCCGTGGGCGTGTGCTAAAAATCGCGCATGAGCCGGGAAACCCTCACACGCGCGTGGGAAGTCCTGCAAGACGCATATCAAGCCCAAATGGAAGGGGACTACGACCGGGCGGTGGAATTGTACCAATCTTCGCTGGAGATTTTTCCGACCGCGGAGGCGCATACCTTTTTGGGCTGGACGTACCATTTTCAGGGCAAGTTGGAAGAGGCGATTGCGGAGTGCAAGCGGGCAATTGAGATTGATCCGGAGTTTGGGAATCCTTACAACGATATTGGCGCGTACTTGATTGAGATGGGCCGCTTCGAAGAAGCGATTCCGTGGCTCGAACGCGCTACGGAAGCGCGGCGCTACGAGCCGCGGCATTTTCCGCACTACAACTTGGGACGCGCTTACCTTGGCAAGGAAATGTACGCGCAGGCGATGCGCTGCTTCCAAGAGGCGCTGCAAGTGGAGCCTCGGTATTCGCAAGCGCGGCAGGCGCTCGAATCGCTACGCCGGATGGTGAATTGAGACAGGAAGTTGACAGTCGACAGTTGAAAGTCGAAAGCACGGATCTTTTTCTACAAATCAAGCTTCTTCTGCTTTGGGTCTGATCGCACGGTCGTAAATCCATAACAAGAGAGTTGTGAGGATTCCCACGGCGGTGATGGCGAACCAGGCGCGCTGGGGCTGGTGCTGCACTTCACCGAAGTGATGGAGCATTGTTCCGCCAAACCAACCGCCAACGAGCGAGCCAATTCCAATGGGCAGAAACGCGAATCCCATGTAGGTGCCTTGCTGTTCCGGTGGCGCCAGTTTGGCGATGTATTCGTAGTACTTGGGCGCTTGCGTGATTTCGCCGAGAGCCAGGACGAATATGGAGAGTACCGCGCCCCAATAACTGGACCAGAAAGCCAGGATCAGCCAAGAGAGCGAGGAAATCAGGGTGCCGAGAATCACGGCTCTAAACGGCGGAACTTTCCTTATGAGGTGATTCCAGAGCAGCGTGAAACAGATGACCACGGCCGCGTCGATGCTGAGGACACGCTCGACTCGAGCATTGGGATCGATGAATTTGTGAATGTAGCCGGGGAGCGAGGTGAACTGCTGCCAGAAGACGATCCAGTATCCGGTGAAGATCAGAAGAAAAAGCATGAACCTGGGATTGGAGACTACGGTGCGAAAGTTTTTCACGGTGACAGCGACGGACGGAGGTGGCGCGGCACCTTCCGCCCTGGGTTCCCGAAAAAAGAACAAGACGAAGAAGACCATGGCGAAGACACTGAGAGCAGCGATGCGAAACACGTTTTCGACGCCGAACTTCGCATGTGCCCAGTCCGCGACAATCGGGCCTATCGTGCCGCCTATATTGACCATCGTGTAGTAGATCGAATATCCGACGGAGCGCACGTTCTCTTTGGAAGCGCGTGCGGTGGTGCCGACGACACTGGGCTTGACCAAAGAAATTCCCAGCGCTGGCAATAGGAGCACGATGCCTACAAATAGACTCAAGGGCATGGCGTTCCGGACGGGGCTCAGCCAGGGCGATCCAATCGAGCCAAGAAGAAAATACGCTCCGCTCAGGATCAAGTAGGCCAGGGAAAGCGCGCGCCGGAATCCGAGCCAGTCCGCTACGGTTCCGCCGAAAATCGCAAGGAACCACACGGCTCCGCCAAAAATTCCCGCGAGCGTGCCGGTCTGTTGCGTCGAGAAATTCAGCTTTTCCTGGAGATACAGGGCGAGGGAAGAGAACGCGCCGTAGTAGGAAACGCGCTCGAAGATTTCGCTGATGTTGGCGACCCAGAAGGGGCGCTCGAAGCCGTCGCGAATTTCCTGGAGACGTTGCGGCAGGGGCATGGGCGGGGATGATACCGAAGAAGGAAGAGATTAGCCAGAAATGGAGGGACGGCACAACTCGCGCGCAGAAAAAGTAGGCGTTTATTTTAAGGAGTCCGGATGATTGAGGACAGCTCCGGGGCCAGGGCCTGAAAGTGCTTGAGGTTCCAGGTATAGATGGTTTGGGCTTGGCATTTAGCTGCTGAGCGCAGAAGCAGCGCGTCGTAAATGCGTCCGCTGGTGAACCCCAGTTCAGAAATTCGCTGAATGGTTTCGAGATATTCCGGCTCTTCGAGTGAGATCAGAGTCAATCGGGCGCGAACCTCTTGAACAAAAAGAAAGGCCTGCTCCGAAGGGATTGGCGGTCTAACCGGCAGCGCGGTCATTGCCGCATAGAGTTCTGCTAATGAGTGAAGAGCGCAGGCTGAGTGCGCCCTGCTGGCAGAAGCAAAGAGCAAAATACTGGCTTCGTGGTGTACGTGTGGCTTGAAGAATGTCGCGATCAGAACGGAGGTATCAAAGAACTGCTTCACCCGGAAATCTCGCGGAGGCGCTTCTCGCGCTCCTCATCAATAAACTTCGGAATCGAAAGGTCGGAAGTCTCGCCCTGATAGACCCAAATTCCGTGCTCCTTTATGAGGAGGGTGCCAGGCCGAATGGGGCGAAGGGTAATGCGATCACCTTCGTTTTCTACAAGCAAATCGTCGCCGGGTGCGATACGCATCTCGTCGCGCATAGACTTGGGCAGAACAAGCCGACCGGCGCGGTCAATGGAGACTTTGGTAGGCACGCTCCCATTATGCAATGGCAGAACCCATAATACAACACCATTCTCAAGATGGCGTTCTACCCCCGCGGAGCAGCCGTTTACTTTCGGCTAATCTGGGAAGGGTTTGGGGTCTATGCCGGGGACTAGTTTCAGGGCGTTTTTGTAGTAGATCTTTTTTAGGACTTCGTCGGGGAGTTGGAAGCCGTAGATGCGCCAGAAGGCGTGGCGGCGGCGGTAGTATTCGAAATATTCGTCGCGCGTTTCGAGGGCGCGAAAATACCACTTGTATTCCTTGACGTCGTAGATGTCTTTGCCCATCAGGACACGGTCTTGGTACTTCACCAGAAAATCGTGCGCGGAGTACGGCTGGCGGCCGAGTTCCGCTAGGACGGCGGCTATATCCACGTACATATTGGGGAGAGTGTCGAATAATTTGCCGAGGCGCTCCAGATCGTTTCCGTGAAAAGCCAGGTGCGCGGCAATGAAATTCGTCCTCGGATGCTTGGCAAACAGATGATTGCGTTCGGCCATCAGTGTTTCGAACGGCGGATACTTGGAGGGAGGCCGAGCGCGCTGGGGAAATTCCTTCAGCTCCTCCCAACGTTCGTTGTTTTTGTCCCAGGGATCGAAAAACGCGGAAGGCTCGGCAATATGGATGAGTACGGGCAACTTCAGCTCTGCGCATTTCTCAAACAGTGGGTCAAAGATGGGGTCATCGGCATGGACGCGCTCGCCATTGGCGTATTTCAGGTCCATGCCAAAATTCTTGAAGATTTTCAGGCCCTGCGCGCCGTTGCGGACATCGACAGTAAAGCGGTCCGCCGCGCGCTGGCCGTATCCGGGAGTATTGATGTCGTCGTAGCTGGGATTGGCAAAAACCACGAAGCGATCGGGGTAACGACCCTTCATGGTCGCGACGGTTTTGCGCAACTCTTCGCCAGTGCCGCCGCTGAGATTCACCAGCACGCGGAGATTGATGGTGTCCATCTCTTTGACGAGTTGATCGACGTGTTCGGGAGTGGGATTCCAGTGATGGCTGTGAATATCGATAAACGGAAATTTCGCGCGCTCGATCTTATGTTCTTTGACGACGAGCGTGGATTTCGGATTGTATTCCTCGATGTTTGGCGTCTGCTGGGATTGAGTGCTTGCCGCGCGCGGCCACAGCAGCGCCGCGGAGCTGATGCATGCGAGTGCCGCTGCAGAAAGAGAAATGGCCCGCCAGGATTTCATCGCCCAAGCCCCCATAGAAACCCGAATAGTTTCTCACAGAGAAGTGGGCAACCCGAAAGCTAGATCTTGATTGCAGGTCAGATTTTGACGAGGCACCACTCCTCGCTCCAAGGGAGTCGAGACATTTGGCGCGCGGGTCCTTCCGGCTGGACGATGAAATTGTCAGAGAAGTTGGAGCCAATGCCGTGCTCGGGATCGTATAGACCCGGCTCAACGGAAAATGCCATGCCGGGCTCGAGCATGGTGTAGTCGCCGAGTGAGAGATAGGGCTTCTGGTGGCCTTCCCAGCCTTCGCCGTGCGCAGGGCGATGGTAGATGTAGGGAGCGACGCCGTTTTTCACCTGATATTTGTGAATTTTGTAGGCCACGGTGGAACAGGTGACACCGGCGATGGATTCTTCCTTTTGCATGAGGCAGCAGTCGCGGCTGACGGTCCAGAGTTTTTTCATCTGATCGGTGAGCGGATGGATGAAGAAGGGGCGGTAGAGTTCGCCGCCACAGCCGGCGATGTGCACGCCGCCTTCGATTTGCAGGGCTTGCCCGCGGGTAATTTTGTTGTGCAGAAATTGATTGGGGTGGGGGTAGGCGGTGGAGCGGCCGACGCGGCAGCCGACTTCGATCTCTATGCCAACGGCAGTGTGCGGCGCGCCGTCGCGTTTGATATCGGCCATTACCAGGTCCGTGCCGTATTTCGTGGCGGCTGCGCCGATATCATAGTCGGTGAGGTCGGTACCGTGCTGGAGCAGCATGTCGCGGGCGAAAGCATGCATCTGGTTAAAGTAGTTGTAGGCGCGGCGGGTGAGGGCTTGCTCATCGGGAGTCTTGTGCACGCGCATGTTCATGCAGGCGTCTTCGGCGGAACCCATTTCGCGCCCGAGAACTGTGACCGCTTTGCGTTGCATGGAGGGAGTGAATTCGGCGTCGGCGACCAGATTCTTGTCCGCGAAGCCGCGTTTCTTGAGCGCCTTGAAAACCCACTCGGGGAGATCGACTTTCGCGCCCATTTGCACTTTACCTTCGTGCGGGAAGGCGCCTTCGGCATGCGGAAAATCGAAATACATTTCGCTGTCGGTGTTCCACCAGGTTTTGACCAGGTCGCGGTCGAGCGCGCCGTAAAACCAGACCGGGTCGCCCTTGGTGGGAAGAAAAACCTGCACCAGGCGCTCGGTAGTGGTGTGCCAAAGCCCGGTGAAGTAAATAATGTTCCAGCGATCGGCGAGAAGAATTCCGTCGCGGCCGTCCTGCGCGAGTTTTTCCTGGAGCGATTTCGCGCGCTGCTTGTGCCATTCGAGCGACAAACGATCGTAGGTGGCAGGCTTCAGGTCATCGTCGGGAAGAAAGAGCCGGGAAGACTTTTCGGTAGCGGGGGCTGGGAGGGATTCCGGGAGGTCGGCACTCCCCACAGTGGAGACGGTTACCGCCGCACCCGTTGCCGCAATAAATTCACGCCTGCTAATCATTTATCCTCCTCTTTTTAGTCACACACTAGCTCACATGGGGAACGCTCTTAGCACATTTCCCATGCGTGGGGGAAGCGGCGTAACTCTAGCGGTAAGTGGCGTTGTGAAGTGGGCATCAAGGAGGCTTGAAACGAGCCCGAGCAACTCGCGGGCTGTTAAAATGAATGGTGATGATGAATAACCGCATCCTTTTTCGGATTGTCCTGCCGGCGGTGGTGGCGGTGCCGCTGGGATTTGTCGGATTGGCTCTGGCGGCGGAAAACGAGCCGACGATTCCGGCTCCGGTGTTGGTGCTGTTTTCTCCGGGACTGAAGCTGGCGGAACTGATCGCGCCGGAAGGGCACGGCTCGCTGGGAGCGACATTTGGATGGTTTCTGCGCGTGGGAATTGGGGTGAACGCCGCGTATTACTTTGCGATTTTCTTTTTGCTGGCTTACCTGGTGACGCGGCGCCGCAGCGTCGCTACATAAACCCAGTCGCGTAACTAGCGCTGAGCTCAGCACCCCTGCTCAGGTACTCACCGGCAGAGGGCCTCGATCAATTTTTCCTTCTTCTTTTCGGCATACGACGTGAGAGCGTCGAGTGACGCCACGTATCCGCCGACCGCGGCGGCAGCGAGCAGCGCGAATGCTGTGGCCGGCAGCCAGCGATCGTCGGTCCACCGGCCCAGCCCCAAGACAAGCGAGCTGATGCCAAAAAGCAGGATCTGCGCGGCGAAGGCGATCAACACAGCCATTCCGGACTGGCGCTGGCCGTGTATCTGGCCGAATGCCAACTTGCGGGGAAAACTCAAAGATGACCAATTGGCGATGGACAACTGTCCTATCACGGTAAAGACCACGGCCGTCACCGTCGCGAGAAAGATCGGCGCCGAGGGCGTTCCCACGCGGTAGCAAAACGCGGCAATACACAAGGTGAGCTCGGTCACGATGAGGCAAACTTGCACAAAATTCTTCCCAAGAAGGACGTTGCGAAAATGCAATGGCGCGGTGAAATAGATTTGCACACCGGCGTTTTCATAGGCAAAGCTGTTATAGACCGGAGCCATCAGAATCAAGACGATGTAGGCGACCAAGCCGGGAAAGAACAATTCCGGCGAGACACCTCTGGCGCCCATAAAGTGCAATAGGGAATATTGGGAGATCAGCGCAAAGACCAGAACGGGCGGGAGGAACAGCAACAGTGCCGCAAAGCCGTTGCGCAGCAGATAGCGAACTTCCTTGCGAATGACGGCGGCAACTTGCGGCGAAAGCAAACGGAGCGCGTCGTGCGCGGTTTCTTGCCTGGAGGTGGCGCGAACGGTCCTCTGCGCCGCGGGAGTTTCGCTTAACTCCTCGCCCCGATGCTGCGCCGCAAAGCGCAGCAATAGCAGCGTGCCAAAAAATAGCGCGTAGCCGGCAAGTCCGGCGGCCGCGATGGCGAAGTCTACCGCACTGCCGGCGGATGCGGCGCTGACACCCTTGCCGACAAGTGAGGCTGGAAAATACGCGGCGTAAGGAAGAACATGCGAAATCCACGGAGCCGCGGAATTCGCGTAATGACCCAGCAACGGCGCCAGGAATTGCAGCGAGACCATCAGCAAGATAAAGCCGGCGAAAAAGAACTCTCGCGTGCGGCGCCGCGCCAGCATGCGTTCCACCCAGGAGCCAAGCAGGCGTTCCAAGGCAACGTTGAACAGGACGAAGAGCGCGGCCAGCAAGAGCATCGGTGGCAGCAATGCGAGATTCGCGCCGGCGGCGCCGAGAAGGATGGCAGCGGTCCAGCCGAGTGCGGCCAAGCCGGTGAAATCCGCCAAGCCATACGCCAACCCAATGATATAGAACGCGGCAAGACTGACCGGAAAACGCAAGAGCGTCCGGAACTGGAAGGATGCTCCAAAACCGGCCGCGACGATGGGAAAGAGCTGCCACCAAAGGAAAATGGCCCAGAAGAACAAGGCCAGCCATGAAGGTTTGCCGGTGGAAACAAAATCGTAAGCGCCGGTAAAGAGCGCAACGCACACTCCGATTACGAACGCGCCTGCGAAAAGACCGAGAACAATCAACCCGAGCAGATCGAGACGAGTATGCTTTCGCCGCAAACTATTGTGCAGCAGCCGCCAGCGTAAGCCGGCGATCAGGATGATTTGTTTGGCAATGCCGACGGGCTGCGCTACGTCAGCCACGAGAGCTCGTCGATCTGCGCTTGTTCCGCGCCGTTGTGGCCCACGATGGAAAGGAAAATCTGCTCCAGGGTGGTCGCACGGCCTTGTTCGCCCGTGACGCCAGCGCGCAATTCTTCGATGGAGCCCTGAGCGACAAGCCGGCCCTGGTGGATGATTCCGACGTGACTGCAGAGACGCTCGACAATCTCCAATACGTGGGAAGTAAGAAAAATCGTCACGCCGCGCGCGGTCATGCGTCCCAGTAGCGCCTTCAATGCGCCCGCGGCCAACGCGTCCACGCCTTCAAACGGCTCATCCAGAAAAAGAATACGCGGGCCGTGAATGACGGCGGCGGCCAGAGCCAGTTTCTTCTGCATGCCGTGAGAATAGTCCGCGATCATCGATTTGCGGCGGTCGGCGAGCTGCATAAATTCGAGCAGCTCCTCGCTGCGGCGAAGTGTAGTGGGGTGATCGAGCCCGTACATTTTGCCGACAAAGTGCAGATACTCCGCGCCAGTCAAGCGTTCGAAAAGGCCCATGCCTTCCGGGACCACGCCGATCTGGCGCTTAACCTCGATCGCGTGGGAGGCGAAATCAAGTCCGAGGAGTTGCATGCGCCCGGAGGTGGGCGCGAGCAGGCCGGTCAACATCTTGATGGTTGTTGATTTTCCCGCGCCGTTGGGGCCCAGGAAACCGAAGAATTGGCCGGCGGCCACGCGCAGATCGACATTGTCCACCGCGGTGAGCGCGCCGAAGCGGCGTGTGAGCTTCTCCGTCACAATGGCCAAATCGGTCATCGCAATCTCCCCAGGGCCCGATAAATCGCAGCAAAACTGTAGCACGAACGCGCGGTGGCTCTGGCCGCGCTGCGACCGCAAAAACGATGCAATTTTTCAGACGGGAGTTTTTTGTGGGCTGGGAGCGACACCGGCGAGCTGCGGCTCTTTCGCCGGGAACGCTGCGAGCACTGCCGGCAACTCCACACGAAAAACCGCGCCACCTTGTTGCGAGTTGTAACAGAGAATTTTTCCAGCGTGCTCCTGCAGGATGCCGAAGCAGATGCTCAGGCCCAGGCCGGTGCCCTTGCCAACAGGTTTGGTGGTGTAAAAGGGATCGAACACACGCTGCGGATCCTTGATGCCGGGCCCAGTGTCGGTGAAAAGGATCACGACGTTGCCGCGGTCGCGGATGGTTTTGATGGTTAGCACGCCGCCTTCGCTGGCTTCCATGGCATCGATCGCGTTGTTGATGACGTTGAAGAAAACTTGCAGGAGTTGATTGCCGTCGCCTCGCACACCGGGGAGCACGGATTCGAGCTGCAACTCGATGCGCGACTTCGAGGAGCGCAGGTCCAGGGCGCGCAACTGTACGGCGTTGGTGACCACCGTGTTGATATCCAGTAGGGTGCGCTCCGGCGGGACTTGGCGCGCGAATCGCAGGAGATTGGCCACCAGCGCTTTGGTGCGGCGGGCCTGGTCGCGAATTTTCCCGGCGGTGGCGCGGGCCTTCTCCGGCAAAGTCGCGTCATCGGCCAGCAAGTCTGAGAAGCCCAGGATGGCCGCTAGCGGATTGTTGATTTCGTGCGCGGCGCCGGCGGCTAGCTGGCCCAGGGAGACGAGCTTTTCGGTCTGCACCATTTGCGCTTGGAGGCGCTGCAAATTGTCGATGGACTGCTCCGACTTCTCAAGCAATCGAGCGCGATCGGCATCGGCCCTTTGCGTTCGCCAGAAAACGAGGAAGGCGATGGGGACGGACGCGATTAGCGTGGTCATCAGGCGAAAATCCCGCACCTCGGGAGCGTCGTGCTCGAAGCGCAGGCTGAAAATTGCGAATAGCGGCAACGATATGACCGCAGCCATGGCCAGCCGTGCGGACCATGCGCTCTCGCGTGGCTTCTCGTCTCCTTCCGCTCCAGCGCCTTCTGGGCTGTCCAGTTCCGCGCGCTTGAGATAGGCGATTACGCCTGCCAGTCCGAACCACAAAAACGAAGAGATCAGTGGCAAATCATAAAGGTTTCCGGTCGAATATTTATTCAGGCTGATGCCCACGTTGATGACCAAGGAAGAGAGCAGGTACATCGCCGCAGCGCCGAAGAGGTTTGCGTACACGACGCGCCACGCGCTTCTAGCCTTCAGCCACAACACGGCGAATCCGATGACGATGATCATATTCTGAATATTGGTGATCAGGTCGAAGTTGTAGTTGTACTGGCCCTCGGAAGGGATGGCGTACATCCACGGGAAAACAACGAAGGCGTAGACGAATGTCCACCAGGTGAGCAGGAGCACGAAATTCAGGTAGCCGAATTGCAGGCGTACCTCGCCGCGTTTGCGGTGCGGTTGCAAAGCGAGCGCCGCCATGATGGGGATGCCCTTAAGGAAGAAAATGATGTCGCCGTCGTTGATGACCGGCATCGATTTATGTTGGTACACCTCGTAGTAAGTCCACTCAAACTGCCCGATCATCCACAGCGTGGAGCTCATGGCCAGCAGCATCCAAAAAATGTTGCGGCGCCAGTGTGGTGTGCCGGCGTTCAGCAGCAGCCCGGCATTGGCCAGCAGCGGAACGATACACTGCACCAGGTTTCCGAAAGTGGAGACCACCTGAGGGTGCCCCGCGAGCGTGATGGACACGAGGGCGTAGACGCCGACAATGGCCAGCCACACCGCCACCAGAATGCCGATTATTCGGGAGGAAGACATACTCGTGATTCAGGCTATTTTAGAGGGGAAACCTGCTTGCGGGTGGCTACGTTGGTTTTTGCATGGCCAAAGGATAACTGTGCGCCTCCGTTTGCGCTCCACGGGCCTACTCCGGGCAAGCCGCACCGCCGGTGATCCAGATCTTCATCTGCGCCACGGTGTCGGCGCGCGAAAGGGGCGGCAAGGTTCGTCCGTCGCCTGGGTTCCAGCCCCAGCCTACAAGATCATCGTTCGCGACGTGATCTAGCAATTTCTCCAGCGACCGTCCGCCATTCTGTGTGGGATCCTGGATTTGCCGGCACAGCTCGCCGGGTGAACGTCCGACAAAAACCATTTTGTGTTCCGGTGGCGGCAGAGCCCATTTCGGATTGCCCGGAGGCATATGTTCACCCGCAAGATTCAGCGTCTGATGGCATGTGTCGCACCGCATCGCGGTAACTCCGTGACCATCCGCGCCGCGCTTTACGTTTTGCAGATGAACGTGGCTGTCATCGCCTTGTAAAGGCGCGTCACCTGCGGGATGGCAATTCTGGCAGCGCGGAGAGACCAGCACGCGGTAAAACTGCAGGAATGCCGCGTGGGATGCCGCGGCATCGGGCTTTGCCGAAGTTTGCGCACGCAACGAACATGCGAGCAGCGCTGCTATCGCCGCGCTTCCGAGAACTCCCAAACTCCAATGAACGTTCCGCAGGGTCGTCATGCTCTTGCCCCCGTAGTTTCTGCTAAATCGCTCGCGCGAATTGGCAGCCGGCGAATGCGTTTTCCTGTCGCAGCGAAAATCGCGTTGGCCAGCGCCGGAGCTACCGGCGGCACGCCCGGCTCGCCCACTCCGGTGGGATTTACGGTGCTTGGGACGATGTGCACTTCGATTTTTGGCGTCTCGAAAATTCGCAGCATCTGATAGTCGTGAAAGTTGCTTTGCTCCACTTTTCCACTTTTCAGGGTGATTTCCGTTTTCAGCGCAGCGGTCAGGCCAAAGATGATTCCGCCCTCCATCTGCGCTCTCACCGTGTCCGGGTTGATCACCGTCCCGCAATCGACCGCGCACACCACGCGGTGCACGCGCACCGCGCCGTCTTTCGCAACGGAGGCCTCCACCACTTGCGCCACGTAACTGTCGAAAGAAAAATGCCCGGCAATTCCTCGCGCGATCCCGGGCGGCAGTTTCGCGCCCCAGTTGGCTTTTTGGGCCGCGAGGTCCAAGACCGCCAGCATACGCGGCTGATTGGCCAGCAATTTCCGGCGCAACTGATAAGGATCTTTCCCTCCTGCGTGAGCCACTTCATCTAGAAACGCCTCAACCGAGAATCCGGTGTGCGAGTGTCCGACCGAACGCCACCATTGCACAGGCACGCCGATTTTCGGGCTGTGCAAGTCCACTTGCAGATTGGGAATACCGTACAGCAGGTCCGCGGCGCCTTCCACTGACGCCGAATCGACGCCGTCCTTAATACCGAACGACTCGAACAACGTCCCTTGCATGATCGATTGGCCCACAATCGTATGCGTCCACGCGATGGGCTCGCCAGTCGCGTCCAATCCCGCCTCGAGGCGGGCGTGTCTCA
>Ga0210409_10000643_pt1 | contig 52950 bp, 44 predicted proteins | sample IncBWH17MmetaG_FD_161649 | JGI IMG/M metagenome (GOLD analysis project Ga0210409, IMG submission 161649) | Forest soil microbial communities from Barre Woods Harvard Forest LTER site, Petersham, Massachusetts, United States - Inc-BW-H-17-M | ecosystem: Environmental > Terrestrial > Soil >... | reverse complement strand
CGTTGTTGTCCTGTGTACTCCTGTGAAACCTGGAGCTCAATAGCTACATTGGTCTTCTGCAGTCCGGCAAATAGGGGCGATACAGGCTCCCGAACCTGGAAGTCAATCGGCCCATGCTTGATCTGCACGATCACGTTGTCGTCGAAGTCTCCATCGAGCTTATGGAAGTTGTCGTACCCTGCACGAGCGCGATCGGCCTTCGAATCCTTCCAATCCAGGTGGTGGTTGTACACAAAGCCGCGATACAGAACCACGCCACCATGCTGCTTTAGCGCTCGAGCCAGCACATTTGCTGCCTCCGCTGGCGTTCTCCCATATTGTGAAGGCCCGGGTTGCCCCTCAGAATCAGCCTTAATGATCACGCCGGCAAAATCAGGAATTACGTTATAAATCTCGTCGACCTTCTTCTTCCACCAATCCGCAACGTCAGGCGCTAACGGATCGAAGGTCGTCAATCCTCCAATCGACTGTGGGCTGCTCATATCAATCGACAACGACAGGCGCACGCCATACCTGCGAAATATTGCCGCTATCCTGGCAATCTCTCGCAAGTTTTCGGACTGCAGTAGCTTCGCATCCGCATTTACGTTGTTGATTGTGCAGCCATTGATCCCCACAGAAGCCAGAAGCCGCGCGTATCCTGCGACTCGTGAGAGATCGGTCCGAACTTTGCCCCCGTCGAAAAAGATAGATCGTCCAGCATAACCCCGCTCGATCGTTCCATTAGGATTGTCCCACTCATTCGTCCATCTAACAGGAGCCGAAGGGCCCTCAACAACATTCAATCCCGCCAACGAATGCTCTTCCGCAATTAACCTAAGCAGCGCGAAGCTACCGTATAAAACCCCATGCTCATCCGCGCCTTCAATAAGCAGCAAACTCTTCTTTCCAGCAGCCACACGGCGCAGCCGGAATCCCTCCGGAGCCAACTCTTTTGTCATCTTCAACGAAGGCTTCCAGTCAGCAATCTCGCTCTCGGTCCCGATCACGAGCACATCATGTGCTTGCTCCGAGTCTGAGATACCGCTTGCCGCACGCAGAACCCGATGCAACATCTGTCTCAAGCCGAACTTCAGCTCGTCCCCAGCCGTGCCTTCTGCCTCAGAGCGGCCTAAGACGAGCAGAGTATCTGGAACCGCAATTGATGGAAATACCTTCTGTACATCGACGGAAGTGTACGCCAGCCATGCTGCCTGGGGATCAGCGGCCTGCCGCACTTTCGTGTCAGCAGCCAGCAATCTCCCAGGCGGCATGGCAAGTATCAAGGATCCAAGCACGAACAAAATTTGTCGGTGCCGAAAAAGGTTTATCACCGTGGCAATTCTTTCCTCCCAGTAATGGTAAAGCCTTGGAAGGCGCCGCTGCTATCCTGACCCGGCTGTGCCCCACCCACAAACACTGAATATTCGCCGGGCTCTACACTGCGTTTGCCATCTGCCGATACCGTGCTCAGGTTTCGCGGATCGATGACCACATGGATATGCTGCTGCTGCATTCCATTGAGTGGTGTCCGGACAAACCCAACCAAAGCATGCCGTGGCGCGCCGGCTGATGCAGGAGCCTTCAGGTATATCTCCGAGACAGCCTCACCCTTCACAGCGCTTGTATTCTTTACGTCTGCATCAACGGTCAACGGCTCACCAGCCTGTAGGTTTGCGGCCGACAGCTTCACGTTGCTCCACTTGAAGTTTGAGTAGCTAAGTCCATAGCCAAATCCCCACAACGGCTCGCCCGTAAAGTACCGATAAGTCCGGTTCGCCATGGAGTAGTCATCGAACGCTGGCAACTGATCTGTTCCTGCATAGAACGTCACTGGCAAGCGGCCAGCCGGATTATTCTCTCCCGACAGAGTATTCGCTATTGCCGTTCCGCCTTCTTCGCCCGGATACCAAGCTTCCAGCACCGCAGCCGCGTGTTCTTTGGCCCACTTCGCTGCCAACGCACTACCATTCATCATCACGACCACTACCGGTTTGCCCGTGGCGGCAACTGCCTCCAGAAGCTTCTGCTGTACTGCAGGAAGCTCGATACTCGTTCGGTCACCACCATCAAAGCCCTCAACGTGTACCGGCATCTCTTCGCCTTCAAGCTCCGGCGAAAGCCCAACAAAAACCAAGGCCACGTCCGCTCGCTTCGCCGCTGCAACAGCTTCATCGCGCAAAGTATCACCAGGAGGTTTCCAGTTGAATGTGAGCCCTGCTCCGAACAGCCGCGCGCGATGCGAGTACTCAATGCGTAACTGATGAGGTTGCGTATCGGAGAAGGCTAATTCGAAGGGCTCCATGCCACTCCTGCGAAACTCCTTTTCTTCTACTGGTTGCTCTGTCACTGCTTTGCCGTCAAGAAAGACGCGTAACATCTCGGCGTCGCCACATGGGTAGCAATGCGCAAGCTGGAAACTGAATGGATACTTGCCCGGTTTCGGCACCGTGATTGTGCCAGTCCACCGCACGCCGAATTCTGAGGCTTTCAGGCTCGGAGCAGGAGCAGCGGAGTTCCAGTCGAAGTTCACCTGTTCATCCACTCGCGTCAATACAGGAGAGCCGGAGAACCCGATATTGTCGAAGTACTCTCCCTTTAGCCCAAACGTCTCACCCTCCGCCGGATGCAGCAGCGTCCGTGGCACCGGCAAAGTGAGTTCCGCGACGTACGGCGAACCCTGCGCGTAGAGGACATTCGCCGCGCCAAACTTCTTCTCCACTCCGGCTAGAGGAACTACCGGATGCGAAGGAACGGCGTTGTAGTTTCCTTCGATCGCCGCCAGCGAAGCTGCGTTCGGGCCGATCACAGCGATCGTCTTTACTGTCTTCTTCAGGGGAAGCACACCATCATTCTTCAGCAAGACCATCGACTTCTCTGCAACCAAACGAGCCAGCTCACGATGGGCCGCCGAGTCTGTTTCAGAGAAGGGAATTCGCGCATAAGCTACTTGGGAGGGCGGATCAAATAGTCCAAGGTCGAACCTTGCCCGGAACAGCCGCTCCACCGATGTATCAATCTCGCGCTCGGAGATCAGGCCTTCTTTCACAGCCTTTATCAGGCTCGCATACTCTTTGCCGCAGCTGGTGTCAGTTCCGGCTTTCACTGACGCTGCAGAGGCGTGCTCCATATCCGGCGAATACTTATGCCCAACCGCCACGTCCGTAATCGCCGCACAGTCCGAGGTCACGTAACCCTTGAATCCCCATGTCTTGCGCAGTGTATCGTCCAGCAGGTACGAGTTCGCACAAGCCGGTTTTCCGTCCACCGCGTTATAGGCGCACATCACGCTTCCTGCCTTCGCTTCGGTTACGGTCGCGCGAAATGCCGGCAGATACGTATCTTCCAGATCATGAGGTGAAGGGTCGACATTCGCCGTGTGCCGCGTGTTTTCCGGTCCCGAATGCACTGCATAGTGCTTTGGAGTGGCAATCGTCTTGTAATACTTCGGATCGTCGCCTTGCAGACCCTTGACAAACGCTACACCCAGTCGAGCCGTCAGGAACGGATCTTCGCCGTACGTCTCCTGTCCGCGGCCCCATCGCGGATCCCGGAAGATGTTGATATTTGGCGACCATATATCCAGACCGTAGTAGATGCTGTGATTGTCGTTCCGTAGCGCCTCTGAATTCTTGGAACGAGCCTCCGTCGAGATCGTCGTTGCAACAGTGTGGATTAGCGGAGTATCCCAGGTCGCAGCCAAACCAATCGCCTGCGGAAACACCGTCGCATATCCCGATCTTGCGATTCCATGCAAGCCTTCACTCCACCAGTCGTACTCCGGAACATTCAACCGGGGAATCGCAACCGCGTGGTTCTGCATCTGCGAGACCTTCTCTTCCAGCGTCATCCGCCCTACCAGGTCCTTCACACGAAGTTCGACGGGCTTAGCTGTATCGAGATAGATTGGCTTCTCCTGCGCCATTGCCATAGAGCCACATAGAACGGCTGCCGCGACCCATCTTGCATTCGAAGCAAACAACAAACCCGGATTTTTCCCCATTACCATGTATGTCGGATCGGCTTTCAGAGTGGTTTATTTCTGCCTTGCAAATTTAGCTGTTGAGAATAACAAATGGCAAGGACCAGTGAACCCCGGTTTAGGTATATTCCTAGAATATCCTTCTCTGACACGTTTTAGTTTGACCATCCTCTTGCCCTTACTACAGGTCCTTATTCTCGACGAAAAGCAGTTGCCATCTCATTATATAATTTGACATTCGAAATAAACCGTAAAACCTTTCTGCACGACCCTAGATTTTTAGGCCCTCTTGCGACGGCTAGCTGTTTACCCGCTCCGCACCTGCGCTGAAATGTCGAATTGCATAGACCGCTATTCCCGCAATCAGGATTAGTCCAGCCGTCCGCATCTCCTTCAAAAAATCCGGCCGCGAAAAAAGAATGAAGAGAAAGCCACCGAGGGCAAGAAACACAGGCAGCGGATACAGCGGCATACGGAACCCACGCAGCTTCCGTTGTTCGCGGTGTTTTGGCAATAAAGCCGCCGTACCCTGCAGCAGGAATTGAAAGAGAATGCGAATCACGACGAGCGTCGTAATCACTTCTTGTAGCCGGAAGATACAGCACACCAATGTCATACCGCCAAGCGTAAGCAACGAGTGCTGCGGGATCCGGTGCTTCGGATGCAGTATGCCGAACCACCCTGGAAAGTTGCCATCGCGTGCTGCTGCAAACGGAATACGCGAGTACCCGAGCAGTAGAGCAAATACTGAAGAAAGCGCTGCCAGCGAGATCAACACCACGATGACGCCGGCAGCTGTGTGGCCGTAAAGCCGCTCCATAAAGGCTGCCATCGTAAACATCCGCGCATGGCTATCGCTGTTCTGCGTCATCTCTCGCCATGGAAGCACACCGAGAACACTGATATTCATCAACAGATACAGCGTTGCCACAACTCCGATCGAGCCTAATACTGCTCGTGGAATCGTCCGTTGCGGATCGCGAACCTCGGCTCCCAAAAAGCATACGTTGTAATAGCCCCAGTAGTCGTATGCCGAGATCAACATTCCTGCACCAAGCCCGATAAAAAATGCGCCGTTCAGATGAAAGGCGCCGGCAGGGAAGTCGAAGGCCTGACGAGCATCGAAGTGCATAAATCCTGCAACGATAATGAACACCAGCGTAAGTCCAACGGCAAGACCCAGCCACCGAACGATGCGATCGATGGTCACGATGCTGCGATGCAGAACGATCAATGCCACAGCGCAGGCTCCCATAGCAATCAGCGTCTGTCCGCTCAGCACAATCGGAACGCCCAATAGCCGCGTTGAAGCGAAGGGCTCATGCGCACGAGGAAAGAAAAAGGAGATGTACTGCGAAAAGCCGATGCAGCCCGAGGCAATCGAAAGGGGAGCACTGAAAAGAAGCTGCCACGCGTAAAGAAATGAGAACGCGCGACCCAGCCCTTGTTCTCCATAAAGATGTTTAAGATAGGCATACGATCCACCGGCCTCAGGATAGGCGGTCCCCAATTCGCTCCATATCAAGCCATCACACATTGAGAGCAGTGCACCCAGCAGCCAGCCAAATATCGCTTGAGGGCCGCCCATAACCCCTACAATCAACGGCAATGTGACAAAGGGGCCGACCCCCACCATATCGATAACATTCAGTCCCAGTGCCGATACAGCAGAGAGTCCCCGCTGGAGTTCCGGTGCTTTTGCCGCCGAACGAGAAGTTGGTGGCTGGCGGCTGGTATCCATAGGTGGCGTCAGTAGCGTTTCGTTCCTCTGTCGCATCATAGCCTCCCTGGTTTAGCAAATCCATAATGCAAGATGCTGGATCAACTCCTAAAGCTTAGTAAAATTTACTTAGTAACTTGAGTAAACGAAAACTCTGGTCAAGACGGGTCCAATGCCATCTGCAAAAGCGCATTCCTATGCCAACGATCCGTTCTCGACCTCAGAGAGGCTTATTCGAGCTGGCGGAAAAAGATCATTGTGTTGAAGCAGCGTTCTATCCGTCGACAAAAGCTCCCTGTGAGCCCATATGGTATCCATTTACCAACGCCTATTTTGGCCTTTCTGCTTCTCCCTTAGGAGTTTTTGCTAGATGAGACACGATGTCCTCCGTGGCACCACCCTTGCACTTTTGATCTCCTCTCTCTGCGCGAATGGCATTCTTGCTTCTGCCCAGCAGCTAGAGACTCCAAAATATCAATCGGCCTTCGCTCGCCCACTCACGATAGATCGCGGCTCGGCAGCACTCTCTCAGTCACTGCAGAAACTACATACTCGCGCCAGCCTTGCGATGGTCGTCGCTCACCCCGACGATGAAGATGGCGGCATGCTCACCTACGAAAGCCGAGGCCAGGGCGTCGATACAACGCTCCTTACACTCAACCGCGGTGAAGGCGGCCAGAACGTAATGACCTCGGACTACTGGGATCAGCTCGGAACAATTCGAACCCAGGAGTTGCTTGGCGCCGGCAACTATTACGGTGTCCACCAGTACTTTACACGCGTCGCAGACTTCGGCTTCTCCAAAACCATAGAAGAAGCTCTCAAGACCTGGGGAGAAGACCGCGTCCTGTATGACGTAGTGCGCGTCATCCGCATGACCCGTCCTCTCGTCGTCTCCTCTGTCTTTGTAGGCAATGTCTCCGACGGTCACGGACACCACCAGGTATCGGGCTACATGGCGCAGTTGGCTTATAAAGCCGCTGGCGACCCCAACGTATTTCCCGACCAAATCAAGGCTGGCCTGCTTCCCTGGACGCCCCTCAAGGTCTACGGTCGCATTCCTTTTGCCCGCGTAACCGAGAAGGGAATCTACGACTACGCCACCGGCCACTACGCGCCTGCCCGCTTCCGCAACTACGTCGACAACACGTGGATCGAAGGCGTTCCATCTGCTACAGTTGAAATCCCCGTAGGCCAGTACAACCCACTCCTCGGCTCCTCGTATTCGCAGATCTCCCGCGAAGGTCTCAACGAACAGAAATCGCAGAACGGCGGCATCGCCGTTCCTCTGCCCAGATCGGTCTCCAGCGCCTATCATCTCTACGCCTCTCGCGTCCCCACCTCGGCTCACGAATCAACCTTCTTCGATGGCATAGATGTCAGCCTCGCCGGCATCGCTTCCTACGCGCCTGCAAACGAGCAGGCAGTATGGCGCGAAAGACTCAACTCACTCAACGCAACCGTTGAGGATGCCATCAAAAACTTCAACGGCACCGATCCCTCTTCCATTGCACCCACTCTCGCCAAAGGTCTCGCCCAAACAAACGCTCTCATCGACAAGGTTGCAAAGAGCAAGCTTCCCGCCGAAGCCCGCTACAACATGACGCACGAGCTTGAGACAAAGCGGTCGCAGTTCAACGCTGCACTGCAACAATCACTCGGCCTCTCGCTCGTAGCGAACGTCTCCGACGGTTCTGGTCCGCAGCGGTCAGGCCCAGGGGGCGACGCATCTCTACAGCTACCTTCATCGCAAACGCTCGTCCCCGGCGACTCGCTCAACGTGTCTGTCCACGTAGCCAATCAGGGCAAACAACTCGTCTCCCTCAGCAACGTTGAGGTGAAGTCCGAAGCGGGCCCTGGCTGGACGATAACCGCGGGAGACCCGATCACAGGTCCACTTGCATCAGGCGATGCCCGCGACGAGATATTAGCCGTCGCTGCCCCCAAACAAGCCGAACTTACCAAGCCATACTTTAGCCGTCCCAACCTCGAGCAGTCTTACTACGACATCAACGACCCTCGCTATCTCAACCTCCCCACACGTCCCTATCCTCTTCTCGCGGAGGCTACTGTCGCCTATCAGAACGTTGACGTCAAGCTTGCGAGCGTGGTCCAGACCGTCCATCGAATGAACGGCGACGGCCCCGTTCTAGAGCCTCTCCTTATAGCTCCCGCCATCTCGATCAGGGTCTCCCCCATTGCCGGCATCGTTCCCGTCATGAGCAGCACGTTTGACCTCCACGTCCAGCTTCACAGCAGCGTAAAAGGACCAGCCAAAGGTCAGGTTCACCTCGATCTCCCCAAGGGTTGGACATCCAATCCCGCAACGGCCGATTTCGCGACCACGCGCGAAGGCGAAGACCTCAATCTAACCTTCACCGTCACTCCGCAGTCCGTTCAACAGAAGCCCTACACCATCACCGCTGTGGCCGAATACAACGGTGAAAAATATACCCAGGGTTTTGAGAGCGTAGGCTACCCCGGCCTGCGCCCCTACCCTTACTATCGTCCCGCGAGCTATCGCACCACCGGCGTCGACGTGAAGACCGCACCTAATCTCAAGGTCGGCTACATCATGGGTACAGGCGATGACGTTCCCATGTCACTCGAAGACATCGGCATCCATCCCGTCCTGCTTTCGCCACAGGACATCGCCACCGGCGATCTGTCACAGTACGATGCCATCATCCTCGGTATCCGAGCCTACGCCGCTCGTCCCGAACTCAAGACCTTCAACAACCGTCTACTCGACTACGCAAAACGTGGTGGCGTAGTTATCGTCCAGTATCAAACTCAGGAATACGACCACAACTACGGCCCCTATCCGCTTACCCTCTCCGGCGACCCCGAAAAAGTCGTAGAAGACGACTCCAAGGTTCAACTTCTCGCCCCGAAAGACCCAGTCTTCAACTGGCCCAACAAGATCACAACAGCCGATTTCGACAACTGGGTCGAAGAGCGCGGCCACGGCTTCATGCGCAATTGGGATCCCAAATACGTTGCCCTCACCGAAATGCACGATACCGACCAGGACCCCCAAAAAGGAGGTCTCCTCTACGCGCGCTACGGCAAGGGATACTACGTCTACATGGCCTACGCCTTTTTTCGCCAAATGCCCGACGGCGTTCCCGGCTCCTTCCGCATCATGGCAAATCTGCTCAGCGTGGGCAAAAATCCCGACCTTGCCAAAACAGCAGGCAACTAACTGCTTCAAAACCGAACACAGCATTTGCTGTTGTTTTATTCTTTCCGACCAAACTGATCGGCTGCCTTACCCATGTCGCGGTTTTATCGCGACATGAGTGGGAACGAAATCAGCTTGCTCCGCCGGTTTGCCATTCTTTCTTTTCATCGCCATCTATAAATAGACTGGTCCAGAGGTGATCAGCGCAATGCCAGCCACCAGAACCTACCCTCACGCCATGCTCCGCGAAATCTTCGAGCAGCCTTCCGCCATCGCCGACACATTGAACGCCTACAGTGACGGCGGCAGTCTCCGCGAGGAAGTCTTCGCCCCCGCACTCCGCGCGCTCGTCGCTAAAGAAAGTCTTCTCATCTCGGCCAGCGGCTCCAGCCGCCACGCCGGGCTCTTCGGCGAAATCCTCTTCGAAGACCTCGCAGGCATCCCTGTCGACGTCGAGTACGCCAGCGAGTACATCTACCGCTCCACCCACACCCTCAAAAATCCCTGCTTCCTGGTCATCTCGCAATCAGGCGAAACCGCCGATACCTCCGAAGCCCTCCGCGAAGCCACCGCGCGCGGAACCACAACTATCGCCATTACCAACAAACCCGAATCCACCATGGCAAAGCTGGCCGACTGCTCCCTCCCCACCATGGCAGGTGCCGAACGAGCCATCCCCGCAACCAAAAGCTTCACCACGCAACTCACCGTCCTCTCACTGCTTGCTCTCTTCACTGCTCGTATTCGAGGACGCATGACCCGCGCCGTAGTCGAGTCACACCTCCGTGAGCTCCACACCATCCCTGAAGCAATGGCAGCCGCTCTACCTCAGTGGGAAGCCAAAGTATCCACACTCTCTGCCACCCTGCAGTCCGCCGAATCTTTTCTGTTCCTCGGTCGCGGCGTCCACTACCCCATAGCCCGCGAAGGCGCATTGAAGCTCAAAGAGTCAGCCTACATTCAGGCCGAAGGCTATCCCACCGGCGAAGTCAAACACGGTCCGAACGCACTCGTAAATAGCCTCACGCCGCTTGTCGTTCTTGCCACCCGCGACCCTCACGCCCCGGACTCACTTCTCCGCTACGAGAAGACGCTAAACCTCCTCCGTGATATGAAGAAGCAAGGCGCCGAAGTCATCTCCATCGTCAACGAGGGGGACACTCAAATCGCCGAGTTGAGCAGCCACACCATCGCCATCCCGCAGTGCGAAGAGTACATCTCACCCATCTACGAAGTAATCCCCCTCCAACTCCTGGCGTATTTTATGGCCATCGGCCGCGGGATCGACGTAGACAATCCGCGCAATCTAGTAAAAGCAGTAATTCAGGAATAGCACCTAAGCTAGAGGTCCTTCCTAGACCATGCCGAGAATCTTCACGACTCCAGCAGCCAGGGCCGCACCCGCCAAAGGTCCCAACACCGGCACCCAGGCATACCCCCAACCGGATCCGCCTTTACCAGCAATCGGCAGCAAAGTATGGGCGATACGAGGCCCAAAGTCGCGAGCAGGATTAATCGCATAGCCAGTAGTGCCGCCCAAAGAAAGCCCAATACCCCACACCAACGCACCCACGAGCATAGGCCCTAGTCCGACCGCTACTCCAGCCGGAGCGACGCGCTTCGAGAACAACGCCGTAGCCACAAGCACCAGCACAAACGTGCCCAGTACCTCGCTGAAGAAGTTCCAAACAGGCTTGTACACTGCGGGCGCAGTAGCAAAGCAGGCGAACTTAGTATCCGCATCCTCGGTCAACTCCCAATGCGGTTTGTACTGCATCCAAACTGCTATCGCACCGCAAAGAGCTCCCAATATCTGCGCCGGAATATAAGTCACCAGTCGTATCGGATTGCCCGTCATCATCACCGAAGCCAGCGTAAACGCCGGATTCAGATGACCGTCCGAATCTCCTAATGCTGCACTCACAGCAACGCCTGCAAACACTGCGACCGCCCATCCAGCCGTAATCGAGATCCACCCGGCATTCTGCGCCTTCGATTTATTTAGCAGCGCTCCAGCAACGACGCCATTGCCCAGAACAATCAGAACAAACGTACCAACGAACTCACCAACCACAGCAGACCAATTGACCATCGTCCTCACTCTTCCTCGTAGACATATCCCTGCGCCACAGCGCGAAAGTTCTGCAAATCCTTATCGCGCCAGGCCTCGCTTCGACCCAATTCTTTAGCAAGTACATCAGCCACCAAAGGCGCAGCTTCTATAGCAGCCCGAGCATCTAGAAACAGAGCCCGCGTTCGCCGAGCCAACACATCCTCAACAGTGCGAGCCATCTCAAATCGCGCAGCCCAAACAACCTCACGCAGCCGATAAAGAAGCCGAGGATGCAACAACCTATCAAGTGCCGGATCATCCTCCGATAGCTTCTGCAACAAAGGCAGATCACTCCCATAAACCCGCTCCGACTCAGTCGTATTCGCAGACTTATCTGTCCACCCATGTAGTTTCAAATCCAGCGTTCGCGAAGCGACCTTCGCCAATCCAGCGATCTCAGCAGCATGATCGATCGCATCCTGACCCATCCTCCGATACGTCGTCCACTTCCCGCCAGTCACCGTCACCAGTCCCGACCTCGATACCAGAATCGTATGGTCCCGTGACAACTTCGACGTCTTCCCATCGCCACCTTTCACCAGTGGCCGCAGCCCAGACCACACACTGAGGATCTCCCCGGCGTCAGGCCTGCGCCCAAAGTACTGGGCAATATGTTCAAGCAGAAAACTCCTCTCTGACTCCATCGACCGCGGTTCCACAGAAGCATGATCGACCCCCTCATCTGTAGTTCCCACAACAGTGGCCCCGTGCCACGGAATGGCAAACAGCACTCGCCCATCCGTAGTCTTCGGAACCATCAAAGCCGAATCACCGGCCAGCCAGGAGTGTGGCAAAACAAAATGCGTCCCTTGGCTCATAGCCAGCAGCGACCCACGCGCTGCTCCATCCATCGCCAGAAGATCCTCGGCGAAAACCCCTGCCGCATTCACCACTGCCTTCGCCTGCAACTCAAACTCGCCGCCACCCTCACAATCCCGGGCCTTTACCCCTACGGTCCTTCCATCTCGCTGCAACAGCCCCGTGGCTTCGACATAGTTAATCGCTACCCCGCCAAGTTTCTGAAACGTTCGCAGCAGCGTCACAATATACCGGGCATCATCAAATTGCCCATCGTGATACAGCACCCCTCCCCGCAGCCCTTCGCTCGCAATGCCCGGAAGCATCTCAATCGTCTTCTCTCGCGAGAGCAGCTTCGAAGCGCCAAAAGAAAACCGTCCCGAAAGCCGTTCATACACCTTCAACCCAAACCCGTAGTAGGGAAGCGTGAAGTAGCTGAATGCCGGAACTACGAATGAAAGATCATGCACAAGATGAGGAGCGTTCCGCACCATATGTCCGCGCTCACGCAAAGCATCCAGCACCAGAGTCACATTCATCTGCGCGAGATATCGAACTCCACCATGCACCAGCTTCGTACTCCTACTGGAAGTACCCTTGGCAAAATCGAATCGCTCCACCAGCACCGTTCTATAGCCGCGAGCAGCAGCCTCCACTGCAGCTCCCAACCCGCTGCTTCCGCCGCCAACCACCAGCACATCCCAGGGTTCAGCCTGCCCGCCGAGCCCACGCAAAATCTCCTCGCGCGCAATCACGTCAGCGTGTCCCTTCGCCAGTCCATCCCTGCGCCCGCCCCAGCGCCTTATGCCATGTCTCCCGCACCTTCTTCCGTGTCGAATCATCCATCTTTGGCTCGAACACACGATCTACCTGCCATTGCCTCCCGATAGCCTCCTTGTCTGGCCAATACCCCACCGCAATCCCAGCCAGATAGGCCGCGCCCAGCACCGTTGCCTCTGCATTCTTTGGTCGCACTACATTGATGCCCAGCAGATCAGCTTGTATCTGCATCAGCAGCCCATTTGCCGAAGCTCCTCCATCCACCCGCAACTCAGCCAGCGGCAACCCCGAATCGGCCTGCATTGCTCCCAGGACATCCGTCACCTGTAACGCAATCCCTTCAAGCGCAGCCCGAGCAATATGCGCTCTTGTCGTCCCGCGTGTCATTCCGAACAGTGCGCCCCTCGCATACTGGTCCCAGTGCGGAGCCCCCAACCCCGCAAACGCCGGCACCAGCACTACTCCATTAGAGCTCTCTACCGAAGCCGCCAGCTTCTCCACCTCAGCGGGTGTCCGAATCATCCGCATCTCATCCCTCAGCCACTGCACCACTGCGCCAGCCATCAACATGCTGCCTTCCAGCGCATACTCCACCCTGTCGCCAATCTTCCACGCAATCGTCGTCAACAGCCTATTCTTCGAAGCCATCGGCTTCGCCCCCGTATGCATCAGCATGAAGGCGCCTGTGCCAAACGTACACTTCACCATCCCCGGCGACGTACACATCTGTCCAAACAGCGCCGCCTGCTGATCCCCCGCAATCCCCGCAATCGGAATTCCGGCGAACAACCCACTCGTCGTCCCACAGAGTCCACTCGAAGCCACCACCTCAGGCAGCATCAACCGCGGAACATCCAACATCCGCAGCAACTCCTCATCCCACTCCAGCGTATGAATGTTGAAGAGCATCGTCCGCGAAGCATTCGTGACATCAGTCACATGCCGTTCACCCTGCGTGAGCTTCCAAATCAACCAACTGTCTACGGTCCCAAACGCGAGCTTTCCGGCCTCCGCCCGCGCTCTCACACCGTCAACGTGATTCAAAATCCAGTTGACCTTACTTCCCGAAAAGTAAGCATCCGGCAGCAACCCCGTCTTTGCCTGAATGACTGTCCCATCACCGCGCTCCCGCAGAGCATCGCAGAACGCCGCCGTCCGCCGGTCCTGCCACACAATCGCGTTATAGACCGGCTCCCCTGTCTCGCGATCCCAAACAACAGTAGTTTCTCGCTGATTAGTAATTCCAATCGCGGCAATATTGCTTTCCGTCAGATCAGCCGCAGCCAGCGCCTCGGTCGCCACGGCGCTCTGTGAAGACCATATCTCTGTAGGCGAGTGCTCCACCCATCCCGGCTCCGGAAATATCTGTTTGAACGGCTTCTGCGCAATCGAAACCACGGAGCCAGCTTCATCCACCACCATGGCCCGCGAACTCGTAGTCCCCTGATCTAACGCTAGAATGTACTGTCTGCCCGCCAAATTTGCTCACCTCAGTTTCAACGCAGGAATAGAGCGCAAGCTCCACCTATGAAAATCGTTCGAGCCACTCTACATTGGGTCAAGCGGTTAGACCAGCTACTACTTCGATCCGGTACTCCACCCCACCTTCACCTTGTTCGCCGCATTCTGCTGCTTCAACCACGTATACAGCGGCTGAAAATACTCGATCATCGGCCCGGCATCCAGATGGTCCTCGCCGGTCATAATCTTCAAAGTCTGCTGCCATGGCTGTGACTGCCCAGCCTCCAGCATCGTATTCAACTTCGTCCCAGCCTCTTTACTCCCAAAGAAGCTGCACCGATTCAACGGCCCCTTATAGCCTGAAGCATCACACATAGCCTTGTAAAACTGGAACTGATACACCCGCGCCAGAAAATACCGCGCATAAGGAACATTTCCCGGTATGTGATACTTCGCACCCGGATCGAAGTTAGCCTCCGTTCTCTCCACCGGCGGCGCAACTCCCTGATACTTCTCTCTCAGCTCCCACCACGCCCTGTTGTAATCCGCAGGCTTCGTCTCACCGCTAAATACCTGCCACCGCCACTTATCGATCAGCAGTCCAAATGGCAGAAACGCAATCTTATCCAGCGCCGTCCGCAACTGCAGCGGAATATCAGCCTCAGCCGGAGGAATCTCATCGATCAGTTTCAGCTGCTTCAAATACTCCGGAGTAATCGAAAGCGCAATCGAGTCCCCAATCGCCTCGTGGAACCCATCATTCGCCCCATTGCGAAACATAAACGGCTGCTTCCGGTAAGCCCGCTGATAAAAGTTATGCCCCTGCTCATGATGCACGGTCGTAAAGTTATCCGCATCTATCGTGATGCACATCTTGATCCGCAAATCCTGATCGCTATCGATATTCCACGCACTCGCATGGCACACCACATCGCGGTCCCGGGGCTTGATGAACTGCGATCTCACCCAGAACGTCGCCGGCAGCGGCTCAAACCCCAGCGAAGTAAAAAATCCTTCGCCATACTTCGCTAGTTTCTTAGCACCTTCAAGCGGAGGCACATCCCCAATCTGCTTCTTCAGCGCACCCTCAAGGTCATACATCTTGAAACCGCCCGCTACCGGCGCTGGAGCGACGATGTCATAGATATTCCCCCACTCCTGCGCCCACATATTCCCCAGCAGATGTGCCGGAATCATCCCATCCGGCCTCTCAGCGGCGGCTCCATACTTTTCAATCAGTTTGAATCGCACATAAGCATGAAGTTCCTTGTACAGCGGCTCCAGCTGGCTCCACGTCCTCTCCAGCTCAGCCGAAAACTCCTCAGGCTTCATGTCATAGCCCGATCGCCACAGATAGCCCGTATCCCTGAATCCAAACTCCTTTGCCCCTTGATTTGAAAGCTCCACCAGTCGCGAATATTTCTGCCGCATCGGCGGCGAAATCGTATGCCAACCCTCCCACAACTCCTGTAGTTCCTTCGGATCGCGAGACTTCGCCATCAGCACATCAAGTTGGTCAATCCCCAGACAACTGTCCGTATCGCCCGCTGTTGAAGCAGCTCCTGTCGAACCTCCGCGACAATACTTGCCCTTTCCATACATTCCATCCAGAGAGCTAGCCACCTGCGTTAGTTCCGCCACCAGCTTCGGATCTGTCGGAGTTCCATTCAACCGCAGCAGCATAAATTTCCGCGCCAGATCAGGAGGCATCTGCAACCCATCGAACCGCCGCGCCGCAACCACAAACTCATTCGTCTTCGTCAGCAGGCGCTCGTTCGCCTTGGCCGAAATGGCCTCAGTATCGTCCGTAATGAAAGTCTCCTGCACCCACGCCGCCCGGTTGGCCTCATTGGACGATGCGAGCAGGTCCGTTTCCACCCGGTCCATAAAAGCTTGAGCCTCTGCCACAGTGGGAGGTGCACTCGTTGCAGAAGTCGGGTTCTGTGCAACCCCAAAGATCGGAAGGAGCGTTACAGCGAGAAGTACGTTCGGTAAGCGCATGGCGGGAGTGTAACGCTAACCGAGGGCGACAGGAAACAGCGCCGCCCTTACCTCCGCCGCATTTTTTCCGGTGATGCGAAGCACCTTCGCCCGGCCAGTTATCCCAGCCACCAGCGAAACCCGCGCCCTCGGAATCCTCAGCAGCTCCGCCACAAACGCAATCAAGGCCTCATTCGTCCGTCCATCCACCGGCGGAGTCGTCAACGAAATCTTCACCGCTCCGCCATAAATCCCACTCACCACACTCCTGCGAGCCCCCGGATGCACCCGCACACTCACCGTGCAACCATCTGCCACGTCTCTCGCAAAATCTTCCATTACGTAGCCGCCGAATACACACGCTTCCCAAAAATGCTCGTCCCCACCCGAACGCAGTTGCTGCCTTCTTCAATCGCGATGGCAAAGTCATTCGACATCCCCATCGAAAGCTGCGTCACCCTCGCAAACTGCACAACTGCCTCATCCCGCAACCGCCGCAGCTCCTTGAAGTAAGGCCGTGCCGCCTCCGCATCTTCCGACCAGGGAGGCACCGTCATCAGACCTACAGCTTGGACGGCCTTCAGTCCCGCCATCGCCTCCAGCAAACCCATCAACTCCGCGGGCGCAACTCCATGTTTAGTATCTTCGTGACTCAGCTTCACCTCAATCAGCACAGGCAGTTTCTTACCAAGCGCCACCACCGCACTATCCAGCCGTTGTGCAATCTTCAGCGAATCCACAGCATCGATCGCATCAAACAATTCCGCCGCCTTGTTCGTCTTGTTCGACTGCAACGGTCCAATCAAATGAAACCTTGCATCGCTCAACCCACTCAGCGCAGCTGACTTTTCCTGAAATTCCTGCACACGGTTCTCACCAAAGAGCCTCTGACCAGCCGCGTAAGCTTCTAGAATCGCTTCTACAGGATGCACCTTACTCACAGCCATCAGCGCAACATCACTGTCACTCCGTCCGGCCTGCCGGCACGCCTCGGAAACCTGTTCCCGCACCCGGGCAATATTCTCAGCAATCGACATATACCTGCATCTTACTTTGAAACAAAACATCCGGAGGCTCCCAACAAATGTGGACAATTCTTCTCCTGACAGGCTCAAACATCTTCATGACCATCGCCTGGTACGGACACCTCAAGCACAAAGACGTCGCTCTCTGGAAAGTCATCCTCGTCAGTTGGGGCATCGCCTTCTTCGAGTACTGCCTGCAAGTTCCCGCCAACCGCATCGGTTCCGGCACCTTCTCGCCATCCCAGCTCAAAGTCATCCAGGAGATCATCACGCTCAGCGTCTTCGGAGTCTTCACCGTCTACTACTTCGGAGAGCGCCTTCACTGGAACCACGCCGTAGCCTTCTGCTGTCTAATCGGCGGAGCCTTCTTCATGTTCCACAAATTCTGACCAATCAAGGCGCAAAGAAAGAGGCCAGCCGATATTATCGACTGGCCTCACGTCCATCAACCACGGATTATCTACCGTGCTCTTCCAGATACTTCTCCACCTCAAGCGCAGCCATGCATCCCGACCCCGCAGCAGTAATCGCCTGACGATACCGCCGGTCCTGAATATCCCCGCAGGCAAAAACTCCGGGAATAATCTCGCCGTTCAGCGTAGTGAACACATTGTTTTTTGTCAGGATGTACCCATCTTCATCGAGATCCAGCATCCCCTTGAACGCGGAAGCATTCGGAGTATGTCCAATCCCAAGAAACATCGCCGAAACAGAAAGAATCGACTCAACCCCCGAAGCACGGTTCTTCACCCGCAATCCCTTCACATCCTTCTCTTCGACGCCGAGGACTTCTTCAACAGTCGTGTTCGTCACAAACTCGATCTGCGGATGCGCCATAGCCCTCTCCAGCATGATCTTCGAAGCCCTGAAGTGCTCGCTCCGGTTAATCAGCGTGACCTTCGTCGCAAATCGCGTCAGAAACAGCGCCTCTTCCATAGCAGAGTCGCCCCCACCGATCACAGCAATCTCCTTGCCCGAAAAGAAGAACCCATCGCAAGTAGCGCACGAGCTCACACCATGCCCAATCAGCGCCTGCTCGCTCGGCAGATTCAGCCACCGCGCACTCGCGCCCGAGGCAATAATCAGCGTCCGCGTATGAATCGTCTCTTTCCCAATGTTCAGCGCAAAAGGCCGCTTCGACAGGTCGATCGAGCTCAGGTGAGCCATCGTCAGCTCGGCCCCAAACCGAACCGCCTGCTTCTTCATGTTCTCAATAAGTTCCGGCCCTTGAATCCCCTCCGGCCATCCCGGGAAGTTCTCCACCAGCGTCGTAATCGAGAGTTGTCCCCCCGGCTCATGTCCTTCAAGCACCAGAGGCTTCAGATTCGAGCGTGCAGCATAAATGGCAGCGGTAAGTCCGGAGCATCCGGAACCGAGGATAACAGTGTCGCGAGTCGTATTTTCACTCATATTGGCTCCACTAGTGTAAATGCGCGGCGGAGCAAAAGGATGCAAACCGCCTCCCTTACCAGAAAGCGCCATTCTCTAATGGAACCAATTCAGGAGATTGTCAGCTAACTAACAGGCTGCCGAGACCAGGCAATCGTCTGTTCGAGCCCGTAAGCCAGGTCCGCGATCACTTTGTAGCCAAAAGCTTGCTGGGCCAGCGAGATGTCAGCCAGCGAGTGCTTGATATCGCCTTCGCGCTCGGGCGCATGATTGATGCCGCCGCTATAACCAGTGATGCGCTTCACCTCTTCGTACGCTTCGAGCAGCGTTGTACGGCGGCCGGTGGCCACATTGAAGACCTTGCCCGAAACATTGACTGAGGGAGCCTTTGCTGCAAGAAGATTCGCGCTCACAACGTTGTCGATATACACGAAATCCCGGCTCGTAGTGCCATCGCCGAAGATAGTAGGTGTCTCGCCAGCCAGCATCAGCGAGATAAACCGGGCAAGCACCCCGGAGTACTGCGACGACGGGTCCTGACGCGGTCCAAAAACATTGAAGTAACGCAGAGCAACGGTTTCAAGCCCGAAGACACGAGCATAGCTTGCAAGGTAATGTTCCCCGGCGAGCTTCTGAACGGCATAAGGCGAGAGCGGCGACGGCAGCATAACCTCAGTCTTAGGAAGCGTTGGATCGCCTCCATACGCAGCGGACGAAGCCGCATAAAGAACCCGCTTCACTCCAGTCTTGCGGGAAGCCTCAAGAACGTTGAGAGTACCCGTAAGATTGGGTCCGTTCGTCCCAATGGGATCGGCCACGGATTTAGGCACCGATGGAATAGCGGCCTCATGAAAGACGTAGTCGACGCCTTGGCAAGCCGCCGCCAGCGCGTGCTCATCGAGCACGTCGGCGTGCCGAAAATCAATCTGGCTGCGGATCTCTTCGATGTTGCCGAGGTTGCCAGTCGAGAGATTATCGAGACCGCGAACCTTGGCACCTTCGGCAAGAAGGGAGCGCGCGATGCTGGAACCAATGAAACCTGCAATGCCGGTAACTAAAGCGGTGGACATTCGATCTCCAGGGGAGGTGCGGGCGGTCGAGCTGCCGTCGTTATCAGGGTAAACCCTATGGTGGGCGTAGAGATCGCAGGAGTGCTACATCAAACGAGGGATAGCCTGGCGTGAGAAGACAAAGTCGCCGAGGACATTGCTGTGTACCGTGGTGGCGAGTATCTTTCTAGGGCATGAAGACTAATTTGTATGTAGTGCTGATTGGAGGCTTGCTTGCGAGCAACCTGCTGATGGCACAAAGCCCTTCCGAGAGCTCACTGCTGGTTTTGTCGAAGCGTGGTCATACGCTTGCGATAGTCGATCCTTCGACCCTCAAGGTTTCGGCGAAGGTGCCGGTAGGCGACGATCCGCACGAGGTAATTGCTTCATCGGATGGCCACACTGCCTATGTCTCGAACTATGGTGGCGGGTCGCTACACACACTGGCCGTGGTTGATTTGGTGGGGCAGAAGGCGATGCCGGCGATCGACCTGGAGCCGCTGCACGGACCGCATGGGCTGACATTCGTTGGAGGGAAAACGTGGTTCACGGTGGAAGGTTCGAAGGCGATTGGACGCTTCGACCCGGCCACCCAGAGGGTCGACTGGGTGTTAGGAACTGGGCAGGACCGAACGCACATGATCTGGGTCTCCGAGGATGAGAAGAAAATTGTTACCGCGAACGTCGCTTCAGGAACGATGACGTTGATGGAACTAACGATGCGCCGTCAGGGTCCAAGTGGTCCTCCTTCCGGCCCGAGACCCCCCGGTGCGCCAGCAGGACCCCCACCGGGGCCTCGAGGGCCAGATTGGGTGGCAACGGTGGTGAAGGTAGGGAACGGCCCCGAAGGCTTCGATGTACTGGGCGATGCAACGACGATCTGGGTTGCGAATGCTCAGGATGGAACCGTGTCGGTTATCGATTTCGCTAGCAGGAAGGAGATCGATACGTTGGCGGTAGACGCCAGGGGAGCGAATCGGCTGAAGTTTACGCCGGATGGAAAGACGGCGCTGATTAGTTCGCTCGGTGGGCCGGAACTGGTGTTTGTGGATGTGCCCTCGCGCAAGGTTGTAAAGCGGTTGAAGATTGGAACCGGTGCGGCCGGAATTGTGATGCAGCCGGATGGCGCGCGGGCGTTTGTGGCTTGCTCACCGGATGACTATGTTGCGGTGATCGATTTGAAGACGATGGATGTAGTGGGAAAGATCGATGCTGGTGGAGAGCCGGATGGGATGGCTTGGTCGGTGCATAAGTGATGTCCAGTGAGACGACAAACTGAAGGCTGTTAGTCACTCAGACCGACGACCTGTTGGACGTAACAAGGAGCAGTGGCCTCCTGCAGCATGAAGTTGGCCACGTCGGCGCGAGAGATGATGAAACCGCCTTTGGGCAGGCAGCCTGTTTCGACGCGGATGCGACCAGTTGGCTTGCGGTTGAGGAGCCGCGGTGGGCGCAGGATGGTCCACGCGAGATCGGATTGCGTAAGTTCGGCTTCGACGTTGATGCCGTCGCGGACTACGTTGCGGAAGAGGGTTTTGCTGAGGAGCGAGACTGCGAATCCGGCGTCCGTGAACAGGAGCGCGGCGGAGACATAGATGACGCGCCGGACGTCGGCGGCTCTCAGGGCCTGGACGAGTACGCGTCCGAAGTCACGACGACCGTTGGTTTTGCTGAGGGTTGATGGGCCGAAGGCGGAGAGGACGGCGTCATGATTGCGGATGGCGGCAGTCATCTGTTGCACGTTGTAGAGATCGCCGCCGATGATGCTGAGACGGGAGCTCTTCTGAGTGACTTTTTCGGGCGAGCGAACGAAGGCGGTTACTTGATGGCCCTGTTCGAGTGCAGCGGAGACGAGCGGGCGACCGATGCCACCGGTCGCACCCAGAATGACGAGTTTCATGTCGATAGTCCTTTTTGTCAGCCTGCTCTAGGCCTCTTTGTTGATTTGGGTTATCGTGCTGCCGAAGCAGGAGGCGCGGGTATGCCGGGGACCTGGACGCCGATCTGCTGCAGAACGCCGAGGCGGTCCAACTGGAGCCATATCTCGGCGATCTTGCCATCTTCGAAGCGATAGAAGACAACAGCGCGTTGCGTGACCTGTTTGCCGGTCGGAGCCATGCCTCCGATGGGCACGGTATTGTTAGCGGTCATGGTCCAGCGGGCGGCGGCCTTGTCGCCGTTGGAAACAACGTCGTCGACGGTAAAGTGCTGGCCTGAAAAGAAGCCTTGTGTGCGCTTGATGCTCTGCTCGAATGCCGGGATACCCGTCTGCTGGCTGCCGTCGAAGCCATGGTTGATAACGTTTGCGCTTACGAGTTCGGGGAGGAGATCGAGGCGGTTCTGGTTGAGACACTCCTCGTAGAAGCGGTGGATGGTGGCGGCCTGGGAGTTGCTGGACATGGATGCCCCCGGAGCTTGCCGCGTTTGGGCGGTGGCGGTGAGAGATGCTCCGTTGGCGAGCATCACAGTGGTTGCGGCGATCAGAGTGCGAAGGAGAGGTTTCATAGTGATCCTCCTATTCAATAAAGCAACATATATCTAATATGCGACTATACTGTCAATGTGAGTAAAGACAAGGGAAATAAGATTCAGAAAAAGGGACGGGCACCAAAGAAGCGCGCCTACGAGTCTCCGGCGAGACAGCGGCAAGCGGATGAGACCCGTAGCCGCATCGCAGAAGCAGCGATACGACTGCTGACCGAGAGCGGATATGCAGGGATGACGATTCCGGCGGTGGCGAAGGCGGCGGGCGTGGCGGTGCCGACGGTGTATGCGATCTTCGGTTCGAAGAAGGGGATCGTGGCGGAGTTGCTGGACCAGGTGCGCTTTGGCGAGGGGTATCAGGCTTTGGTGGAGGAGGCGCGGCACGTGACTGCGCCGCTGGACCGGCTCGCGTTTGCGGCGCGGATTCCGCGGCAGATCTATTCGGCGGAGGTCCCTGTAGAGAATTTGTTGCGCGGCGCTGGCATGCTTGCTCCGGAGTTGTCTGCTGTGGAGGACGAGAGCAACTGCCGCCGGTATGACGCACAGGCCAACCTGATTGATGGACTGCAGAAGGGAAAGCTTTTGCGATCTGCGCTGAGTCGCGAGGCGGCGCGCGACATCCTGTGGTGCCTGACGAGCCGCGACATTTATCGCATGCTGGTGCGCGAACGGAAGTGGTCACCGGAAGAGTATGAGCGCTGGCTGAAGGAGATGCTGGTGAGGGAGCTGGTAGGGAACTAGTAGTCACGTTGAGCTCGAGGGCGATGATTCTCAAAGGCGAGGGAAGAAAGAAAAACGCCACAGAGGTTGATTCCTGTGGCGTTTTGATCAGGCTGAATTTGAGTAGAGCTAAACGGCTACGGGTTCGGCGACCTTGACGTTTACCGGGGTCAGCCAGTTATGGCGGTCAGGCTTAAGCCCATTAACAATGGCAAAGAACTCCTCGTGCAAAGCCGTGGTAATCGGACCCATCTTGCCATCACCCACAAGAATACGATCGACCGAGCGCAGGTGCGTAACTTCCGCAGCCGTGCCGGTAAAGAATGCCTCGTCGCAAATGTAGAGCATCTCGCGCGGCATCGCCTGCTCAACCACTTCAATGCCAAGCTGCTTGGCCAGCGTCAGAACAGAACTCCGCGTAATCCCATTCAGAACTGAATTAGCCAGAGGCGTGGTGTAGAGAACCCCACCGCGAACCAGGAAGAGGTTCTCGCCCGAGCCTTCAGAGAGGTAGCCATTCACATCGAGCGCGATCCCCTCGGAATACCCATTAACCTCAGCCTCCATGCGGATCAGCTGCGAGTTCATGTAATTCGCCCCGGCCTTAGCGAGCGAGGGCATCGTGTTGGGAGCCAGCCGCGACCAGCTGGAAACACACACATCGGCACCTTCGTTTCCCGGAACGTATTTGCCCCACGGGAAGTTGGCGATATAGACCTCGACGGGCGACTTCAGCGGATTGACGCCGATCTCTCCATAGCCACGGAAAGCAATAGGTCGGATATAGCAGGGAGCAATTCCGTTTGCCTCGATCACATCAACGACGGCGGTCGAAAGCTGGTCGACGGTGTAAGGCAGCGGCATCCGATAAATCTTGGCGGAGTCGACGAGGCGCGCCATATGCTCGTTGAGCCGGAAGACACCGGCGCCATTGGGCTGGGTATAGCAGCGGATGCCCTCGAAAACGGAGGACCCGTAGTGGACAACATGGGACATGACGTGGATGTTCGCCTTATCCCAGGGAATCAGTTGTCCGTTGTGCCAGATATTTGCGGTGGTCTGTAAGGGCATGTGCGCTCCTGATGTGAAGATTAATTATAGCGAGTCAGATAACGTCCCTTTATCTCGCTCAGAGGATTTGTGACGGGGCAGGCCCGAAAGGACTATCGTCATCGCGCAGCCGCCCTGTTTTCCTCCTTTTCCACTCTCTTCCACATCTTGTGCACCCGTTCTGCACCTTGCTCTCAGCCCCTTAGCGTCCTACTCTCACAAGAGTGCCCAGAATCCCTCCAAAAGCGCCCGCCTGAACCCCGCCTCTGACGCGCCGATGCGGAAACTTCCACAGCTAAATCCTTGATTTTCCTCATCTCATTGAGGCAAGGGCGCATAAATAGGGGTATTCGCACAGCTAACACAACATGTTGTGCTTTATACTTGACATACCCCATAGGGGGCGGTACTTTTGCGACTGCAGCGTCCCTTAGTGATCCCCGGCAACACTGGCATTTTGTCTCGTTCTTTGCTTCGCCCCGCTCTTTACTGGCGTCCGACTTTTTTAGCTCGGGAACCACAATCAGCGCCCTGAAGCTAAAATCGCGACCCCCGACTCACGGCCTTGACCGTGAGCCACAAGCTTGAATTTCTCATCAAATTTAGAAGGAGCACCTCCCCATGGCGACCATTCCCAATCACGCACACACTCAGACGGCGACCAACGCCGCCCCCTACGCCTCCCGGACCTCCGGCCTCACCTTCGACCGCTTCTTCACCCGACCCGGCATCTCCCCCTACGACGAGATCGTCTGGGAGCTCCGCGACGCCGTCATCCAGGACTTCAAGGGCCGCATCATCTTCGAGCAGAAGAACGTCGAAGTCCCCGCCGACTGGTCCATGACCGCCACCAACATCGTGGCCTCCAAGTATCTCCACGGCCTCAACGGCACCGACGACCGTGAGTCCGGCGTCCGCGCCCTCATCACCCGCGTCGCCGAGTCTATCCGCGACTGGGGTGTTCAGGGCGGCTACTTCGCCACCCAGCAGGACGCCGACACCTTCTACGCCGAGCTCGCCCACCTGCTCCTCAACCAGAAAGTGGCCTTCAACTCGCCTGTCTGGTTCAACGTAGGCTGCGACCGCCTCGAGCCCAACTCCGACGCCCAGAACTGGCACTGGAACCCGCACACCTGCGCGATCGAGTTCTCCGTGACCGGTTACCGCAAGCCCCAGTGCTCCGCCTGCTTCATTAATTCCGTCCAGGACTCCCTCGACTCCATCCTCACCCTCGCCAAGACCGAGGGCATGCTCTTCAAGTGGGGATCGGGCGCAGGCTCAAACCTCAGCAACATCCGCGGCTCCATGGAAACTCTCAGCGGTGGCGGCACCGCATCCGGCCCGCTCTCCTTCATGCGCGGCTTCGACGCCTTCGCCGGCGTCATCAAGTCCGGCGGTAAGACCCGCCGCGCCGCCAAGATGGTCATCCTCAATGTCGACCATCCCGACATCCTCGACTTCATCGACTGCAAGGTCAGCGAAGAGAAGAAGGCATGGACCCTCGTCCAAGCTGGCTACGACGGCTCCGGCCCCGACTCCGAGGCCTACAGCTCCATCTTCTTCCAGAACGCCAACAACTCCGTGCGCGTCACCGACGAGTTCATGGCCGCCGTCGAATCCGACTCCACCTTCTACACCCGCACCGTCAAGCACCGCCAGCCGGTCAAGGAATACCGCGCCCGCGACATCATGCACGCCATCGCTGAAGCCACCTGGCAGTGCGGCGACCCCGGCATGCAGTACGACACCACCATTAACCGCTGGCACACGAGCAAGAACTCGGGCCGCATCAACGCATCCAACCCCTGCTCGGAGTACATGTTCCTCGATGACTCCGCCTGCAACCTTGCATCCTTCAATCTCCTGAAGTTCCTCACTCCGGGAGGCCAGTTCGACATCGCCGCGTACCGTCACGCTATCGCCATCGTCACCACTGCAATGGAGATCATCGTCGACGCCGCCGGCTACCCCACCGAGATGATCGCGAAGAACTCGCACGACTATCGCCCGCTCGGTCTCGGCTACGCAAATCTCGGCGCGCTCCTCATGGCCTTCGGTCTCCCCTACGACTCCGACGCCGGCCGTGACTTCGCCGCCACCCTAACCTCTATCCTCTGCGGCGACGCCTACTGGCAGTCCTCGCGCATCGCCGAAACCTGCCCTGCCCTCGGAGCAGCTACCCCGCTCACCCAGCAGGCCCACATCGCTGGCGGAGCCTGCCCCGGCTTCTACGTCAACCGCGAGCCCTTCCTCGACGTCATCCGCATGCACCGTGCCGAGGTCAACAACATCGGCAAGTCCCGCCGCAGCGCCGAGCCCTTCGTCGCTCCCCAGCTCGACGAGCTCGTCGAAGCCAGCCGCGACGCCTGGGACGGAGCCCTCGCCCACGGCGAGCGCTTCGGCTACCGCAACTCCCAGGTCACCGTCCTCGCTCCCACCGGCACCATCGGCTTCATGATGGACTGCGACACCACCGGCATCGAGCCCGACCTCGCCCTCGTCAAGTACAAGAAGCTCGTCGGCGGCGGCATGATCAAAATCGTCAACAACACCGTCCCCTCGGCGCTCTTCAAGCTCGGCTACAACAACTCCGAGGTCGACGCCATCGTCAGCTACATCGACGCCACCGGCACCATCGAAGGCGCGCCCCACATCAAGAACGAGCACCTCGCCGTATTCGACTGCTCCTTCAAGCCTGCCAAGGGCACCCGCTCCATCCACTACATGGGCCACATCCAGATGATGGCCGCCACCCAGCCCTTCCTCTCCGGAGCCATCTCGAAGACCGTCAACCTCCCGCAGGACGCGTCTGTGGATGACATTGCCGAGGCATACATCGAGAGCTGGCGTCAGGGCCTCAAGGCCGTCGCCATCTACCGCGACAACTCCAAGGGCTCGCAGCCCCTCAACGTCTCCGCCGCCGACGGCAAGGCCCAGAAAGAGAAGCCTGTAGCCTCCTCCGCCGCCGGTTCCATCGAGATCGAAGAGGCCGTCATCGCCGCCAAGGCAGCCGCCCAAGCGCGCATCACGGCCCTAGAAACCCAGCTCAAGGCCATCACCGAAGCCGCCATGCAGAACTGGGACTCAGTCGACGCGCAGGCCCCACCCCGCGCCGTCCGTCATCGTCTGCCTGCCGAGCGCGCCTCGGTCACGCACAAATTCGGCCTCTCCGGGCACGAGGGCTACATCACCGTAGGCCTCTACCCCAACGGCCAGCCCGGCGAAATCTTCATCCGCATGGCCAAGGAAGGCTCCACCGTCTCCGGCCTCATGGACAGCTTCGCCACCGCGGTCTCGCTCGCCCTCCAGCACGGCGTCCCGCTCCGGGTCCTCTGCGAGAAGTTCGCCCACACCCGCTTCGAGCCCTCCGGCTGGACCGGCAACGAGCAGATCGGCTACGCCAAGTCGATTATGGATTACATCTTCCGCTGGATCCAGATCCGCTTCCTCTCCGGCCACCAGCTCGACCTCTTCAGCGGCCTCGCCCCCCAGCACGCCGCCATCCCGGTCGAAGGAACGGTAAACAGCCCCTCAAGCACCGTCATCCTGAGCGGAACGCGCAGCGCGGAGTCGAAGGACCCCGAAGGTCTCGCTAGCGGCACCCACATCCCGAGCCTTTTAGCCTCGGACGACTACTACACCACCACGCCCCCACAGCAGGGAATAGCCCCCGACCCAACAGCACAGGGGTCTTCTACTCCCTACGCGCCAACCTCTACTCCCTCCATGGAAGACCGCGGCATCTACCACGCCGCCGACGCCATGAAGTCCATGTACGACATGGGCGACGCCCCAAGCTGCGCCACCTGCGGAGCCATCATGACCCGCAGCGGCTCCTGCTACCGCTGCATGTCCTGCGGCAGCACCTCAGGCTGCAGCTAGACTTTATTTAGCGCTCAAGAGAAACTGTTGTGGGTTTACCCATAAGGCTGAAGTTTTGGCCCGATAAGCCTGAAGTTGTGGGTATGCTTTGGGTCTACGTATAAGGAGAAACTGATACGCCATATCGTCGTGAAACCGGAGCCGGCATAACGTAAACGTCGGAACGTACTGGTGAAGTATCGCCTCGGGGTTTGCTGGTAAGACTCAAGTTCCACTCATTAGGCCCCAAGCCGACACCCCATAAGATTAGAAACCTTATGGGGTGTCGGCTTTTTAGATAACTCCATCTTGAGAGCCCCTACGAATCCCTCAAATGTTGGGGTCGTTTGCGCACAGGGCTTAATGCTTAGAGTCGAAGGTATGTGACTTCGGCACCGCGGGTCAAACGAGCCTCTTGAATCACCTGTTCCAACGCGAATGGTCCGCCTTCAAATCTTTGGAACAAATCTAATCCGCGGTCAATGGTGATCTTCCACCCGGTGTCGGTCACTATGCTCCGGGCATGGAAGTTTGGGTTGTGTTCAAATTTCCATGAGAAGGAGACTGGAGACCCAGAGAAGGCAGTTACGACCTGATTGAGATTCTCCTCCTGCTTTCCAAAAGCGTCGCGATCAGGCTGGGTAACAAGTTCCACTTCTACCTCATCTCCTTCCGGAACAAGTTGGTGCACCATTTCAAGGAACTCCATCAGATTTCGAATCTGAAAGAAGGCGCGAACATAAGGATCACTCACAGTGATCTTTCGCGCTCCTTTGAGATATTCCCCGAACAGCCGTCGATAGCTCCAGCCCTTTGTGCTTTCAGGTACGACGATATGACCAGGCGCGGGACCAAACGGCAGTACCGGAGGTGAAACTGTTTGCTCGCTCGGAATGGCCCCAATGACCGTGGGTGAGACGATCGCAACCGATACTGCCTCATTAGTCGTCACGTCTTCCTGTTTAGTGCTGGTCTTTGACTTGGCGAACGTGGGGTATTGAATCTCTTCCGGTGTAAGTACTGTGACGAACTGCCCGTTTGAGAGAGACCTAAAGATAAAGTCATGGGCTTTGAACGTATCATCGATTCGCAAGATGTGTTCACGTACCCGCCGTCTACCTTCCATGGCAAAAGAAAGTAGCTCTTCACATTCTTGGTCCGTTAGTTTCCCGTCTGGGTATAAGATTTTCATCAAGCCCGAGAACGTCTTCTCAAAGCCCGTCTGGTCTCGAGTCGACACTTCGGACGTGATTTCAAAATACTTTTTGTACGCGCTAGTAAAGTCCTCCGTGCGGAGGTGCTTCAATACCTCCGCGATGTAGTCCACTACGAAGCCATACCCGGTTGTGAACAGTTCGTGGCGGATAGGCGCTACCTCCCAACCTGGATTGAAAGTGTGGATCCTGTCGAGAAATGCTGAATCGATGTATTTGTCCGGCAGTGGCTCGTAGAAGTGCGAATGCTTGAGCATGTAAGGCACCGACTTCTGCGTATTACCCATGAAGACCATGGACGCCTCTGCGGTGAGTTGTTCGATACCACGCGAGAACGTGCGGTTGGCCATGTAGTTCTTCATGATGTCTACGAGAGTCTTATCGACCTTCTTGTCCTTCCCAGCGAACTCGTCAAAGCAGATGCAATCCCAGAAACCCACTAGGCCAATCTTTCCGCTTGCGTTGCTGACGAACAACTTTGGAGCTGTAACTTCGGACCCTGAGATAAGCATTCCGTGTGGAGAGAATTCAGCGTAGATGTGTGATTTACCTGTCCCCTTGGGACCTAACTCCAAGAGGTTGTAGTTCCGCTCACAATATGGGACCAATCGAATCAACGTTAGCAGCTTGGCTCTTCGGCTGAACATCTCCGGATTGAAACCAATACTCTGCATCAGGACATCCATCCATTCCTCGGTTGTGAACTGCGCACGCGCCTTGAGAAAGTCCTCGTGATCGACCTTCGCAACCTGAATTGGCTTTAACGTGTCGATCTGCCATGGGCTCGCTTTCGGATCCACCGCTATTTCGTACGTGACATCGGTGATGCACCAGATTCCACCAACCAGGAGCTTCGGGAACCGCCGGACGAAATCATCGGAGACTGGTACGTCCTTCAGGCCCAGGTTCGTAAAAGCAGCCTCATAAAAGCCGCCCTTCTCGTTCAGTTCAACCGTCAGCTTGTCGATTACCTTATGACTTCCGCGCTCCTTGATTGTTGATTTAACCAGTTCCGCTTGGTTCCGATGAACGTAATGCTTCGCAAGAATCCGGTGGACCGACTCCAGGCCCGACTGAATCACTTCTTCGTTGTCGGTGGCGCAGTGTTGACCCAGCAGGTACTCCAGCACGTATGTCGGAACCACAGCGTTCTGTCTCAACCCCTGAGTCAGGTCTTTCCGGACGACTAACCCCGGGAAGTGAGCCAGCATTTTCCTGTCCACTGCACTTATGCGCCCCGGCAGGTTTCCGGCAGGTTCCTGTCCTTCTCCAATATGATTCTCAGAATTCATCAAAGTCACTCGCGAAAGGCTTTTGCAGCTTCAGTTTATGTGATTTGTAAAGTACGACTTGGTTCGTGCCAAGCATAGTCTCTTCCAGGCGCAGGAGAACCTCGTGATTGTTATAGTTGTCAGCGGCACGCGACAATGTCAGAAGGATTGTGCTTTCACGCTGACGAGCTTCCTCTTGCTGAGAGTCGAACGATATTGTTTTGACCTCCGATAGGATCACATTATCTTTCGAGTGCAGGCCGACCCTAAGGATGCGCGGCAGCACCTTGTCGACGGCCGGTCGGTCCTGAAAGAGGGCAAACGAGACTTGGCCGGTCGTTATCTTATTAGGCACATGGGTAAATTCCACCTCTACCTTCACGGTGTCATTGCTTCTTGCCTTGTGAATCTTGACCACTGGAATCACAACTTCTTGCAGGCTGATCCCTCCATGGACGTAGCGTTTGCCCGAGCCCTGAAGCGGCATCCTCGATAGCGACAGAGGAAACGCGGCCGACCAATCGCCAGAGAGGCCCAACGATGCTGCATCGAAAATCTTCACTGCCGCCTCGGGTTGGACGCCCGTCCCAATCGCAAATCGACGATTGCGGAAGGTTAAATCGATAGCCTTCGGAAAAGGGGTCATATCCCTCTCATGAAGATCATCCTGTTGAAACAGAAAACCGTGATCGGCTGTCAGCAGCATATTGCTGCCATTGATGTTTGCCACCTTCTTGATGATCTGCTCCAACTCGTCGAAAGCCTGCTCGACCGCGTCAAATGTCTTCGCCTCCGTCCGCGAGTCATCTCCGGCCTTGTCGATTACGTTATGAAAGATGTATATAACCTCATGATCACGCATTAATGCTCGACCATCAGTCTTGGTGTTCATTTCGAGAAAGTCCTCGGCTTGGATAGCGATCCCTTTCCCGTTGCATGCAAGCTCCAGAATTTCGGCTCGGTTGGCAGTACCGCTGGCGCTGCGCCCATCCAAAATTACATTCGAATTCTCAGGGTTGATAGTCCATTGCTTCCCTGGAAGCAGTGACGCCATGCCTAGCTGGGTATAAGACGGCAGCGACCCCAGCATCGCATTAACCTCGGCAGTCCAACGGTTCTCTACCTGAATGCGACTCGCAAAATCCGCAGCAGCTTCATATCGAAGCGCGTCGGAAGCGATTACGAATACCTTCTGCCCCCGTGCCAAGAAAGGTCTGACGTACAGCTCGAAGAACTGTCTTTGAGCTGGCAGGGTATCGCATCCCCATACCTCTAGTCGACGGGCTTGGTCGCTCCAACGATCTGCCAGTGGCAGGAGAAAGTTGTTCAGATACGATCGTTCGACCCATCCACTGATGTTTTCCATCAGTTGGACTTGCCCATACAGGCGCAGGTTTACTATGCACAAGCGGTAAGCCCGATCCAGCTTCCACCAACTCGCCAAATAGCGAGTCAACCCGGTGTCGATAGACGTGACCGTCAGTTCAATCCCGGCTAGCAATTCTCGCAGTTCGACCGCATGTTCAAGCGCGGCGTATCCGGGCCGGTGCTCCGGATACCAAAACGACACACGACGCTTGCGAATTCGGTCCAGCAGCTCCACTGCTGCGTCACCTGTCTCGAACGAACGGCACAGCCGGTGGAGAGTGAATCGTTCGAAGAGCTCGAACGTATCCCAATCGCCAATCTGCGCAGCGTCCTCTAGGCCATTCAAAGCCTGTTCGACCTGTAGTTCCTTCTCCATTTGGTTCGCCCAGAGCCGGTACGACTCTCTGTGTGTCTGGCTGTCTTTCCAATGCTGGAGGAAGACTATCGAGTGAGGATGCAAGGTTACTTGGCCATCGAGGGGGTTTGCGCCGCGAAAGAGCGACACCGCAAAGTCACGCAGTGAAGGTGTCGGAGCCGTATAGTTGAACGCGCGCCCGACTTCTCGCCAGAACGGCCCGACAAGCGCAGTTGACCCTAAGTGCTGTTCTACCGGGTCGAACAGTTCTATGGGAGCTGCGGCGGAGAGGAAGTGCATCAACAGGGCATCTACATCGGCAGCTACATGGCTTCCCGCCAATACGGCCATCATCTTCAGGCGGATCTCGCGCTCTTCGTCGTTCTGATGCAGTCGAGTCTTGAGAGACCCGACGCGTTTTTCACTCAGAAAGAACCTTGCGTGTTCCTGGGCGAGCGGTAAGAAATCCTGCGAAAGACCAACCTCCTGCAGCGCCAGCGAAGCTTTGTCGGCCTTGTACTCGTATCCCTGAAGCAGCAGATCGAGCAGCCAGTTCTCCGAATCGTCAGGGCGAGGCGACGGAATATATACGAGGAACTTCGCACCTGGATTTGGGTCTTGCACAATGCGGACTTTGGTGCCGAACTCCGGGTTTCTTACCTCCAGCTTCGTCACCGTTACATTGTCGAAGCTATCGAACGTGTCGGTCCACTCGCCCGCACCGTCGTACCAGAAGACGAGGCGGTGGCGGTCGAAAACACGTTCCAGGCTGCTGTGAATCTGCTTCATCTTTTACTCTCTTTACTCTTCCGCGGCCGCAAGGCCCGGTATCGGAGCCAGTGCCTCGCCCAGCTTTAGATAGTTCACCTTTACACCATCATCCAAATCAAGCTCCATCCGAGCCTGCGCCAGAGGGAGAATGACTTGGCGTTCCCATTCCTCGCATTCATGCAGAGTCCGCGTCAGTTTGTCGAACTCCTTACGAGCGACCGTCTGCTCACGTGCGCTGGCCGACGCACTCGCCTTCACTTGCGTCAAATGCTCGATCTTGCTGTGCAGCTTCATCTGATACTCGCGCAGATAGCGATTAAGAACCACATTCATTGTGTCTCGTATATACCGGTGTAGGTAGATCAACACGCTGAAGCCCTTGCGCGGACTCTGCACCATCCAATAGATCGGGCGCTTCTTGTAAGTCTGCAGATGGTCCTTATAGAAGTCAGTGAGGAAGTACGTCCGCAGCTCACGCCCGAGCGACTCCTCGATGAACCGGATGTTCTCCCGTAGTGTCGCTTCACCGAACGTCACCTTTAGGAATTCCCGCGTCCGTGCAACAATATCGTCCGCAAACCAATCGTCGTCGAGCACCGGCACAATGCCATCTCGATCTGGCGTGAACGTGATTTCGTCTGCCGTTCGGCCGACCTTGGCGACATACTCCTCGAGTCCGTCGCCCGCGTCCGCGAGGATGAGGCCTGGATGGTCGAGCGAGTATCGTCCCATCATGCAACCAACCACGTAAGACATGAAGGCAGCCATATCGACTCGAGGAGCCGCGCGGGCCAGAGTAATTTGTACCTGCGGTACTTCTGGGGCCAGTTCGTGTTCAAGTCCATATGAATTGATGAAGAGGCGGTTGGCCTGCCCTACTCACCAAAGGGCCGCATCGTGGTGGTGCGCCAAGTGCGACAGTCGACTGAGTTGGCTCAGATTGGGCTTACTCGAATGCAAATGCGGTACCCCCCTGTTGAACCCGCCACGTGATACATATTCCGAACCGGAGTACTGGCTTCTCGATTTGATTCGACAAAAGGCCCTCGGTGATCAGATTTTTCACAGACGCGATCTAGTGATGCCGGTCGAACAGTTCGAACGAATGAGTTTGCAATTCTTACTATCAGTCGTCCGCATTCTCGGAGAGCGCCGCATCGCCGCGAGCAGAAGTACCAAACCCCCGATGGGGAGGCATCTATTGCAGGCAGCTGCCAAAGTGCTTATCGATTGGCCCACTAATTTCGAAATTCTTCTGAAAGATATATATCATCAGGGATCCGAGGATGGACTAACGGTACTCTCAGGAGACTTCGCGAATATTCACGAGGTTGTTTCCGAAAGAATCGCATTGCGATTTCAACATTGAACCCTTGTCAGAATCATGATTTCGCGAACAATGCATATGGCAGTTGTTTGCTCAAAAATCACAGAATGAGAAGCGATGTGAGTCAATTAGAGCGATCTCGTCCAAAGAGAGAGTTGTCTTGGGCAATATTTCCCAAAAATTCCACAATCCGGTCGCGAAGTCCGTAGGTTATGGGCAAGGAGAATACGACACGTGACCAAACCCAGCTACGAGCTTGACGAGGGCTACTTCGTCAAGCTGAAAACGCTCGCCAAACACCTGACTGAGATGTCTCATGACGTCCATCAATGGGGTACGATTGCAGTACCCGAAACTTATCGTCGCGCCAACGGTAATCCTGAATCTTATGCGCTCGTTGGCTATTCGAATCCAGAACCCCCTGGTCTTTTCAACGCTCTTTGCTTTCTCACACCTCTAGTGGCCTTAGGCGATGCTGGGGCCGAAGAACCGGAGTTGATCGTCTCTTGGTCCTCTAAAACGATCGAACCATTAACAAACGCTCTCTATATCGAGGATGGCGAAATCAAGTACGATCTTCTGGAAGATTTCGATCGCGTGTGGTCTCCCATTCGCAAAAGACTGTGGCCTGAATACTGGGATCAATTTGACTCGACGACCGATGACCTTAATGAGCCTCAAGACATCCCTGGCCAACGATCTGAAGAGGCTTACCGGAGCGAATTTTTGGCTTACTTGGCCAGTATGGCTGGGTCGAAGGATCTGCTCGAAGCTGCGGTTTCGAAGTCGATTCGTCTCTGAAACCGAAACGTGTATATACGACTCGTCGAACATCGGCAGTGCGCTGTTGCACCTGCAGTCATCAGGATAGCTCTGTAGACCAAAGATGGACGCGGAAGGAAACGGCGGAACGCAGGGCTGACAGCGACTGCTAGAGTTTCCATAAATTGATTCGCTTTACTAAAGGGGGAGGCGAAGCTGAAAATCGGATTCATTAGTGATACGCACGAACTTCACCGGTCTGTAGACGTTCCTCCGTGTGATCTCTTGATTCATGCTGGCGACTGGACCTTCTTCAGTAAGTGCCGTAAACAGATTGACGACTTCAACGATTGGCTTGAGGAACAATACGCGCCCTTGGGCCGAATTCTTTCTCCTGGCAACCATGAGACATATCTCGAGAGTGATCCTCAACTTGTCTCGCTCACCCCGAATGGAACCGTGCTCATCGAGGAACAGTTGACCATCGGAGGTCTAAAGCTCTGGGCGAGTCCAATTACTCCGCATTCCGCCGGGGGCTTCACTGTACGAAGTCCCGAGGAGCGAGCCCGACGGTATGCCCAGATCCCGCTCGAGACAGACATCCTAATCACGCATGGGGCACCGTACGGAATTCTTGACTGCGCTCCAGGAGAATCTCTCCATCAGGGGTGTCGTGAACTTCTGAATGCGGTCAAACGCATTAGACCGAAGATCCACGTCTTTGGCCATGTACATCAGGGTTACGGTGTTTATCAGATGCCAGATACGTTGTTTGTAAACGCCAGAATCGAAAACATGCTGGCCGAAATTGAATCCAATTTCGATATTCCCACTTGCCAAGATTTCGCTCATCTTGAAGTGGAATGCTGTCCGTCCTGCCACGAGGAGCCTGAGTTGGAGTTGACTCTAGTCGAAATTGAATCAGGCGGGAAAGCTTGGGTTTGCTGTGCTCTCGATATGGCGCTTAATCCTAGGAAACGTAGCGAACTGGAGCAAGATCCGCAGTGGCAGGCCTTTGAACGATCGTTCCAGCAAGAGACCTGAGTTCGCTTTGCCGGGATAACCTCGGGCTAGTCGAACAGTCCCTTCATGGCAGACCCTTTCCTTTGCGCAACTGGCTTCTCCGCGCTTACGAGTGTCATCAGCATCTCTTCCTCGGGAACGATTCGTAGCAGATGAACAGGTAGGCGTTCAGTAGGTGTAAGCCACTCTTTGAAGTCGCGAGGTTCCAGGATCACCGGCTGCCGGACATGGATCTTCTCGATGAGAGCGTTCGGCTCGCTTGTGAAGGTAGAGAACGTCTTCTCCCATTGATAGGTCTTGGGATTCTTCCACGGAGCCCATACCCCGGCGATCCCAAGATACTCGCGTCCAGGCATCGTGATCTCATATGTGGGTTTCGGCTTTTCAGCTTTATCCGGCCATTCGAAGTATGATGTGGCCGGGATGATGCAGAGGTTCTCACTGAACTTGTCCTTCCAGAACCTCGCAGTGGTTACCTCTTCAGACCGAACATTAAAGAGGAAACGATCCGGCAGTTTGAATCCCCACCGCATAAGCGTAAGGTCCCGCTCACCGTTGTCACCAACTCGAACGACAGGCTGAATTGATCCCGGAGCACAATCCTCGTCCTCGTCGAAATCAGTCTCCTCAAGACTTCCATTGATATGAAAGGCGTCGGCGATCCTCTGCTTGTCCCCTTTTCGTTTGTACCGACCGCACATCTTCTAAGACCTCGTCCACCTTTGCCCAAGGCTACCACCGACCCAGTTTCAACACACGCTCAAGGAAAGCTATAGAAGTAAAATTATCTATCCTGTATCTATTAGGGTAGGAACTTGCAGCGCCTGTCATCGACAGGGTGAATCCGAAGCGCAAAAGGCGCCGGACAAAAGAGCCACATTGGTTCCCCTTCTCATTGCGCAAGAGCAATGCCTACTGCGTGGCCCAATATAGAAAATCGGGTCCTGAAAAACGATTTCCGGCGCTTTTCAAAGGACGTTCGCCATTCAAGAAATTTCTCTTTCGCCTTGATGGAACGGTTAATATCCGAATCCAGTTGCGCCGATAAAAGCCGTGCAATCGTTTCCGCTTGCGACTCCAGCTGCGCAATCATAGATCGACATTTCCAGCAGATTTTCAAGTGATCGCGGATTGCAGGTATTCGCGTCTTCGACAATTCTCCGTCAAGAAAGGCGAGAAGCGCCTCATCGTTAGGATGCTCGGTCGACGTGATTCTTCTCATGATCCTTCTCACTCCTTTCACTTGTTCTACTGACCGCAACCTGTTGGAGTTTTCGCAGTGCGCGGGCCAGTAGGGTATTGACAGAATTTATGCTGATCCCTAATTGATCGGCAATCTCTCGGTACTTCAACGCTTCGAGCCTGAGCAGCAAAACCTCCTCTTCGCGAGGTGTAAGCACAGAGAGAAGGCGGCGAATGTCGAACATATCCGGTAATTCATTCACCGTTTTTTCTGCAATTTCTAATCCGTCGAGCGGCTCATAAAGCGTACGATCCTGCATCTGTCTGCTCATAGCCCTGCGCAGCACGCAAATCATCCATGCTTTTGGATGTTCAATGTCCTTGCCTGCCCTCAAGGCTTGATAGAGCTGTATAAATGTTTCTTGGGCCAGGTCCTCCGCAAGTCCATAGTTTGCCGTCGTCCGGAGCGCGTAGCGGACGAGCGCCATGTACCAGCGATCGAAAAGCGCCGTTGTCAAATTGGTGGCATCATTTTCGTTCACGACCCGGGCAGCCAAGTGAAAGTAGCTGTCTGTGTAGTGGGTCGGATTAGCTTTTTTAGCGACAGCTTCTCTAATTTTTTATGTAACCTAGTGAGCGGTATCCACGCAGACAGCCTTGGCCCATGGAATCTTGCCGCACCATATCTTTGTCGATCCGGATCCGCGATGAGTCACGATAGAAGGAGGGGAGGGGTATTCTCGTCCGCTTAGCCCTTGCTATTCCTAAATCCCGTGGTCTTTGATCCATTGTCGGATAATAGTTTTTGCAGTGTCTGAAGGATATCCAAGTGATGCCGCTCTAGATAACGTTCTATCCGAGGATTTTTGAGTAAGCGGTCGATGTAGCCGCAGGCCACAGTGAACGTCAGAACATCGGTTCCATAGGATTCTTCTACGGATTTCAAATCCCGCAGCAGAAATTCATTCTCTTCCTCCAACATCGATCGCGCAGCCATAGAGGTTGCTTGCAGCCTCTTCAAGGAAGAGGCTGGGCTCTCCAGCATCTCTGGCTTGGTGACAGCCAAAAGCGCTTTTGCGAAAGGAATAGTGTACGTCCCACCCGCGACCATATGTTCAGCAGCTTCGATCTGCCGAACCGGCTTCATTTTGCGCAAGATGCCAAATACCTGTGGACTGACGGATTTGTCGATCAGTATTTGTACGACCTCCGGGCAGATACCGTTCAGCAGGTCGCGTCTAGCGCGGATCGACTCGAGACTGACAGCCAATGCGGCTGCAATACGCTCTTCGGTAAGACCAGTTTTCAGGGCTTCAAGCAGCATAAAGTGCTGCGCGATAGCCGGTATGTGGTTGACGTGCCGATTATAGGTATATGCCTCATCATCGGTTGAGAGCAGGCATTTGACCTCTTTGACCCCCATGGACTTCAGTATTTCGAGGCGCATGTGGCCTTCGAGAAGTAGGTAGTCGCCAGGTCCTCTCGGATAAACCACCAATGGTTCAATCAATCCAATGTGCTTCAACGACGCTGTTAGCTGTCTATAGAACTCCCCATTACGATGGTTTTTGGTGATTTCCTTCTGTGGGACAACAATGTCGATAGGCAGCAAGACGATCTGCTTCTCGAAAGCTGCCTTCACTATGCTGCCCGACATCCCTCAACCTCCTAATCAAGCCTAGACATGAGTTGTTTGGGCATATCGGCGATACCCTCTGCTCGCAACAACGTGACGAAGTTTTCGTCGCCTATGAGTTGGCGCGTCGCTGATGTAATCAGTAGAAGCCGCTCCTTGGTCAATTCCGCCTTTGCGATGAGCGCCTTCTGTTCGCGAACCCGCTGTTTATAGATTTGAACCAACATGTTGCCGGTGACTTTGCGTCGGACATCGTCTTCTTTACCTTGTTTCTGTCGCTTCTCCACGCGCTTTGCAATGAGACGCCGGGCAGCAGCCAACTTGATTCCCCGCAACTGCCCCGACTCGTATGCGTCTGAGAGAGCTTCGGAAATCTCCGCATCTTTTCCATCTGCAATCTGAACCGCGACACTAATGGGCAGTCTGCCCGCCTCCACTGCTTCAATCAGCGCGACTTCTTTGTGCTCGACCAAATGGACGATACCGGAAACATACATGCGTTCCATGCCGATTTTCCGGGCGATATCCGCGACATTATATCCACGCTCACGGAGGCTTCGGACCTCGCGGAGGATGTCTCGATTCGACGGAGGTCTTCTAGCGATGTTTTCAACCAGACTCATCAGGAATTGGTCTTCTCGGGGAACTTCGGTGACCGCCGCTGGAATGGTCGTTTCGCCGAGGGCGAGAAACGCCTCAATTCTTCCTTGACCGCACACGAGATCGAATAGCTTTCCGTCCTCATCTGGTTCGGGACGACGAACCACCGTAATGGGTTTCTTGAGGCCAACTTCCCGGATATTGGCAACGATCATCTGCCATCGTCCGCGACTGCGCCGCCTTGGATTCGCAATGCGGATCAGTGCGATCGCAATGCGTTCGATGAACTGTTCCTTCAATCTGCTCCCTCCACCTGTGCACGTTGTGCCATTTCCATAAAGAAGTTCAGATTGTTGAAGCGGTACACGTCCAGGATCAAGCCGTTTTCAGGACGGAGGCATAGGCGCTCCGCGAGAACATCAAGGCGTGGCAAAAGATAGTAATCCAATATCTCTTCATTGCCAGGCTGCAGACGGGCCGCGATTATGATGTCCGGGTTCAAACTCTCATCGAATCGAATTTGCCAACGATGACTTCCCGCACGAGTCTCTCGGCATCGCGAGAGAACAAGGGATGCCGTGTATTCGGAGTTGATGATGAGTAAATCGTTCTCTTCGTTGAGGCTGACGGTTGCGCCAAGTCTAACGAGCTGATCAAGGATGGAACCAATGATAACGGAATGCTTTCTGCGCAACTTACGGTTGATTTCGATGTAGGCAAAATCTCGGTCTGGAGTCCATCCAATCAGCGCATAGGCACGAGGCAGACTCCCGAAACGGGAGGAGTAACAGGAACTGGATGGCATTTCCTCGGCTTCATCGATAAGGATGCCCGATAGCCGTCCCTGGGCCCGTAACAGTTCTCTCAACCGTTCAAGGAGGTCTTGATCCGATAGATGGCGATGCCGAGATTCGATGATGGTCTTTGCTTGCTCAAACAGCCTGGCTGTGACGATCGGTTCGAATGCTCCGTCTCGCCAGATCCACATCTGGACCGGGTTCTTGACCCTCTTATGCTTTAGCTTGAAAGAGCGGCGGTTATAGATGTTAGCCCCGATATATTTCGGGTTGGTCAAAACTTGGTGGACGGTCGCGCGGGTCCACGGTCGTCCATGTTCTCCGAGGACGTCGCGGCCATTAAGCATTTCCATGATCTCGCGTTCCGATTTTCCTTCGGAGACGAACAGATCGTAAATGCGTCGAACGGTTTCGACCTCTTCTTCGGGGCCTGGGACCAAAATGACCCGGTCAGTCTGGAGACTCTTTCGGTCGCCGCGCCCGAGCAGACTCTTCGGATTGCGGTCTCGGTCGATCAGTTGCCGACGTAGACCATATCCCGCCGGTCCCCTTTGGCGGAACCCAAGTTCGATGAGACGACACTGACCCGAAAATACCTTGACGGATAGCTCGCGACTGTATTCGGCTGCCATCGAACGCTTCAACGTCTTGAGCACAGAAGATGACATGCTACCGTCATTCTCGAATTGCTCTGCACAATAGTGGACGCGGATGCCGGCCCTCTTCAGGACATATTCGTAATAGGCGCTCTCATCCACGTCCTGGAAGCGTCCCCACCGGCTTACGTCGTAAACAAGCAACGCAGAAAAGTGAGCCTGCTTAGCTTCTACGTCTGACATCAGCTGATTGAGCCCCTCACGACCCGCTATATTCAGTCCACTTCTGCCATGATCCGAATACACCTGGACAATTTCCATGTTGTGCGAGACAGCATATTGGCGGATCACATCCAACTGATTTTCAGGCGAATACTGTTGGTGCTCGGTGGACATACGCACGTATTGCGCTGCCCGCAAGGGAAGTTGCGTGTTCGGGGACGTGGTCGACGTCTGCTCCATCCGCATGCCACCAATTTCTTGCAGAATCGAAAATCCGAGATTCTGTCAGTACCTGGCGAGTCTTAAGGACATTCCATTAAATTAGTGGCGAAGAGAACTCCTTTTCGCGACAAGAACATCAAAATTATTTTTGTTGGAAATCTCGTCAGAGATTTGAAAAGCGTATTGGACTCTGACAACTTCGAAATATGCGAGATCGCGGGAAAGCAGCTAATGCGTGCCATGAACCTCGATGGGTAGGGACCCGTATTCGTCGATCGCGACTATGTGGACAATAAAAGTAAGCCGGAGTGGGGCATCAACGTTTCGAAGCGCAACATGGACGTGCTTGAGCCCTACCTGTTTGCGACGACGGTGGGGCAACTGACCAAATAAGCGAAGTGTCTCAGGATCCACAAAACCGTTATTTGATAGCGTTTCGATTAGCGGTTTCTGTCTTCGCCTCGGGGGAGCTGCGAGATCCTTTTAGGTAAAGTCTTTGAGTTGGATCGAACCACGCTGCAGAACATGGACTGACCTCTATCTCCAGCTTGAGAATTGTCTTTTGTCGATCAACTGCTTCGGCGGTCGGCCCAATCGGGTCGTCTCACTTAGAGCTTTTTCTATCAATCACGGGCAGACGCCGCGCGTCGCCGCGCGCCAGCCGACTTTTCGGTTCGACACCGCACTCCGGACAGCCGGGTGACTTTCTAGGCTCGTCCAGCCAAACCTGACGTGACCGTGGTTGGAACCTCATATAGGCAGTTGGTACATTTGAGTCTCTGAGACCTGTCATGTAAAAGAGGAAATCGTCAGCAGCGTGTGAAGCCGCAACGGCGTTCAGAGTTATGACACTTGGCGCGATTACCTCTGGCTCCTCGACGTAGCGTTGTCCCTTCCGCTCGCCCTCTGAGATGCTTTCTTCCTGAAGCCTCGCACTGTTGATGAGCCTGTTGCAAAGCAGGCATCCCGACTCAGAGGTTACCGGTCGAACGACACTGAATACGTCAACGACTTCGCCTGTCGCTTTATCGACCTGAACCTTTGCTCCGACCTGTACTCCGGGAATCAGGTATTGATGCGAAATAGCATTGAACAACAACCTTGCACGCATGCCGTCCGGAAGATCGTTCGTCGCAGTCCAGCGCACAATCACTGTGGTGTTGTGTGGCAGGCCCTTGCCCCAGACATCCGTGACCGTAAGCCGCAGGCTCGTTCCGAGACGCGCCAATCTCCCAAGCCATAGGCCAAGAGCGATCTTGTCGTGATGCTCACCACCCAAGGCATGCGTGCCGTGCCGAACCGGTGGTACACGTTCGGCACGGCACGCAATCGTCCAGCAGCGAATCGAAGTCACGCCGGTTGACCCGCTCGAAGTTCTTTTTGGCAATGCGTTTGACGATTCACGATCCAGATTGCAGTTAAGATCTGGCTGGAATAAGAAACAAGCCGAGAACTAACCCTGTACCTGGTATGGGAAACCCGGCCATTCAATCGAACCGGTTCCTGTGAGGATAACTGGTTCAAAAATGAGCCGGGCACTTCGGCAGGTCTGCTACCTTTAAGGTGAGACCGTAGTTCTAAGGATTCACTCGGATCGCCATTCGACCGTGGAGAGTACATGGCTGAAGAAGAAAAGCGCAAGGATGATTTCGAACGTTGGCTGCCAATTCGGTTTATCTTCCATCCAACTGATTCCGAGGTGTTGTGGCTTAACTTTGGGGCCGAAGAGCTAACGGATCCCTTCTTCAATCAGCAGGTCAAGCGACTTCAGCGAAGACGCCGGTCGATGCGCAGGACCACGATCGCCGAATTCCTAAATGTGGCTGAACTCTTTTCACCAGCTTCTCCGAACGGCTACATCTGCCATGTCTCTCGGTGTGGTTCGACGCTCTTGGCAAATGCAATGAAAGCCGCGGGCAGATCCACTGTCTTCTCAGAGGCCCAACCACTCTATCAACTCTTGAATCGTGACGATTTTCCCGGCGCAGGTCTGGACGGTGAAGATATCACCACCGTCCGGCGCAAGCTTCTGGACGCCTTTCTCGGGATTTACACAGCTTCTTTTGCGAACCCGATCGTGATCAAGGGGCACACGATCGACATCCTGCAGATCGATAAGCTTCGAGCAATCTGGCCTCAAATGCCCGTTGCCATCTCGATTCGCCACCCGTGGAAGTAATCGCTTCCAACCTCGACAAACCGGGAGACTGGATCAAATCGGTCTTGGTCCCCTTTGGCCATAAGATTCTCTTCGGGGTGTCGGGACCTAACGACCGCCAGATGTCGATTGAAGAGTATGCCGCGCGCGGCCTCGCACGATTCTATGAGAGTGCTCATCGTCACCTTGACGAACGAAGCCATGTGCTCGATTACGGTGATCTCAATGCTGACGCGGCACGTGTGCTAGGGCGGCATTTCGGGTTACGTGAGCCTGCATCGGACGATCCTGACTTCCTGCGTGTATTCTCGGAATACTCCAAAAACCCACGCAAGGGTTTCGAGCCAGACCGGGAACGGAAGCATCGCGAGTTGACTGGCTCTGCCCACCAGCTTATTGAGCGCTTCGCATTGCAGCCCTATGACCGTCTTCTTTCATTGTTAATGCCCGATGCAGACTATCAAGGCTACACTTCGCCCCGATTTCAGAGTTGAGGTCTTGCAGAACCGCCATGTGACCCAAACCGACAAACGACCCCGCAAGCCGAAGCTAGAACCCTTCTGTGATGATTACCTTGAAAACCCAGGGAAATCATGAACACGGATCCTGCAACAAAACCGAACCTCTTTATCTTCGCCTTCACTGTCGTATGGAGGCGAACCGCACACTTCGACGAGATCTGGGCTGGAGGCAATGGTGATCTCTCCATCCGTCCAATCAAATATCTGATAGGCACTACTGGCATCATCAGGGGTTCAGGCGGCCACATTGAACGCAGAATAGTTAGGAGTCGCCCCGCAACCTTAAAGGCGTGGTGGTGCTTCGGCGGCGTGTGCGAAGCACAACGCCTTGCTAATGAAGGGAAAGTCAAAACTAATGCATGTGTTCGATACTCATCTTGAAAATGTAGGAAAAAAATAGAACAAAACATGCAACGATGACGAATCTCTTAGTTTTCGCCTTTGTTTTATCGTCGGGAGATGGGCCGTGGTACGCCTGCCAGACTAGAAACAACATCACGAAGATCTGAACACCTTCGCTGCACCAAATCAAAACGTCTTTGTAATGTTGCATCGCCCCCCATCTCCCGCACCGCTCCTTGGCACGGCCAACCGCTACTTAGCTGCGTATTTTTGACATTCTTTTCCGCCGGGATAGTTGCACTTTTTTGCTTACCTGCGGAATTACTCCTCAGAGCATCTAGCACCCAGACATTTCGATAAGCTTCTCAAGGGCTAGACCATGAAAAAACAGCGAAAGACCGATTTATCTTTTTGAAAATCTCAAGACAGCCATATTCGAAGACTCTACTCGGGTGACATATCCGAAACATGGCAATTGTATGGCATTACCTGATTCTCGATTAGTGCATTGGCGATTTATCACTCGTGGCGCGTGCGTCAGGGTTCGTAGATTAGGGAACAGAAACTGGGATCGCGAGAATGGCAATTGACATTGAGCGGAAATCCACTACCATATGGTTGTGGATAGGTTAGGTACAACATTTGCGGCTTTGTCTGATCCAACTCGGCGGGCGATGATCGAACGGCTCAGCCATGGGCCCGCCACTGTGCATGGATTAACGGAACCGTTTGCACTGTCGCAGCAGATGATTTCAAAACATATTGCCTGCCTGGTCCGGGCCCGGATTGTGATCAAGGCGAAGCGTGGACGAGAGAGTGTGTGCACGCTCAGACCAGAGGCAATCAAGACAGTCAGCGACTGGGCTTTTTACTATCGGCGATTCTGGGAAGAGAGTTTCGACAAGCTGGACGTGGTTCTGAAGGAAATGAAAAAGAAGGAGGTCAGGGATGACAAAAAACGCGGTTAACGAGATCGAGCGGATGGTTATTACAAGAATTTTTGATGCCCCACGCGAGTTGGTTTGGAAGGCGTGGACAGACCCGAAATATGTGACGCAGTGGTGGGGACCGAAAGGATTCACTGCGCCTGTTTGCAAGATGGATTTTCGCGTGGGAGGAAAATTCCTCTGGTGCATGAAAGCGCCAGATGGAGAAGTTGTGGGCTGGAATGGCGGCGAGTACTTCGAGATTGTCGAGCACGAGAAGATTGTTTACTCGATGTACTTTGCTGACGCGGAGGGAAACAAGGTCGATCCTGCGCAATATGGGATAGAGCATGAGGACATCGACGATGGGTGCAATGTAGTTACCTTTGAAGATTTCGGAGACGGCCAGACGAAACTCACCTTGATTGGAAATGAATCCATGGAGAACGCAAAGAACAGCGGCCAACTAGAGGGCTGGAACGAGATCCTCGAAAAAGTTGCCGAAGTGGTTGCGGGACTGGCGAAGTCGGAGTAAGAAGCTTTGATTCGCGAAACTCGACCGAGGAGAAAGAAATGAAAAGAATACCGTTTCTCGCTATTGTCTTGCTGGCATTCACGTTTCCCGCCCATGCCCAGGACGCGATGAAGGAAGATATAGCCGTCAAACCTGCCGATTCAGAAATGAAAGTCGTGCTCGACTCCTGGAATGAGATTGGGCGCAAGCTGACGGCGATGGCCGAAGATTTTCCCGAAGACAAATATGACTTCAAGCCGACACCCGCGCAACGGAGCTTCGCTGAGCAGTTGCTGCACGCGGCGGGTTCAAACTACTACTTCACTAATGCCGTCAATGGGAAGAAGCTTCCGGCAGCGGAAGATCCCAAGCGCGACCAATACAAGTCCAAGGCCGAAATCGTTGCGTTCGTCAAGAAATCCTTCGCCGATGGCGCAGCCGCCATCCAGTCGAAAGGCGAAAAAGGAATGACGACAGAGGTTGTTTATTTCCCTCACCAGAAAGCGCGTGTTCTCGATATCGCGAACGGCCTCATCGAACACAGCGGTGAACACTACGGCCAGCTCGTTGTGTACTACCGCCTCGCAGGTCTTGTGCCGCCGGAGTCGCGGCCCCAGAAGTAAAGCTCAAGAGACCAGTTATCCCGTCCTTATCGCGCGCCGTTTGCGCGAATGGGCGGGATTTTTTGGGCCTTGATCGTTTCCTCCATGTACTTCTCTGACGCGGAGGGCAACAAAGTTGAGTTTCCGGACAAGCGACCTTGGTTCGGCTGTTGCATCCAGGCCTATGCACTCGTTGAACATGGTTTGAGCCGGGTTCGGAACATTAGTCCTGCGAAACGCGCATCTCGGAAGCTGAGGAGCACTTCCGCGATGCCATTTCCCTGCAGCAACCCATAATGGAAAGTGTGATCCCTTCCAGTGAGATCAGTTCCATCGAGTCCAAGCTTTAAAGGCTGAGCCTCATTAAGAGGCTCACGGCAACAAAGTTCGTCCTGGCGCCTATTCTCCTTATTTCACGAACGTTTGTGCGAACGCCTCGATCGTTGTCAGCCCGTGGAAGGGTTCAGTTCCTGAATTGCCGAAGTGGATCCAGCCTGAGTTGAAACTCTTCACCATCTCGACGTAGAGCCCGGTGCGGTCGGCGGGTGTGCCCATCCCCTCCAGAACGCTCTGCCAGGCCGCCTCGGGCAGTGTACGGCCTTCACTTCGCGGCCCAGCGCCTTGCCGAACGCGGCAGCTGTTTCGTGTAGGTCAGTTCCACCCTTCGGGCCGTCTACCTCCAGCACACGCTCGCCCGTCCAGCTTTCCTGCAACACTTTGGCGCCAGCCAGGCCGATGTCTCGCGTGGCCACCAATGGGAATTTGCGATCAAGCGGTGCATAGAAAAACGGCATCTCACCCGTCGCACGTGTGTGGTCCAACGCTCCCAGCCAATTCTCCATGAAACTGCCTGCGCGCAGATACGCCACGGGAACTGGCAGAGATCGCGTCGCCTGCTCCATCAGGTGCGTCGACGTGATCAGTCCTAGTCCACTCGGTTGCTCCGAACCGATGGATGAAAGAAACACGGCCTTGCCGGGCTTCGCCTGTTCAAGGGCGCCGCGAATCGCTGTGATCGTGCGCTTCTGGTCCGGCAGCCCGATAGCCGGGGCAAAGTCCGGTGGAATCATCGCGAACACACCCTCTGCGCCCGCGAATGCGTTTGCGAGTCCGGCCGCGTCGTCATAGGCTGACTGCACAAGCTCCACACCTCTGTCGACCCAAGCTTTCGCCTTCTCTGGATTGCGCACCACGCCCCGCACCTTTTTCCCCGCAGCTAGTAGATTCTCTGCCACTGTCCCGCCTACGTTGCCCGTAATTCCCATCACTGTGAACATGTCCGTTCGCCTCCTATGCAAGTAGATACTTATATTCGAATAAAGATGCAAGTTTTTACTTACACCCTTGATTTTTTCTGCGAAGATTCTCCTGTGACCGTCTTTGATCCGAACCGCAAGCGCAACGCTCGTGGCGAGCAGCGCCAGCAGACTCTCCTCCGCGCCGCTGCCGCAGTCTTCGGTCGTCTTGGTTACCACCAGACCACCACAAACGCGATCGCCACGGAAGCGGGCGTATCTCCGGCTACTCTTTACCAGTTTTTCCCCAATAAAGAAGCCATCGCCAGCGCACTTGCCTCGATGTATGCCCGCGAAATGGCCGAGGCAGAACGCGCAATCGACTCTAAAGGCGTGTTGAGCTTCACAGAAGCAGTCGGCGAACTGATCGATGTGTGCATGAGTTTCAACCGGAAACGTCCCGAGTTTCACACCCTCGTCGTCGACGCACCGCTCTCACCTTCCGCTCGAGAAGACAAACAGATTCTTGGACAGGTTTTTGTCGACTTCATCGCGGCCCGCCTCCGGAAGGAGCTACCCACTCTCTCTCGCTCCGATGCGGTCCACCATGGGGAGGTAGCCCTTATGATCTTCCGCGGAATCCTCGACGAGCTCAGCGTCGCCTCGACTCATGCCCGTCCGCGCCTGCAGCAGGCGATGCGCAATGCCGTTCTCCGCTATCTGACCCCTGTACTCACGGAATCGAAAGCAGGCCGCGCAGTTGGAAGCGCATAGCTGACGAGAAGCCGACATCTCGGTACTAAGCCGAACCTCGACCCTGACCAGTCTGTGATGGCGGGCCCGGACTGAGAACGGCAGAGTACATCTATTGCCAGGATGGCAGTGCGTTGACCCAAGTTGCATCAATGATGAATGTTTGTCTGGCCAATCCCATACTGTATTGCTGCTTTGAGAACGTCGACTTTTATGTCTGCTAATGTTTTGAATTTGATGCAATACCCTGTCACACTTGCTTTGCCGAGATCCCGCCCAAATGTCTGGGTCAGATACTTCTTGTCCCCTACTCCCATAATGTAGACGGAAATGCCTGTTGTATTACCACTGACACCGATTTGATAGAACTCCCTGGTTTTTCCATTGGCATATTCACTAGTTTGGGATCCATATCCAATGTTTGGGTTGGAAACGATTTTTCCTTTCTCGTCTTTCCCATCTAAAAACCACAACTGACAAGCTGGCATCAACGCCAAAATCATGCCATGTAGCTCTTGCATTTCGCTGCGTTTTGGCTCCGGTTGAGCAGTAATGTACTCCTTGATTTGTTTCTGCACCGTCATGTTGATCTCCTTGGCCTAGCGGTAATCCAGTGGTCCGGGAAACACCGATTGGATCGGCCTAGTAAGCACTGTCAATCGATGAAAATGATAGCGGAGCATCGCCGCCAATACGAAATTCTGCCTGAAGTTTCACGTCAAAGCGCACATTGACCCACCGTTGGCGGCGGCGCGGATCAGTCCCCGAGAAACGCGTTTCTCGCCAGTTGTGGAATCACTGACGAGAAGCCGACGTATGAGGATCACCCTGAGTTGGTGAGTCCCTCAGTGATTTTGTATGAAAATTGGACGATGCAGAGACACAGGGGAATTTGGGGACACGATACCTATTTCCGCCGCTTCGTCGAATTACTTTGCATGCCCCGGACACTTGAGAGTTTTCAGCATGACACTTCTGGCTCGGATCAACCGCGCGATGGGAGCATTCGCCATTCTTCATCCCCGCTATAGACCGCTCGTCACGAATACCTTTACACGCGATTTTCGCGACTGCTAGGGTGAGCCTAGTTTTGAACCAGTGCCCGTTATGAAACTATAGCCCTCAATAGGGAGCGTGAGATGGATCGACGGCAATTTCTGGCGAGCGCTGCTTCTCTAGGAATCATTGGCGTGTGGGCGACGCGATCGGCTGCCGTGTCGTCGCGAGTCGTATGACCGTGCGTCTTTTCCTCAAGGAGTCGCTTCTGGCGATCCGGACGATCACAGCGTGGTCTTGTGGACCCGAAGGCCATTCGACCAGGGCGAGCGGCAGGCACTGACGGTGGAAGTGGCGCGAGATGCGGATTTCCGCAGCGTCGTTGCCAAGGCACGCGCGCCGGTGCTGGCGGCGGCCGACTGGACATGCCGCGTGCTGGTCGGCGGCCTCTTGCCGGCGACGACCTATTGGTACCGCTTCACCGACGACAGCGGCGCCGGCAGCCGAATCGGGCGCACGATCACCGCCCCGCGTCAACGAAGGCGCCCAGAACGCCTTTCGCCGGATGATCTGGGAGGACGAGCGCGCGCCGGCCGATCGAAAGCTGGGCTTCGTGCTCCATCTGGGCGACTTCATCTACGAAGTCGTCGAATATCCCGACGAGGTGTCGCACCGCTATTCGCGCACAATCTACGACCTTGGCCGCATTCCCGACGGACGCAAGGTGGGCAATTTTCACGTGCCGACCAACCTCGCCGGCTATCGCCATGTCTATCGCGCGCATACCGACGATCCCGACATCCAGGACGCGCGCGCGCATTTTCCTTTCGTGTGCATCGGCGATAATCACGAATTCTCGTGGTAAGGCTGACAGAGCTTCATCGAATACGGCGGCAAGATCGAGCCCGCGCAGCCGCTGCGCGTCACCGCCAATCAGGCGTGGTGGGAATATATTCCGTCGCGCGTCCGCAAGGCCTCGGGCCCCGAGCTTGAGCATTTTGGCCCGCCGACGGTGAAGAGCGCGCCGATCGGCACGCTGGACGATCATGGGTTCGGCGACGAGGCCAACAATCGCACCGCCGTCGGCAGCATGACTGCCTATCGCGCGATGCGCTACGGCAAGCACGTCGATCTGATCCTCACCGACTTCCATAGCTACGCGATGCGAAATCCCGGAGACCGGCCCGAGACGGACGTGTTCGACTCGAACTTCCCGGTGGTTCCGCAGGAGCTGATGGAGATTATCGACGGGGGCAAAGAGTATGCCAGCGGCAATCCGCCCGCGACGATCACCATCGGCGACAAGAACGCTCCCAACTTCCGAAAGGACGAGCCCGCCTATACCGTGCTGGGTCGCGAGCAGAAGGCGTGACTCAAGGACCAGCTGACGCGGTCGACCGCGACCTGGAAGATCTGGGGCGCGACCAACGGCACGATCGACATGCGGACCGATCCGCAGAACCTGCCCGCCGGGCTGGTGAAGGACAAATGGCCGGGCAAGGATTTCGGCACCTTCGGGGGCGGCGATTTCAGCGGGGCGTTCAGCGAGCGTGCCGAGATCTATGACACGGTCCGCGACCACAAGGTGCCGGGGTTCGTCGTCATCTCCGGCGACCGCCACAGCTTCTGGGCGGGCTATGCCGCTCCCAAATTGCCGCCAGCCGGGTACGACCCGGTCGGGCTGAGCTTCATCACCGGTTCGATCTCCGCGCCCGGGCTGGCTGAAGCGGCCGAGTACTACAAGCCCGACTTCCCGTTTCTTCCGCTGTTCGTGCGCAAGACGCCTGGTGCCGCGCCCGAAGCGACGATCAACCTGACAATCAAGCACGGCGTGCGCGCGGCGCTCGAATATGCGGCGAGCAATCCCGACGTCGCGCCGCACCTGGAATTCGTCGACATGGCCGGCCACGGCTATGCAGTGGTCAGTGCCAGCCCTGACGCGATCGATACCGAATTCGTCTGCATCGTCCGTCCGATCGCGCGGGCGGCGACCCCCGACGGCGGTCCTCTGCGTTACCATGTATCGCATCGGGCGAGGCTGTGGCGGCCCGGCACGCCGCCGAAGCTGGAGCAGCGGGTGCTTGAAGGGAATGCAAAGCTGTCAGTTTGATGACTTGTCATCGCGTAGGCAGCAAAGCGTCCCACTCTCGGTCGTGTGTTGTCGACTCGGACCGACAAGACCGAAACAATGCTCGCGACCCAGGTCTATCGCCGGATGATCGCTCGCTCGTGCTCGTGCCCAGCGATGCATTGCGGCGCCAGATTGCCAAGAAGCCTGAGAAACCTGGGGACAGACGGGACGTAAACCGATCCCGTGACGCTTTTGGTGGCGATTCTAGTGATTGCGGTTCCAGACATGGCGGCTAGGCTGCTTCCGGCGCAGCGGGCATCGCGGGTTCAGATTGCATCCATGATGCGGGAGAACTGAGGTTCTGGTCGGTTCGTTGGATGTATCAGGATCACTTCCTGCAAGCCGACTTTGCGGTACTAATGGAAGTTATGCCCGGATTAGTATCGATAAACGTCGATAGCTCAAAACGCGCTAAGAGAGGGCCGCAGGATGAGAAAAGGGTTTACGAGAAGACCGAAAGCAGAGGAGCCCGCGGCGAACCATGGAAAGAACTACATCACTCCAGGCGGGATCGAACGCCTGAAAGATGAGCGCCATTTTTTGCTCACCAAGGATCGCCCGGCCGTGGTGGAGGTAGTGGCGTGGGCTGTGGGTAATGGCGATCGCAGTGAAAACGCCGACTATCAGTACAGCAAGCGACGACTGCGGCAGATCGATGGACGGGTTCGCTTCCTGACAAAGCGAATCGAAGCCGCGGAGGTGATAGATCCGGAAGCTCCGAGAACGGGGCACCAAGCGACAAGGGCGTTCTTTGGAGCTACCGTGCGCTATGCGAATGCCGCGGGGGCAGAGCGAGTGGTGAGTATCGTCGGCACAGATGAAGTCAATGTCGACCGCAACCACATCAGTTGGGCATCACCACTGGGGCGCGCATTAATGAGAGCGGCAGAAGACGATGAAGTGTTTCTTCATGCGCCAGGCGGAACTGAAACCCTGACCGTGCTGGAAGTGCGGTACGAGCGCATCTCCGTAGAACCGTTCCACGTACCATCTGGCCGCGAGGTCTCGACAAAGGGACTTGATTGCTGACACTCAACGAGCGAAGCAATCGTCTCCTGACCGGCGAAAAAAAATTGAGTACTGATAAACGCTGATATCGGTAGCGTCGGATCGGTCAATGGATCTCATCATCGTTTACTCGGACCGTTCGGCAAAGGCCGAGTACATTGTGCCACCGAACCGCGATCGCCGCGTTGCCAGTTTCTCTACACGCATTACTCCTGTCTCGCTGAAGAGTTGGAAGAATCTCTCGAAGCCGACCGGATATGGAACCCAAGGGCTCGGCCTGGATCGCTCGTATTCCACAATCAGGAAACGATCCGTCATCGATAGGAGCCTTGTCAGGAACAGGTGTTGGTTCTGAATGAAGTGAAGGGTGTTCGCCAATAAAATCCCGTTCACGGAGGGAAGGCGGAGGCTAGAGCTCCGAAGATCTCCCAACACTTTACGAATTGCGACTCCGCGATACTGATCCGGAATTGCTTCGAGCGCCTCCTGGTCAAGATCGACTGCATGGATTGTGCTGCCGGAAGCTAACGACTGCGCTAGCGCGATTGTGAACGTTCCGCTGCCACAACCGAGATCGCACCAAGACTGGGGTCGCGTCCATTCAATCATCGGAGTCCGGATGAGGGCTGTTGCCTCGCTGATCTTCACCTCTTAACTTTACTGTTAGCTGACGAAGCCGACATATTGTTACTAGCCCGGTCTCGATGAGTGCATTGGCGATTATGCATGAGCTGACGGCACGTCCGGTAAGCAGCCTTATAGCAAGCGAGCAGATGAATCTCGCGGGTGTTCGAGAATGGACATGCAGGAGTAAGAATGAACACTGGCAAGCCGGACATTGAA
>Ga0210409_10000642_pt1 | contig 53014 bp, 40 predicted proteins | sample IncBWH17MmetaG_FD_161649 | JGI IMG/M metagenome (GOLD analysis project Ga0210409, IMG submission 161649) | Forest soil microbial communities from Barre Woods Harvard Forest LTER site, Petersham, Massachusetts, United States - Inc-BW-H-17-M | ecosystem: Environmental > Terrestrial > Soil >... | reverse complement strand
GAAAGCGGGCAAGCGGTCTTCGAGTTCTTCGGTGAGCCAGCGCGCGAAGCTTTTGGTTTCGGTAAGCGCTAGCTTGCAAAATTCGGACCCGGTGCAAGAAATTGTGCCGCGCGCAAAAACAGAAGCGTGAACGGGTAAGCCCGCGGCGGTCAGCGTGTCCGCGACAAGCGAGGCGCTTTCTTTGCGGACGTTTACGATGAGCAGGTTTTGCATCACGGTATTGCGAACATGGCCGTCGGCGTAGCGATCCGCGAGGTCAGCGGCGAGATTTAATTGTTGAGGAGTGATGCGCCCGCGCAGTACCGACGCGCCCACATATACGAGACCGGACTGCTTTTGAGCATGCACACCGACGTGGTCGCGATGGATGTCGGCGGGGATTTCTTCTCGTTCGCCGGGTTCGAGAGAAAAGCCGATGCGTTGCTGCAATTCCGCAAGAAACGTGTCGGCAGTCCAGCCATGTTCCAGGAAGAGAAATTTGAGGCGTGCTTTTTCCCTGCTCTGCCGCAAAACTTCACTGGCGCGAAATATTTCGGCGACGCCGCGAACGACCGGGATAACTTGTTCGGGCTTGATGAAGGCATCGAGCGCCACGGCGAGGTGAGGATTGGTGGAAAGGCCGCCGCCGACGCGCAGCGTGAAGCCTACTTCGGATTTTCCTGCCCGACGTCGAGTGGTGGCGGTGAGGCCGATGTCGTTGATTTCAGGATAGGAGCACCAGTGGCGGCAACCGGTGATAGAAATTTTAAATTTGCGGGGGAGATTGTAAAACTCGGAATTGCCGCCGAGTTCGCGGTCGATTTGGAGGGCGAGTGGAGATGCGTCAATGATTTCCTCGCCGTCGAGACCGGCAAGGGGGCACCCGGTGATGTTACGAGCGACGTCGCCGCAGGCGCCTGCGGTGGTGAGGCCAACGTTCCAGAGGCTCTGCAGAACAAGGGGCAGCGATTCGATGGTGACCCAGTGCAGTTGAATATTTTGGCGAACAGTGATGTCCGCGACGCCGCGGCCATATTTTTCTGCAAGGGTCGCGATAGTGCGGACTTGCTCGCTGCGCATCAGGCCGTTGGGAATGCGAATGCGCACCATAAAAAACGGCATGGCCCTGCCTTCGCCGTTTTTGCCGCCAATCACGCCGACTCCGTCGCCCTGGGTGTAAACGCCCCAGGAACGGAAATAAGTGCCGAGCCATTCGGGCGGAATGGAATCGAATCCGGTGCGGGCGAACTGCTGGATCTCATCGAAATGATCCCAGGCATTTTTGGAGCGCTTGAGGCGCTCAACGCGCTGCGCTTTGGTTTCAACCGGCTTCGCCTCAGTTAGCTGGCCTTCAGTCGGCTTAGCCTCGGGCGATTGGTCTGGAATTACTTGAGACATGAACGATTCACCTGTAAACGGTCCCTGTGCGTTTTCCTGTAAATACGCGCCTAAAAAGAAAAAGCCCACGTTCACCAGTGCTCTGGCAACGTGGGCTTCGGAACTTTTTAGTATTTATGCGCTAAGTTCGGAAACTTGTTAGGCCAGAGATGTGGTCGGTGCAACACGCAGCGTTGCATGTGCACGCACAACAGACCATCTGGCAACAAGTACTCATCGAGAACAGGGTACGACGGTTATAGAAGGACTGTCAAATCACAGATTTGTCAAAGATTTGTTTCGAAGTATTCAAATTGCTGATACATGGGCGAAGCGCGTCAGGTCTCGTGCGCGGCAATTCAAACTTGAAATATGGCTATGGTTTGGGCGCTGGCACGGTCTTCTTCGCGGGCAAAGTCCTATGGGTTGCTGGACTCGGTGCTGGGGTTAACGTGGTGGTCTTAATGTAATCGAGGTTGGGGAAGTTCTTGTCCAGATAGGGTTTACCCTGCTCCTGAATTTTGTCCTGGTCGGGGCCGCTACCGGTGGGCGGGCCTTCGCCGTAGTCGGTGTATAGGGTGTCCACAACGTTCATTCCCTCGGTGACTTGGCCAAATGGAGCAAAACCCATGCCGTCCAGGCGGGGGTTGTCGGCCAGATTGAGGAACAACTGCGTGGTGCGGGTGTTAGCGCCAGCGGTGGCAAAGGTGAGGTAGTACTTTTTATTGCTTTGGGCCACCGGGTCGTCTTTGATGGTCGCTTTCTGCCACACCGCGTTCACCGCGGGATAAGCGGTGATTCCAAATTGCGCGATGAAACCCTTGAGCACGCGAAAAAAACTCTGGTTGTCGAAAAAATGATGCTCGGCGAGATTGTAAAAGCGGTCCGCTCCAAGCGGAGCCCACGCGCGGGTGACGGATACAGTAAAATCGCCTTTGCTGGTTTCAAATTTCACCTGGTAGGTTTCGGGAGCTTTGTCTTTCAAGAGCGCTGGGTGAAGTAAAGCGCGATCGTAGGATTTTGCGGCGGTTGACGCGCTGGTTTTCCCGGCGGTCGATTTTTGTGTCGTGGAAGATTTCGGTTTAACAGGAGCTGTGTTCCCAGTTTGCGCTGAGGCTGGGATGGCTGCAGTAACGATGCCTGCGGCTATTAAAATAGCAAATTTATTCATTTCGCGTCCCTCTTTTTCGCGCGCGGCGAACTGGGCTGATTTTTACTGGTCGCATTCAGATCGCGGCTGACGCGCTCCACTTCACTCATGATGCGTAGAGTATTTTCGCCCAGAATTTTCCTTACGTCACTCTCGGAATAGCCTTTTTTGAGCAAAGCGTCAGTGATGAGCGGCGACTTGCTGGCGTCTTCCATGCCGTAGGGCATATTGGCGCCGTCGAAATCGGAGCCAAGACCAACATGGTCGGCGCCTGCAACTTTTACGGCATGATCGATGTGCTCGATGATTTTGTTGTAGCCGACGCGCGGCAATTTGCCCTGCTCGACGGCTTCGCGGGTGAGCTTGTCGCCTTCGAGGAGTTGGCAAGCTTCGTTATCGCCACAGCGTTTGGTTACTTCCTGCTCGATGGCGGCATTGATTTTGGGGTCAGCTTTTTCCGCATCGCGAAATTCCTGACTTAGAAAGCCGACGTGATAATTAATCTGCACCACACCGCCCTTGGAAGCCAGAGCCTTCATCATTTCGTCGGTCATGTTGCGCGGCGCGTCGCAAATCGCGCGGCAGGAAGAGTGCGAAGCGATCATGGGGGCTTTGCTGACGGCTAAAGCGTCGGCGAAAGTCTTGTCGCTCACGTGAGAAATATCCACCATCACGCCGAGACGATTCATTTCGCGAACTACGTCCTTGCCGAAATCGGTCAGGCCGTTGTGAGCAGCTTTGTCGGTGGAAGAGTCGGCCCACTCATCGTTTCCGCTGTGCGTAAGCGTCATGTAGCGAACTCCCAGACCGGCAAATTTGCGCAGGACGTCGAGATCGCTGTTGATCATGTGGCCGCCTTCTACGCCCATGAGCGCGGCGATCTGGCCTTTCTTTTTTGCTTCGCGAATTTGTGCGGCGGTGGTGGCCAGCACGAGATCGCGCGGATGCTTACGGACTTGTTCGTGCACCTCATCGATTTGCTGGAGAGCGCGGCGCACTGCTTCGGGGCCGGTGATTTTGCTGGGAATCCAGATGGAAAAGAAAATCGCGCTCAGGCCGCCTTCTTTCATGCGCGGAATATCAATGCTGCCGGTATTGGTGCGGTCGCCGAGATCGAATTTGCCATCGAGGAAGCGCTGGGTGGTGTCGTCGTGGGTGTCGACAACGATGGAAGAAAAATGCAGTTTGCGGGCTTTCTCTGAAACGGAGACGGCAGAAAACGCTAAGGCTGCGACGAGCAAAAGAGAGATGGATGCAAAAGCTAACAGCAGGACGCGTATCATTTGTTCTCCACAGTTATAAGCGAAGGCAGATTGTAAACGAAATTGAACGCGGCGGATGGAAAAGTGCGTGGGATGCGACCTTAAAGCACTGGTATGGGTGAAAATTTAGCCGGCGAGCCAGCCGAATAGCGATTGCTTCCAGGCTTCGCGATTTATTTCCGCCAGCGATTCCGTTAGCGGAATGCCTTTGGGGCAGGCCACGACGCAATTCTGCGCGTTGGCGCAATCTTCGATGCCGCCGTTGCCCATTGCCGCCGCAATGCGTTCTTTGGCATGCATTTTCCCGGTGGGATGCATGTTGAAGAGGCGCACCTGGCTGAAAATGGCCGCGCCCATGAAGGGATTGTGAATGTTGACTTGAGGACAGACTTCCAAGCAATTGCCGCAGGTGATGCAACGCGAAAGCGGGTAGCCCTTTTCCTGAATTTCCGGGGCGACGCGCGGGCCTTCGCCGAGATCGTAGGTGCCGTCGATGGGAATCCAGGCTTTGACGCGCTTCAAACTTTCAAACATGAACTGGCGGTCGACGGAGAGATCGCGCACTACGGGAAATTTCGTCAAAGGCTCGATGCGAATCGGTTGTTCCAGTTGATCGACCAAAGCGGAACAGGCCATGCGTGCTTTGCCGTTAATGAGCATGGCGCAAGAGCCGCAAACTTCTTCGAGGCAATTCGAATCGTAGGAGACCGGAGTGGTTGCCCGACCATCGCTGGTGACGGGATTTTCGCTGATATCGCGCAGACAAATGATGACGTTCATGTAGGGCCGCCATTGCAGGCGAAATTCTTCCCAATGCGCGGATTCCTTGGGGGCAGACTGCCGTTTTACTTTGACGAGGACTTCTTTTTTGGCGTTTTTATCGTTCTTATTAGGCATGGCAACCTCTTGCTGCACTTAACAATCTCTTTGTTCGGCTGTTATTTAGCGGCGTCGTAACGTCTCGGACGTGGCGGAATCTGTGAAATGTCCACAGGCTCATAGGTCAACACGATTTCGCCGTCGCTAAACTTAGCGCGAGTGGTCTTGAGCCAGTTGGCGTCATCGCGTTCAGGAAAATCCGGCTTGTAGTGAGCGCCGCGCGATTCGTTGCGCTGCAGGGCGCCTAGAGTGACCACGCGAGCGAGAATCAGCATATTTTCCAACTCACGGGCAAAATTGAGGGTCTGGTTGGACCATTTAGTTCGGTCACTGAGATTGATTTTGTGATAACGCGCCTGTAGATCTCGGATTTTGGAGTCCGCTAATTCCAGGTTCTTGTTGATGCGCGTCACGGTGACATGCTCGGTCATGATGTCGCCGAGTTCGCGCCATATGGTGATGGGATTTTCGGAACCTTGGTTGGAAATAAGTGCCTGATTTTTTTCTTCCTGACGTTTTTTCTCCATTTCAAAAACCGTGGAGGATACTGCTTCAGTTCCGGTCTGCAGGTTTGCTGCGTATTTCACCGCGGCCGGTCCCGCGAGGCCGCCGCCAAAAATACAGGAGACTAGCGAATTGGCGCCCAGGCGATTGGCGCCGTGATATTGATATTCGCATTCACCGGCCGCGTAAATTCCGGGCACATTGGTGGCCTGATCTTGCCCGTTTACCCAGATGCCGCCCATGGTGTAGTGCATGGCGGGAAAAACCTGCATGGGTTCCACGCGGGGGTCGACGCCCAAAAACTTTTCGTAAATTTCGAGAATTCCTTCGAGCTTGCGGTCCAGCGTTTCGCGCGGAATGTGCGTGACGTCGAGATACACGGCGGCCTTGCCGTGCAGGCCGAGATGCTCCTGATACACGATGCGATGGATGGCGCGCGTGGCGATGTCGCGAGGAACGAGATTTCCGTATTTCGGGTACCACTCTTCCAGAAAATAAAAACGCTCCCCTTCGGGAATGGTTTGCGGCGCGCGCTGGTCGTTGGGATTTTTGGGAACCCACACGCGGCCGCCTTCGCCTCGCGCCGATTCGCTCATTAAGCGGAGCTTGTCTTCGCCGGGAATAGCGGTTGGATGAACCTGGATAAATTCGCCGTTCGCATAATCAACGCCCTGCTGAAAAAGAGCGGATTGCGCGGAGCCGGTGCACACGACGGAATTTGTGGAGCGTCCGAAAATCGCGCCGATTCCGCCGGTTGCAAAAATCACCGCGTCGGCGGCGTGCGTAGTCACTTCCATGGAACGCAAATCCATGGAGCAGATGCCGCGGCACCCGCCGGAATCATCGATTACCGAGGAAAGAAACGTCGCGCCTTCGAATTTCTTAACTTTGCCTTCGGATTCGTGGCGGCGGACTTGTTCATCGAGAGCATAAAGGAGCTGTTGCCCGGTAGTGGCGCCGGCGAAAGCGGTGCGGTGATATAAAGTGCCGCCGAAACGGCGATAGTCGAGCAGGCCCTCAGGAGTGCGATTAAACATGACGCCCATGCGGTCGAGAAGATCGATGATTCCGGGAGCGGCTTCGCACATACGCTTTACCAGCGGCTGATTGGCCAGAAAGTCGCCGCCGTAAATGGTGTCGTCGAAGTGCTTGGCAGTGCTGTCGCCTTCGCCTTTTTGATTTTTCGCGGCGTTGATCCCACCTTGGGCGCAAACGGAATGGGAGCGCTTTACCGGCACGATGGAAAACAAATCGACAGGCACGCCCGCTTCGGCGACGCGAATGGTGGCCATCAATCCGGCGAGGCCGCCGCCAACCACGATAATTTTGGGCTGTCTCATTTGGCTAATGCTGATTCATTTCGGTAAGTACGAAGCGAACGGGTGCCAGTCCAGTCGAAAACTGAGAATTATCAAAACACCGACTACGCTGAAAACTACTCCGACTAAAACGCCCAACTGTCCAGCGGCGCGTTGTGCGCGAGCAGTGGCGGCAAGTCCCCACTTGCAAAGAAAATTCCAGATGCCCACGCCAAGGTGAAACGAAGAAGCCAGCACGCCGATCACGAAAAATGCGAGATACCAGGGATTCAGCAAATCATTCGCGACGGTTGCGTAGGTGGAGCGTCCATGGGTGATCCAACGCTCGGTGTAAAGATGCCAGCCAATATAAACGAAGGCCACGAGGCCGGTCCATCGTTGCAAGGTGTAGAGCCAGTTGCGGACCCAGGGATATTGCGAAACGTTCGATTGCCCGCGCAGCCAGATGTATACGCCATAACCACCGTGATACAGAATAGGCAGAAAAATAAATAACCATTCGACGAAAATTCGATACGGAATGGTCTGCAAATCCTCGGAAGTATGATTGTATTTTTCGGCGCTAACTAACGCGGCGCTATTGGACCAGAAATGCTCGGCGAGGAATGCGCCAACAGGAATAATACCGGTTAAAGAATGAAGTTTGCGAAGAAGGTAACTTGCACTTGCCTGAGTGGCGGTCGCGGACATGCCCTCTCCGCCGCGAAAATCCCTTGCAAACAATTAGAGTACAAGGACGGTGAAAAATCGCGGCAAATTCAGTATAGGGAGTTGAGGAAAGCGATGCAAGTTTAGCGCCGAAAAGCAATACCGTATGTAATGCGAAAGTGTAAGGGATTTATTTTGGTTCCGCAGCATAACTAGCTAGTACAATTTAACCCGCGCTTATTAAGTTGACGAAGGAATGAGAATCGTTGTATTCCAGCACGCGGTTTTGGCCCCCACTACATGAATCCAAGTTTCAGTTTGGTTACCGAATTGGAACGCCTGGCGAGCGCCCTGAGCGTAGACGAAGAAGCTGGTAAAAAACTCTCTCTTCAATCGGTAGCTGATCGCATCGCAAAATCGATGAGCGTGAAACCCGATGAAGTAGCGATCATGGGATTGTCAACTCGGTGGAAACATCTCTATTTTTTGGCGCCTGAGGCGTTGCATCAGGTTGGATACATACCTTTATCGAGCAATTCGGCGTTAGCGGCTCGGACCGCCAGAGAAAGCCGGCCGGAAATCAACAATAAATTCGCGGCGGTGCGGCACGCCAGTGTTTTTGAAGGCATAAGAATCGGAAATGCGAGCGCTGAAGCGATTCAGAAAATTATCAGCGCACCAATTTTGTCGGATGGAAGAGTTGTGGGGATTATCCAGATCAGCCGCAAGGGCACGAGCCTCGCGACGGCGGGTCCGGATTTCACGCCGACGGATTTAGGGCAGATTTTGGCGCTCTGCAAACCGTTGGGGAAACTTTTGCGGCACGTTGAGGGCACGAAAGAATAGCGCGCGGTTAAATTATGTTTTTATTGGCACCAAACGCACTGTAAGGATTGGAATTGCGTTGACAGTGCAATACCTTCTTGTTACTTTTCCACAGCGGAAAATTTTTTCTGTTAACTAACTCACGGAGGCACGGCCACCCGGTCCATGGCGTTTGTCGCTAAAAAGATTTTCCTCACTAAAGGCGTCGGTAAACATCGCGAAAGGCTTTCCAGTTTTGAGCTGGCCTTACGCAACGCAGGAATTGCGGCGTGCAACATCGTGCGGGTTTCGTCAATCTTCCCTCCCAACTGCAAATTAATCTCGCGCAGCGAAGGTTTGAAACATATCAGGCCGGGACAAGTGGCTTTCACAGTCATCAGCGAGAATTCCACCAAGGAAGCGCATCGCTTGATCGCCGCGAGCATCGGTTTGGCGTTGCCGAGCGATAAATCGATGTACGGATATTTGTCCGAGCATCATTCTTTCGGGGAAACGGAAGAAGTGGCTGGCGAATATGCGGAAGAGCTGGCGGCGGAAATGCTGGCGACCACGCTGAACGTGGAATTCGATCCGGACTTGTCGTTTGACGAGAAAAAAGAAGTTTATCGGATTTCAAATAAAATCGTGCGGACCATGAACGTCACGCAATCGGCGGTGGGCGACAAGCGCGGTCTGTGGACTACCGTGCTGGGCGCGGCTATTTTGATTGGGGAAGACGACTAGCCGAACGCTAGTCGTTAGCGATTCTGAAACAGTCGGCACGAGTTTCTCCGAGAGCACTTCCCTTTTACCAAATAGTTTTCGTTCTGGCGCAGTTTTGGATTATTTCCGTTTGAAATAACCGACGCGATCGAGCACCGCGCCCACAATCAGCGGCAGAGCCACGGTGGCGTCGTCAAAAACTTCCGCCAACATGCCGCCTTCCTCGCGCGGAACAAATTTCCCCCAGGACACCGCTTCCGTATAGGTGCTGCCGCTGAGTCCGCCCCAATGCACGGGTTCGGGACAAATGCGCAGGCCGTAGTTGTAGCGTTTCAGCGGAATTTCTTTGTAGCCGCGACGCGCAAGAAGCTCCGCGTACACTCCGAATTGCTGGGCCCAGTTGCGGGGCACTCCGCCGCCGACGGTAAAAATGCCCATGCGTTTGGTAGCGAGCATGGTGTTGGCAAATTTCTCAAAATCTTCGAAGGGATCGAAGCGCAGCAACGGCCGCTTGTCTCGCAGACGAAGAATCTTGTGAAGCGCGAAATCGATGCCCAGCTCAGAATCCGAGAAGGCCGGGACGAAAACAGGGACATTTTTCTCGTAAGCGGACTTTAGAATTCCCCGCCCGGGCATGGTTTTATGCAAGTATTCGCCGATGCGTTGATGCACTTTCCAGCTGCAAACGGTTTCTTCCGCGTCCCAACTGTTCAGCACCCGCTCCATCACTTTTTCGACATGATCAAGATTTGATTCGGGCTCGAGCGAATCGTAAACGCGGTTGTAGCCAGCTTGAAAAAGTTCGCTATCGTCCATTTTCTTGTCGTCGTAGCGAAAATGGGAGCGTCCGGTAGCCTCGACGAGGCCGTGAGCCATCAATGCGCCGGTAGAAATGACCGCCTTCACGATTCCAGATTCGATGAGATCGCAGAAAATTAATCCCATTTTGCCGACGGTGAGAGCGCCGGAGAGGGTCATAGCCACGAAGCAGTCTTTATCGCGCGCCATTGCTTCCAAGACGTCGGCGGCGTCGCCAATCTGGCGGCCGGTGAAAGCGGTGTCGCCCATGGCGCGCACCAATTCATCGATGGTGCGGCATTTCGAAAGATCCAACGGGAAAATCGGCCGCAACTTATCGCTGACGGGATCGTGAAGCACGCGGCCGGTTGCTGATTTCTTGGACTGCTTCGCCATTGCATCTCCTGGATATCAAATGCTACGACAGTCGCCGCGAAGTGCGCACAAATTTTGCGCGACATCATTGGTGTTGAACTGTGCACAGATTGATAGTACAAACTCGCCAAGAAAGGAAGAACAAAACAGCAAGCCAGCGAGTTTGAACGAACATGTTAAAATTGTTTCATGGCAGATAAATTTACCATCGGATTGGTGCAAATGAAATGCACGACGGATGCGGAAGAGAATCTGACGCATGCGATCGAGAAAATTCGCGAAGCGGCCGCGCGGGGAGCGCAAGTCATTTCGCTGCATGAATTATTTCGTAGCGAGTACTTTTGCCGCACCGAAGATGCGGAGTTATTTAATCTGGCCGAGCCGGTGCCCGGCGACACCACTGAGAAATTGGCGAAAATCGCAAAAGAGTGCAACGCGTCGCTGGTGATTTCGCTGTTCGAACGGCGGGCGGCGGGAATTTATCACAATACCTGCGCGGTGCTGGATGCGGACGGGACGTTTCTCGGTAAATACCGCAAAATGCACATTCCGGACGATCCTCTATATTATGAAAAATTTTATTTCACGCCTGGCGATCTGGGCTTTCCCAATTTCGATACCAAATACGCGCGTATTGGAGTGCAGATTTGTTGGGACCAATGGTATCCGGAAGGCTCGCGGCTGACGGCTTTGAGCGGCGCGCAAGTCATTTTCTATCCCACGAGCATCGGCTGGCATCCGCACGAGAAAGAACAATTCGGACCGTCGCAGTTGGACGCGTGGAAAACTATTCAGCGCAGCCACGCGATTGCCAACGGAGTTTACGCCGCGGTAGTAAACCGCGTAGGGTTTGAAGGCGGGCTGGTGAAGGGCGACGCGGGGCTGGAGTTCTGGGGAAATTCTTTTGTGGCCGATCCCTTTGGCAAAGTAATTTTGCAAGCGTCGAATGATCGCGAAGAAATATTGGTGGTCGAGTGCGATCCATCCTTGAGCGAGGATACGCGGCGAAACTGGCCGTTTCTTCGCGACCGGCGCATTGATGCCTACCAGCCGATCCTCAACCGTTGGCTCGCGGAATAATGCCGCAGTCCCGGGTTAGCTCCAAAAATTCTACAGCTCCTCGCGACCTCGAGTACCGCATGCCCGCGGAGTGGGAGCCGCACGAGGCCACGTGGCTCGGCTGGCCGCATGAAGTCACGGACTGGCCCGGAAAATTCGCGACGATTCCGTGGGCGTTTGCGGAAATTGTGCGCCTGCTGTCAGAGGTAGAGCGTGTTTTTCTGCTGGTTGAAGATCGCGCGGCTGAAGTGCGGGTGCGCGCCATCCTGAAAAAGGCCGGAGCGAATCTTAGCGCTATAGATTTCTTTCGCGTGCCCACCGATCGCGGGTGGATGCGCGATTCCGGGCCGATCTGCGTTCGAAACACTGAGGGCGATGTGGCCTACGATCAGTTTTCGTTTAATGGCTGGGCGAAATACCCAAATCACAAGAAGGATGCGCTGGCGGTGGAAAAGGCGAATCGCCAACTGAAACACCGGCTGTGGCAACCGATTCATAAGGGCAGGCGTGTGGTGTTGGAAGGAGGAAGCATCGACGTGAATGGGCGCGGAACGCTGCTGACCACGGAAGAATGTTTGCTCAGCAAAACGCAGGAACGCAATCCAGGATTTACGCGCGAGGATTACGCGGAAATATTTCGCAAATATCTGGGCGTTAGCAAGGTGCTGTGGTTGAATCACGGAATCGCCGGCGATGATACACACGGACATGTGGATGACTTGGCCCGTTTCGTAAACCCGACGATTGTGGTAATCGTCGTGGAAGATGACAATGCCGACGAGAACTACGCGCCCTTGCAGGAAAATCTAGCACGGTTGAAACAAATGACGGATCAGAACGGGGCCGCGCTGCGGGTGGAGACCCTGCCAATGCCTAAAGCTGTTTATTTCGATGGGCAGCGGCTTCCGGCGAGCTACGCAAATTTTTATATCGCGAACAGACTCGTGCTAGTCCCGACGTTTAACGACGAAAGCGATCGGGTAGCGCTAAATAAGCTGGCGGAACTTTTCCCGGATAGAAAAGTTGTTGGGATTGCTTGCCGCGATCTCGTTCTGGGGTTGGGAACGATACATTGCATGACGCAGCAGCAGCCTGCTGGAAACTAGCGACCCGCTGAGTTTTGCCGAAATGTTATAAGGCAGGGCCTGACTTTGATAGACTAGCCGCCATTATTACGGCGACTGAAAGAGGCTTTGCGGAGGCACCATGATGGCGACAATGTTGGTGACATTTTTTGAATCGCGCGTAGTGGTAGTGGAATATCAGCGCAGCTTGCTTGGCTGGATTGTGATTGGCTTGATCGCCGGGTGGCTGGCGGGAAAGATTTCACGCGGCGAAGGATATGGCTGCATCACCGACATTGTGCTGGGACTGGTCGGTTCCCTTCTCGGCGGATGGATATTTGTGCGCCGTGGCATTCTGGGCGGCGGATTTATTTATTCGCTGGCCGCAGCGACTTTGGGCGCGTTCATTCTCGTTTCGATTGTGCATCTTATTGCAGGTAGCCGTAATTAAGCGCTGAGTTCGCGCGTGTACTCATAGAGCGCGGGGTACTACAGAAAGCACCTAACAAGCGCTATATATCTGCTTCTTTCGCGCCCATCTAACGTTTATGCATCGCGACCGTCCGGTGGTGACGACTGCACTATGATACGATTCAGCAACGCGTTTTGGAGATGACTTGAGTAACGTTTCATTGAATAAAAGTTCGCAATCCCTCACGGTAATTCCCCTCGGCGGTTTAGGCGAATTCGGAATGAACATGATGGCCCTGCGGTTTGGCGAGGACATTATCGTCATCGACGCGGGCATGATGTTTCCGGAGTCGGAACTGTTGGGCGTAGACCTGGTCATTCCGGACATTACGTATTTAAAGCAGAACCGCGCGAACGTTCGCGCCATTGTGCTGACGCATGGGCATGAAGATCACATCGGCGCGCTGCCATACATTTTGCGCGATCTGAACGTGCCGGTGTATGGAACGCGATTTACGCTGGCGCTGGTAAAAAAACGGCTGGAAGAAGCGGGACTGCTGCAATCCACGACGCTGCGTGAAGTATTGCCCGGCCGAAGGGTGGAAATCGGGCCGTACGAAGTGGAATTTATTTCCGTGACGCATAGCACGATCGATTGTGTGGCGCTCGCGATACGCACACCGGTCGGCGTGATCATTCATACCGGCGACTTCAAGATTGATCAGACACCGGTAGGCGGCGTGCCCTTTGATCTGCACGCATTTGCGCGCTATGGAAACGAAGGAGTGCTGGCGCTTTTCAGCGATTCTACCAACGTGGAGCGCCCGGGGTTTACGCCGTCGGAGCGAGCGATCGTGCCGCGCATCGAGGAACTTTGCCGGTCGGCGCCGCGCCGCGTGATTTTGTCGTGCTTCGCGTCCTCCATCCACCGCATCCAGCAGGTCATTGATATCGCCTCGCGCGTGGGACGCAAAGTCGCGTTCGTCGGGCGCAGCATGGTCGACAACGTGGAAATCGCACACTCGCTGGAGTGTTTGCGGATTCCAGACGGCATGGTGGTGCGGCCGCAGGATATTCGTGGCTTCGATCCCAAGAAGATTGTGATTCTGGCGAGCGGCAGCCAGGCGGAGCCGATGTCTTCGCTGTCGCGAATCGCTGTGGACAATCACCGTTTCGTTTCGGTGGATGAAAACGATTCGGTCATACTTTCCGCGCGCATTATCCCGGGGAATGAAAAAGCGATTTTTCGCATGCTGGATCACATGTTCCGCAGGCGCGCGCTGGTTTACTACGATAACTCCGCGGGCACGATTCACGTTTCCGGGCATGCCAGCCAGGAAGAACAAAAGCTTTTGCTGCAACTGGTGAAGCCGAAATATTTTATTCCGGTGCACGGAGAATACCGGCATCTTTTCAGGCACGCGGCGCTGGCGCACCAGATTGGCTGCGTTTCCGGCGAGATTTTATTGTTGGAAGACGGCAAGACTATCGAGTTCACCGAAGATGGCGCACATCGCCGTGACCCGGTGACGGCGGGGCGCGTGTGCGTGGATTCCGGGTCGCTGGAAGAAATTGAAGAGGTGGTGATACGCGACCGCAAACACCTTTCCGAGGATGGCGTGGTGGTATCCATCATCGCCATTGATAAGCACACCGGAAAAATGGAATCGCATCCAGAGATCGTGACCCGCGGATTGATGAGCGACAATGGCCAGGAATTAATTGCCGGCGCCCGCGCGGTGATCATTAATACCGTGGAGCAATCCAACGCGGAAGAAAAATCCGACTGGGGCGTCATCAAGGAAAAAATTCGCGTGGACCTGAAGCGTTACATTAACAAACACACGTCCAAGCGCCCGCTGATTTTGCCGGTGATTCTGGAAGTCTAACGCAGCATTTTTGTAATGGCCGATTCAATTCCATCCACTCACGAAAACGTGTCTGGCGGGCTCGCTAACGGAGTCGTGGTCGGTCCTGGGTCATCCCTTCCGGCGGGGCGCTTTGGCCAAGCCGCGTTTATTTTTATCTTTATAACGATTCTGCTGGATTTTCTGGCGCTGGGCATAATTGCTCCAGTCCTGCCTAACCTGATCATCCAATTCAAAGGCGGCAACATCGCGGGTGCGGCAAGCATCACCGGATATTTCGGATTCGCGTGGGCCACCATGCAGTTTATTTTTTCTCCTCTTTTGGGGGCATGGTCGGATCGCTTTGGGCGGCGACCGATCATCCTGATTTCCTGCGCCGGGCTGGGGTTCGATTACATTTTAATGGCGCTGGCGCCGACGCTGGGCTGGCTATTCGTGGGCAGAGTCATTTCCGGGATCACCACTTCCAATATTTCCACGGCGTTTGCTTATGTTACGGATGTAACTCCGCCAGAGCGCCGCGCCAAACAATTCGGACTGATCAGCGCGGCATTTGGACTTGGATTCATTATCGGCCCCGCGGTGGGCGGGCTGTTGGGCAACGTGCATTTGAGGCGTCCGTTCTGGATCGCTGCCGGGCTAAGCCTGGCAAATGCGATTTATGGATTTTTCATTTTGCCGGAATCGCTGCCGCCGGAGCGCCGCGCGATAAAAGCGTGGCACATGGCGAATCCGCTGGGCTCCTTGACGCTTTTGCGTTCGCATCCAGAACTTGGCGGGCTGGCCATTGTTACGTTTCTTTATTATTTGGCGCACCAGGTGCTGCCCACGATTTTCGTGCTGTATGCCGATTACCGCTACGGATGGAGCGAGCGCACCATCGGACTTTCGCTCGCGACTGTGGGATTGTCCGTGAGTCTTGCGTCTGGACTTCTAGTGGGTCCATTTGTGAAGCGCTTCGGAGAGCGGTACAGCTTGTTGTCCGGACTCGGCTTTGGCTTTCTGGCTTTCTTGGCATTTGCGCTGGCTTCGCGGGGATGGATGGCCTTCGCGGCAATTCCGTTGATCGCTTTGTGGGGCATAGCCGGGCCAGCGATGCAATCACTGATGTCGCAGCGGGTGGATCCCACTTCTCAGGGGAAGCTGCAAGGCGCGGTCAATAGTTTGCGCGCGATTACCGGGATGATTGGGCCGTTGCTGTTTACGCAGGTTTTCGCAATGGCAATTTCTCCGCATGTGAGCGTGCATGTGCCTGGCGCGCCGTACTACCTGGCCTCGTTCTTGATGTTGGCTAGCGCGAGCGTGGCCTATATCGTGGCACGTCCGGCGGTTCCGGCCGTGGCAGGGCAAGCGGCTAGCGAACACACATAAGGCTCGCGGGCTGATATTTTCTCGTTCAACTATCGCGGCGCGGAAAAGCTTTAATGTTCCGCTGAATTGCTCGCGATTCGCAAAATACTGCCGCACCTCAACCCACTGAAACTAAGTAAGTTATCGGGTAGTACTTATGCGCTAAAGAAAGCTCCGTATTGTTTGTTCCTAGCATTTCTGATATTTTTTGCGCGCACTATGGGCTAGCGAATGACCTGCTCGAATTGCGGCAGTTCTCGATTAAGAAGGTCGAAACGGAGTCTGGGGGAGCGAGTTTTTCTTCCCATTCTGTTGGTGCGCCCATTTCGTTGCGAAGATTGTATTTCCCGATTTTACGGATGGCTGTGGCAATCGCCGTCGGGAACGTCTACAGCGGAAGCCGATGTTAAAAGCCTGGTATATCGATCATCGACTGCTGCGCTCCACTCCTCAGGTTACCGCGTACACGGCGTGCGTCGCAGAGTGATTGCAGGGCTACGGCCATTTCGGGGATTAGCAGGCACGCCCATCGCCACGTGGCTGAGCAAGTCCGTTTCCCAACATCGATCCATTAACGTCGCACTTACAGCGGACGATATAAATGCCGTCGCCTTGCAGGCTGGTTATTTTAATGTTCCATCAAAGCCGCAATCCGCTCCGGAAATACTGGGGGTAATCCCGGAACGCAAGATCGAGGAAATTTAGTTTTAATGGTGTGACACGCGTCGGCCTGAACGCCTTCCTCGAACTAGTCCATATTCTTGAAAGCTTGGTTTTCCAGATCGCGAATTATAAATGCCAAACAACAAATAATCTCGAACGCGAACCAGTTGGCTTGACTTGACGGATGTTCCACTATCCTAACGAAGAAGAAACCTCCTAGCATCAAGGTTAGAATGGTGCTCGGCCTCTGCCAGCTCTTCAGTTTGATTTGTTTTGCGCTCGCTCCGTTACCCTCTAAGATCTGGTCGTCACTTCTTCTGCGATTCGCAATTAGCAAGTAGTAAGCCAGAGTCCCCAAAGCGGGCGTAAGGAATCCTAGGGGACTTGCGGAAAGTATCAGGCCAATACTGTACATAGTTGTACGCATGGGATACACGGGATGCTTTCACGCGCCTCCTGGTAAAGCAAGACCATTAGGTGAGGGAAATGAGACTCTTCGCTTCGGCAGCCGGACGAATTCCCGCCCGCGGCAAGGCTGCGCAACGTTGACCGTTACCAACGGCATAAGCTATTTCGAAGGGCCGCCGCTTAATGCGCTGCGACCACTTCAGGGGCCGAAGCCCAACGAATTGAGCAACTTTGTTGTCGCGGCTTAAGCCGCGACCTACAAAGCTGAAGCCACCCCTCGTCGTTCTTTGTACGTTGTTTTAAGGTAATCCGCAGTTAAATATGCCAGACGCGGGCTTCTTGACGGGGCTTGCCTCGGTTTGAGCAGGGGTATAGGCTTCTTTTCTGGCGCTTTTGTCGGGCTGAAGGTCTGACGCGTGATCGATGAGTAGGCTCAACGACAGATGGCTAGCGTTCACCAGCGAGGCTAGCCACCACAAGATTGAATTAATCAAACATACAAATATATAGGAGGTTGAGAAATGGCTACAGCAACGACCGTGATGGAACCGAATGTCAAGATTAGTGCAACCAAACTTCTGATCAATGGGCAGTGGGTGAACAGCGTTTCGGGAAAAACGTTTCCGTCCATCAATCCTTCGACCGGCGAGGAGTTGGCCCGAATCGCGGAAGCGGATGCGGCGGATGTAGATAAGGCAGTGGCTGCTGCGCGCGCTGCGTTTGAAAAAGGCCCCTGGCGCAAGATGACCGCTTCGCAACGCGGCAACTTGATGTACAAGCTTGCGGATTTGATCGAGAAGAATCTGGATGAGCTTGCGCAGCTTGAGGCGCTGGACAACGGGAAGCCGTACAGCGTGGCGCGCGCGGCCGACTTGCCTTTGACGATTGCGTGTTATCGCTACTATGCGGGATGGGCGGACAAGCTGCAGGGCAAAACCATCCCGGTGAACGGGAACTATTTTACGTACACCAAGCATGAGCCTGTGGGAGTCGTGGCGCAGATTATTCCGTGGAATTTTCCGCTGCTAATGCAGGCGTGGAAGCTGGGCCCTGCGCTTTCGACCGGCTGCACGGTGGTGATGAAGCCCGCTGAGCAGACGCCGTTGTCGGCATTGCGCGTGGGTGAATTGGCGCTGGAAGCGGGATTCCCTCCCGGCGTTTTGAATTTGTTGCCCGGATACGGCCCGACCGCAGGCGCTGCGCTGGCTCGCCACATGGACGTGGATAAGGTGGCGTTCACAGGCTCCACGGAAGTGGGGCATCTGGTGATGAAGGCGGCGGCGGAGTCGAATTTGAAACGGGTCACGCTGGAGCTGGGCGGCAAGAGTCCCAACATCGTGTTTGCGGACGCGGACATGGATAAAGCGATCGAAGGCTCGCACTTCGCGCTGTTTTTCAATCAAGGGCAATGCTGCTGCGCGGGTTCGCGTACTTTCGTGGAAGACAAGGTGTACGACGAGTTCGTGGAACGCAGCGCGGCGCGAGCCAAGAAGCGCACGGTCGGCAATCCCTTCGACAAAAATACCGAGCAGGGACCGCAGGTGGACCAGGAACAATTCACGAAAGTGATGGGCTACATTGATTCCGGCAAGCAGCAAAAAGCCAAACTGATGGCCGGCGGCAATCGCGTGGGCGACAAGGGATTTTTCATTGAGCCCACGGTGTTTTCCGATGTGAAAGACGACATGAAAATCGCGCAGGAAGAAATTTTTGGGCCGGTCATGTCCATTCTGCGTTTCAAGGACATTGGAGAAGTCGTGGAGCGCGCAAATAAGTCGCTCTACGGACTGGCCGCCGCAGTTTGGACCCAAGATATCACTAAGGCTCACGCGATCGCCGACAACGTACGCGCCGGAACGGTGTGGGTGAACTGCTACGACGTGTTCGATGCCGCCGCGCCGTTTGGCGGATTTAAGCAATCGGGCATCGGGCGCGAACTGGGCGAATATGGACTCGCCAACTACACGGAAGTAAAAACCGTAACGATTAAGCTGTAAGCGGGTAGCTCTGAACCGGCAAGGTCCGGAGCGGGCAAGCTCTGAACGGGCCTGTGCATTAACGCGCAGGCCCGTAATCATTCCAAAAGGTCTTCGCGGTTATGATGACGACATGAGTGGTGTGCTCAATGTGCGGTATTTGGCGGCGACTTTCCTTTTTTGTTTGGCGTTTAGTTGGAGCGCTGCAAATTCGCGCGGGCAATCAGTGACGGACGGCGGGCTGGCAAATGTCGGCGCGCAATCAAACCTTGCTCGAACGCGTGCGGAACATTTACGCCACGGCATCAATCTGAGCGAGTGGTTTGCGCAGGTGTACGACCCCAGAGGCTATACCAAGGAATACTTCCAGGCTTGGAACACGGCGCAAGATATAGCGCTGATTAAAGCGCTGGGATTCGATCATGTGCGCCTGAGCGTCAACCCGCAACCGATGTTTCGGCCGCGGCAGGCGGATGAACTTCCCGCGGAATATCTCAGCCAACTGGACGCCGCGGTAAGAATGATTTTGGACGCGAACCTGGCGGTGATAATTGACATTCACCCGGATTCAGATTTCAAAGAAAAGCTGGCGAAGGAAGGCGATTTTACCGAGCAGTTTGCGGATTACTGGCGCGGGCTGGCGCGTCATTATTCGAACCTCGATCCTAACCTGGTGTTTTTTGAAATTCTGAATGAGCCGGAAGCACGCGACGCTTATCGCTGGTATGGCGTTGAATCGCGGGTGGCCGTGGCGATTCGGGAAGGCGCTCCCAACCACACTATTATTGCTACAGGCGCGCGGTACTCGGACGATGACGATCTCTTGTCCATCGAGCCGCTGCACGATTCGAACGTAATCTATACGTTTCATTTTTACGATCCGCATGTGTTTACCCACCAGGGCGCGACTTGGGGAGAAAATTATTGGCATTTTGTGAAGGCGCTTCCCTACCCCTCGACGCCCGAAAATGTTGAGGCATCCATTGCGGCAATTCCGGAGCCGGCGAAACGACTGGCAGCCGCGCGCTATGGCATGGATCGCTGGAATGCGGCGCGCATGGACGAGGAGTTCGATCAGGTTGCCGCGTGGGCCAAGCGCTGGAATGTGCCGGTAATCTGCAATGAATTCGGGGTGTTCCGCAAAGAAGCGCGCCCAGAAGATCGCGCTGCGTGGATTTCGGACGTGCGCAAATCTCTGGAGAAACACGGGATCGGCTGGACCATGTGGGATTACAGCGGCGGATTTGGAGTGGTGACCAAGCCCAATGGTCAACCCATCGGCGACGAACTCACGATAAAAGCGCTGGGCCGCACCGTCCCGCACTACTGAAGTGTTGTTACGCGCATATCAGCCAGATGATTTCGACGCTCTCTATAAGCTTGATCAGAGCTGCTTTCCGCGGGGAATTGCGTATTCGAAAACGACCTTGCGTTATTTTTTGTCGCTTGCGTCCGCTGAGTGTTTGCTGGCCGTGGAACACGAGGATGTCGCCGGGTTCATTTTGTGTGAACGCGATGGAGCGCTCGCGCACATCATCACACTGGACGTGGCGGAGGGCCATCGACGGAGCGGGGTTGGTTCGCTGCTGTTGAACGCCGCGGAAAAGAATCTTACTGCGCAAGGTGTACGGGCCGTGTTTTTGGAAACGGCGGTGGATAATCACGCGGCTGTAAACTTCTGGTCACGCCACGGTTACATCAAAGAGGGTATTTTGAAGAGGTACTATTTGGGGCGCGTCGATGGTTATGAAATGAGGAAAAAACTTTCGGTCGGGGAAAAATAAAACTTGGATACGTCTCAGGATCAAAAACAAACCGGGACCTTGGTAGTTGTGCGCCCAGGTGTTTCCACGTTACAAGACCCACGTGCCACGGCAGGTAAACCCTCCAAAAAACCGAGGGTGGGGCACCCTCCGACAATAGTGTTGGACGAGCTTTGAATTCAACGGGTGTTAGGGTCAAGACCAAATTCGGAGCTTCGTGGTTATCGGCCTAGGTGTTTCTACCTTACAAGACCCACCTGCCACGGCAGGTAAACCCTCAAAAAAACTGAGGGTGGGGCACCCTCCGTCTCTCGAATATAAAGATTTGTTAATGTCGGCCACCCTTCATTTATGAACGCAGCAGTGGAAAACTGTCACAGTTCAGTCACGGCGTTTGTGTAAGCTAAGAGAACGTCGGAGGGTGTATTGCACGATTATCTAATGTCGGTGGTGTTGGGAATTGTCGAAGGATTGACGGAGTTTTTGCCGGTTAGCTCGACGGCCCATCTGCGCATTGCTGAATATCTGCTGAACATTAGCCTGCAAAGCGGCTACTGGAAGATGTATACCATCGTGATTCAGATTGGTGCGATCGCCACTTTGCCGATTTATTTTCGAGAGCACATCCGGCAGTTGTTTTCTACGTTCCCGCGGGGCGAACGCGGCGACCGCAACATATACACCCATCCGTTGAGCCTGGTGATGATCGCGTTCGTGATTACCGCGGGGCCCTCTTATTTACTGACCAAAGTTATCGGCAAGAATCTGGAAAGTTTGTGGGTGATGGGTACCGCGCTGGTGGTTGGTGGGGTGGTGATGTGGCTGGTGGACTGGATGAACGCGAACTCGGAAGCCGCGGGTGAAGCCGCCGGCGCGGACAGCCGCATCCATACATGGCGAATGGATAACATGAGCCTGGGACAAGCGATGTGGATCGGCGCTTGCCAGATATTGTCGGGGGTTTTTCCCGGCACTTCACGATCGATGTCCACCATCACGGCAGGGCAAATCGCGGGCATGTCCAGAGCGGCGGCGCTGGAATTTTCTTTTTTTCTCTCCATGCCCACCATGGCGATGGCCGTGGCTTATTCCCTGTACAAGTCGATGCGGGGGAAAGATGAGAATCCGATCGGGGTAGCGCAGATCGATGCGCATCAATGGATTGTGTTGCTGATCGGGTTGGTGGTGTCCTTTGTGGTGGCGTACGGCGCAGTGGCGTGGTTTATGGGATGGGTGCGCAAGCGCGGGTTCGCGATGTTCGCGGTGTATCGAATTATTCTGGGCGCGGTGGTTCTGTACTATGCTACGAGGATCGTCGGGTAAAAAAACTGAGCGCGACGGGCTGCTGCCGTGCGATGTTCGGTTCTGATTGGTCTCCGTCGTATCGTTCGCGTCGACCGGTTCGGCCTCGACTTCTACCGATTAGGAATTCGAGCGCGATCTGGCAGTTCATTCTCCGCCCCCGGCCAACCACTTCTCCAAAGAAACACCTGCTATAAAAGTGGTTGTCGTCTACCGGACCTTTGATATCATCGTGCAGTTCGGTTCCTCCTGCGGGTGCGCGATAGCGCCAACGCCCCGCCGCGTCACTCAGCCTTCCCCAAATTGCTGAGGTGAAATACTTGCGTCTTCTGACTCCTACCGAGAACAAACGGCTCAATGAGCTGATCGGATTTTTGTGTGTGACCGTGTCAGTGTTAACCGCGCTGGCTTTGATTTCCTATTCCCCGCGCGATGCGGCCTGGAATGTGAGCGCCAACGGCGCGGATTCCGTCAGCACTAACAATTGGATCGGGCCCGCGGGGGCATATGGAGCTGACCTGCTATTTCAGGTGTTTGGCTTCGCGGCGTTTCTTTTGCCCATGGCATTGGCGGTGCTTGGGTGGCGCTGGCTGAAAAATCGCGCGATCAATTCGCAAGTTGCGACGCTGATCGGCTACGCGCTTTTGTTATTGGCGCTGCCGTCGCTGCTTACTTTGTGGCATTTCCCGGATGTTCGCGGCACGGTGCCGCCCGGGGGAATGCTCGGTTCCCTGGTTTCTGGCGGTTTGCGCACTGGCTTCAATCCTATCGGAGCAAATTTGGTGGCGGTTGCGCTGTTACTTACCGCGTTGTTCATGACCACGAGATTTTCGTTTTCTGGAGCGCACGCCTGGGCCAGCGGACCGAAAGGCCCGATCGGCGCCGTGGAAAAACTGGGCATTCTGCAAAAAGTACAGGCTCGCTGGCACGCTTGGCGCGGAACGCGTGAGCAAGACCGGTTGCGCAAGCGATTGGCGGAAAAACGGCTTTCGGGGGGAAAGCCGGTGGCTCCGCAATCGGTGGGTAACAATTCGGCGTTGAATGAAAATTCCAGAACGATTGAGCTGGACGACGAGAGCGACGTTTTCAAATCGCGGCAGGAACAACGTGACGAAGACCGCGCGGAAAGAGAGCGAGGGCACAAGGCGCCGATCTTTGTAGTGGACCGCGAGCCGGAAAAGCCTTCGGCGCGAAAAGCTGCTGGCGAGCCGAAGATCGCCAAAGGACATACCAATTACAAGCTGCCGTCAGTCTCCTTGTTGCGCGAAGGGGAGCGCAGCCAAAAACTCGACGAAACGGAGTTGAAAGAGCGGGCTCGCGCGATTGAAGAAAAGTGCCAGGAGTTCGATGTACAGGGGCGCGTAACGCAGATCAATCCCGGTCCGGTGGTTACGACGTTTGAATTCAAGCCCGAAGCGGGCATCAAATACAGCCGCATCATTGGCCTGACTGAAGATTTGTGCCTTGCGTTGCAAGCCGAATCGATTTTGATTGAGCGCATCCCGGGCAAATCCACTATCGGGATAGAAGTGCCGAACCTGACGCGCCAAACCATTGCGCTGCGGGAAATTATCGAGGCGCCGGAGTTCATCAATTCCGCGAGCAAACTCACCCTGGCCATGGGAAGAGATTTGCACGGAAGAATTCGCGTGACCGATCTGGCGGCCATGCCACATTTGCTGATCGCGGGCTCGACCGGCACCGGCAAAAGCGTTTTCATCAACTCGCTGATGATGTCTATTTTGTACAAGGCCAGCCCCGACGACGTAAAAATGGTGCTGGTCGATCCCAAGCGGCTGGAATTAAACCTGTACGAAAATATTCCGCACTTGATCGCGCCGGTGGTCACCGATCCGAAGATTGCGTCGAACGTTTTACGCAACGCGACGCGCGAAATGGAAAACCGACTGAAATTGCTGGCGCAACGCGGCGTTCGCAACATCGATCAGTACAACCGCACTTTTCAAAAGCAGCAATCGCTCTCGCTGTTCGACAATGTGGAAGAAAGCGAACACAAGCCGCTTCCCTACCTGGTGATTGTGATCGACGAGCTGGCCGACCTGATGATGGTGGACACCAACAACGTGGAAGAGTCCATCACTCGCCTGGCGCAAATGGCGCGCGCAGTCGGGATTCATTTGATTCTGGCCACACAGCGGCCGTCGGTGGACGTCATCACCGGCCTGATTAAAGCGAACTTCCCTGCTCGAATTTCTTTCCGGGTAGCCAGCAAAGTCGATTCGCGCACCATTCTGGACGCCAACGGATCGGAATCGCTGTTGGGCAAAGGCGACATGCTTTATTTGCCGGCGGGCTCAGCGCGGCTGCATCGCATTCACGGGCCGCTAGTCAGCGAAGATGAAATCGTGTCCGTGTGCGATTTTTGGCGACAGCAGGCGCAGGCAAAATACAACGAGCAATTGTTAGAAGCGCCTAAAGATGAGAATGGCAAAGTCGTCGAAGCCGGCGGCGGCGAGTCCCAAGCAGCGGAAGCCGCGGCGGACGATGTGGACGACGATCTGTATCAGGACGCTATTCGGGTGGTGTGCGACGCGGGGCGCGCATCAACTTCGACGCTGCAGCGCCGGCTGCGCATTGGCTACGGCCGCGCCGCGCGGCTGATCGACCTCATGGAAAAAGACGGCATCGTGGGCCCGCCGGAAGGCACCAAGCCGCGCGAAGTTTTAAAGAATCGCAACTGGATGCGCGAATTCGACGACCACGCGCAGGAATAATTAACTGGCCACGGAATAATTAATCTTGATGGATAATTTGACACGCACACTGCGCGTCTCTAGAATTTGTTCAGTGCCGGGGTAGCTCAGTGGTAGAGCGCCGCCCTGAAAAGGCGGGCGTAGCCAGTTCGATTCTGGCCCCCGGCACCACCCACGCGTATCATGGCCTGGTCGCCAAAGAAGTCCACTTTGCCGCGCGCAGCATAACTAAGGGCTCCGTTCTCTCTAATCGGCGTTAGGATCAATTTTCCGAATTGTTCCGCCATCACCGCCCGAGCCTGATGAACGCTCTCAGGATGCGAAATCAGGTTTCGGAGATTTGCAAGCTGTTCGGTGGCGAATTTTCTCAATTCATCGAGAGTTCCTCGAAGCGAGCCGGGCCGCGGTTCCAATAGCTTGTCGGTAATTTCGCGCAGTTCGCCCTCCCGGTCACCAATCGCCGCCATCAGGCTTTGTGACGGCTGCCCTTCCGCGATAGCTTGAACCAAGCGGGCAATCTCCGCATGAATTTGCTGCTTTCGCTGACGCAACCGCTCAAGCTCGCTATCGAAGGATTCAAACCGCTGTTGCAGCTCTTGAGAGATGCGGTCGACGGCACAGTCTATCGCTTCGGGCCGCAGAACAGATTCGCTTAGCCCACGTAGCAACCGACTCTCTAAGTCGTCACGTCGAATTGTCAGCGCGTTCGAGCAGACAGCGTCCCCCCTCTGATGGGTGCAACGAACAACCATATCTCTCAGCGCCATTACGCCGACGGCCCATGACCAACGCGATGCTTCCGCCACACTGACCGCACTGTAACAACCCGGAAAAGAGGTAGACCTGTCTTTGCTGTCCCGAAGCGAGCCCCTTCGAACCTTCCCGACCCCACGGTTTCCTCACCGTTGCAAACCGCCGCTGAACGGCCGCAGACAGGTTGTCCCCGATGATCCGCAATTGTGGTGTGTCGATAGTCACCCACTCCGATTCTGGCCGTGGTCTAAAGACACGCTTGCCGGTGCCAGGAACACGAATCTTTCGCCGCGTGTTCCAGACGGCGCTTCCAGTATATTTGCGATTCAATAGAATGTGACGCACGGAGGACACGCACCAAGACCGACTAAGTCTGCCCTTTTGTGGCTGCGGGGCCAGAACACCCTCAGAGTTCAGTGCATGTGCGATTCGCCTGATTGAATAACCATGTTCTCCGTACAACCGATAAATGCGTTCGACGACGCGAGCTTCGGACGGATTGACTTCCAAACGGGCATTGCCATCATCGGATTTCACCGACTTGTATCCGAAACATCTGCCCCCGGTGTGAAATCCTCTCAGAGCCAGCCCCTGCATGCCTCTGTGTGTTTTCTGGCCGAGTTCGCGCCAATATACGGCGTCGATCAGGCCGTGCACGCCTATCAGCAATTCAGCCTGTGAACTTTCCGAGTCTACACCTTGAGAAACCGCGACCAGACGCACTCCGGCAAGCGTAAGCCGTTCATACAGATTCAATGCATCTGCGAGCTTTCTGGTTAATCTCGATGTATCGTCAATCAAAATGCAATCGAATGTGCGGACCGGGGAATCGACGGCCAATAGAAGCCTCTGCAGTCCTGACCTTTCCGTACTCGTACCGCTAATGCCTTCGTCAGCGTAGATATCTTCGTCGAGGACAAGCCATCCGTGGCGTGCACCATATTCGCAGCATTTTCGGATTTGGTCGGAGATACTAGTGGGACTTTGACGGTCAGAAGAAAATCTCGCGTAGATCGCACAGTGCAATTGTTTAACGCGACGGTCTGGAAACGATAGTTGTTGCGACCTTGCTCTTTCGCCTTATACATCGCCTTATCAGCCATCTTGATCAGGTCCTCGGGGTCCTTGCTGTCATTTGAATCGGTAGCCACCCCGATGCTCGCAGTGATGTGGACTTTGTGAATGCTCAGCCAGAAAGACGGTATCCAACCTCAGGCTGATGCTGCATTGGACATATGAGAATGATGCAAATTCGAGCCAACGTTTGGTCGGTATAGACTTGAACTCCCTTCCTACACAACGTCCTGTAAGTGCTGGGGCAGCTTCCGTTATTGGCGATTTTGGTGACAGATGAAGAGTAGTTCTGTGCGGAACCGGAAGGTGCAGCTTGGATTCGGAGCTGCCATTCTGACATTGTTGGGCGCAGGCGTGATCTCTTATCGCGCGTTGGTGGAATCCAACCGAAGCTTGGGATGGGTGCGACATACTGATCAGGTCCTCGACCAACTTCAGGAACTGCTTTATGCAAGCCAGAATATCGAATCGAATAGCGTCGGATTTGCCTTAACTGGCGACAAATCCTATATCGAGTCCTTTAATGGAAATATTTTACGCGAGGCACGGGCCGAAGGGTCCATCGAGCAATTGACCGCGGATAACGCCGCGCAACAGCACCGTGTCCCGGTCCTAAAAAAGTTGTTAGCTCAGAAGATTCGACTCAGCGAGAGCGTTATTGACTTGCGGCGGGCCAAAGGACTGGAGGCTGCAGCAGCGCTTGTTGGAGATGGCGCGGGACACCAGACCACGGGCGACATTCAAGATCTAGTTCTCGAAATGCAAAACGAAGAGCGGCGGTTGCTGGCGGCACGCGATGCCGGAGCCATCCGACAGTTGGAACTCACGAAAATTGTATTGGCAGTTGGGAGTCTCGTGGGCTTGCTGACCGCTCTCGTCGCAGAGTGGGGTGTGCGGCATGAGAACGTTAAGCGTGGACGCACCGAAGAAACACTGCGACACAGTGAAGAAAAATACCGGATGCTTGTTGACGGGGTCAGAGACTACGCAATTTTTATGCTCGATTTGCGGGGACAGATTCTCAGTTGGAATGCTGGCGCCGAAAAAGTCAAGGGGTACAAAGCCGAAGAGATCATCGGTCACAACTTTTCCTGTTTCTTCCCTCCAGAAGAGATCAAGCAGGGAAGGCCGGAGGAGTTGCTCAGGCTGACGGCCATAACTGGACGGCAAGAAGAACAACGGATGCGTATTCGGAAAGATGGATCGCGATTTTTAGCAAATATTATTTTTACAGCTTTGCGCGATCGAGATGGGAATTTGCAAGGATTCTCTGAGTTCAGCCACGATCTGAGCGAAAGCAAAGAGTCCGGCGCGAAGTATCGAGGCCTGCTGGAGGCGGCACCGGATGCGATGGTGGTGGTGAACCAGAGTGGAGAGATAGTGCTGTTGAATGTGCAGGCAGAGAAGCAGTTTGGATACCGGCGAGATGAGTTGGTTGGTCAGAAGGTCAAAAACATTATTCCGGAGGGATTTGCAGAACGATTGATTGCGGACGGCACGCGCAGCGCGGCGGAGGCGTTGGCACAGCAGATCGGCACGGGTATTGAGCTTTCCGGGCGGCGGAAGGATGGGAGCGAGTTTCCCATTGAAATCATGTTGAGCCCGCTGGAAAGCGCTGAGGGAATCCTGGTGACGGCGGCGATTCGCAATATCAGCACCCGCAAAGATGCTGAGGAGCACTTGGCACAGATGGAGGGTAGGTATCGCGGGCTCTTGGAGGCGGCTCCCGATGCGATGGTAGTGGTGAACCAGAGTGGGGAAATTGTGCTGTTGAATGTGCAGGCAGAGAAGCAATTTGGGTACCGGCGAGATGAGTTGGTTGGTCAGAGGGTCAAAAATATTATTCCGGAGGGATTTGCAGAACGATTGATTGCGGACGGCACGCGCAGCGCGGCGGAGGCGTTGGCACAGCAGATCGGCACGGGCATTGAGCTCTCCGGGCGGCGGAAGAATGGGAGCGAATTTCCCATTGAAATCATGTTGAGCCCACTGGAAAACGCCGAGGGAATCCTGGTGACGGCGGCGATTCGTAACATCAGCGTGCGCAAAGATGCGGACTTACAACTAGTGCAGAAAGTGGAGGAGCTAAACCGCTCGAACGAGGAGTTGCAGCAATTCAGCTACGTGGCCTCGCATGATCTGCAGGAGCCCTTGCGAATGGTAGCCAGCTACACGCAGCTCTTAGCCAGCCGGTACAAGGGAAAGCTGGACGCCGATGCTGAGGAGTTCATAGATTTTGCGGTGGACGGATGCAACCGCATGCAAAGGCTGATCCAAGATCTGCTCGCTTATTCGCGATCAGGCACGGATGGAAAAGCGCTGCAAAAAAGATCCAGTGAGGATGCGTTGAATAACGCGCTTAAAAACTTAAGCGGCACTCTCGCAGAGAGCGGCGCGGTGGTGACTCATGACGCGTTGCCGGTCATCACCACGGACGACACACAACTGGAGCACGTATTCCAAAATTTGGTGGGAAACGCAATTAAATATCGCGGAACCGAAGTGCCTACGGTACACATCTCCGCCGCCCGGAAGGGTCTCGACGAGTGGACCTTTTCGGTGCGAGATAACGGACTGGGCATTGAGGCGCAGTACTTTGAGAGGATATTTATACTTTTTCAACGCCTGCACGGGCGTACGGAATTCCAGGGCACGGGGATCGGGCTCGCGATTTGCAAAAAGATTGTGGAGGGATTGGGCGGGAGAATTTGGGTCGAGTCGCAGCTTGGCAAAGGCTCGACGTTTTATTTTGCACTGCCCCAGAGGGACCAAAAATACGATACCGATGCAGCTACCTTCGCACCGACCGAAGTGCTGTTAGTGCGGGATGGCTTGAGAGCTTGTGAAAAACATCATGATTTTCCCCTGACAAAGGGCGAGTTGCAGTAACAGAGTCGAAGGGGATGAGCAAAAGACCGATCAAAGTACTTCTGCTGGTCGAAGACAACCACGGAGACGTCCGCTTGCTGCGCGAAATGTTCAAGGAGCGAGGGTCGCACGAGACGGAATTGACGCACGTGGCGTGCATGGGTGACGCCGAGCAGCACCTTGCGACGTCTTCGGTTGACATTATTTTGTTAGACCTTGGGCTGCCCGATGCGCAAGGACTTGAGGCCGTGAGGCGAGCATGTACAGCCGCTCCGAGCATTCCTTTGGTGGTGCTGACGGGGATGGACGATGAATTGCTCGCAACACAAGCGTTACAAGAGGGCGCGCAGGACTATCTTGTTAAGGGCCAGATCGAGACGCGCGGGCTTCTGCGAGCCCTGCGGTATGCCATCGAGCGCAAGGCTGTGGAAAACGCGTTGTTCGTGGAAAAAGAACGTGCCCAGGTTACGCTTCACAGCATCGGAGATGCCGTAGCCAGCACGGACAGTTCGGGTAATATCACCTTCCTCAATCTTGTCGCTGAAAAAATGACGGGCTGGACTTTGCAGGAAGCGGCGGGCCGGCCCATGGCAGAAGTTCTGCGACTCATCGATGCCACAAACCATGAGACCACGCCGAATCCGATGGAGGCTGCAGTTGCGCGGAACCAAATCGTGCACCTGCCACCCAACTGTGCCCTTATCCGGCGTGACGGATTTGAAACTCCGATTGAAGACTCCGCATCCCCCATCCATGATCGTAACGGACAGGTTAGCGGAGCGGTCATCGTTTTTCACGACGTGAGCGCGTCGCAGGCGATGGCACTGCAAATGACTCATTCGGCCCACCACGACTTTCTGTCGGGTTTGCCAAATCGAATACTGCTGAACGACCGAGTTGACCAAGCCATCGCCTCAGCGTCGCGTCACATGAAAAAGCTCGCGGTCCTGTTTTTGGACTTGGATGGTTTCAAACACATCAACGATTCCCTGGGGCATCCAACCGGCGACAAGCTTCTTCAATCTATCGCAAAACGCCTGGTTGAGTGTGTGCGCAGCTCGGACACCGTGAGCCGGCAAGGAGGAGATGAATTTGTAGTGTTGCTGTTGGACGTGGAGGAACCAGAAGATGCAGCCCTAGCGGCCAGAAAAATCCTGCAGGCGGTGGCGGAAGCGCATCCCATCGACCGGCACGATCTTTGCGTCACCGCGAGCATTGGGGTGAGCGTTTATCCCGACGACGGCCTCGATGCGGAGACCCTCATTAAGAATGCGGATACGGCGATGTACCAGGCAAAGGAAAACGGGCGACAGAGCTATCAATTCTTCAAACCAGCCATGAACATCCGGGCCGTCGAGCGGCAATCCATCGAGGAAAGCCTGCGTCGCGCATTAGAACGGCACGAATTCACGCTGCATTACCAGCCGAAAATTAATTTGCGGAGCGGAGAAATTGCCGGCGCCGAAGCCTTAATACGTTGGACGCATCCCGTTCGAGGTCTCATCAGCCCGGCACGGTTTATTCCCGTTGCAGAAGACTGCGGCCTTATTTTGCCAATCGGCGATTGGGTTCTTGGGGAAGCGTGCAGGCAAGCGCGCGCCTGGATAGATGCAGGTTTAGCGCTGGCAACCATTGCAGTGAATATCTCCGCGATGGCGTTCCGACAGGAGAGCTTTCTTGAAAGTGTATTTGCAACTCTCAAAGAGACACGCTTGGAGCCCACTTGTCTTGCACTGGAACTGACCGAAAGCGTACTCATGAAGCATGCCGATTCTACGAAATCAATACTTGAGACCTTGAGAGCGAATGGGGTTAAGGTGGCGCTCGATGACTTCGGCACGGGTTACTCCAGCTTGAGCTATCTTACGAAGTTTCCAATCGATGCGCTCAAGATCGACCAGTCATTCGTACGCCAGATCACCACAACTCCAAGCGAGACTACTATCGTGAGGGCAGTGATCGGCATGGCCCGAAGCCTGAAACTGCGGGTCATCGCTGAAGGCGTGGAAACACAGGAGGAACTAACCTTTCTTCAGGCTCAACAGTGTGACGAAGCGCAAGGATACTTATTCAGCCGGCCCTTAGCGGCCCCGCAGTTCGAGCGTTTACTACAGCTGGGTATTATGGAAAGGGCCCTACGCTAAAAATACGGTTTCTTGGCGCCCATCGGTCGAATCGTAGTCGAAAACGCACTACATTTGTTTGTTTTGCGCCACCTGAAAGCGATTGAAATTTATGATATCGCCTCAAACGAACTACGCACCCATCGAAGTCTTGTTAGTAGAGGATAGCCCCGGCGACGTGCGGCTGACGGTGGAGGCTTTTAAGACTGCCAAGGTGCACATCAATTTGCGGGTGGTCTACGATGGCGCGGAAGCTATGGAGTATTTGAGGCGCGAGGGCAAGCATCCCGATGCGCCGCGGCCGGATTTGATTCTCCTAGATCTGAATTTACCGAAGAAGGACGGGCGGGAGGTTTTAGGGGAAATTAAGGGCAATTCGGCGTTGTTGACCATTCCAGTGGTGATCTTGACTACTTCGGCGGCCGAAGCGGACATCCTGCGGAGCTACAAACTGCATGCCAACTGCTATATAACCAAACCGGTTGACCTGGTGGGATTCCTCGAAGTGGTGAAGAGTATCGACAGCTTTTGGCTGTCGGTGGTCAAGCTGCCGCACGAAGTAGTGGCATGAGGGCCAGGGCACTAAAAGTTTTACTGGTGGAAGACAACGCGGGAGATGCCCGTTTGTTACGCGAGATGTTCACGACGGAGAGACCTGGCAGCATCGAATTGACGCATTTGATGAGGATGAGTGAAGCATTGGTTTATCTCGCGAAAGGCGGGGTTGACATCGTGCTGCTGGACATGGGACTGCCGGATGGGCATGGGCTGGATACCGTGCGTCGAGCGCGAGCAGTCGCACCAGATGTTCCGCTCATTGTGCTGACTGGACTGGACGATGAAGCACTGGCCGCGGAGGCTATGAAGGAAGGCGCGCAGGACTACCTGATTAAAGGACAGATCGAAAATCGTGCACTCCCGCGAGCTTTGCGCCATGCCATCGAGCGGCACCGCATGCAGGCGGAAACAGACCATATTCGAATGAGTCAGCTGCAATTCAAGGACGAGTTCCTCTCTCACGTGTCGCACGAGTTGCGGTCACCACTGACGGCCATCTATCAATTTGTGACCATTCTTCAGGACGGGCTGGCGGGCGAAGTAAATGTGGAACAGCACCAGCACCTGGAAATCGTGCTGAGGAATGTAAAGCAACTTCGAGCCATGATCAATGACTTGCTGGAGGTCACCAGCCTGCAGGCGGGCAAATTGTTGATCCGGCTGCAACGCACATCGGCTTCCGACGCCATCGCGTATGCGGTAGACACGCTTCAAAGATCGGCCAGAGACAAAGGAATTGCGCTCGATTTTGAGATTGAGGGCCGGTTGCCGGATGTGTGGGCGGACCCCACAAGAATCCGGCAAATCCTGATCATACTTGTCGACAACGCTATCAAGTTCACCCCCTCACACGGCACGCTAAAGGTAAAGGGGCGCGGATTGGAGGCAGACTCCGGAGTTGTAGTCATAGAGGTCGCCGACTCGGGATGTGGCATCAGTGCTGAGAAAACTGAATTAATCTTCGACCGGTTATTTCAGGTCTCGGACCCGGCGATGGCAGCCCGCAAAGGACTGGGGTTGGGGCTGTATATCTGTAAAGAATTGGTTAGCCGACAAGGTGGAAAAATCTGGGCCACTAGCGTTCCTGGAGAAGGATCGACCTTTTCGATTACCATACCTGTTTTTTCGCTGCCTAACCTGCTGGCCCCGGCGTTTAGAAAAGACAACAACGGGGAGATTCAAATCACTCTGGTATTGACCGAACTTGGTTCGCGTAGCGGGTGGCTATCCGATAAAGTCCGCGCGGAATGTTCTTATTGGATGCGCGATGTGCTTCAAGGTTGTTTGAATTCGAATCTGGATGTTCTCTTGCCCAAGATGGGCTCATCGGAAGCTTCGGAACTCTTCTTCGTGGCGGCGGTGACGGATGAAATTGGAGGAGAAGCGATAACCAAGCGCATTCGCGAAAAATTACATGGTTCCGACGAAATCCTGCAAGCGGATTTAACCTTTTCGGCTTGTTACTGGACGCTTGCGCCGGTGCACCGGAACGTCGATGAATCGATGGAGAGTTTTGTGGAAAAAGTAGCGGCAACAATTCAGGAAAGTATCGATGAGCGAAGCTCTTCAAGGAAGGTGAAGATATGAGCAACAAGAAAATTCTGATTGTGGAAGACGATGCGGACGTACGTATGGGACTACACGCGCGCCTGAAGGCCAATAACTACGAGATTTTCTTTGCGGTCGATGGCTTCTCCAGCTTGACGGAAGCACGTAAGCACGAGCCGGACTTAATCCTGCTCGACCTCGGCTTGCCTGCGGACGACGGTTTCGTGGTGATGGATAGGATCAAAGCCGTGCCGACGCTGGCGATGATTCCGATAATCGTGCTTTCTGGACGCGCCGGCGCCATAAACCGGGAGCGCGCGCTCAAAGCCGGAGCTAAAGCCTTTCTTGAGAAACCCGTGGACAATGCAGAGCTGCTCGCGGTTATTCGGCAGGCGCTGGGTGAAACCGTTAAACGTGAGAGACCTTTGGTGCATGATCTGGGCTCGTTATAGTGTCTCCATAAAGAATCGAGCGATTCTGGCATTTCGCAATAGACGAACGATTCGATCACTGGACGCGTGAAAGCTGTGGTTGGTCTATGTCCGGCGCCCGGTCAGAAATTGGTTTTAACGTTGGAAGACGGCAGGAAACTAACCGTCCTTACTGACTTCGATGGAAAAGTCACGGCCACTGGCGGTTCTTCTAAACGCATACAGCAAAAGATGTCTAGCGACTCTCGGTCTCTTGCAGGCGCACCACCGTTTCGCGGAACACGCGCGGTAGCTCGCAGAATCCTTCGTCGACGATCCGGGTTCGTCGCCAGCAGTTCGCGACAATAGCCAGCTTTGTGCAGCCGCTGCTTGTTGTAGTTCACTCCCGCTTCCATCAGCAGACCCAGCCCTGTGATCAGGATTTGCCGACTCTGTTTACGAATTATTCTATTCTTGACAGATCAAAGGGTTTTGATTAGCAGTCCGCGGTCCCCGCAATAGGGGAATCAGTCGCGGGCTGCTAATAGATTGGCAAACGACGTTACTGCTGTCGATGCTGCTCGTGCTTCTGTTCGGACTGGTCGCGAGGCCCTTTGAAGCGATGATGCGACATGGGTTTCGACGAATGAGACACAGGCTTACCCGACAGGAAATGAAACGGAGCGTCAACTCCACCTGCGCCACCACAAACACCTCCAATGACACCGTAGAACATGACCATCGTAGAATTCGTTCCGTCGCTGCTGACTCCAGTCGGGCCGGCATTGCGATTATCTTCCCCCATGGCCGCTGGTATCCCCCATTCTGTGGTCGTAATCAGAGCAGCGTTTGGATCAGTGTTGGCATCAGTGACGTATAGATTTGCCGAGAATGAATTAAGGAACAGAGTCGTCGGAACACCATATGGATCAAAACCATCTGCGAACATGTATTCAAAAGTGCCCGATTGGACAGACTTACTCGAATCAAGAGTTAACGGAATGGTGACGCCGCCTGTAGACGCGAAGCAAGGGTTTAGATTGAACGTTGGGTCTGGTGACAATGCAACGGTGCCCGCCATTTGTCCGAGGGCGGGCGGCATACTAAACGTGATAGTCGTGTTCACAGTCGAATCGAACGCTGAGCCGTTATCCGCCGAGTAAGCGTCGAGGGACCCGGCAGTGGAGCCGTCTGAGATGGTTGGGAAGAACGTGGCCACGAAATGCCCCGGACTGCCTATCGTGGTAGTGCTGCATGCCGAAACATCTCCCACGCCATAGTACGTCCCCGAAATGGCAGGGATACTTACGCCACCACTGCCGGGGACCGGAGTCGTCGCACTGAACACTCCTGTATAGATAAAAGAAAAATTTGGCCCCAGACCGAGATTGTCGACTGCGATTGTAATCTGGAAAGTGTTTCCGCCCAGAGCAGTCCATGAGGGCACGAGATTATTGTTCTCAACGTCAAGCACACACATCGAATCGCTGAACGTTCCATAGGTATAGCCTGTTCCGTCCGGTCTAAGGAAGGTCGAAAAGCTACCGGGATAGTAATTCGTTTGTGCTGTACTGTCTCCTGTGATGTGCACGATCTCCCAGCGGCCAACAGGTTTTGGATCTGTCGCGCGTGCGGCGGTGGGATAGAAAGAAATTAGAACAAGTAAACCAATAATTCCTGCTTTGAACTTCATCATGTCTCCTCAATTGTGCAAAGATTTGCGGCCAGGTGGCTCATTACTGCAAGATCGGTGTGTGTCCCCGGACGGAAATCTGTACAGAGGAGATATTCTGTAGGGTCAGCATAGAAAAAGAGTTGCGTATCTGCAATGGTACTGCGGTGTAGGCCCACCAGTGTTCTATCGTTTCTATCCTGCCCGTATGTCTAGGTGGCCGTCGCCCACACTTGGGAAAGGTGAATCGTCTCTTGTGCCTAAATCAGAAGGGGGTTGTATAAACGAATGAATCTCAAAAGCAATGGAAACACTCACACTGATTAAGCATAGGGTAGAGTGTAGAGCTGCCGGATGGTCATGGACATATCGCAGGTTCTGACGGTGGAAAATGGGTAATAAAAAAATCTTGATTGTGGATGATGATCGGGATGTATGCAAAGGCATGGAAATGCGCCTCAAGGCGAACCACTACGATGCCTTCTTCGCAACCGATGCGGTTTCCACCTTGAGTCAGGCTCGCAAGCACGAGCCGGATTTAATTATTCTCGACCTAGGTCTGTCGGGTGGCGATGGCTTCGTTGTGCTAGAGAAACTCAAGGTTTGGCCCTCTCTGGCAGTGATTCCCGTTATCATCGTTTCCGCTCGGGACCTTCGAGCAAACAAAGAACGCGCGAACAAGGCGGGAGCGCGGGCCTATCTCCAAAAGCCAGTCAATAATGCGGAACTTCTGAAGGTCATCCGACAAGCCCTCGGAGAGCCCTCGACCCTCTCCGTTACGAAAATCTGAGCGAAGACATTGCTCTCGCCGGTCGGGATCTGATGTAATAGATACATAATCATCGCTGGACCAGGATTCCGCGTGCCAGCGGTTCCCATGTTGATGTGACGCTGCTGTCCTTCTCAGCAGCACCGTGATGAAAACAGTACGTGCGGTCCCCGGCGATGCTGGCTCTACTGCATTAGGCTGTGCAGGTACTCTCGATGGTAGAAAAATCGCGGCTCATCGTCGTGGCGCTAAACCAGGACCGTACCGCCATCGACCACGACGGTCTGCCCAGTAGCGAATCCTTCCTGCATCAGGAACAGATAGGCTTGCGCGATTTCGGAAGCTTCGCCGACTCGGCCAACCGGGAGGCTGTTGCCCACGCTTTCGTATAGACCTTCCCGTTCCGATGCACTCATGGTCTGCCAGAGGTTCGTGCGAACGACACCGGGAGATACTGCGTTAACCCGTATTGGTGCCAACTCGACCGCAAGAGCACGTGTCAGTGCTTCGATAGTCCCGCAGACACTTGCCGCAATTACCCATCCTTTTTGCGGGCGCTGGCCGGCGATTCCGGTTGTGAGCACGATAGAACCCTCCTTGCGGATATGTGGGCTTCCGTACTTGACTGCGGCGAGTGCGGCCCAATAGCGCAACTCAAAGGCGCGTCGGGCCTGTTGGAGATCCGTCGTAGCGAGGTCGCGCAAATGCAGGCTATCGCCGGCGGTGAATACCAAATGGTCGAAACTGCCAAGCTTCGAAAAAAAGGTTGCAACCGCTCCTTCGTCCGAGACGTTGACCGCCTGCCCTTGTGCTTCGCCACTGATACACTCAACGGCCTTCTGAACTCGTTCCGCATTGCTGGAGACGATAACGACCTTGGCTCCCTGCGAGGCCGCCTGTTGGGCCACTGCCAAACCAATCCCCGACGACCCACCCACTACGACCACCCGCTTCTGTTGCAAATCGTTTCCCCGTTTCATTGAATTCTCCTTGTGCATTCTTCGGTGTGAGCACCTTCCGGCCTGCCTTCCGCCACGGACGCGCCCGGCATCACCGCGCGGAAAGCTCTTTCTAAGTGGCTAGAAATCGTCTTCACTGCCACTCCAAGCGAGTTATCACCTGGCGGCTCGACGAAGCGAGCTGATACCTGACACTTCCGAGTGAGTTCTTCTACCGAGCGTGCGATGCGGCTTCTTCGATCAGAGCTGCAACCTCTTTCGGTCTGGAAACGTATACGGCGTGACTGGCTCCGGCGACTTCGACCTTATGGCTGTTGGCTCGAGTGGCATACCAGCGCTCGAGGTCGGGGTTGATGGCTCTATCCGCTGCGGCTACCAACGCCCAGCTCGGCTTGCTTCTCCAGGCAGCCGTGGTGATGAGTGCTTTGAAATTGTCAGCGAAGTTGAGCACCTGAGATTGAGCCATAAAAGCGGCCTGCTCCGCGGAGAGGTCAGCTGCGAAGTACACATGAAACTGCGCTGGATCGAGATACGTGAAACCGTCGGCAGTCTTCTTTATCGCACCAGACTTGCTGAGATCACTTGGGAAGCGCTTTCCGTCGCCAGCTTCGTTCTCTCCAGCATCGGGCATGTGAGCCGCGATATACACCAAACCAGCGACGGATGAGTCCGTGCCAGCTTCGGTAATTACGGCTCCCCCATAGCTATGACCGACAAGAATGCAGGGTCCATCTTGTTGAGCAAGAACACGCTTGGCGGCGGTCACGTCGTCTGTAAACGAAGTTTCCGGCTCTTGGACGATGCTGACGTTGTAACCATCCTTGACGAGGATGTCGTAAACGCCTTTCCAGCCAGAACCATCGGCCCAGGCGCCGTGCACCAGAACAACATTCCGAATGCGATGCTGTTGGTTCTGCGCTGAGAGCGCGCAACAGGTCAACAGCAATAAAACGATGCAGAAGGACTGAGATATTCTTCTTGCTACTCGCATAGCCTTCATTGATTTACTCATTCTTTCGCTCCTTCTTGCGAATTGATTGACGGATTCCTCGTCAGGAAATACTCAATCGGAGACTCGGGGCGTCAGATAGACGATTTGGACATGGCCATCTCGTTAATTTTTCCTCGTGCAAAATTGAATATAGATACTTAGGGCAGGAACTTGTAACCAGAGCTATGGACGGTATGAAAGTGCTTGGGGTTGCTAGGCTCTGTTTCTAGTTTTTTGCGCAACCGCAAAATGTGGTTATCGACAGTCCTTGTGCAAGGATAGTTCTCGTATCCCCACACTTCATTGAGCAGTTCGTCCCGTGAGATCACTCTCCGAGGGTTCTTGATCAGATACGCGAGAGTTTTGAATTCCTTAAATGTGAGAATAACGGGGCGACCATTGCGATGAATTTCCATCGTTGAAAAACATCCTTTCACCCCCCCAAACTCAAACGTGTCTGTGGCGTTGGGGCTTCTCAACCAGGCCTTCGCAGCATCCAGCGGTAAGCAGATATCGCTGGTATCGATGCGGTGAGTGACGGACTTATCGGGTCCCGACCTTTTCTGGGTCGTCTTATCATGAATGGCCGATTTTGGAACAAGCACGATCACCGGCAAGAAGCGAGACAGCTTGTGAAATTCTTCCGGAATGCCAGAAGCTGGCACTAAAGCCAGATCCTCATCGAGGAAGTGAATCGAGTTGGCATCGGGCTCGGTTCTAGGTTGCCTTAACGCGGAAATTGCGGTCTTCATTGTTGCTGCCATTGAGATACCTCTTAATCTACCTGGCGCTCAGCCGATTGGACCTGGCGACACTCTTCAGCACGGGCAGGAGATGCAGGTTCACTCTCGCGTGAAACATCCGGGCTTTTACTGCCGTTGTAGAGATCCCCAGAATCTGTGCGGTTTCTCTGACTGAGTGTCCCTGCAATTGATGGAGCTCCACGACCCTTCTCGCTCGCGGCCGCAGCTCCGAAATGGCTGACTTCAAGATGCGTCTCCGTTCACGAGCGTAGCAACTCTCTTCCGGATCGGGAGCGTCATCCCGAAACTCTCTTTGCGCTACGGGTTCAAAGGAGGGGTTTGGCTCGTCTATTGGAACTTCTCGCGATCCGCGGTTTTTACGAAGCTTCATCAAGGCGGCATTAATCGCAATGCGAGTCAGCCAGGTTGCAAATTGGGATCTTCCATTGAAGTCCTTGAGATGGACGAAAGCATTCAGAAAGCACTCTTGCGCTGCGTCTTCCGCGTCTTCACGGTTTCGCACGATCCGGCGAGTCACATAGGAGACGCGTTTCAAATAACGTTCGTAAAGCTCCCCGAACGGAGCTTGCCTTCCAGTCTTGGCGGCTGCTATCAACTGGTCCTCGCTCCACGTTCGAAGATCGCTGACCGGTGGCGCATGATTCTGCGCTGAAAAGAGTGTACTCGTCACTACGGTGGCCCTCCTCTCTCAGATCGGGTTGCCAGTTCGTGGCTCCCTTAATCTTTTTCTCTGTCCATCCACTCACGGACGTACGCCGGACAGTTCTCAAGCTTCATCCCGTCCCTCTCGCAACTCCTCAGGAACTTCACTGCGTCGCGATCCGCCAACCTCATCTCTTGCAGGTCGAGAATGATGTTTCGGTAGTCCGTATCGAAAAGCTCCTTCAATTCCGCGACCTGCTCCGCCTCCATACGCCCGCTTAGAGTAAAGACCGTGAATCCCAGCCGCACCGATCGCTCGATCCTCAAGATCATGGTTATGTTGTTTGGCCCAGTCCCCCGTGGCGTTGCTGCATTGTTGCCATCGCGGCTTTCGGTTGACCCAAGATGCAACACGGCGGCCACATGCAATGCACTGAAACGAAAGGCTTAGAAGAGAAATTGGATGACGGAACTCCGGCAAGTGCCGGATTTCCGGGAATTGAAAGGTTGGACTCACTACTACTTAGCCATAAACGTGTGTTTCTTGATCCCCAGTTGCTTAATCTTCGTGTCCAGCGTCGATCGGGGAATTCCGAGTTTCGCTGCCGCACCTTTTGGCCCGGCGACTTTCCCTTTGCTTTCAGCCAGGGCGATTTCAATAAATTTTCTTTCCTCATTCAGGAGAGTGTCTGGCAAAGGACCTGGCAACTGTTGGCGAGCTGCCTCCTGGCTGGCCAGCCAACCCTTTTCGATCCAAAAAGTGTCGCCGCTGCTCAGGATCACCGATCTCTCAACGATGTTTTGCAGCTCACGGATATTTCCCGGCCAGGGGTACGACTGACACTGTTCCAGCGTATTCCTGTCGATTTTGCGAATCTGCTTCCCGGCTTTCTCTGCGTAGCGTTTAACGAAGTACTCGACCAACATCGGAATGTCCTCCCTCCGCTTGCGCAGAGGAGGCACCTCAATCGGGAAGACGTTAAGCCGGTAAAACAAGTCGGCTCGAAACCTTCCCGCTGCAATGGCTGCCTTTAAATCACGGTTGGTTGCGGCTATGACGCGAACATCGGTGAAAAGAGTTCGGTTACCTCCCACTCGTTCGAACTGCCGCTCCTGCAGTACTCGCAGCAACGCAATCTGGGTCTCTGCGGGAAGCTCGCCGACCTCGTCTAGAAAGATCGTACCCGAGTGCGCCATTTCAAAGCGGCCCTGGCGACGCTGCACCGCCCCAGTGAAGGCGCCTTTCTCGTGGCCAAACAGCTCCGACGCGATCAAGGAGGAAGGAATCGACGCACAGTTTACGCTGATGAACGCCTGGCTGGAACGTTGCGAGTGCTTGTGTATGGCGCGAGCAATCAGTTCTTTTCCCGTGCCGGTTTCGCCGGTGATCAGTACCGTGGAATCGGTGGGGGCCACTTTCACAATGCTGGAGAGCACGGTTTGCAGGGCCGGTGACGCGCCCACAATTTCCTCAAACATGAATGCCTGATCGATTTGCTCCCTGAGCGCAAGGTTTTCGTCACGCATGCGCTCCTCGGCCCGCTTACGATCGTCAATATCCGTCCCAGTGGCATACCAGCGAATAATGTTCCCCTGGTCGTCGCGAAGGGGATTGAAGCGGACAAGAAACCACCGATAGTTACCGTCTTTTCCAAGCGCTCGTTGCTCAAGTTCAAAAGGCCTGCCGCGCGCGAGCCCCTCATGGCGCTCCTTGCGCAGCCTCTCGACATCCTCGGGGTGGAAGACCCGTGCGCGATGGTCTTCTTTCTGCACGTCCTCCAAAGTGAGACCGGTGTAATCGAGCACCGTCTGATTTGCATAAAGGGCTGTCCCATCCGGGCGCAACACGTAAATATAACTGGCGATGGCATCGGTCATCCGCCGAAGCTCTGTTTCCTCCGCCTTTATTTGCTCAAACGCAGTCTCCAGAGCCGTTCTCGCTTCGTGCTGCTCGGTGACATCCATCGCCGTACCGACCAATTCAATGACATCACCGGAAGCATTTAATACTGGGTGTCCGACCACATGAATGTACTTGGCCGCGCCATTTGGCAGAAGGACGCGATGGTCGATCTCGAAGTCGGCCCTGTCCCGAATGGCCTGCTCGACCACAGGTGTGTAATGACGGGCGTCCTCCGGGTGCAGCCGGCAGGATACCTCCATATACGGTGGTGGCGTGGGGACAGGATCGAAGCCGAAGATCCGGTACATCTCTGTTGACCAATAGGAAGCGTCCCAGCCGAACCTTGGGAGCAAGCCAAACCCTTGACCGGCCTCACCCTGCGTGTTTTCCGTCTGAGGGACCCGCACCGCCCAACTGCCCGTGTGAGTCAATTTCTGTGCTTCGGCTAAATAACCTTCACTCCGCCGAAGCGCTTCCGTCCGCTGTTTAATTTCCTCGAAAGCTTTCTCCAACTCCGCTCTGGCCTTCCACTGTTCGGTCACATCCATAACGGTGCCGATGACCTCGGTGATTTCACCCGAGTTATCCCTGACAGAATGAGCGACAGAATGGAGGTGCTTTATGGCTCCGTTCGGAAGAATGATTCGAAAATCATTCTGAGAATCTAACCCCTCTTTTCCAGAGGCCTCCATTCTTGCGCTCTGCTCGATCTGTGGTCGATCCTCAGGGTGAACTCTTTCGAGGAACTGTGGCCAAGTGAGTCCCTTTTCCTGATATTCATAGTCATAAATGCTAAAAATTTCTCGTGACCAGAAGAGAAAGCCAGTACGCACATCCCAAGCCCAACTACCTGTGTGGGTCAATTTCTGTGCTTCGGCTAAATAACCCTCGCTCCGCCGAAGAGCTTCCGTCCGCTGCTTAATTTCCTCGAACGCTTTCTCCAAGTCCACTCTGGCCTTCCAGTGTTCGGTGACATCCATGACGGTGCCGACGACCTCGTCGCCTGACTCAATCACCGGATGAGCGATAGAGTGGAGGTGCTTTATCGTTCCGTCTGGAAGCACAATTCGAAAATCTATCTCAGAATCTGCCCACTCCTTCCGGGTGGACTGCATTCTTTTCTTTCTCCGCTCGAGCCTTGGTCGATCCTCGGGGTGAACTCTGTCAAAAAACTCCCAAGTGCGGTGAGCCATCTTCTCGGGATCGAAGTCGTAAATGCGAAAGACCTCTTGCGACCACAAGAGAGAGTCGGTACGCACATTCCAAACCCAACTGCCCGTGCGGGTCAATTTCTGTGCTTCCGCTAAATAGCCCTCACTTCGCTGCAAAGCTTGTTCGGCACGCTTGCGCTGCGTAATGTCCTCGGACAGCGCCATTATGAATCGCGGTACCCTATCGGTGCCAGGCACCAGAGAAACGTTGTTGCTTACCCAAATCGAACTGCCGTTCTTGCGCAGATACTTTTTCTCAATCTGAAACTGTCGTCGTTTTCCCTCCAGCAACTCGGTGACGAGCGCCCAGTTGGCTTCGCGGTAGTCCTCATGCGTTAAGTCCAGAAAATGAAGTGCACGCAGTTCCTCCTCCGTGTAGCCCACCATTGCCTGGAAGACATGATTGGTGGCTAGAAAGCGGCCGTTCAGGTCAGTCAGCGCAACGCCAATAGCGGAATTCTCAAAGACGGATCTCCACCGCTCCTCGCTTTTCCGCAGGGCTTGCTCAGCACGCTTGCGATCTTCGATGTCGATGGCGATTCCATACCATCTGACCAGCTTTCCGGTTTCATCGCGCAGCGGGACATTACGAATAAACCACCAGCAATATTCTCCGTCTGCCCGCCGAACCCGCGCTTCACTCTCCGTGGCTTGCCCGTTCTTAACAGCTGTGTGCCAATCGGCGACGACCCGCGTGCGGTCATCGGGATGAAGAACCGTTTCCCACTTCCAGCCGAATGCCTGGTCTAAAGCTGAACCTGTGAACTGCAACCAACGATCATTAACGAAATCCACCTGACCCTCGGGCGAAGTGCTCCAGACATATGCCGGAACTGTATTGACCACGTCGCGAAGCTCTCTCTCGCTCCGGCGAGCAGCTTCCGTCCGCTGCTTAATTTCCTCGAAAGCTTTCTCCAATTCAATTCTGGCCTGCGCCTGTTCGGTGACATCTATTGCGGTCCCAACAAATTCCACGAGGTCGCCCTTCTCGTTCACGATGGGACGTCCGATAGAATGTTGGTATTTGATCGTTCCGTCGGGAAGAAGAAGGCGGTAGTGCGCTTCGTAATCGGTTTTCTCCATGACGCATCTCTCAAAGAGATCCCGCACCCGCTTGCGATCCTCAGGATGAATCCTGCTAAACCAAAAGTCAGGGCTTGAACAGTCGTCACCCGGTTTGACGTCAAACGATCGGAGCATTTCCGGCGAAGTGGTTACAGTGCCGGATGAAACGTCTAGACTCCAACTCCCCGAATGGCCAAGTCTCTGAGCCTCAAGCAGGGACCATTCGCTGCGCCGTAGATTCTCCTCTGCTTTCTTCCGCTCTATCGCGATTCCAGCGATGCTAGTCGCGTTTTCGATTAGTTGGATATCTCTTGGACTTGGGCTTCGCACTGACCGGAAGTAAAACGCAAAAGTTCCAAGAATTTCACCTTGGTGAGACATGATTGGTGCAGACCAGCAGGCGCGAATGCCATGTGCTGCGATTATGTCGCGCACCTGTTCAAGGATTGGGTCGGTCAGAACGTCGCTGACGAAAACAGGCTTGCGCTGGCTTACCGCTGCGCCACACGATCCGCCCTGTGGGCCAACAACAAACCCGTCGAGCGCTGCAATGTAGGATTCGGGAAGAGTCGGCGCCGCAATAGCCCGCATGTGTACATGGTCTTGATCAAGAAGCCAAACCGAGCAGAGCATTCCTTCACGATGAGATTCAACAACTTGCGCCACGCTCGTCAGCACTTCTTTCAAAGACGCGCCTGCGAGAATCATTCTCAATATTTCGAGAATATCCTCACTGGCGAGGCCTTTCGCCAATGTGCCATCCGGCTGCGAATCGGTTGAGCGGAAAGACTGGTGGGAACCATGTTCTGCGGACGCCATCCGCGGATTATAGTCCAACCGGCGATTCCAAGCCTTCTTGGAACTTATGCAAACGTGAGCCAAACCTTTGAATGGCTAAACAGGGCTTACGAACAACTGTACTGCGCAGGCGCGGTACTTAGTGCCCCATCTGCGCCACAGTAGTTACGGTGGACCAGTCGGCTGCGGTGAATATGCCGAATCCTACATTGGTGTGCGTCTGTAATGGTAGGTTTGCGCGATATAACACTTGCATCCCAATCCCTCGCCCACAATCGCTGGCGAAAATTAAAGTATGCGAACCTTCTTCCCATGCTGGCGAGGAGTTATTGCAGTTTCCACCGGCCACGAGCTGTACTTTTCGGCTCATCGTATCTCGCAGCCAAATTTGCTTAGGTCCGGATTCCTCCGATTCAAAGGCCACCCACTTTCCGTCAGGCGACACTACTGAACCCTCGGTCGGAAGTGCCGGCGTTGAAGTAACGGGCGCTATTTCCTTTGTCTTGGGATCAAAAGTCATCGTTGTTGAGGCGCGGTTCTTCACGAGTTCGAGGTAGAGCGGCCCGGAAAAAGATGGCGCCACCGGATGAAACACCTGGCCATGGAATGAAAATTCTTCTGCCTGCCCATCGTGCAGCCAGCGAAGCACGTACCCGCTGCGAACCATTGCCTGATAAAAAAGTCCGGCGCTGGACACTGCTGGATAAGTCGAAAGATAAGTCCCTTGGTCCAGGGCGATGCGCTGGAAATGCCGGGCGGGTTCGAGCACATAGACCGCCATGTGTCTCCGTGCGTCCAGGGCGGCAATGAGAATTGCCCCGGCCAGTGCCGCAGCAACAAGTTTGGGACTAAACGACCGCCAGAATTCACGACCTTCTACAAAGAAGAGTGCAGCCAATATCCACAATTTCGGAAAAAATCGCTGCCACTCAGGCAACACAAAACAGTTCAGCGCGATATACGAAACAATTAGGAATATTTTCTCCTTGGGCGTCGCGTGCTCAAGCAACAAAACGACTGGCAATAGCAACAGGATGTACGTATACGAAGCTGCATTCGACGAGAGCAGCACGATCGCTATCGTGAACAACGCAAATCCCCGGCGTTGAAAGTCTTTGCCCTCCGATGCCAGGCCAAACAACGTGAACGCAAGAATGAGCATCGCTGTAAATGGGCGCAAGAAAAAGAAAACCGCTGGCGCATTCCAAAGCGGCGCCGGGTTCAAATCCCCTTCCATAACAAGTGAGTGACGCAAAAAGTTCGTAAGCGTCCCAATACCACTGGAGTAAGGATCGATTACCTCGCCCTCAAGAGAGCGTGGCAATATTTGTGAAGCGTAGAAATGAACGTCTTCCCAACCGAAAAGTGCAATCGCAGTGGTCGCGGCTATCGCGATTGCGACAACCATTCCCGCTACCGCCTTCCAATTGCGTTTAAACAGGAAATAGAGCAGAAAAGGGCCGCCGTACAACTTGAGTCCGAAGGCGATACCGCAAAGAAAGCCAGCAGCCGCTGGCCTGCCGCGGTCCAAATGATAAAATGCGAGCGTCAATAGAAATAATAAGAACACGTAGTACTGACCCAAGCGGAAATTGGACTGTAGCGACGCGTAACCCAGAAACATCAGTATCGCGATGTACTCAATGCGAATCTGAGTGGCTTTTGAAAGCATCCACAAGGTGGCGGCCAAGAATATCAGGTTGAACGCCAGCCATATCTGTTTGGCAGTTTGCACCGGGAATCCAGCTAACGGCACGATAGGCAGCATGGTTAAGGGCGTCTGCGGAAGATAGGCGCCCAGTTGGTGCTCGATACCAGCCAAGTTCATCTGTCGTTGAAACCACGTCCAATCGTAGTAGTCTCTCAACGGTGCATGGTGAGTCACCAAGACTGCGGCGGTGTAGTAGTTTGGAAAATCGGTTTCGTCTCGGGTCCAGCCGTTGCGGAAAGAAGTTGCCAGAAAAAGAGCGAGCATCAGCAGCGCAAGGATGACAGCTTTCGTCATATTGGTGTTGGTACCAACGGCTGGGTTCGCTCCAGCGCTGTTATCTCTTCATTGCTGATTTGCGGTCCCGCTTCCAGATAGTCCCGATCGACGTTCAGGTTCCACAAGTCGAATCGTGCATTGGCAATGTTTCGAGCCGCGAGGATGGCAGTCAACATCGAGTGGTCCTGATTGTTGTAGCGATGCATTCCATTTCTTCCCACGAGCTGCAAATTGGGAACCGTCACGAGGAATTCGCGCACCGTCGCGAGACCGCCCTGATAACCGCGGTCGTAGACCGGATAGGCCTTTGGCATTCGCACCACTGCGCCGTCGACGACTTCCTGTTCCCGTACCAGGCCCAACTGGACCATCTCCCGCGTTGCCAATGCGATCAGGTTCTCATCCGAGGCGCTCCAGATTGCGTCGGTACTGTTGCAAAAATATTCCACGCCCAAACAACTCAAATCAGGATCCGGCGTCATCTCCGGACTCCAGTTCCCATAGTTCTGCACCCGCCCCGCGCTGACCAGCGGATCGTGCACGTAAATCCAGTTGTCTGGAAAAAGGTTTCGACCTCGCACCATCAACGCCACGGTGAGGAAGTCGCGATAGTGGAACTTTTTTGCTGCCGCCAGAAGCGCCGGTGGTGCGGCAGGATTCAGCTTATTTATTAGCTCTGGTATGGGAATGCTGCTGATGAAATGCGTTCCATGATATGTCTTGCCCGCCGCTCGAACGGAAACTATTTTTCCTTCCTGCAGTTGAACGCTTTCTACCGGAGCATTCAAGACTACCGGAACCCCTCGTTGCTCCACAATTTCTTTCATCCGCGACCACAACATTCCCGGCCCAAGCCGCGGGTACTGAAATTCCTTGATAAGGGTTTTCGTCTGATTATCAGACCGCTGTAGCACCGCATCACGTAGCAAAGACCACACTGAAAGCCCTTGTATTCGTTGTGCCGCCCACTCCGCGGCGATCTTGCGGCATTCCATACCCCATACTTTTTCCGTGAAGCTTTCAAAAAACGTTTCGAACAAGCGTCGCCCGAACCTATTAGAAACCCAGGTCGCGAAATCGCGTTCAGGCAGAGTCGGAAACAACCGGCCTCGCACAAAGCTGAGCGCGCAACGAAGCGCTTCGATTACGCCAAGGCCGCGAATGGCATCGAGGGGTTGCAGCGGGTACTGGAAGAATCGCGATTTGTAGTAGATGCGTGAGAGACGCTTGCAGGTAAGGAGATCGTCGCCGAGAACGTCACGCCAGATTTGTTGCACCAAAGAAACTTTGGTGTAAAAGCGGTGCCCTCCGATGTCGAAGCGGAATCCTTTATATTCAACGGTGCGCGCCAGTCCACCCACTACCCTGTCTTGTTCCAGCACCACGCACGGCGTGCCCAAGTTAGACAGCTCGTAAGCCGCCGTCAATCCTGCGGGACCGGCGCCGAGGATCACCACTCGGGTCTCGTTGTCACCTGTTCTCACGGTTATGTTTGCGGTTCGTCGCGGCCTCAGCTCGCGCTGCGCCTCGAAACGCATCGGGCCTCTGAAAAGGCAGCATGACCTTATCTATCCACGTCGTCTTTTTTGTCACGACGATGTCAAGAACCGGTCATCAAATCTGTGGACAGCACATCCGGCTTCCGAGTACTCGCAGCCTTTAGAGGAAGCGGCGCCGCCATCGCCAGATACTTCCTCTCAATAGGCGTTTTTGTCGGTAAAGCTGCGAACGAGAGTAAGCGCAACGATCAGCAGATCGAAGGTCATAGTCCAATGACGGACGTAGTAAAGGTCATACTCAACACGCTTCGCGATGGAAGTGTCGCCGCGCCAACCGTTCACCTGGGCCCACCCTGTGATACCCACCTTCAAATAATGGCGGCGATTGTAATTGCCCACAGACTGCATGAACTTCTGCACCAGAATAGGGCGCTCCGGTCTTGGGCCGACAACGCTCATGTCGCCCTTGAGCACGTTGAAAAATTGCGGCAGTTCGTCCAGGCCTGTTTTTCGAAGCATCTTGCCAACTCGAGTACACCGCGGGTCGTTTTGTACTGTCCAACGCGTATCACTCTCTCCTGCTGATGACGTCTTCATGGTTCTGAACTTGAACATGCGAAAGAGTTTGCCATTCAACCCGACACGCTCCTGCACAAAAATGATCGGGCCCGGCGAGCTGACCCAGATTGCGAGAGCAATTAGAAAGAATATAGGCGTTGCCAGAATCAGCACACTCGCGGAGAAAGCAAGGTCGAACGCACGCTTAAGAATGACGTATAAGGGAGAGTCGGCAGGTGTTGTCTGCAAATCGAGCATAACAAGATTGCCCAAAGTAAAGAGCCGCTGCCGACTGTCGACCGGTTCTCCCACGTCCAACACTAACCGGATGGGAGCACATAACGGCGAGAGCTGTCTGCGGAGTTCCGGTAAAGCGCCGAGAAGTGTGGGTACAATGGCGACAACAACGTCGTCAATTCCATTTCCTATTGCAAGCTCCGCGACATCGGACAGTTCATAAACCGGAGTGTCCCTTATTACGCATTCCTGACCGGGAAGTCTTATGTGCCCTTTGATTGTGCACGCCGGAAGCAGACCCGAGAGAAGCGACTCTGCGACTCGAACGGCGAATGCGTCAGCGCCGGCAATCAGCACCGTAAAACCGGTTTTGTCGTGCGACCCGTTTTTTCCCCACGCCCAGTCAAATATCGCGAGTGCCAATAATGTGAGCAAGAGAAGACTTACGCCGGTCAACCAAATGAACACTCGAGAAAACGTAAAATCCCTGTAGAAAAACGAAATCGAAAGGACCGCCGGGTAAGTGATCAAGCAGGCAGCCAGAACGCTTCGGATTTTTCTATTGTCGAAACAAGGGTGTTCAATCGCTACAAGTTTCTGATGCTCCGCAATGATTGCCCATATCACGGTGGTCAAGATAAGCAGTCCAAAATAAGAAGAAGGGTCCGCGTCGCTCGAATACCGCGGCAGCAAGTGGGTATTAAAACGAAGGTACGCCGCCAAGCTGAAGGCTGCCAGCGGCATGGAAAAGATTGTCAGTCTCAAGACAAATCGCGCGTTGTTGAGACGGCGGCGGATCATAGCGGTAGCGTCTGCTGATGAAATTGGCGCCACTTCTGCTCGAGAACTTCGCGAAATTCGTTCTGAAAATGTCCAGGTGAAAACTGCTCGGACTGCTGCCTGATAAATGAAGGCCGAAGCCGCTGTTCAATTTTTTCGAACGTGTGAATAGCCTGGACAAGAGATTCAACCGACTGCTCGCTAAAAAATACGCCTGAAGAGTTCTCTGGAACACCCAACGAGCGCGAATTCCAACCTTTGACTGTTTCCGTAACGCCGCCACGCCCGTAAGCGATTACTGGACGGCCAAAAGAAAGCGCCTCGACCGGCACAATTCCGAAATCCTCTTCCCCGGGGAATAGCAGCGCGCGACAGTGCGCATATTGTTCATGAAGTTCCGAATCTGAAAGAGGTCCGCAAAACTGAATGGTGGGGCCTGCCAGTCTTCGCAGTCGGCCGTATTCATCACCTTGGCCCACAATGCGAAGTTTTCTGCCAAGCAAATTGCACGCCTTGATGGCCAAATCCATTCGCTTGTAATCCACCATCTGGCCAACGGCAAGGTAGTAGTCTTCGATCTCTTCAGTCAGGTAACCGGCCTTGATATTTACGGGCGGATACACGACCGAGCATTCTCTTCGGTAGTGCTTACGGACCCTTGCGGCCACATTGTGGGAATTGGCGACAAAATAATCCACGCGGTCTGCCGAAGCCGTGTCCCACAGGCGCAGGTAATGAGTAGCGAGAGTGAACAATGGCCGCGTGCACACTCCCAGGGTCGCCGCGTTCTTGTATCGATGATAAAAGTCCCACAAATAACGCATCGGTGAATGGCAGTAACACACGTGGCAGGTATTTGCCGATGTGAGTACCCCTTTGGCCGGCCCGGATTCCGAGCTAAGCACGAGGTCGTAACTGCTCAAGTCAAATTGTTCCAATGCCAGCGGGTACAACGGAAGCATGCGGCGATGCCAGCGACGGCTTCCTGGGAATTGTTGCAGAAAAGAAGTTTTGATTGGACGCGAGCGAAGAGATTCAGAAAGCGTCTCCCGGTCAACGACTAGCGAAAAAAGGTCGGCGTTGGGGAACATGTCAGCCATTGCTTCCACCACACGTTCGCCACCACGGTGACTCACAAACCAGTAGTGCACGATTGCAACACGTGCATTTTCGAGCGGCGGAATAGCCGTCGTTGGAACAAAACGTTCGGTGAGTCGAGTTTCCTGTTCAAAGGTTAGTTTCATTTGCTGTCCACCGCAGTTCTGGGCGGCGCACGGAGAACGTAACGGTGATAAGCCGTCTGAGGAGAAAGCTCTCCGAGGATTTCCATGCCGGCACGTCGAATGCAGCCTTCAATATCTGCAGACGATCGGCGAATGCGGCGAATGCCCCTACGCCAGAATCGCGGAAGCAAGAAATCAGGCAACCATGTTTTGAGACGGTAGCCCACACCTTGCGGGCGAGTGTCAAATTGCAGATACGCGACACCGCGCTGATGTAGCAAGACACCAATCACGCGCAAGTAGTCTTCGATCATCGAAAGCTTTGGAATGTGCTGGAAAACGAGAAGCGAATAGATCAAGTCACAACTGCCGACGAAGCCGCCCGCCCTCTGCAAAAAGTCCTTCGGGCCGGAGATGTGAATGAAGGAGACGTTATCGACACCATTGTCGCGCGCAATAGACCTGGCACGTTGAATCATGCCACTCGCAATATCAACCCCCGCCACCGTTCGAAAATGCCGTGCGAGCGGAAACGCCAGCCGGCCGACGCCGCTACCTATTTCAAGAGCAACCATAGGACGCAAACAATGAGCATGCACGAGCGGAAAGAGGTCCGCATTCACCACTTGTTCGCCGCTTTGCCAAAACGCCTTGGGATCGGTCTGCTTCATATCGGTGAAGATGTACAGATACGGATCCATTTCGGCAAAGCGTTCCCAGGGACTGACTGAGGGCCTTTTACTTAATTGGGAGCGGACAGTCATAAATATCCCAATCCGGTAGTCTTCCGCAGTAGAACGTCATGCCTTGATCTGACCGAGTTCACGTCGCGCTCCCCAGAGTTAATTCTCCCGTCCGAATGGCTTTCGACTCGATGACAGCAGCGACGCGGTATTTCCAGCCAACTAAATTTAAAAGCAATCCCACGAACGTGAAAATCGTGAGCGCACTGACGGCCGTTCCCATCATGTGTTCTGTGAAACTCATAAAGAATTCCAGGACGATGCACGCCTGTATTCCTTGGGCGAAACAACAGCCAAACGAGCCTTCTTCGAAAATATGCTTCTGCCGCCCCACCCAACGGAATGTCGTCACCCAGACACCCAGCATCAACGCCAAACCCACGATTCCGCCCTCCGCCAGAAAGTGAAGATAGGAGTTATGCGCATGCGAGTCGTCGTCGACACTGGAGCCGCCGGTTGCGAAGTAAACTAGATGAGGAATCCCGGAATAAATTTTCAATTGATCGTTGAACCGGCCGAAACCCGTTCCGACCACGGGGCTCATTGTGAAATCGTTGATGGCGCGTTGATAATAGACAAAGCGAGTAACAATGTTGGGGTCTTCGAGGTCTGACACCTCTTGGGCACGATGATTAACGGCAGGCTGTACCAACAGTAAATACAGTAACGGCAAGAGAATAGGAGCGGCGTATTTAAGGGACGTTTTGAGAAACTTCCTCTGCCGGACAAACATAATGACCAGCGTCGCCAGAAACGCCACGTAGGCGGTTCGAGATTGTGTCAGGACAATTCCGATTACGTTTGTTGCCAACCAGAAGGCGGGCCACGAAAGTATTGACGGGTTCTTCGCTCGCGCCAAAAGGGCAAAGCTAATGAGCGCTGCTATCGAGTAGATGGCACCGGCCGCATTATGTGCTCTAAAGAAACCATGAAATATACCGGCCGAGAGCGCCGCGTTGTGGATCAGTTGCAAAGGCTCTGGGAGTTGGGACAGACCGAAAGAAGCAACCGTGCTATCGACAAACTCAGCCAAACCAAGCAAAGCCACAATAGACATGATGTTTAAGAAAAGCCCAAGCGTGCGGCGAACAAAAAGAGGATCAAGCCGCGTATCGGCGACTAACAAGAGGGGGAGATAGGCGATCAGCAGTGCGCCATCGAATCGCACAAAATCAAAAGCAAATAAGTTACTGATAGGCGCGCCGGTGCAAATGTAACTCGCAATCCAGTACAGGTAAGCGGCGAGAAGGACTTTTTTGGCAACGTTGAGATCGTATCCATGACGCTTGGGTTCCACGGAATCCCGACTAACCAGGTACATTGGGAATAAGCCGGAGATGGCCGCAATGTTGAAGGCTGGGACAATATTTCCCGCCAGGCTCACCACCAGCAAAGTCGTGACAGTTTTTTTCATAGATGTGATGTCACTCTGTAAAGTCCCTTCACGTATTCAGCAGAGAAGCCATTTCTGACTGCGAATTCA
>Ga0210409_10000640_pt1 | contig 53097 bp, 41 predicted proteins | sample IncBWH17MmetaG_FD_161649 | JGI IMG/M metagenome (GOLD analysis project Ga0210409, IMG submission 161649) | Forest soil microbial communities from Barre Woods Harvard Forest LTER site, Petersham, Massachusetts, United States - Inc-BW-H-17-M | ecosystem: Environmental > Terrestrial > Soil >... | reverse complement strand
CCGTGGCATTTCGGGCGGCTTGATGAAAACCTCGCGGCACCTCCGGTAATAGTCCACGTCGTCGGCCAAGAGGACCTTTTCCGGCCCGTGGGCTGGACAACGTTTCAATAGGAAGACATTCCCATTTTCGAAGACGATTTTCCCTTCCAGCTTGCGGAAACACGTCGAGCAGATCGTCAGTGCAATGTCATAAAAAAGGTAAGGCCGCACGCGCTGTCCCACCACATCACCTCGATCCATTCAATCACCGCTTAATGCTCGAATCACGGCCCATACTACGGCGCCAAACATCATGACGACGCCTGTCGCGAAACCGATTGCGAACACAAAAGCAATCGGATTAGAGCCAGTGGAAGTACCAAGGAATCCTGCGCACGACCCGGCGCTCAAGATCAACCCGCCAAAAAGAAGGATCAACACTTGTTTTGTAATCGAGGCCGGCTTGGCCGGATTCTCCATTTAGATTTCTCCTGTCATTCCGGAGAGTGCTGCTCGGCCGCGGACGCAACTGATTCGGCTGAGCCGGTTCTTACGTTGAACTGAATGCGAGGCGAGCACCAGCGGAAAACGTCCCGAGAATAAAAAACGAGCATGGCCGCGCAAGCCAACTGAATGAAAGAAAGACCGGCGAAAACGCGCGTTTCGGGCTTGAGGAAATCCACGGCGAGCCGGAAAACAAAATAAGAGGTCATGAAAAGTTTGAATAAGTCGCCTTCCCGATGCGGTCTGCGCGCCACATGTTCGATTGCGAAGCCTAAGATAATCAGGAAGAGAATTTCGTAGAGTTGCGTCGGATGTCGTGGCCCGTCCCCGAAATTTACGCCCCAAGGCAGCGAGGTATGAATGCCAACGGTGTGATCCTCGACACCAGTAAGAAAACATCCAATGCGTCCGATTCCGATGCCGATCGTCAATGGAAGAGCAAAAAGATCACCAGTGCGTTGCGTGATTCCTAATTGGTGTTTGGTCCATTCAACCGCCGCCAAACCACCGATCAGCGCACCGACAATTGTCTTGCCACCCAGCAGGATGGCTGGGTTCTGCCAATTCGCGAGGGACAGGCCCGGATCTTCAAACCAGTACAGGACCTTGCTTCCTACGGCGGCACCTGCAACTGCGGCTGCTATCACCCACCAGCGCGTTTCGTAAGCCAGGGAGTCTCCGCGGGACTTCCGAAGATAGAGATAGACGCGAAATCCCATCGCGTACGCCAGCGTTTCAAAGACCCAATGGGGATGCACCTGGAACTGGCCAATTCGTAGATAAACGGGAAAAGACATTTCGTATTCGAGGCACGGTACTCTAACGATAAGAGTTACGTCAACCGAAGAGAAACTAAGTTCACGTTCTGCTCTCTTTACAGCGACTCCTCGTGCAGATGGACCGAATCGATCACGCCGATGACGGCGGAGTCTATGGGAGAATTGGGGCGGCCGACGGCTGTCATGGCGGAGAAACCTTCCGTGGTGAGCAACACGCGGTCGCCGATGCCCGCGCTCACGGCGTCAAGCGCAAGGACCGGATCGCCGCGGTCTGTGCCGTCGAGCTGCAGCGGCTGGACGACGAGGATCTTGCGCCCTTCGTGAGAGGGCACTTTCTGCGAGGCAACCACATCGCCGATTACACGTCCGATCAGCATGTGAGGGAGTGTAGAGTTCAACGACTAAAGTTGAAAGAATTAAATTTGAAATCAGCACCGGGCGAGGAATTTAGACAGGAGTCTAGTTCACCGGAATATTCACGGAATCGACGATGCCTACGACGGTGGCTTCGGTGGGCAAATTCGCGGGGAGGAAGGGGAAGCTGGCTTCCCGGCCGCGGCACCAGTAGATCGTTTCGCCTGTGCCGGCGCCGACTGCGTCCAGGGCGATGACGGGACGCCCCTTGTCGCGGCCCTTGCGGTCGAGCGGCTGCACGATCAGCAGTTTCTGCCCAATGAGCGCGGGGTCCTTCATTGTGCAGACTACGTTGCCGATGATGCGTCCGAGGTGCATCTTACTTATTCCTCGCCGCGGCGAGTTCGGCTTCGTGCAGGGCGTCGAGCATCACTTCATCGACGATGCCGACGATCGCGGCGTCCACAGGACGGTCCTTGCACTCGGCGGCGTTGCGCGCGGAACTCCCGGTCACGACGAGCACGGTTTCGCGGAATCCGGAGTCCACCGTGTCAACCGCGATCAAGTAACCGGATTCGTCATCGCCCTGCGGAGAAACCGGTTTCACGACGAGGAGCTTCTTGCCTTCCAGGCGCGCATCCTTGCGCGTCGAAACTACCGTGCCGACAATGCGAGCGAGAATCATGAAAGCAGCATCAACCTCAAATCTAAAATTGCCGGAAGCAATTCACCGGAACAGCTCCAATTAATAAGCGAAACACAAGAAACGATCAGAGACACCATCAGGCGACGGCCAACGGTACGCCGCCGTGCTGCATGCCGCGAGTTCACTCGCGACGCCGTCGCGCGCGCCTAGTGTCCGGCGGCGACAGCTGTCTTCCCGATGGGAAGCACGTCCTCGAGCGACTGATGCGGCCGCGGGATGACATGCACGGCCACCAGCTCGCCAACGCGCCGCGCAGCGGCGGCCCCGGCGTCCGTCGCGGCCTTCACCGCGGCAACGTCGCCGCGGACCATGGCCGTCACGTAGCCCGAACCGATTTTTTCCCAGCCTACGAGCGTGACCTTGGCCGCCTTGACCATCGCGTCCGAGGCCTCAATCATCGCGACCAGGCCGCGGGTCTCGATCATGCCGAGTGCTTCGCCCATGCTTTTTCCTCCGTCGCCGGCCGCCAGAAGATTCCAACCGGCGCGACTGCTGAAAAATTCGATGGCCTGAAATTCAAACGCCGCTTCCCGCGCTTATCGCAGCGCGCGGTCTTTGCGCACCGCTTCTTCGATCAACGCTTCGAGCTCTTCGCGCGTGACGGAAATGCGTTCCGGCCGCTGTTCGCCGTCCCCCGCGTTGTCGCTCGTGACAGGACACCCCGGAATCACCGTGGACGCAGTCGAGGTGCCGTAGCGTGCGCGCGCGACGAGCAATTTTTCCACATCGCGCCCAGAAAGCAAGACTTGTTTGCCCATCAGCTCCGTCATGAAGGATACCTGCGCGAAATGCTCGACCGTTTCCATGCGGAAAAAAGCGGTCAGCAGATCGGGCCCGCAGGTCACCACGCCGTGGTTGGCTAGGAGAATCGCGTCGTAATGCTGGACCATGGGCTCGAGCGCGTCGGAAAGTTCCTGCGTTCCGGGCGTGCCATATTGCGCGACTGGGATGCACCCCAGCGCGATAATCAATTCGCTGAGCAGCGCCTTATTGAGAGGAATTCCCGCTGCGGCGTGCGCGGTGGCCGTCGGCGGATGCGCATGGACGACTGCGTGGACCTCGGGCCGGCGATTGTAAATCAGGAGATGCATCGCCAGTTCCGAGGATGCTTCGCGGCGCCCAGCGAGTTTCCGGCCACGCAGATCCGTGATCACCAGATCGTCCGGGACCATCATGCCCTTGCTCATCCCCGTCGGAGAAGTGAGCACGCGGCGGGAATCGAGACGCACGGAAACATTTCCGTCGGTTGAGACGACAAACGAGCGGGAGTGAATCCACCGGCCCACCGTGCAGATGTCGCGGCGGTGTTCGTCCTCGGACTTCACGGCTCCCGGAGAGATGGAATCGGGAATCATCGGTTAGGGATGGCCAATTGCAACCTCGCTATTTCCGCAATGTTCCGCCCAGGATCCGGTTTCAAGCTGCCGCCGGACGGGCCGCGATATAGTACTCCTGTCAGGCGTAAATTCCACGTTCCTTCAACGCAAAAGCGACGCGGTCGATCGCGAGCATGTACGCGGCGACGCGGTTATTCACTTGATGAGTTTCGGCGTAGCGAACCACTTCGTCAAAACTATGTTCGAGCACATCCTTTAGCCGGTCATTCACTTCCCTCTCGCTCCAGAAATATCCCTGGCGGTCCTGCACCCACTCGAAATAGCTCACGGTCACGCCGCCGGCGTTAGCCAGAATGTCGGGAACCACGAAGATCCCCTTGCGGTCCACGATTTCATCCGCAAGCGCCGTGCAAGGCCCGTTCGCGCCCTCGCACAGGATGCGGGCCTGCAACCGGTGAGCGTTCTCCGTCGTAATCTGATTTTCCACGGCCGCGGGAATGACGACCTCGGCCGGCTGGAACAGGACTTCGCTGGCGGTCATTTTGGCGCCGCCGCCTGGGAAATCCGGAAGTGGTTTGCGCAGTTTATACACCCATTCCAATAATTCCGGGATATCAAAACCGCTTTCGTTGTAGAGCGCTCCATGAATATCGGCAACGCCAACGATTTTGTAGCCCGCCTCGTGCAGGAGCTTTGCCGACATCGAACCGACGTTGCCAAATCCTTGAATGATGACGCGGGTGTTCACGCGCATCATGCGGAATCTGGAAATCGCCCGGTCGCAGTTGATGAGCACGCCTCGCCCCGTCGCTTCGTGGCGTCCACGCGATCCGCCGAGGTCGATGGGTTTCCCGGTCACGACGGCGGTCTCTGTGTGCCGCACGTGCATCGAATAAGTGTCCATGATCCAGGCCATGGTCTGCTCGTTGGTACCAAGATCGGGCGCGGGCACATCGCGCTCGGGGCCGAACCACTCGATGAGTTCGGCGGTATAGCGGCGCGTGATGCGCTCCAGCTCGCCGTTCGATAATTTGCCGGGATCGCAAATCACGCCGCCCTTTGCTCCGCCAAAGGGTATGTTGACCACCGCGCACTTCCAGGTCATCCAGCTGGCCAGCGCGCGAACCTCGTCCAGGGTGACAGTCGGCGCAAATCGAATCCCGCCTTTGCCCGGCCCTCGAACGATGGAATGGTGCACGCGGTAACCGATGAACACTTCGAGGTGGCCGTTATCGAGAATCACGGGAATGTAAACCGTGATTTCCTTGTTCGGATATTTCAGGAAGCGGTATAGCCCCTCTTCCAATCCCAATTTTCGCGCGGCTGCTTCAAAGCGCGCGTCCGCGGATTCGTAAATGTTGAATTCGTTGTGCACAGCAAGCGTGGCCATGGAAATCGCTCCTCTTAAACCAGCAGGTTTGCATTTGCAACCCGCAAGGAAACCCCCACGCATTGACGCCGGCCCATCAACCAGAAATATTTTGCCGACGGTCCAGTCACGGCCAGTATACGAATCAAACCGCGCGCGGCGCAAGGAAAGGAATTGACCTGGAACTCTCCAGGGATTCAGAAATCGGCGGGCGGGCCGGGGATTGAGCTTGGTGCGCAATGTTTTGTAGCGCCGGCGGGTCGCCGGCATTTTTGCAATGTGGGGAGGTCGGAAGAATGCCCGGCAAAATGCCGGCGCTACAAATACCTGCGTTCCGCCAGTCAAGATTGTGTTGAGAGATAAGAATTAGAATTCGCGAGCGATGTGCGAGGTTCAATGGGAAGGAGGCCGGCGTTCGACAAATTCCTCGATCAGGAGCTGCGAAAGACGCGCGGCGTTGTGGCGGACGACTCCGTGCTCCTCGAGCAAATTGTCGAGCAGGCAGCGCACCCCGATGCGTTGCAGGTCCTGGATATCCACGCGCACCGGCTCGGCTCCGTGCCTGCTGTAACGGCGCGCCACTTCTGGCGAGACGCGCTGATTGCTCGCAACCACCCAGTCGAAGAGCTTGCGCCCCGTCTGCTCGTAAATGACGCGCACGTGGTCGGCCAGCGAAAATCCTTGCGTCTCTCCCGGTTGGGTCATCAAATTCGCCACTAAAACTCGATTCGCGGAAGATTTCTCAATCGCTTCGGCGACGCCTGAAACCAGCAGATTCGGCAGAATGCTCGTATAAAGAGAACCCGGGCCGATCAGAATCAAATCCGCTTGCCGGATCGCTTCCAGAACTTCAGGAAGCGGGCGGACGCGGCGAGGACGTAGCCTCAGGCGCCGGATTTTTTTCCCGCTTTTCGCGATGCGCGTTTCGCCCAATACAACTTTCCCGTCCATCATCACCGCTTCCAGCGAAACATTCTCGAGCGTGGTTGGAAAAATTCTTCCGCGAATGGCCAGAACTTCCCCACTGACGCGGACGGCCTCTGCGAAATCACCCGTCACGTGGCTCAGCGCCGTGAGGAACAAATTTCCGAAACTGTGCCCGCGCAAACCGCGGCCCGCGTGGAACCGGTATTGAAACAGGCGCCCGAGCAACGCTTCATCCTGCGAGAGCGCGACCATGCAATTGCGAATGTCGCCCGGTGGAAGCACTCGATATTCGCGGCGCAGGCGGCCCGAGCTTCCTCCATCGTCGGTGACCGTAACGATGGCGGCGAGATCGCTGATTGGGTGGCGCTCCGATTCCTGACGCCGCCGCGCGACGTAATGTTTCAGCCCGCGCAGCAGCATCGAAAGCCCGGTGCCTCCGCCGATCGCGGCCACACGCACTCCACCGGGGCTCACGGCGCGTTCTCGTATTCTTTTTTTCATCGGGATCGCATCGCAATGGAGCGAGCTCGCGGCACAACGCGCTTCAGGCGCCTGAGGCTTCGCGCTCGGGGTAGAGCAGTTCCGTAAAGCGGGGATCTTCCTGCAGAAATGCGAAATCTTCGTCGTTGCGAGCGTGGTAGCGATTCTCCGGCCGCAATTGAATTGCGACCTTCAAATTTTCCATCGCCGATTCGGCTTCCCCGGTCAGGCAATCCAGCGCCGCCATCGCGTAGAAAACATAATCGGCCTTGGGCGCCAGCTTGCGGGCGCGCAGCAGATGTTCGCGCGCTTCGTCCCAGCGCCCCAGATTCATCATGGCTACGCCCGCCTGGTAGTGATCTTCCGGGGTGCGCAGAGACGGCGCGGGCTGCTTGGCCAAACGCTGGTCGATGATGCGCAGATGAACCTGCGCGCGGTCCGCCAACTCTTTGCTCGGGCCCGTTTGGACTTTTTCGAGCAATTCTCTCGCCTTTGCATATTTTTGCTGGTGGAATTGCTGGACGGCCTGTTCGTACGCTTTTAATTGTTGTTCGAATAGGGGATCGACCATCTGGCGAACAGCCTCTGCGTGCGCGGCCACCTTACTATCTTCCTTACTTTTCAATGTTTTACGATTTCTCGAAGGGGCGGTTGCCCCGTGTCTTGCGCGTTTTGTCGGTTTTCCAGTCCGTGCCATTTTCCGGAGTCTAACAGAGGTCTCACTCATCGTCAACGCAAGTGCGGGCAAGTGTTCGGGAGAAGCACAGGGTTGCGCTTCTCCCGGAGCAAGGAACTTACTTCTTTGAGGAAGGACCCTTTGCAGGCGCCGGAGCGGGCACCGCTGCGGCCGGAGGCGGTTCTGGAACCAGCAATTTTTTAGCGGAGTCCGGAAGTTTATCCGCGTTGGCGACGAACAGCGCCATTTGCCACATTTGCGTGTCGTCCAAAATGCCTTTAAAAGTCGGCATTCCGGTCAGGCGGATCCCATTTTTTACCTTCCAGTAACTCACCTGCGGAGGATCGTCGGTCACTCCCTTGCCCTTGAACATCAGCGTGGCGTCGGGAAACATATTTTCCGAGATCGCGGGGGGCGGCTGGTTCGGCAAGCCGTGGCACACGGCGCACTGGTCCTTATAAATCTTGGCGGCCGCCACATAGTTCTCTTCGCTCGGTTGGATGGGGGGCGCCGGAACATTCGCCTTATCAATGTGCGCATCAAGCGACCGGCTGGCCATCTTTCGCTCCATCATCATCGGCGGATCGGCAACTGCCGCGGGAGCCGTGCCCGAAACAAAATAATAGTAAAGCCCTCCGGCGAACAACGCGGCTCCTATCAGCACACCCAGCACGAAACCTTTCATATTCAGTTTTCTCCTCTACCCGGAATTGAGCACCAGAGTATAGACCAACTGTTTTCTATTTCGGCAATCAAAACAATATCAAGACGCGCCTTCCAGCCGACCGCTTAAACTCCTCGGAAAGATGCCACAGAACTCAGCGCGGTTGGATATAACGTAAGACAGCCCTGAGCGCAAAGAAACCGAACGCCGGCAAGATTGCAACATTCGGGCCTGCCATGGGCTTGGCGGTGGGCCGACAGGGCCTGCCCGCTGCCTGGCGAGCAACATCTGCTGGTTTCAGGATTGGCCTGCTTACATGCGTGTGTTATAAAAGGAGACCCGGTTCGTCCGGACAACTGTGCCTTTTATCAATTTTCCTGCTCGCGAAATTAATTGCAAGTTGGTTTACTACGGCCCAGGTCTGGGCGGTAAGACGGCCAACCTGCAGTGGATCTATGACCACACCGGGACCGCGCAAAAAGGCAAGATGATTTCCCTGGCGACGGAAACAGACCGCACGCTTTTTTTCGATTTTCTGCCGATCGACCTGGGCACCGTGCGCGGATTCAAAACCAGGATTCATCTCTACACCGTTCCCGGCCAGGTGTTCTATGAGGCCAGCCGCAAGCTGATCTTGAAGGGCGCCGATGGCGTGGTTTTCGTCGCGGATTCGCAGGAAGAACGCCTGGACGCGAATCTGGAAACGCTTGAGAATCTGCGCGAGCACCTCAAGGAACACAAGCTCGACTTCAATACGATTCCCTACGTCCTGCAGCTCAATAAACGCGATCTCCCCGGAGTTCTTTCCGTCGAGGAACTCAGCAAGCACCTGCAAGTGAAAGGCGAACCCGTGAATGAGGCGGTCGCCATCACCGGCCAGGGCGTGTTTGAAACCCTGCGCGAAGTTGCCAAGCTGGTTCTCGCCGAACTTAAAAAAGGCGGGTAAATCCGTAAGTAGCACAGACTTCAGTCTGTGGGGTTCCAGCTGATTTTGGCGGGCGCGCTAAACGTTGCTACCGCGAACGGCCCGGGGCCGCAAACGGAAATCCCCAGACTTCACGGGCTGCGGAAAAAGTAGCACAGCCAATCTTGGCTGTGCGATTTTCGCGATGAATCGCGTTCCGGATACGCGAAAGCCCAGAAAACCGCACAGCCAGGAGTGGCTGTGCTACTAAAACCTTCCCGGAACCGATTTTTTCCGCAGCCTGTGAAGTCTGTGCCACATGGACCGAGAACGGGGCGCCATTAAATCCCGCGTCAAAGGCCTGGCCACGCGCTCGCGTCCCAGTGCCACAGTTGTACTAACGATCCGGCGAACTGTACCCGAGAGCAGTGGATGATCCGGTACGCCACGCGCAATTACTTCCTTCTCTGTTTTCCGCGCGATTTATAATTTGGTTAGCAGATTCCGGATTTTGCCGGGGACTCGCGACCAGCCATGAGTTCATCGCCTCCCATTTCAAACGTGCCCAAGCCCGATTCCTCCTCGAAGGCAAGCCTGCCCGAGCTGCAGGCGGAACTGCGCAAGCTGGAACGCCGCGACTGGTGGCTGTGGAGCATGGCTGTCGTGGTCATGCTTCTGCTCACGTTTGCCGTATTCACGATGAGCTTTCCAGGACTTGTCAAAGTGGATGACCCTTTCTTCGAGGCCAGCTTGAATCGCGCCGTGCGCGGCCTGATCGGGCTGGTGTTGATCTTCAACGCTTACACCATCTATCAACAGGTCACGGTGAAGCGCCTGCGGCGGGAATTCTCCAGGCAGATCGAAGAGATGCGGATTCTGCAAGTGCGGGCGGAGGAATTCGAGCACCTGGCCATGTTCGACTCCCTCACGGGGCTTGCCAACCGGCGCTCCGCGGAAGTGCGTTTGGCGTCGGAGGCTGCGCGTTCCGAGCGTTATGGCCACGCCCTGACCGTGATTTCCTTCGATCTCGACAAGTTCAAGCAAATCAACGATACCTACGGCCATCCCGCGGGAGATCAGGTCCTCAAGGAGTTCGCCCAGCGCCTCTCCAATGTAATCCGAAAGTCGGACATCGCCGCGCGCATGGGAGGAGACGAGTTCCTGGTCCTGCTCCCGCAATTCACTACCAACCATGTCCAGATTCTTTTGGACAGGCTGCGCCCCATGGAGACCGAATACGCCGGCGCGAAAATTCCGATCCGCTTCTCGGCGGGCTGGGTGGGATACGAAAAAGGCGAAACGACGGAGCAATTTCTGGAGCGCGCCGATCGCATCCTGTATGCCGCGAAGCGCTTGGGAAAAGCGCGCGAAAAGGAACCGATAAGCGTCCTGTAACTTGGGAAGTGGAAAAGCGGAAAGTACGCATCAGATCACGCCACCCGGCGTCACTCCTGTCGTCGAACCAAACAAGTTATCGAAGAAGAGTTACTTCTCAATGCACAAGGCGCCTTCCGCCTTCGCCGGATTGATGTCCGCCATGTTATAAGAACTTGATGTTTCGCCTGACACGGATCGCAGGAAATCTTGAGGCCTCGGAATAATGGAAGTTCCCACGGCTCGAAGACGCAGCCAGCGCCTGTTTCTTCAGGTCCGCGTAATTCTGGAGGGCCAACTGGCCGATCAGTCTCCCTTTAGTGAAGAAACCCACACCATTGTCGTGAATGCGCATGGCGCCCTGGTGGAGATCAAGATTCCTTTGAATCTCGGGCAGATCGTCAGCCTGCAAAACATGCGAACGGGAGAGAAAGTTGAATGCGCCGTAAAGCTGGTCACACCCAAAGAGGCCAGAAGATTCAATACAGCGATCGAATTCACAAAGCCTAATCCCGACTTCTGGCGCATCAGCTTTCCTCCGGACGATTGGTCCCCTAAGAATCTGTCCTAGATAGAAGGACTGAATTGCAGAAAGACGCACCCGGTCACCGCACCCTTCGCTAGTCCAGGTGTAAATACCATAGAAACAATCAGATACGAGATATCCAATTCGCTTTGTGTAGTAGACCGGCGGGGATCAGAATATCAGGTAGGCAGATACCAAAAAAAGGGAGGTGATAACCAGATTGGTCATCACCTCCCGGGGTGGGGTGGGGTGTTGCTGGGTAAACTCAATCCATTAATAAAGAAAAGCCGATAATTGCCTTTGTTAATTTCTCAAATCTCACTGGTACAAAAAACGGCCACCAAATCTGATTTAGGAAATAGCATACGCCGCACTTCGTGTCAACACGAATTTTGGCCGACGCAACTGTCGAACTCCCAAGCAAGCTATGACTGAAGGTTCGTGCGGCGGAGGAGGTCGGCAAAGCGCGGGTCCGAGCGCAGAGGATCGAACACGTGATTCTTGTAGACTCAGAGCGCGATTCCGATGGACTCAACGAGAGTCGTGTTAATCCGCAGGCCATTTCCGTTGATCCTCATCCGGAAGCCTTTGTAAATCCCGCGCATCTTGCAGAAGCTGCTACCGGGCGTGGCCCCGGCTCGCGCGATCCCGCAAACTGATACGCCGCCGTATCCCCCAAGCCCCGCGGGTAGGCCTTTTTTGCCGGATACCTCGCCGCGAGTTCCTGGCAACGCACCGGAAAAAATTAGAAGTTGACCCGAATCCCCATCTCAATTGTCCGCGGCGTCGTACCTTCCGTGGAAAGCTGGCCAAAGGTTGTTGGGTTCTGTGCCGAGATGTTGAGAGTTGGATCCAAAAATTGGTTGTGGTTAAAAACGTTGACAAAATTGAACGAGAACTCGGTATTGAAGCGCTCCGTCAGCCGGATGTTCTTCTTTACTCCCAGGTTCATGTTCCAATAGGACAGCCCGTAGAACTGACCGTAGCCGCCGCTGTTCTTGTCGAGGCCTAGAATCAGCGGGCGAACGTTGGCGAATACAGCCGCCGGATTCGCGAATGCGTCAGGAATCACCTGTGGGGTCCCGTTGATTGTCGCTGTAACGTTGTGAAATGAGGCGCTTGTCCCAGCCTTGTTGGTCAGCACACAATTTGCGTTGGTGAAGACCTGCGAGGCATCTCCGGAGCCAAAGTCCTCAGAGCCACTGTATCCTTCGCTGCCGAAGTTGCCCGCGTTGGTGAAGCAAAAATCCGGGGCGCCGCTGCCAGCGGTGAATATCGGCGAAAAGGTCCAGCCACCCAGAATGTGTCCCACGACGCCCTGCTGACCGCGATAGAACGGCGGCTGGTAAACAAGGAACAGTGTATCCACGAACTTGCGATCGAAGGATTGTGGACCGTACTGTGTGTTCAGGTTGAACGGATCAACTGCGGTTTGCAGGCTCGTGGCGGCGACGACCGCCCCCGTGCCCAGTGTATGACTGTACGTGAAGTTATTTTGGAGAGTCACGCCATGCCAATTGTTCATTTTAAATGTAATAAAACCGGCGTTGTAATTGCCGTGGCCGAGACTGGTGCTCATGGTGACATTGCTCGTCATTTGTCCCGCAGTGTTCATCATGCTGACGGGAAAGTTGAAGCCTGGTTTAGTTCCTCCGTTGTCCAAGGCTGACCACAGGCTCCAAACCATTTGGTTTTGGAAGTTGCTGGCCTCTTGCAGCGCGACGGCGGCGGTGCAGTTTGCGAACGCTACGCCGGCGTAACTGCCACTACAGTAGCTAGGCGTCAAAGCCGCATCGAAGAACGGCTGCGATTGGGCAAAGGTACTATTGAAATAGGCGGTGTACAGCGGATTAGGCATAAGTACGGGCGTCTGTCCGGGTCCACAGCCGGATGTGCAGACCTGTGCGGACGGAATGTTTGCGCCACAAGCGGCCGCCGATGTTGCGCAACCCATGGCCTTCTCGACGTTAGCGTACGCAGTCTGGAATTGTTGTCCACCCTTCGTCATCATGTACGGAACTGAGTTAAGGTTGATGTTCTGCAATTCGTTGTGAATCCAGTGGCTAATCGCGCCCACTTCCACAGATAACTTGCTCGAAAACTGGTGCTGAATGGTGAGGTCAAACGAGTCAACAGAGTTCGGTCGGAAATGCGGGTCGAGCGGTGACGCAGTCGAACCCGCCGTCTGCCCCCCGATGCCCGGAAAATAGGGTTGGGGCAATGTGGTGCCTAGGGGGGAGCTCGCAAGCGGGGCCGTGTTGCCGTCAGTGCCAATCCGAAATGCAGTATTGACGTCGGGCGATACTGTTGCGCTGCACGAAGGCATCTTGTCGCCCGGCGTCGTTGTGTAGTTTAGAACATTTGTGCAACTGACTGGTTGGAGGAGGCCGGGACTCAACAGCGGCGTCAGCACAAGGATCACGCCGTTCACTCGCCCATAGATTCGGCCGTAGCCGCCGCGGATCACAGTGTTCTTTCCGCCGAGTGCAGGGCCTAAATCAGGGTTCCAGGCAACGGAAACACGCGGGCTAAACCCATGGTAGAAGGGGTCGAAAGGATATTTCGGATGTCCGGCGACATTGGGCGTGAGGGCGAAGCCGATTTCCGGGTTGTAGACCTCTCCTTGGAGCGCCGCCGATTGGCGATTTGCCAGGTATGTGGCCGTATCTATTGGCTTGTCGTTTGCATCCACAAGTACGACCTGCTTCCCGCTGGCTTCCACGGGAGGCATCTCCAACGTCCAACCTAAGCCATAGGAGAGACTAATGGAGGGCTTCAGGTGCCACGTGTCGCTGAAATAGAGGTTGTAATAGGGAATCGTGCTTTGGTCCGATGCCGGTACCAGCGGACCATTCAGGGTTAAGTTGTTGCCGGATCGGGTAAACGTCTGCTGGGTTTCAGTTACGATACCTAGAACCGCGGCAGCTTCGCGAGCCAGGAAGTTGTTGTTGGCGATGCCGGAGCCCAAAAGCGTCATGTTTACGTTGCCCGGGCCGGACGTTCCCCCAAGCTGATACACGGGGTAGTAATTGATGCCGCCGCCGTTGTCGGTGCGCTGGTGGTAATTCCAGTTGTGCTGATACTGACCGCCAAACTGGAACAAGTGTGTCCCCTTGCTCCAGGAAATGTCGTCGCGGAAGAAGTGATCCTTCCCATCCCAGAAGCGTGTCCGTGTCTGCTGGGTGTTCACGTTGTAGGGCGCAAGGGTCTCTCTGCCGGCGGTCGTCTCACCAAAAGGCTCAAGGGCGGCGCCTAGGGTGGAGAACTGGGCCGGATCCCCAGCCGATCCCCATTCCCAGAAATTCCGCAGAAAGCTGTAGCGGAAATCATTTGTGACGTTTGAGGTGATGTTGGTGGTCATTCCGACGACCAAGTACCAGGGCACTTGGGGACGGGTGGTGAGAGCCTTTGGAACGCCCAATGAATCGCCACTCAAAGCACCTCCGATGTCGATCTGGTCATCGGTAGTACGCACCAGGTGGTAATAGCGGTAGCTGGACATGAAGTGCCACTTCTGGCCAAAGTCGTGGTCGATGCGGACCACGCCAAAATTGTCGCTCAAGGGAATGGCCAGATTCGATCGGAAAGCGGCCACGTTGACGCCGTCGCAAATGGTATCACCGCTAAATGCGCCGCATGGGGTGTGGGTGCCGATCAAATTAGGCAGCGGCATATTGTTCATCCACATTTGCTGCACAAAGGAATTGATTCCGATGTTGCGCGGATCGAGCACCGGACCATTGGCGGGATTATTGGTCAGGTTGTAGGTGGTGGCTGGATTGCTGGGATCGTGCAGGATTCCGTTGCGCATGTCCTGGCTCGGAACCAATCTGTCTACTGATTCCGCCTGTGGCCAACGCGTGCCCTGGTAATTGGCGAAGATGTAGGTCTTTCCGCCCAGAATGTCGAAGGGGATCAGCGGGCCGCCCGCTGCAGCGCCGAACCAGCTTCGATGCCAATCCGGCACCGGCGTTCCCGATTGGTTGTTCTGCCAGGTGTTTGCTGAAAGGGTGTTATCCAGGTAGTATTCATAGGCCGTGCCATGCCAGGCGTTGGCGCCGCGCTTGGTAACGATGGAGACCTGCATGCCTGAGGAATTGTTGAAATCGGCGTTCTGGTTGGAAGTGGCCACTTTAAATTCTTCCACGCTGTCCATTGGAGTGGGCATCACGCCAGAGGGTTGATTCCCGGCGATCCCATTGGAAATACCACTGATCTCATTGAGCGGATTGGAAAATAGGCCGCCCGTGGGATCATCGCCAAAGCTCGAGTTGTAGACCCCCCCGCTGCCGTCCATGTCATTGCTATTGTTTCCCCCGTCAAGCATGAAGCTGGACTGGTCCACGGTTGTGCCGGCAACACTGCCATCCGGGCTCACGCCGGGCTGCAACGTCACAAACGAACTGGTATCGCGGCCAAGGCTCGGCAGCGATTGCAACAAGTCGCCGCTAACCACGTTGCCGATCGTCGAATTCGTCGTTTCCAAAGCGACGGTTGCTGCAGTGACCTCGACTGTTTCAGTCACGGCCCCAAGCTCCAAAGTTACATTCAACGTTAGATCCGAACCCACGTTAACAGCCTGCTTACTCAGCTTGGTTTCGCGAAAGCCCGTCTTGGTAACCGTCATGTCGTAGGTCCCGGGCAGCACGTTTGCGATGTAATATCTGCCGGATTCGTTTGTGGCAGACGTTCGCACAGCTCCGGTTGAAATATCCCTCAAAGTAACCGTCGCGCCCACAACCACTGCGTTGGACTGGTCGGTGACCGTCCCGCCGACGCTGCCCGATCCAGCCATCTGTGCCAAGATTCCAGACGGCGAGATGAACAATAGAGCGAGAAGAATGCAGCCTGCCGTTACCACGCGCTTGATTGGTATTCCCGAAAGCCTTGGATTGCGCATTCCTAACCTCCTCTGCATTGCTGATGCCGGGGCCGAACGCAACGACGCGAAACGCCTCCACACGATGGCCTTGCGCATTCCAGAACTTCGAGCTGAGATATTCGCGCTAATGCTCTCCACAGCTTTCCTCAAGGTCGCGGAAAGCATGAGAAAGAACGTTTGGCTAATACAGATCGCCGAGTCGACTCGCATGTTTTTTCTCCTAAATTAGGTTTGCCGAAGCGTCAAGGCTAGACAGGCAGGGCTGGGGTCATATCTTGTACAGTTCCCCGAATAAAGTGAAATTTTTGGATTAAGCCGATAAGGCTTTTCGATGAGCGGGCGCTCGAACAGGCTGACGGGTGCGGTTGCTTGTCGAACAGAGCAAGCAGCCATTGGCAGGGAACAATAACTTCCCCGAGTCCTCGCCTTGAAAGGACCGGTTCGCATCTGCACATGCTCACCTGGCTGTGTTCGTGGCCTGAAGGAAGGAAAGTCAATGAAAACCGTGCTTTACCGAAATCCCCTGAAACATGCCAGGACACATGCCACTAATTCTGGGCATACTAATTTTAATATTTCTGAATGTCAATAATTAATAATTTGTATGTCAGTAGCACGCGAAGTGTCCGGTGTAATCAGCACATGAAATGTCCGCTTTGGCGGCGCGACCTGAGGTAGGAATACCAGCCGGAGGAAGGCATGGAAGCTCTACGCGAGGGTCGATTGTTTTAGGGCCGGCGAATCGGAACCTCGCAATTGTTTATTCCGCTTTTCTTCATACATGTGCGCGTCGGCGACCCGGAGCAGCTGATCGAGCGACGGCTGGCGAACCACGGGCACCTCGGCAATCCCCACGCTCAAGGAAAGCCGGAATCGCCAGGAGGAAAGCGCATTAATGAAATCTGCGCGGTGTTGCAGGCGCTTGCGGACTTGCTGGGCGGAGTCCTGCCCGGCATCGGTCATCAGGACACAGAATTCATCTCCGCCCAGCCGCGCGAGAATGTCTGACTGGCGGAAGCAGGTGCGCAGAACATTTGCGGTCACGATCAACGCGTGATTGCCCTCCAGGTGGCCGAAGGAGTCGTTGATCAATTTCAAGTCATCCAAATCAAGGTAAATGAGCAGAGCCGCGCCCTTGCGTTGGATCATCCGCAGGTGCTGCTCGGCCAGGGCCAGAAATCCGCGACGGTTGTACAGCCCGGTGAGGTCGTCGATCAGCGAAAGATTTTGCAGATTCTTCTGCAGCCGGTGGCGCTCAATCGAGTAGCGCAGTGCTCGCACCAGGCCGGCGCAGTCCAGGCGCTCTTTGGCCAGAAAATCCTGCACGCCCAGGCGCAGCGCCTCGACGGCCAGAGGTTCGTCTTCGGAGTCCGCCAGGATGACCATCGCCGTGTCCGGCGCCGCTTCGCGCGCGGCCTGCACATAGGCGCAGCCTTCTTGGTGTTTAGAACCTAATTCGAGCAGCAAGACATCCGCTGGATCGCTCGAGAGGCGCTCGGCGGCAAGATCGAGATCCGCGACGTGCGCGATATGAAAATGGGCGGAAACTTCTGTGTCCAGTACCCCGCGAAGATGGCATGCATCCTTCGCTTCCCCTACGAGAAGAATACGGATTGGCACCCCGTTCATTGACACCGTGCAGCCTCATGATTCCCATTCTGGGTTCGCCCAATTTGATTTCCGGTTTGAGTTCCGGAAATGCAAGGCAAGCCTCGACACGATCCACCGCGAGCCGCATGGATGCCGGGTAGCCAGGCGAACAAGGGAATCCACTTTCTGGAAGGGGGCGATCAAGTCTCATGCAGTGCGGGAAAGTTGTCAAGGGTCGTGAGGCGGAGTGAACATGAGAAGGCACCCCCGCTCGCATTGCCGTGGTCCCAGACCGATAGATTTCTAACGGCGGCTACTTCGTTTTATTGCGCGATTGGCTGAGCAGATTCACAAACAGTCGGAAGGCTCCGGCGTTGCCTTCGGGCAACTGGCGGGAGAAGGAGAGGCCCGTATAAATGTAAGTGCCCATGCCCGTGCGGGCCCAGACGAGGCTGCCCTTGACGTCTTTTTCGCCGGGGTCGTGCATCGAGAGGACGGTGTGATACTGCGCGTCCCATTTTTCCCAGAAGTAGAGGCCGCGCTCCTGCACCCAACCGTCGAAATCGTGGGCAGCGATTTTATTCGGAAAATTGAGGAGCGGGCTGGCAGCGTCCGTGTAATTCACTGTCGCGGTTTCGTCGGTGACGCGCGGCCCAGGGCCGATCGTCGCGGGGAATGGAGCGGGCTTGAGAGCGTCCCAAATCGCGGGGCGCTGGTCCAGCACGACGAGTGTGCCGCCGCCCGTGGCGTACTCGAGCAGGCGCGCATTCGACGCGACCACGTCGGAACGCAATTCATAAGCGCGCATGCCGACCACGATGGCGTCGCACCGGCTGAGGTCGCTGAAGGCCAGGATGTTCGCATCCAGCATGTCGACGTCGACGCCCAGGCGGCGCAGCGAATCCGGGATGGCGGAGTCATTGTCGGCGGAAATGTAGCCCACGTGCAGGTGTTCCGGCACGGCGACGGAGAACACGTGCACGGGCACCGTGGCCGGGGCGCTCCACAAATACGTCGGCAGCGAGGGCAACGGCTCGAGTGAGGTTTCAAATTTTTCTTCGCCGCGTTTCGCGAAGGCTTTCAGTTCGTAATTTCCCGCTGCGATTTTTGCAGGAGGAATCACCGTGAGGTGAACGAGTCGATCGCCCACGCCGGAAAATTCCACGGCCTCGGGCGCCGGGGCCTTCCAACCGGACGGCACTTCAACGCCAACGCTGACCTTGGAGGCCGTCTGCGCAAAGGAATGCACGCGCGCGAAAACTTCGAACTGCCCGGGCTGGCGCGACTCAACAACCACGTATTGCTCCGGCTGAGGGGTGAGCTCGACCGGGGGAACGATGCGCAGCGGGTAGCTCAAGACGCTGACGGTGGACGCGTGCAAACTCTGCACCGGCGCGGTGAACTCGAAGGCGTAGCCATCGACCTCCACTTGCGTGCGCGCGCGGACGAGCGCTGGCGGAAACGGGTAGAGATAATCTCCCGGCGTGTGCGGCGTTTGCGCCCCAGCGGGAACGGTAACGCTGAAATTCATCGTGCCGTCTTTTTCTTCCTGCTTCGTAATTCTCCAGCCGGACGGCAGGGCCAGGTCGGGCTTCGAGAATGTTGCCGGCAAGCCGTTGCGGTGAACCACTTGCGCGCGCACGCTGAGACCCTCCCCGGCGACAAGTTCGCTGCGGTCGGAGTTGGAAACAATTTTGATTGCCGTGGCGTCGGCGAGCGCGTGATTGATTCGTTCGCGCACCTGTTCGAGTTCCCACAAACCGCTGGCGGCGGACGGATCCTGCGAATGTTTCACACGGTCTTCAAGCGACGCGATCTGTTTGCCCGCCTCGGCGATGGAGCCCACGGCGACCGGCCAGTCGAGTTTTTCCGCCGCCACGCGAGCTTGATCCAGCGAGTGGTCGGCTGCCGCCAGCGATTCCTCTGCCGGAACGGGAAGCACGCGAGCGAGTGAGGTGAGCGGTTGCGCAAAATCGGAGGGCGAAGGCGGCCCACCCGTCGCTCGCTTCAAACCATACGGCCGCCGAATGAAGGGAGAATTGAGGAACGGCGTCACGCCCTGCGAGCGGTGATGCAGGTAGCCTTCGACCGAAATTTCCCGATAACTAAGACCCCAGATCGGAGATATTTCATCGGCGGGCACGACCCAGGAGCCGGTGTAGTCCACTTTCTCATCCTGCGCTGTCGAGCGGACAGGATTGAGAATCAACCCGGCGCGCCACGGTTTCAGTCCTTCGGCAATCTGGTCGGGATACTTGGTGGGATCGGCCGCGGCCTCGACTGCTCTGGGCGTCTGATAGCCGGAATCCTGGTGATTGCCATGGCCAGTTGTCTGGCCTCCCCAGCCGTTGATCACAATTTGCGGCCGCACCATGCGGATGACCCGCACCATGTCCTCCAACTCGGCGCCATTCCATTTTTCAAGCGTTTCCTGGAGCGTCTTTGAAAATCCGAAATCGACGACGCGTGTGAAATATAGGTGCGGCCCTTCGACATTCATTGCCGCCATAAGCTCGGAGCTGCGCAGGATGCCGAGTGCCGCGCCCTGCTCAGGGCCGATGGCGTTCTGTCCGCCCTCGCCGCGGTTCAGCGTCAAGAGCGTTGTGTCCGTTCCGAGAGCGTGAGGCAGATAGGTAAGCAGCGTGGAGGCTTCATCATCGGGATGTGCGACGGTGAACAGGACACGCGTCACTACGCGCGCCTTCTGGATCGATTCGAGCGTGTCCGCGACGCTTTGGCCGCGGCCCGGCGCGGGAGCTTCCTGCTGCGCGGAGACTCGAGTCAGCGCCAGGGTCAGCGCGGAAAGCACAGCCAGAACCAAAAGCGGCCCGAGTTTTTGGCGGCGTTTCACTGCCGCGCCTCCGCGGACGCCGCGAATGGCCAGATGCGCCGGTACCGCGCCTGGATCATGTACGTCAGGATACCCAAAGCGATCACACCAAGCGCTCCGAGGGCGAATTCCCATCCCGTGGAATAAAACAAGGCGGCCCAGCCCAAAATAGCCAGCACGGCCGGCCAAGGATAGAGCCACATTTTGAAGGGAAGGCGGTCCGGAGGCCACCGCCGCCGCAGGATCATCACTCCAACTCCCTGGCTGATAAACTGCACGATCAGCCGCACGGCGATGATCGCTTTGATCACGCTTGAGAGACGAAACAGGACGCTGAACGCGAGAGACGCCGCGCCCAAAAAGAGCAGCGAGACATGCGGGAAATGTTTTTTGGGATGCACGCGCGCGAAGACCGGGAAAAAATTGCCGTCCTCGGCCGCGGCGAAAGGCACGCGCGAATAGCTGAGCAGCGTGGTGAACAGCGAGGCAAACGCGATCCACAAAATCATGATCGTGGCAAATGCAGCGGCGCGCGCGCCGTACAGCCGCTCGACAAACGTGCTCACGATGTACTGCGAATTCTGCGCCTCGCGCCACGGCACGACGCCCAGGATGCTCGTTTGCATCGCCAGATACAGCACGGCGATTCCCGCGATGGAAAGCAGAATCGCGCGCGGGATGTTGCGCTCGGGCTCGCGAATCTCCGCGCCCAGATTACAGATGTGGTAATAGCCGAGGTAGGTATAAATCGTGTTGACCGTCGCCGAACCGAGCCCCGCGAAAAACAGCCACGACCAATTCCACGCGCCGGGAGGAAAATCAAACGCCATGCGCGCCGAGAAATGCGTCAATCCGCCCCAAATCATCCATACCATTGTGCCCACGACGCCGATCCACAAGAATTTCGAGATCATTCCCACCGCCGAAATCCTGCGGTACAAAAGCACGATCAAAAACACGACCAGCGCCGCCGAAATCGCTTTCTGCTGGTATTTTCCGAGTGGAATTAGATAGGTGAGGTATTGCGAAAAACCGATCGCGCCCGACGCCACCACAAGAGGCGCCTGAATGAGCGTCTGCCAGATATAAAGGAATGACATCAGCCGCCCGCCGCGTCCCGGTCCATAAATTTCCCGGAGAAAGGCGTATGTGCCGCCGGCGCGCGGCAGCGCGGCGCCTAGCTCGGCCCATACGAGTCCGTCGAGCAGGGAAAGCACCGCCCCCGCCACCCACGCCAGCAGGCATTGCGGCCCACCCATCGCCTGAATCACGAGCGGAATCACGATGAACGGCCCGATCCCTACCATCGCGTTCATGTTCAGGGCGACGGCCTCGCTCAGGCCGAGCCCTCGTTCAAGCTGTTCCTCTGGCAAAGGTGTGGACATGTTCAGCGCAAAGCGAGCAAAGCATATCAGATGCGAAAGGAGGGCTAAAGCTTCTGGCCGAATCGACAGGAGATGCATGGGTTGTCCGCGTGCGCGGCCTGCCAGCACCTTCGGCCAGACCCAAGCCTGTATTTAACTCACCCGGAAGGTCAGTTTGATCCGCTTACGCTTATTTCGCAGGGGAATGACAAAGTGCCGCCGAATCATGGAGTTCCCGTTTCTTCGTATCGTGGTGCGATATAGTAACCATTCAGACAAGCTCCGTTAATGTTGTGAACGATATTTATATAATCTTAATACCCCAAAGGGTAATCTGGGGGAGCCCCCGTGAGCCATCCAGTTCACCCCTCGGGACCTACCAAGTCCGGGTCGACCGTACTTACCGGCCTCCCGCGGGAAGATTTTAGTCTAGTGAAATCCTCGCCCGGCCCAGGTGGCCTGGCTCACAAGGTCCTTCGGAATCTGCAAGATTACGGATGGCGTATCACCGCTTACAAGACCATGGCCTATCTGGTTCGGTCGGTGTATTTTCACCAAGTCTACCGGATCTACAGGATCAAGCTTGACGCAATCAAACCGCCAGAAGACCTCGGCAATCACAATTTCACGTTCAAAATCCTGACGACTCAAAACGTGGATATGATCGCACAGATTGAAAATATCGCGGAATGGCTGCATGGCCAGTTGACGGAAGCAATCGCGGCTGGGCAGATGTGCCTGGTGGCGCTGGACGGGGACAAGGTGGTGGGCTTCAATCTCATCAATTTTGAGCGTGCCACGTTGGTCCTGGTGAATCTGACGAAGAAGCTCCGGAGGGATTTTGCGTGGTCCGAGCATATTGCCGTCAAAAAGGAGTTTCGGAGAACGGGCTTGGGGTCTCAGCTTCGAATGAGGATATTTCAGGAGCTTAAGAGACGAGGGATTCGCAGGTTGTACGGTGGAACACTGCGATCCAACACCGCTTCACTGGCCCTGACGAGATCCGTGGGATTCAGGGAAATCGGCGATATCCATTACCGCAAAATCCTGTCCTTCGAAAAATGGCGGTACAAAAGGGTTCGAGGATGAGTTTAACTGAAGAGATAAATCAACTCCTGGTTGGAAGGATCGCATTCCCCGCGATTAACTACGTCCTGAATCGGAGGGATATCATTGGTCGTTACAGCGAGTTGTTGGCGACCGAGCATTCCCCGAAAGATGCTCTCACAGAACTGCAATTTCAGAAACTCAGCGCGGTTCTTCGGCATGCCTGCACGCGGTGCCCTTTTTACGCAAGACGCTTCAAGGAAATCGGTCTCGTGCCCGAGGACATTAAGACCTTGGCGGACTTCCGACATATTCCGGCGCTGGACCGGCGGGACGTGATCGAGCATCGGCTCGAATTGGTGGATGTTCGCTATCGTGATTCCGTGGCCGCCGCCGATCGAGCCGCCCAGACACCCGGTTCGCCCATCTCCTTTGCAAGATTTCGCAAACACCGCTTGATCCGAAATACCTCTACGGGCTCGACGGGAACTCCGACGGTCTTCTATGAAGATGGATCAACGACAGCGCTCAATTGGGTTCATGAACAAAGACTGAAGCGATGGTTCGGACTGGGGCCAGGCGCAAGAGAGGCGCGCATGAAAGGGACCCCGACAGGGTATGCCGCCAAAAGCAAACTCCGGTCCGCCAGAGAGTACCTGTGGAATCAAATGGTTCTTCCCGGCGTTTTTCTTTCCGACCGCGAATACGAGTTCTCTCTTCAGGAAATCCGCAGATTCAGGCCACGGGTTCTATGGGGAGCGACACCCGCACTGACCGGTCTGGCGAAGTATGTGCAGCGCACAGACCAGGATGTCTCCCCCTGCCATCTAGACCTGGTGATTTCATGGGCTGCCCCTCTATACGAGCACGAGAAGGAATTTGTGAGCGATGTCTTTGAATGCCCGGTAACAAACATATACGGCAGCAGGGAAGTGGGCCACGTTGCCATGACTTGCCCGCACGGCTCCATTCACTTGAATCAGGAAAATTACCTGGTGGAGGTGGAAGGCGCCGCGATGGAGGGAGAGAACGCAGGGCCAGGAGAAGTACTGGTCACTCCGCTCTACGAGTCGCCCATGCCCTTCCTTAGGTACCGAATCGGCGATCTGGCCGTGATGGGCGGCAACGATTGCCCATGCGGACGCTCGCTGGGCACTCTCAAGAAGATATTGGGGCGCGTCGGAGAAGTTATATTAACCAAAAACGGCCGCTTGATTGAGCCGACTTTCTGGTGCCTGGCATTCATGGCTGGCCGTCCGAGCGAGGATGTAGAGAAGTTTCAGGTGATCTATCGGCGCGACGATTGCATCCGTCTTCGAATTGTCCGCAGAGCCGGCTACTCAGGGGAGACCGAAGCCGAATTGCGGCGTTACGTTGACAAGAGCTTTCCGCCCGGCACACAAATTGAATTCGAATACGTATCGCACATCAAGCCTCAACCTTCGGGAAAATATATGATCGTTGTAAATGAAATCAATCAAGAAGAGGAACGCTTACTTGACGTTTTAGATCAATGAGGGCTGGCTGAGAGCCAAGCATTCTTCTACCGGACGACAGGTTCCTGCCCGGGTTTGGGGGGGGCGGGAACAAGCCTTCCGGTCAACGAATCCACCAAATTCAGATACTCGCTTTTCTTCGCGTCCCAATTATTCAATTTGATAAATTCGTTGGCGTTCTCGACTTGCCTGCGGCGCGCCTCCGGATCTCGAATGAGCTGAACCATTTTGGCGGCAAAGTCGTTTTCATCCCCACCGCGGGCGAAAGTCACTCTGCGGTCGTCAAAATAATAGAGGTCCACGGCCGTATCGGAAATCAGAAGTGGCACGCCGAGGGCCATGAATTCCAGAGTCTTCGTGCTGAACGCCTCGTTCGCAAACGAGTCTTTGCGCTTCGGGACGACCGCCAGATCGGCATTCTCCATCACCTCCGCAATTTCCCAGATGGGCAACACCGGACAAAATAGAACGCGATCCCCCACGCTCAATTCATTCACAAGTTTCACCAAATCCGGCATCCCCTTGCCTCCGCCATGAATATGAAAATCCGCCTGGGGAACGACGTCTTTGACTTTCGCGAGGGCCCGAATCGCTATGTCCAGCCCCTGGTGCGCTCCAAGACTCCCGGGATAGAGCATCACAAACCTGTCGTCGTTCCTGGAACGGCCGCGGCGATAAAAAATGGAGGGATCGGGATAGTTGAGAATCACGGTGCACTTCGATGGGGAAACGGATCGCGAGAGGATTCGCTCCTGCCATAGGTGGTTGGCAATAATCACGTGATGGGCGAAGGCGCACGACACTTTTTCTATCCACACCATGAACCGGAAGACCGGGCCGTCTTTCCTCGAATGAAACTTGCTCGCGTAAAACTCCGGCAATATGTCGTGGATGTCCAAAATAACCTTCGCGCCCATCAAACGAGGCAGCCAGGCCGTGAAGACCAGGAAATCAGGAACCGAATGGACGTGCACGAGTTGATAAGGCTTGCGAATGTGATTGATGCTCAAGCGGATCATTGCCCGCAGAAAAAACATGGAAGTCCGGAACAAATACGTGATTTGTCTTTTTTCGTTTTGCGTGCGCTCCTGAACTCGCAGAACACGAACACCATTTCGCGGGGCCGGGTCCTGCCACCCCCCCTTACGAATGGCAATGACATCCACCTCGTCGCCTCGCTTCGCGAGCGTCTCCGCATACCGCATGACGCGGTTGTCCGCCTCGTACAACGTGTACGCAACCATGCAAACTCTCATATGTCTACTCTTTCCAGTCGCCTGCGAGCCATTTTTATTAGAGCACATATTCCAGATGCAGTTAACAGATCAACTGGAAGGAATTTCCGATATGGAACTCCGGTCCTTGATCGAAATCCTTCCATGTTCCGGCAAAGATCGGGAGTGATCTCACAGGTCTGCTCCGAGCCACAAAGTTGAGACAACCAGACCCAGCATGGGTGGGATACATTCCACGGGTAAAACGAATGCCACGGCACCGGTGGCGAAGAGGATTCCCGCAAGGTCTACGAGCGAAGGATTATTTTGGCGGTCTTGCACAACCGGATAATGCTTGGCAGCGGGTCTCGCCAGGAAAAATAGGAGACGGAAGAACGATGCATGACGCTGGCGATCCACTGCGGGAAAGTGATCTCTCCCCGTTTCCTGAGCTCTAAGAACGCGCGCCAGTCCCTTAACGGGTCCCACAGGCGCAAACCTGTCCGGAAGTCAGTTAGAGGCGGCTGTGGGATACCGACGATGCGATTGTAAACGAAATTCCCCAAGTCAAACCCGGCCTTAGCCACCAGGCTATTTCCGGCAGTGAATCGCGCATTACACTCCATCAATTTTAATTGGCCGTCACGGTCATCGTATTTGAACTCGGCGTTGGCAAGCCCCTGCAGTCCGGCGTGCCGAAACAGCTTGAGCGATAGTTCGCGCACATGCTCGACTCGGTCCGTGATGTGATAGGACGCCAATCCCATATTGATCGGGTAACGGCGGATGATGCGTTTTGTGAAATCGAACAGCGCGTTGCCCTCTTCGTCCAGGTACGTGTAATAACTGCAACACCTGCTGTCCGGGCCGGGAATTTTCTCCACCAGCAGGGTTTCGATCTCCGCGCTCTCCGCCAGACGGTGAGCTTCGAGAAGTTCGTCAAATCCTCCCGCGACAAAAAATTTGGCTTTGAATTTTTTCTGAAAGACGTGCGACAACTTGGGTTTGACAATCAGCGGATAGACAAGCTCATCGCGCAGGCGATGTATCTCCGCCTCCGAACGAATCTGCCAAAACCGCGGCGTCGTTACCCCCGCTTCTTTCGCCGCGTTGTAGGTTGCCAACTTGTCCAGCATCATCAGCTGGGCCAAGGGGTTTGACAAGTCCAGCCGGAACTTGTCCGCCAGCATTTCGCGGTTTCTGGCTATGATTTCGAGTTCTTCATCGCCTCCCGCCAGTAGCACGCTTCCCTTCAAATGGTCGGAATCGCATCCCGTTAAAAAAGCCATTGCCGACTGGGGATACGGAGCATCTGCGGGCAAACGAATCGCTCGAACACAGCGGCTGAATCGCGCGTCCTCCCACCGCTCATTGAGGACATAGACCGGAATGGATCGAGCCGCCAGGCTCAACCCCACCGTCAATGTAACAAAATACCCACCAAAGATAATTACCGGCGGAAGGGGCTGGGAGGAGCCGGGTTCGGCCATATTTGTTTTCAGTCTAGCAGCATCCAAGAACATGCTCTAAACAAGCCTTTAGAATGGGCACTGCCACATGACAGGCTCGGCCCCGCTCGAAGTAGTGGTAATGAAACCCGGGGCTGTGCCGACTTCAAGGATTTTTCCGTCCTGTTGCGTCCCGCCAGGCGTCATCGTAAAACTGCGAACAGTGGCTTCTCGCATCCTCTGCCAATTCTTTGGCGTCTCCTTGTCATGGGTTGCCTATGGTCCATGATTCACATGGGGTCGTTCGAATGACCGAGGGCCTATTTCGTTCCGATTTTACCCTCATAAACCGTGCACTCTTGCCGTCTTAACATTTCATCTTCCCAATTCGATTCGTCTTTCCCGTCATGAATCGGGCACCCTTGTTGCCCTAAAAGTTCATCAACCCAGGCATTCGAAAACTCACCCCTGCTCACGGCCGCCAGGTACGTTTCTTGATGAACTTTTTGAGAGTCTAGCCGCCGCAGGATATCTTCGGCACTTTCTCTCGGAATCAGGACAATCCCGGAAATATCGGCAACCATCACGTCGCCCGGATCCACTACAATCCCGCCACATGAAATTGCGTAATTAATCTCGCCGGGGCCCCGGTGCAACGGGCCGACAGGAGTCGTCCCACGCGCGAAGACGGGAAAATCCAGATGCTCGATTCCGGGCATGTCCCGCACCAACCCATCCACTACAAACCCCGCGATCCCGCGGTGTTTGGCTTTCGTACAGATGATGTCCCCAAGGACAGCGTTCATCCCGCGAACGCCATGCGCGTCTACCACCACGATGTCGTTTGGCTTGGCAACATCCAGTGCCTTGTGAATCATGAGATTGTCGCCCGGAAATACTTGAACGGTGCACACTGGCCCACATAGCCGATGGCGCTTATTCGTTTGGCATTTAATGGCCGCGTCCAGGGCGTAAAGCCGGTTTAGCGCATCCGAGATTTCCGGCACTTCGTAGCCTTGGAAACGCTCCATCAACGCCGCATCCAGCCTGGGAAAATCCATGCGAATGCGAAAACCCGGACCTGGATGCAAGTCGGAAGATTTTGGCTTTTGTGCTGGCACTTCAAACCTCCGAAAATGCACCTATGCGACTCTCGAGCAGACACGCTTTTGACACAGCTTGAATAATCTTGCGGATGTCGGCTGGAGATCCCAATTCCACCTGTTCCCAGGGGATACTGGCCATGAGTTGTATGAGTTCGCCGGCTTCGTGTGTCATGCCTAGTCGTAATTGGAATGCCCGGCCCATTTGTTCGATGTCCCGTATCTCATCGGCTCGGCGCGTTGCATGTCTCGGATATGTCATTAATACGCGCTCGATAACGGTCATCAAAGCAGGATAAAATTCATGGCAGCTTTCCATAAAAGATTCCGACATGTCGGCCTGTTCGGCCAACGCACTGACCTCCAGGAAGAGCGCGACCAAGCCCTTGGCAATCCCCGACATCAGCAGCTTCAGGCGGCTCGCCGACCCAATTTGCGCGCCCAGCCAATTCACTCGCAAGAGATCTCGGCAAATTACTTCGATACGTTCGGCCTCCGGGCCGCTGATGTGCAGCAATCCAAGATCTGCCAGGCGATGTGCCACGCCGTTAAAGGCCGCGTCTACCAACGGGATGTTTTGCTCGGCCATCAAGCGGTCGATCTGCTCCAGAGCTCCCAGGCCGATTGAATTCGCTTCGACGTAAACAGACTTTCGCGGGCGCACTTGATGGCAACTGATGTATTGCCGTGCCACATCGACAGCTGCGGAGGGAAGAACGAGCGAAAAGACGAAGTCGCTTTGGGCGACTACATCGTCCAAACGCGGAAGTATTTCGATTCCAGACGACCGGGCGCGCTCTTCAGTGGCGCTGCTGCGGCCCTGACAAGTTGTAATCACCCGCATGCCGCCCTTCAGCAGCAGCTTTCCAAACGCGGATCCCATTTCGCCACAATAGAGAATCCCTACCGTCACTGGAGTTGTTGGGGGCACTTAAGCGCCTTTAGAGCATGCAGATTTGAGACAGTGGCACGTCTAAGATCGTAGCATGGGGTAATTAAGCGTTGGCACAATGGGTGTGGTCGTCTGTTTCATAACAGACACTATCCACGATGCGCTGGCGACTGCCCTTTCCATCACGAACCTTTCCCTTATGAAACAGATTCAATTTCTGCAAAAACTTTAGATGCAGACACTTACGAGCATGTGATTGGCATCAAACCGGAAGTTCCAATGTGGGCTTTGTTCCGTGCGGCGTAGGCTTTCCCGTCGTCTGCGCAACTGGCAGTCCACCAAAACAAGCAGCGAAAAGGATTTCAAGGAATGGATCGAACCCAGGCCACGAAAAGTCGTATGGAGATAGATGAATACGCGCCCCTTGAAAAAAGTAGTGGCACAGTATCCGGTATTCAAAACCGGTTTAGAACGGGCCCACGCACCGAGATTACTCTATACTCTCGCCGATTCCTTGCCGCTACTCGGGGCTGAACGCCAGCAGGACGTTTCCGGGAACGCCTCCGTTGCGCGGGTACCCGGAGGTGATAAATACCATGCCGTCAGCAACCACCGCTCCCGGACCGTCGATCGAGCCCCCGCGGCCTTTCACACCGTTCACAGTTTCGAATTCACGCATGGTATTGAAATCCCAGAGCAATTCGCCATCCTCAGCGGAGTGCGCCCGAATGTGCCCGTCGGTCGAGGTCGCAAATACTACACCTGGGATTTCTGTCACCGCGCCCGGTTGGGAGGGACTGCAGCCCACGGGCGCGCCCTCCGGGCAGGGCGTGGCCGCAACATGCCAATCCTGACTGCCGTCGGCAACGCGCAAGGCCGTGAGTCCGCCGCCCACGTTCGGATCGACGACGTTCCGGCGTGGGTCAGTCTGACTTGTCTGCCGCGACCGCTTGACGTCCGATACCGTCGCGAAGACATGCAGACCATCGGTGGCCATGCCCCATTGAACGCCGCCGTTGGTCCCACCCTTACCGACACGCGCCTGCCACACCACCTCGCCCTTCTTTGCGGGATCGAGTGCCCAGACAATCCCCGACTTTTGTCCAGCCAGCAGGAGTTCGCGGCCATCCGGCGCACGGGTCAGAATCGGCGAAGAGCCGAAATCGAAATCCGGGCCGCAGTTCGCGGTGTCAACTGCGCAAATTCCGTTAAAGACATCCCGCTCGGTTAACTGGCGGGACCAGACGATGCGTCCCGTCGCCAGATCGAGCGCGATCACAGCGTCACTGGTGTCTGTTGCGGGCGCGGAGTAATTATCCCCGGTGCCGACATAAAGAAGGTGGCGCTTCGCGTCCACGGTAGGCGCGGACCAGACCCCGGCTCCGGAAGGTCCAAAATTTATCGTCCCGCGTGCGCTCTTGCCTCTCTCCGTTGGAACTCCGGTCATCCACGTTTTCCACAGCTGCCTGCCATCGCGTATGCGCAGTGCTACTACGCTGCCGCGGAAGGTGCAGCAATCATAATCTGCGTCGGCGGAGCGCGTTTCCTCCCACGAGGCCACTGGCACATAGACGGTTCCTTCATGCACGGCAGGTCCGCCCGAGAGCCGCGTGGAATCGTGCGTATCCACCCGGACCTTCCAAAGCAATTTGCCCGTTTCCGCGCTGACTGCGTAGAACCAGCCCGTCATATCCCCGAAGAGCAAATAATGCCGGCTGCCGAGCGGCACCGCCAGAATGGAGGAACGTACCGGCCCGTTCGCCTGAAATACCCATTGCAGGCAGCCCGTCCCGGCGCGCATGGCGTGGACCAGCCCGCCGGCGCTCCCAACGAACACCTGGCCATCGATGACCGTGGGCGGCGCGAACGCCGTCGTGTCTCCGTCGAAGCCAAAAGCCCATTTCAGCTTAAGTCCGCGCACCTGATCGGTACTCAACCGGGCTGAATCGCCGGGCTGAAACCGCGCGTTGGTCACGCCAGGACTCCATCCGTTCCAGGAAGTCTTTGGATTGGCGGCCAGCTTCACGCTATGGTCCGCGCAGAACGCCGAAGCGGGTGGCCCAGCCAGGGGCGCGCTCGTGCCTAAATAGGAAGCCACGGCCATGCGGTCTTCCCTGCTGATCGTGAATGCGATGGCCATCATCGGCCCTGCATCAAGCGCTCGGAGGATTCGCGCCGAGGGCATTTTCTGCAGCGCCTCGCGAGGAGGGATGCGGTCATTGACTTGATCGTGGCACACCGCGCAACGCTTCTGATACACGGCCTCCCCGGAGGAAGCCGCCAACAGAGGACTCGCCCACACGGACAACAGGAGCAGGAACGCGAAACGTTTCACGGACGGGACAATATCATAGCGGCCAAATTCGTGTCCATTACGCCCCCCCGTCACAGATAGTGACTTGAGTCGTATATTTGTATTAAACTATGTGTTAAGCGGTGTTTTTTATGAAAGTAACCGCAAATTTACGAAATAACAAACCCAAAATCAGGCCCAAGGAAGAGAACGCCTTCAAGGCCCAAGTCTTTCTCAATTCGGTGGGCATAAAGAGAAGAATCGCGAAGTATCGAAGATCACAGAAAATCTACTCTCAAGGTGATCCGGCTACCGATGTGCTGTACATCCAACAAGGAGGCGTCAAGCTTTCCGTCGTTAATCCGTTTGGCAAAGAGGCAGTCGTGGCGATCCTTGGACCTGGCGACTTTTTGGGTGAGGGGGGCATGTCATTTCAGTCTGTTCGGATAAGCTCTGCAACCGCGATCACACCCACGACTTTACTCGTTATTGAAAAAAACGAGATGGTTCGCGTGCTGCATACCGAGCATGAGTTTTCTGACCGCTTCATTTCTTATATGCTTTCACGGAACATCCGCACCGAGGAGGCTTTGATCGATCAGCTCTTTAACTCCAGCGAGAAACGGCTGGCTCGCGCGCTCCTGCTGCTCACCCGGTATGGCTCGAAGGACGAGCCATTGAAGTGGCTTCCGAAGGTATCGCAGGAAATGCTAGCGGAAATGATTGGTACAACTCGCACGCGGGTCAGTTTTTTCATGACAAAATTCAGAAGGCTAGGTTTCATTGGGTACGACGGCGGTCTACATATCAACCCCTCCTTGCTGAGTGTTATTCTCCACGAGTGAACATCAAACTTTGGCGGGTCCCACATGGTCAAATTAGCTGCGGAAGTGTCCGCCAGAGAACGGATATATCTCAGTGCCTGCGCGCTTGCGCCGGTCGCAATGGCACGGAGCAAAGCGAGTAGATCGCGGGCAGGTCGAATGGAAAAGGGTAAACGCTTGTATGGCAGGCAGACTCAGCGCACTAACTCGTGCAGGAGTTGAAGTATACGCGCCAGGTCGTCTTCGTCCATAGCCGCAAATCCAAGGCCCATCCCCCGACCAACGACTGTATGCCGCACAACAGCAGGGGCATGAATATCGCCGCCGGACCCTTCGAAAATCAGTTTCACAACTGTTCCCACTGGCGGCAGGTCTAACGTTGGGACGAAAACACCGCCATTGCTTAGGTCGAAAACCTGCGAGACGAAGCGCTGGCCGCCACCCTGCCAAGCCACCCACACGCCCTTCGAAAGCTCCACGCGTGGGAATAAACGTTTTTCTCTTATATCCTTCTCTTGAGGCATCACGAGACGCTCTAGATATTGGTAGGCGCGGTTGACGGCCCTATAAAAATCCGCAATCCCTTCCGTCTTGAAGGTCAACTCACTGGACTCTAATTCGACGGTTAATTCGTCGCACAGGCGGGTGGCGCAGCGCATCCGCTCGGACGTTAGCAACGAGGGCCCCTCCCGTGAGTCCCTGTTTTGCAAGTGGAACTGATAGGACTCCTCAATGGCCCAAACGCTCCTCCGTATGTGATCGGCCACACTTCGAAACTCCCTTAGAAGGCGAGGGTCTATCCCGTCAGGCCGGAGGTTTTGTCCGAGTTTGAGAAGCTCCGCCGTGATTTTCATTAGTTGGAAATTCGTTCCCCAGAAAGTCTCGCTCGGAACAAAAAGCTCGACAACCATCCCCCGAAGCGCCTCTGCTGTCGATCCACGCATCGCTAACACACGGCCCTCGACCGATTTCGCGGACCCAACATTAGTCAACTCGATGATGTCTCCCACATTGGGATAGACATTCATGAGCAACAAGCCGCCGTGAGCGTTGACCTCCTCCGCGCGTGCTTTCTCTTTGATTCTTACACCGTCGGGTCCATGCCACTTCACTTCTGCGGCAACTGACACGGGGAAACGTTTGCTCCTTCTTTGTTCCACCCTGGCTGCGCAAGAGTTGGCCGTCGGGTTTTCCATGGTCATGGCCACGCCTCCAATGGACCGTCGTTTCGCTTATCTTTTAGAAACCAGCGCCTGGTCGGTAGGTCGTCATGGGCCGGAGACTGTTAACCGGGTTGAGGCTCATCGACGATGTACCCTCGTGTCATGGTGAAAAGGAATTACGCCGTTATTGCCAAACAGTTGCTGACTTGGCATTTCAAGTAAGTGCACGAACTGCTGTGCAGCTGCGGGACGGCTGAAATAATATCCTTGCCCCTCATCGCAGCCATGGGCCCGAAGAAACGCCAACTGCTCGATGGTTTCCACTCCCTCTGCGATGACACCTTGCTTGAGACTCTTGGCCATACGGATGACCGAGCTGATGACAATCGCATCGTTCGTTCCGGTAACGATGTTGCGGACGAACGACTGGTCAAGTTTCAGGGAGTCGATGGGAAATCGAGTCAGGTAGCTCAAGCTGGAATAGCCGGTGCCAAAATCATCCACGGCCAGTCGCACTCCGATGGCTTTGAGTTGGCCAAGCATGTACGTAGTTGACTCCGCATGTCGCATCAGAACGGTTTCCGTTAATTCGAGCTCGAGATATCTGGGAGCCAGGCGGGTATCCTTCAGGGCAACTTGAACGTGCTCGAGAAACTTTTCGCTCCGAAATTCCAGCGACGAGATATTGACCGCCACGGGGACTGCCAGAAGGCCCGCATCAAGCCATTCCCGCGTTTGCCCGCATGCCGCGCGTAGTACCCATTGGCCGATTGCTGTAATCATGCCGGTGTCTTCGGCGATGGTCAGGAATTGGCTCGGAAGAAGCAGGCCACGCTCTGGATGTTGCCACCGTAGAAGCGCCTCGACACCCGTGATGGCTCCTGTCTGGAGATTTATCTTTGGTTGGTAATGTAGCAACAGCTCCTGGCGCTCCAGAGCATATCGGAGCTGGCCTTCCAGGGATTGACGCTCGACGGCCCGGAAACTCATGTCCGGCTTAAAGAACTGATAATTGTCGCGCCCACATTGCTTGGCGTGATACATCGCCGTGTCGGCATTCTTGATCAGGACCTCCGCGTCATCACCATTGCCGGGGTAGGAGCTTATGCCTATGCTCAAAGTAACGTGAAGACGGTGTTCGCCGATGTTGTGGGTCTTCTTAAGTTCGGTGAGGATCTTTTCGGCACTGATGGCCGCATCTTCTGCGTGTGTGATTTCTGGAAGGAGCACAACAAATTCATCGCCACCCTGGCGGCTCACCGTGTCGGATTTCCGGACGCATGCTAATAGTCGTGTTGACACGGATTGGAGGAGTTTGTCGCCAACAGAGTGTCCGAGGGAGTCGTTGATATTCTTGAAGCCATCCAAATCCAAGAACAATACTGCGAGTAGATGATGATTGCGTCGGGCTAGCGAAATAGCCTGGGTCAGCCGGTCGTTCAGCATCATTCTGTTGGGCAAATCGGTAAGTGGGTCATGTTGCGCCAAGTGAGCCATTTCCAGTACGGCCGCCCGAGCCATGCTCACATCGTGAAATACGATGACTGCGCCGGTGACCTGACCATCCCTGTCGTGGATCGGAGCGGCGGAGTCTTCGATCGCGCTCTCATACCCGTCTCGTCGAACCAGAATTGAGTCCGCGGTCAGCCCCACGGGCTTGTCTAGCCGAATTGCCAGCTCCATGGGATTGGGTGCCGGTTTATGAGTATTCCCGTCAATAAGTTGGAATACGTCACCGAGTGGATGCCCCACCGCCTCCTTCCTGGACCATCCTGTCATGTGTTCCGCAACTACGTTCAAATAGACCACATTGCCCAGGATATCGGTACTAAGCACGGCGTCACCGATGGAGTTTAGCGTGACCTGGGCACGGTCCTTCTCTATGAATAATTCCTGTCGTGCAATTTCACGCTCAATGATGTTGCGGATCGCTCGTGCAAATGAGTAGCTGTCTATGTGACCCTCTAAAAGGTAGTCTTGCGCCCCGTGCAGCAAGGCCGTTTTACAAAGCTCGTCATCATTCGCGCCGCCGAGAACAAGGATTGGAGCAGTGGAATTGGCGGACAACAGCCGATCGAGTGTCTCGATACCACGGCTGTCGGGCAATAAGAGATTGAGAAAGATGGCCCACAATCCCTTCCTGGCCAATCTTTCGAGGCCACTGGAGAGGGTTCTGACCCATTCGAAATTCGATGGACCGTCACCTGCGGCAATCAGGGCTTCCTCGAATGCCTTGGCATGAGAGGGGTCATCATCGATGAGAAGGATATTGTGACAGGCTGGGGTCATTTTAACGGTCCTTCAACGTACACATTGCGGCCAGAGCGGGAAACAGAATGTCCACTTTGAGACACTTTTAGGAATGTGCCGTATCAGTACATGGGTGATTGGGAAGCCTGATTCAGGGCCACTCTGGCACAGATCAATTTTCCTCAAGTCCCCATCGGCCAGGCATCCGGCTACTTCTAACCCAGCGCATATTTCGTGCAGGTACGGCAAAATGATGCAAAATCGTGGCGGAGCAAACCGGACGAATGCTGAAGCTTGGAATCATACTGACTGCGGCAACCGTGACCATTCTCATCGGGGAATTTTTTCGCGCGCGCCGCCGGCCGTTCCCCGCGCACGGCTGGCTTGGCATCGCAGCCCTCCTCTGCGCCGAGTACTTGATGTTTCACGGCATCGAGCCGGCGGCAACCTATTTCAGCCCGGTGGCCTGGACGTCCTATATTTTGATTGCCGATGCAATGATTTTTGCAATGACCGGCCGTTCGCGGCTGCGCGAGGAGGCGCGCGGCCTCATGAAAATGGCGGCGCTTTCGATCCCGCTATGGTTGATTTTTGAAGCGTACAATTTGCGTCTCGCGAACTGGGCCTACGTCGGCCTGCCGCAAGGCCAAATTGAACGATGGATCGGTTACGGCTGGGCGTTCGCTACGATCACGCCGGGAATTTTTATGACCGCGGGGCTGATCGAGTCCTTCGGATGGTTCAAGCCGGAATCGCGACCGCTGCGTTTTAGCCGCGCAACGGAGACGGCGTTCATCGTGATCGGCGCTGCGATACTCGTCGTGCCGCTTCTTGTCCCGAGGCGCGCCGCCGCATATCTATTCGGCCTGGTTTGGCTCGGATTCTTGTTTCTACTTGAGCCGATCAATTATCGCCTCCACTTGCCTTCCTTTGAGGGGGATCTTGCGCGGGGGCATCGAGCGCGTCTGTACTCATTCCTCGCGGCAGGTTGGGTGTGCGGCTGGCTGTGGGAATTCTGGAATTACTGGGCGCGAGCGGGTTGGATTTACACATTTCCAATCGGCCAACAATGGAAGATTTTCCAGATGCCCGCGCCGGGTTATCTTGCTTTTCCGGTGTATGCGCTAGAATGCTTCGCCATGTACGTAAACGGCGCGTGGCTCGTCAGCCCAAAATATATCGCCGAGAAAAAATATTCGGAATAGCCGGATGCGCATCCCAAACCGATACTTACGTGTGTTTTTCCGCCTGGGGATCGCGGCGTGCGCATCGTTGATCCCGGGCGGGGCGCGCGCCTCCGAGCTCGATATTCCCCCGGACGCAAAACAGGCTATTCATTTGATGTACCAGGGTAAGCCAGAGGAAGCCGTCACGCTCGCTCACAAGCTCGAAGCCGAGCGGCCCGATCATCCTCTTGCCTATCTCATCGAAGCCGACGTGCTCTGGTGGAATACATATTGCAAGTGGTCGGAGCGAAAATACAACACGATTGACGCCTGGAGCCACACGCGCCCTGCCGACGCCGATGACGACGCGGAACTCGCGCTGGCCGACAAAGTGACGCGCCTGGCCGAGGCCGGCATCGCCAAGTCCGACACAGCCGAGATGGAGCTGTACGCGGGATTGGGCTATGCGTCGCGCGCGCGCCTGCTGGGCCTGCGCTATGAGAAAATGCCGGTGGCCCGCGCGGGCGTCGAAGCACGCAAGCACCTGCTGCATTGCCTAGAACTCGATCCCAACATGGCGGACGCCAACCTGGGCTTGGGGCTTTACAACTATTACGTCGATACGCTCTCGGCCGTGGCCAAGATTTTACGCTTCTTCATGGGCATCCCGGGCGGAGACAAACGCGTGGGCTTGCGCCAGCTCGAAATCGCGTCCACGAATGGCGAGCTGACGCAGGTGGAGGCGCGCTTCAATGTGGCCAAGAGTTTGCGCAACTACGACCGCGACTACGCCCGCGCAGAGAAGGCCGCCGCTCCGTTGCTCACCGAGTATCCCCAAAATTGCATCTTCCTGCTGCTCGCAGGCGATCTCGAACAGAAGCTTGGCCACGCGGAAGAAGCTGCCGTAAAGTTTCGCGCTGCCGCCGGCGCGCCTTGGGAAGAAGCCCGGTGCGCGGAACGCGCCCACCAACTCGCCACCGAAGCGCTCGCCAGCCTTGGCCCCGGATCCAGGTAGCGGGGAAGCCTTCCCTGGGCAACGGGCCGGTGCGCGCTGTGCATCTCACCACTGCTTAGAGATGGTGTGCGAGGAGGGTCCGGGTTGACTTGAGCGTCCCCCGGTGGTATCAGAAACAGGCCGGTTTGGTGGGGGGTTTTTCCTAAATCTCGGGCACAGGCTCAACTACTGCGCTGAGCGCTTCATCCCTGCGGGGAAGAAGGTCAGGCGTAGAGCCTGCCGGAAACAGAATCATCGCTGACTTCCTCAGCCCCCGGATTGACTTTACAATAGATTATTGGAGTCCAGGCAGGATGGCTCGCGAGGAGCGTGTTCGGATGTGTTCGCGCAATTGGCTGATTGTGGCGTTGCTGGCCTGTGGACTCGCGTCCGCCTGTTCCCAGTACAACACGAATCTCTCCGTCCAAACCTCCTCCTCCGTGCTGACCTATGTGAGCCCCAGTACGGCGAACGTGGGCGGGCAGGGCTTTACGATTTTCGCCAATGGGTCGGGCTTCATCTCTGGTGCTGTGATCCTGTGGAATGGAAAACCTCTGGTAACAAGCGTTATCAGCAGCCTTCAGTTGACGGCGACGGTTCCCGCCTCAGACCTTACCACCGCGGGGACCGTGCAGGTGGCCGTGCAGATTCCCGGCTCGGCTCAGTCCGGAACGCAAAATGTAAACAACACCACGACGACGGAAGTGTCGAACGTGGTCGAATTCACAATCGGTCCAGCGCAGGGGACACCTCCGGCGATCACTTCGCTTTCGGCGTCCACAACTTCGGCAGCCTCCACGCCCAATTGCAGCTCTCAGGATTTTACTCTGACAGTTAACGGCACGAACTTCACGAACGACGCGATTGTGCTTTGGAACGGTGCGCAGCTATTGAAGAGGATAAGTGCCACACAGTTTGCGAGTGCGACCACGTTCGTAAGCGCGACTCAGCTTACGGCCGTCGTTCCGGCTGCTGACGCCGCATTCCCCGGAACAGCTACGGTGTCGGTCTCGAATTCGATCGCGGTATCGCCCTCTTTGCCCTTCACACTATCTACTTCCGTGACGGCGCTGCCAACTCCCACCCTTAGTTCGATAACGCCGAGTTCTGCTGCGGCAGGCAGCGCCCCATTTACTTTTACTCCAGTGAATCCAAACACCTTGTTACCGATAAATGCACTTGTTATCACCGCCTCCCAGGGCAGCTTTCTGCCATGCACGGTCGTCCAATGGATCGATGTCAACAATGTGACGACTACGCTGCCGACCATTTATATTCCTGCGGTTGCGGCAACGGCGACTACGCCAGCCATTCCCCTCCAACTCGACGCGGCGGTACCGGCAGCCGATCTTGCCGGGTCTGCAGCAATTCAAACTGCTCATATTGTCCTGTTCACACCTGGACCAGGGGGAGGCATGTCCACACCAGGTGTCCCGTTCACGATTTCGCCGCCCACAATCACTTCCGTTTCATCCTCTACGACTTCGTCGAACACGACGCCGTCGTGTAGCCCCTCGGGGTTCACTCTTACCGTGAATGGCGCGAATTTCCTGAATGGTTCGGTGGTCGATTGGAATGGTTCGCCCCGCGCGACAACATTCGTCCAGCCGCCGTCAACGCTAGCGAACCCAAACCCGCCGCCGTATCTCACCGCCCTCATTTCGGCTGCGGATATAGCTTCCGCCGGGACGGCCTCGATTGCAGTATCCAATTCCGGTGCACTCTCGAATTCTGTCCCCTTCACGATTTCGGCATCGTCACTCCCGGCGGCGGTGATTACTTCCATTTCGCCGACGGGCGCGACCGCTGGAACAGTGGCGTTCCCTCTCAGCGTTACCGGCAGCAATTTCGTTCCTTGCTCGGGCGTGCAGTGGACGGATAGCAGCAACAACGTGACGCAGCTGGCCACGACATTTGTCAGTTCAACTCAGCTCACCGCGGCAATCACGGCCGCGAATATCTCTTCGGTGGAGACGGTGAATGTCGCCGTTGCCAATCCTGCGGCGAGCGCAAACACATCCAACACAATCCAGTTCCCGATTGTCCTTCCCACCATCACTTCGCTTTCGGCGCCCTCGAGCATATCGAATACGACGCCGGCCTGCAGCCCGGCCGGGATCACACTGACCGTGAACGGAACAAATTTTGTGCCGAATGGACTGGTGGTGAACTGGAACGGCTCACCGCGCCAGACTACTTTTGTGAGCGCCACGCAGCTTACCGCCGCTATCTCGGCCACGGACACGGCATTCCCGGGACCAGCGACGGTCACAGTTTCGAGTTCGACGATTCCGTCTTTGTCTTCCCTGTCTTCTCCCTTCACCATTGCGCCGTCCACGACGCCGCTCCCTAAGCCCGTGATTACGTCGCTTTTGCCGCCCAGCGTGGCTGCAGGATCTCCCGCGTTCATGCTGGGAGTGGATGCGAGTAGCGCAAGCGGTGGAAGCTTGGTGCCGTGCTCCGTGGTCCAGTGGAATGGAAGTCCGCGCACCACTACGTTTGCAGGCCCCACGGGACTCAATGCGGCAATATCTGCGGCGGATGTCGCTACTGCGGCAATGATCCCGGTCACCGTATTCACACTCACGGATGGCGGAGGGGGAGGCGCGTCGAACGCGCTCACATTTAGCGTATTTAATCCGCCTGTTGCCGCGGCGCGGAGCGCCTCGCTCGCGCAGTCCGCTGCAAGCGCCACCTTCGCAACCGCAGTTTCGCCCTCGCTAGCTACGCCGACAATGAGCGCGGACAAACGCTACGCTGTAGTTGTGCTGGCCTCGACGGACGGCGTGACGGAAGTTCCTGGAACGCCGAAGAATATATTTGTGCGGGACGCGTGCACGGGCGCGCCCGCGGGATGCGTGCCCTCGGTGACGATCGCTTCCGTCGGCCTGAACAACAACGCCGCCGATGGCGACAGCATTTCCCCCTCGATCAGCTCGGACGGGCGCTACGTGGCCTTCCTTTCTTCCGCGATGAATTTGGTGGACAGCGATACGAACGGCGTGACCGATGTGTTCGTCCGCGACACCTGCGCGGGCGCGCCGTCCGGCTGCGCGCCTTCCACACAGCGCGTTTCCGTCGCGACCGACGGCACGCAAGCTAATGGCGCGAGCCTTTCGGCGACGATCAGCGCAACAGGCCGCTACCTCACGTTCGAGTCCGCGGCGACCAACCTCGGCTTGTCTTCGTCTTCCGCGACCGGACTTTTCCTGCGAGACACTTGCGCCGGAGCAGCTGTGGCCTGCACGCCATCCACCCAGCCGCTGGATTAGTTTGTGTAGGACAGGCTTCAAGCCTGTCTGCCTTTCCGATCTCCGCGAAAATCAAAACCAGACAGGCTGAAGCCCGTCCTACTCCGGCAAAAGAAAAACACGATCTGCGGCAAGCTCGATCGCCCAGGGCTGCGGAAGATCCCGGAACGATTCCCACTCCTGCTTGAAGACCTCCGCCTGCACATGAAAGTCCGCGGGGCCCGCGGGCGGCGCGCCGATGTGCAGGTCCAGCGTGACGCGGAAGGGCGTCTCGGTCATCGCGGCCAGCCAACAAGGGAACACGTTCCCATAATTTTCCACGTTCAATTTCTGCGAGGAATGCACCCGGATGTGATTGGCTCGAATCGCAACATGTCCGGGCGTCTTTGCGAACTCCTGTGCGACATGGAGCGAACAGCCCCAGTCGAGCGCCTCGACGCGACCATCGTATAAGCGGCGCGCGCGGGAAAAATTCTTGCACCCGGTGATGCGCGCGACCTCGAGCGTCGGAGGATGGCGGAAGATCTCTTCCTTCGGACCTTGCGCCGCCACGCGCCCATTCGCCAGCACGACGAGTTTTTCACAAACGCGGTAGGCCTCTTCGAGATTGTGGCTCACGAACAAAGTCGATCCGCTGTAGCTTGCCAGCATTTCGCGGAGCTGGCGCTCGAGAGTGCTGCGCAGGTGCGTGTCCAGCGCGGACAATGGTTCGTCGAGCAGCAGCGCGGCCGGCTCGATGGCCAGCGCGCGGGCGAGCGCGACGCGTTGCTGTTCGCCGCCCGAAAGCGTTGCAGGGTAGCGTTCTGCAAAGCCGTCGAGATGCGCGGCGGCCAGCTGTGCCGCGACGCGCCGATTCCTCTCCGAATCGGGAAGGCGCCGCAATCCGAACGCGATATTTTCCGCGACCGTCAAATGAGGGAACAACGCGTAGTTTTGAAAGAGCAGGCCGACGTGGCGCGCGCGGGCGGGCACGTTGACGCGCTGCTCGGAATCAAAGAGCACACGTCCTTGCAGCACGATCCGTCCGCGATCCGGCGTCTCCAGTCCCGCGATCGCGCGCAGCGTCATCGTCTTGCCCGAGCCCGAAGGGCCGAGCACGCCGAGCGGGGAGCCCTCTGCCGTGAATTCCACAGCCAGCCGGAAACCCTCCACATTTTTTTCAATCGAGACTTCCAGTGACATGTTGCATTGAGTAGCACAGACTTCGTCTGTGGGTTTTCATCACCAGGGCAAGATCAAACCCCACAGACTGAAGTCTGTGCTACTTAAACCCTCCGCCACAAACTCAACGCCCGGCGATTAGTCCCGTAAATTGTCGCCAGAACTAAAAACGAAAACAGCAGCAGAGCGAGCGCCGTCCGGTTCGCCACATCGTAATTCGCGGCCTGGACTTGATCGTAAATGTCGATCGAAACCGTGCGCGTCACGCCGGGAATGTTTCCGCCTACCATCAGAACCACGCCAAACTCGCCGATGGTATGCGCAAAGCTCAGCACGATTCCAGTGACGGCTCCCGCCGAAGAGAGCGGCAAAAGCACGCGAAAAAATGTCGCCAGTCGCGACCCTCCCAGCGTCCACGAGGCTTCGATCAGCCGCCGGTCCACCGCTTCAAATCCGGCCGAAATCGGCTGTACCGCGAATGGCAGGCTGTAAAGCACGGACGCGACCAGCAATCCGCCGAACGTGAACGGAAGCGTGTGGCCGAACAGCGATTGCCAGATCCTGCCGGCAAAATGGCGCGGACCAAGCCCCACCAGAATGTAGTAGCCCAGCACCGTGGGCGGAAGAACAAGCGGCAGCGCGACAATTGCTTCGACAAGAAATTTCAAGCGCCACTTCGAGAACGTCAGCCAGTACGCGACTGGCAAGCCCACGGCGAGGAGAATCCCCGCGGCGCAAATCGCCAGCTTCAGCGAAAGAGCAATCGCCTCCCAGTTCAAGGTTTCCCTCCGGCAGGTGTTTTCCCGGGAAGCGCAAACCCATATCGCTCGAGCAGCGCGGCCGTTACTGGCGTCTTGATGTAATCGAGAAATTGTTGAGCCGCATTCGGATGCGGCGCCGCGCGCAGGACCACGGCGCCTTGTTCGATCGGCGTGTACAAATTCTCCGGTATGGCTTCGTAGCGGCCCTGATCCATCATCGCGGGCGAAACGGCGAGAGAAAAGGCGACGATGCCGGCGTCCGCGTTCCCCGATTCCGCAAACTCCGCTGCCTGGGAAATATTCTCGCCGAGAACGAGCTTGCCCTTCACCGCTTCGTAGACGCCTGATCGGCGCAGCGCCTCTTCGGCGGCGCGGCCGTACGGCGCATGTTCCGGGTTGGCGATGGATATTTTCCGCACGGATGGATCTCGCAATCCTTCGAGACCTTTGCTGATATCCACGCGGGAATCTTTTCGCGTCCACAACACGATTTTGCCGATGGCGTAGAGATATGTGCTCCCCGGCGCAGCCAGGCCTTCGTCTTCCAGTTTTTTCGGGTAGGCGATGTCCGCGGAGAAAAAGACATCAAATGGCGCGCCATTTTCAATTTGCGTCAGAAAATTTCCGGACGAGCCCATGCTGAGGCGCACCTCGCAGCCTGTCTTCTTTTCAAAACTCTTGACGATTTCACCGGCCACGTACGTCAAGTCGGAAGCGGCTGCCACGGTGACCACGCCGCAGGATTCCTTTTGCGGCTCCGGCATTCGAGCGGCGTCTCCCGCACGGGCCGTCGGAAGCGGCGACGCAATTGTGAATGCGGCGAGCGCCGCGAGCGCAATGATCCGTATCAGTTTCATATCTGAATTCCGAGGTGTCACATGCGCACGATCATCACTTCTGTGGCTTTAATCAAGGCAGCCGCGGTCTGACCCTTTTCAAGGCGCATTTCGCGCGCCGCATCCGCGGTGATGATCGAGGAGATGCGCTGTCCGCCGATCGAAAGTTTTACCTGCGCCAGGAGGCCGCTGTACCGCACTTCCAAGATCCGGCCGACGAGTTGATTGCGTCCGCTGATGCGGCGGAAGTTACGCCGCCCGGCCAGGATGTCTTTTTCCTCGGTGCGCGGCAGGAATCGTTCGATTTCAGAGGTGGGGATGCGGTGGTGCCCGCCGGCCGTGCGGATGCTGTGCAATTTCTTCTTGTAGATCCATTGCTTGAGGGTGGGATAGCTGATGCCCAGCGAGCGCGCGGCGTCGCGAGGATTGAGCAGTTCATCGGAATGCACGGACACCTCCAGAAAATACATTTATACTCGTATTTTATGGATATGTAAATACGGATTAATACGGTTTGAGTAGCGCGGGCTTCAGCCTGTGCGGTTTTGGTCCAAGCACGGTCGCTCTTGCCGCAACCAGAACCTGCAGCCTTAATAAGCCTGCGCTACCTTAATCCTCGGGCCCAAACGCCAGCAACACGTTGCCCGGCATGCCTCCGTTGCGCGGATATCCGGAATTGACAAACATCATGCCGCCTGCGATGACCGGGCCGGCGCCGTCAATCGAACCGCCTTTGGCCGGCACTCCGTTCACCGTGGAATAAGTCTGGCCGGCCGTATCGAAATCCCAGAGCATCTCGCCGTCCTCTGTGCTGAATGCGCGCAGGTGTCCATCGAGCGAGGCGGAAAATACCACGCCGGGAATCAGCGTCAGCGCGGCGGACTGGCCGGGACTGCATCCTGGCCGCGGCGGATCGCACGGATGGCTCGGCGCAAACCAGGCCTTCGAGCCGTCTTCGAGATGCAGCGCCGTCAGCCCGCCGCCCTTCGATGGATCGAATGTCGCACCGCCCACAGGCCCTGCGGTGTTCATTACGCCGGTCGTGTCATTTACGGCCGCGTACACTTTTTGTTCATCGCTGGCCATGCCCCACTGTACGCCGCCGTTCAGGCCGCCTTTTCCGACGCGCGTTTGCCACAATATTTTTCCCTGCGCGTCCGGATCAAACGCGTAAACCATGCCGGATTTTTGTCCCGCAACAAGAATTTCTTTGCCGTCCGGAGCGCGGACCAAGATGGCCGAAGAACCGAAATCGAAATCCGGCCCATCCGTTGAAGGGCAATTGACACCTTTATTCCGGCACGAAGAATTGTAGGCATCGTTCGCGAGCACCTGCCGGGACCACACGATGTGGCCTGTCTTCAGGTCAAGCGCCATCACCGCGTCGCTCGTCAATGTCGCGGGTGCCGAGTAATTGTCGCCGGTAGCGACATATAGCAGACCACGCTTAATATCCACCGTCGGCGCCGACCAGACCGGAGCGCCGGAAGGTCCCCACTGAGCGGCACCCAAGCTGTTCGTTCCGGTTTTCTGCGGCGGGTCTACCGTGTAGGTCTTCCAAACTACGGAGCCGTCGCGAACGCGAAGCGCTGTAACGCTTCCCCGAAACGTGCAACACACATATTGCGGATCGAGCGAACGGGTTTCCTCCCACGACGCGGCCGGGATGAATACGATGCCGTTCAATGCCGCGGATGACCCCGTCAGCCGGGTGGCTTCGTGTTCGTCGATTCGCTTCTTCCAAAGCAAGTGGCCTGACTTAGCGTCAAGCGCGTAGGCCCAGCCGATTAGGTCCGTGGCCACGAGTGAAGTTCCAGAACCGTTAGGAACGGGGAGTATGGCGCCGCGCACCGGGCCATTGGCTTGAAACACCCAGTGCGTGCAACCGGTCTTGGCATCCACGGCCTCGACTGCGCCGCTGGCGCTTCCAACGAATAGTGTGCCGTTTAAAACCGTCGGTGCCGCAAACGCCGTGACGTCCCCTGGAAAACCAAGCGCCCATTTCAACTTGAGGCGCCGAACTTGTCCCGGCGCGAGGCCCGCGCGCTCGGCGGTCTGGTAGCGGGCGTTGGATGCGGAAGGACTCCATCCCAGCCACGTGTCGTTTGCTGGACCGGACAGAATGGAAATGTTCGCGGAGCAGAATGCGCTGGCGGGCAGAGGCGTTTCTTCCGCCTTCGTGCCCAAAAAATTCGCGACGGCTTCGCGCTCAGCGCGATTGAGGGGATAGGCCACGGCCATCATCAATCCAAAATCAAGTGTCCGGAGTATTCTGGCGGCGGATAGTTTCTGCAAAGCGTCGCGCGAAGGCGCGCGCGAGCCTGCTTGATCGTGGCACGAGGCGCACCGTTTTTGATAAACGTCCGCGCCCGATACGGAGGATGGCGCGGACGAAGTGGCCGGCGCTGAGTTCTGCGCCGCAGCGGCCGGGATCGCGCAAACAAGCACAACGAACACCGCTATTGGAAAACGCAATCCTGCGGAAGTGATTGCAGATCTCATCAAATTTTTCCTCTACGGAACGGAAGTCAGGGGAATCTTACGACATTTTGCCTGGCGACGTGGCGGGAACGTTGCGGATCTTAGTAGCACAGGCACTCTTGCCTGTGCGGGTTTCGCGATTGTCATTGCATCGGGCAGCCTGCGCGTGCGGCTCACAAAACCACACAGGCAAGAGTTCCTGTGCTACTTACGCCTAAACATGCGCGGCAGCTTCTTGCTCGAACGCGTGATACGACGAGCGCACCAGCGGACCTGACTCGACGTGCGCGAAGCCTATCTGCTCTCCCAGCTTTTTGTACTCCGCGAATTCATCGGGGTGGACGTACCGCACAATGGGCAGATGCTCGCGTGTGGGCTGCAAATACTGGCCCAGCGTGAGAATGTCCGTGCCTTGCGCGGCCAGATCCTGCATTGCGGCGAGAACTTCCTCGCGTTCTTCGCCGAGACCGAGCATCAGGCCCGTCTTCGTGGGCATCTCGGGAGCCAGCGATTTCGCGCGGCGCAGCAGTTCGAGCGACCGGCCATACACCGCGCCCTTGCGCACTTCGTGATACAGCCGCGGAACCGTCTCCGTGTTGTGGTTCAAAACGTCCGGGCGCGCGGCAATCACGGTTTCGAGAGCGTTCCAGTCCCCGCGAAAATCGGGAATCAACACTTCCACTTTGCAAGCCGCAACGCGCCGGCGAATTTCCATGATGGTGCGGGCGAAGATGGCCGCGCCGCCGTCGGGCTGATCGTCGCGATTGACAGAAGTCACCACAGCGTATCGCAGGCCCATGCGTTCCACCGCTTCGGCCACGCGCTCCGGCTCCTGCTCATCCGGCGGGCCTGCCGGCTTGCCCGAAGGCACCGCGCAGAATCCGCAGGCCCGCGTGCAGATGTTTCCCAGAATCATGAACGTCGCGGTGCGGTGCTCCCAGCATTCGCCCATATTCGGGCAGCGCGCGCTCTCGCACACAGTGTTGAGACCCAGCGTGCGCATGATGCGCTTCAGGTCCTGGTAATTCGGTCCGTTAAAAAATTTGACGCGCAGCCATTCCGGCCTCGGGTGGGACGCCGGATCGAGTGAGCCCCCGGGCGCCGGCGCGGGATTTGAGTTTGAAATAATGTGAAATGGCGATGCCATCGGTAACGATCTCAATTATTCATTCTAAGCGCTGCTCCGGGCAGACACAAGCGCGCGGGACGGATCGTAGTGTTCCACGTGTTGCAAAAAATCCCGCGGGTGCGGGGTGACGTAGCGATCGCCGACCAGATCGGAGAGGGCAAACCCGATTGCCCTAGCGGGCAAGCCCGGGAGTGGCGAAACAAAATTTGGAAGAGCAGGTGACTCCCGGCGTTATTGATGCCTTTCGACCACATCGAACAACGGTTTTTGTGGCTATTTTACCACGCCCTGTTAACCGATAGGCGTCAACTTATTGATTCTAATGGCATAAACATTATTTTTGACGGGCATTAAGGTGCTATCATAACCACCACATGAGCTATCAAACCACGATCGAAAAACCGGTCGCAACCAAGGGAGTTGGCCTGCATACCGCCGTGAAATCCCACCTGCGGCTGGTGCCTGCCCCGGCCAACACTGGAATCGTATTCCGGCGCGTGGACCTGGACAATTTTGAGATCGAAGCGCATGTGCGGAACGTGGCGCGCGTCAGCTACGCCACCAGCCTGATGAAAAAGGGCGTGCTGCTCTCTACCACCGAGCACATTCTTGCGGCCCTTTACTCTTGCGGCGTCGACAACGTGTACATCGAGCTGGACGCTCTGGAATTGCCGATCCTGGACGGCTCCTCGCAGCCATTCATCGAAATGCTCGAGCAGGCCGGAATTCGACGGCTGCGAAAGCGGCGGCGTTATCTGAAAATCGTAAAGCCTCTGGAAATTTCCGAAGGCGGACGGCGAATCGGGATTTATCCGGCGGACGATTTCCGGGTTCAGTGCTTCGTGGAGTACAAGCATCCGGCCGTCGGAGCGCAGGAAATCGAGCTGCGCGTGGGACGCGAGTCGTTCAGCGGCATGCTGGCGCCCGCCAGGACCTTCGGCTTCGTGCAGGATTTCGAGGGGCTGCGCCGCATGGGGCTGATTCGCGGCGGCTCGCTCGACAACGCTATCGTTCTAAACGAACACGGCGTAATGAACGGTCCTTTGCGGTTCCCGGACGAGTTCGGCAGGCACAAGGCTCTGGATCTGATCGGCGATTTGGCGCTCGTAGGCCGCCCGCTCCTTGCGCGTGTCGAGGCTCACAAGGCCGGCCACGCGCTGCACACGCAATTGGTTACACGTCTGCTCGCCGATCCTTCGCTCTGGACCGAGACGTATGACGAAGCCCCTGTGGGGCGCTCACAATTTCGCCCCGAGGCGGCTGCTTCCGCGGCGGATTAATTCGCATCGCCCCCAAACGCCGGCAAGGTTAATTCAGCGGAGGACTTTCAGCCGTAGCGGGCACATCATCCTCGACCCTTACGACGCGGGTCTGGTCGGTAAAAAAGTGCCGCTGGCCCGTCGTACCTGGCTGGCTCGGATCCGCTTGTAACGCATATCCCGCTCTTCTTCCATTGTTCCCGTCCACATCGGTCCGAGTGTAGGAAAACTCGTAACCGTATCTTCTACCAGTGTTGAGCGCGGAGTGGATGAGGGGATCGACCGCCGCTGAATCCAGATCAGAGAGATTTTCGGGATATCCATCTCTGGTGAAGGAATATTTGAGCATGGCCAGGTTGATTTCCTTAAGCGTGACCACAGCCACGGCCTCGTTTCCCGCCCGGTTTGCCGTCTCGTTTGCCACGCCTTTGCCGCGCATAAAACTAGGGATGGCGATCGCCGCAACGATCAGAATGATCGTTGTGAATGCGATCCCGATATATCCAAGGATGAGCCCTGCCAGGGCCATTCCGGCGCCGGTTTTCCGATCTTCGCTGCGGCGAATATCCGATCGCGAAATGTGCCCGAAGATGATCGCAGCCAGGGCGGCGGGGAAAATGAAAAACAGAATTCCACAAAGCAGGCTGACGATGGCAAGCCCGCTGGTCGTCGGTGTGGCGGGCGGAGCCTGGGACGGATACGAAGAGACCGGGGAAGGCGCCGCCACCGGGGACAGTTTTGATCCGCACTGGGGACAGAACGATGGGTTGCCGTCCGGAATTTGGTGCCCACAGGAGGTACAGGTAGGCATGTCGTTACCTCGAATTCAGAGGCGATTTCCTCGCACAGTATCCTAGTTGTCGAATAAGTCAATCCTAAAGTCGGAATAAAGCGCGTCTTGGAGGTATACCATTCGCACCTTTCCCGAATGCGATTCGTTGTCAAACCCTGGGGAAACGCTGAGAATGCAGGTATGGCAAATTCTGACATTGTGATTGTGATTCTGGCGGCGGGCAAAGGCACGCGGCTGAAATCCGCGCTGGCAAAAGTATTGCACCGCGCGGGCGGCAGGACGCTTGTCGAGCACGTCGTGCGCGCTTGCCAGCCGCTCAAGCCTCGCGAAATCGTAGCGGTCGTGGGGCATCAGGCCGAAGACGTGAGCGCCGCAGTGGCGCCACTGGGCGTCAAGACGGTGTTGCAGGAGCCGCAGCGCGGGACGGGGCACGCCATGCTGGTGGCGCGGCGGGCAATTTCTTCGCGCACGAAGTTTGCGATTATTCTCCCGGGCGACGCGCCGCTAATTCGCACGGAAACGGTCGCCGCGCTGGCCCATGCGCATCGGGAAAGCGGCGCCGCCGCGACAATTCTTTCCGCGGACATCGAAAATCCCGCGGGCTACGGACGCATCGTGCGGCAGGACGACGGTTCGGTGGCCGCCATAGTCGAGGATTCGGCGCTCACCGGCGAGCAGCGCTCCATCCGCGAAATCAACTCGAGCATCTACTGCTTCACACTCGAGAAATTATGGCCGTGCCTCGCGACACTCAAGCCACAAAACGTGCACAAAGAACTGTATCTGACGGACGCGATCGCGGTTTTGCGCCAGAAAGGCGAGAAAGTGCAGGCCGTTCTCGCCACGGATCCCGATGAAGTCCTCGGCTGCAATACGCGCGCCGATCTCGCCGCGGTCGACGCAGTGTTCCGCCGCCGCAAACGCGCAGCCATAATGGACGCGGGCGTGACGATTGAATTGCCGGAGACAGTCTTGATCGATCCCGAAGTCACCGTCGGCGCGGATTCGCACATTGAGCCGGGCGTCCAGCTTCTCGGTAAGACGCGCGTCGGCGCGGGCTGCACCATCCGCACCGGCAGCGTGCTGTCCGATGCCGTGCTCGAAGACAACGTGCTCGTGAAGCCCTACACAATCGTTAGCGCAAGCCATCTCTCAACCGGCACGCAGGTTGGGCCATTCGCGCATCTGCGCGACGGCGCGCGCCTCGAAGAAAACGCGCGCGTGGGAAATTTCGTCGAAGTGAAAAAGAGCGTGCTCGGCGAAGGCGTGAAGTCCATGCATCTCACCTATTTGGGCGACGCCCGCATCGGCAGCGGCAGCAACATCGGCGCGGGCACGATCACGTGCAATTACGACGGCGTGAACAAGAATCCCACGACCATCGGTAAGCGTGTCTTTATCGGCAGCGATACGGCGCTGGTCGCGCCCGTGCGCGTGGGCGACGGCGCCTACGTCGGGGCGGGCTCGGTGATCACGAAGAACGTGCCGCCTGACGCGCTGGGTCTCGCTCGCGGTCAACAGGTGAACAAGCTCGGATGGGCCGCGGCGCGCCGCCGGCAATTAGCGGCCACAGGCAAGCCCGCCAAATCGCGCGCGCGCAAAAAATCCAAGCGCAAAGCGCGCAAGAAATAGTAGCGGAGGCTTCAGCCTGTGGGGTTTCTGCAAGACCGGTAACAGATTAACTGGGAAGAAAATTCAAAATCCACAAGCTGAAGCCTGTGCTACTTAAAACCACCGCACATTTGAAGTGTCTCACCAAGCTGAAGGAATATCTCCGCACCGTGTGTTAAAATGAGCGCGAGGGGAGAAGACTCGCGATGAAATTTGGTGTAGTCGTGTTTCCGGGCTCGAATTGCGATCACGACGCGTGGTACGCGCTCGGCGAAGTGCTTCACCAGCCGGTCGAGTTTCTGTGGCACCAATCCGAAGAAGTGAAGGGCTTTGACGCGATCCTGCTTCCCGGCGGATTTTCTTTTGGCGATTATCTGCGCACGGGGGCGATTGCGCGGTTTTCTCCGGTGATGCGCGCTGTGGAAGATTTTGCGCGTGGCGGAGGTCTGGTCCTCGGCGTATGCAACGGATTCCAGATTCTCTGCGAAGCAGGGCTGCTGCCCGGCGTGTTGAAGCGCAATGCCGGACTGCGCTTCGTGTGCCGGCAGGTACATGTGCGCGTCGAAACGACGGACACGCCGTTCACCGCTGCGGCGAAACCCGGCCAAATCTTGGAAATGCCGATCGCGCACGGCGATGGAAATTATTTTTGCGATGACGTTACGCTTGGCGAACTTGAGCGCAACAAGCAAATCGTGTTTCGCTATACCACGGCGGACGGGCGCGAGGACCCCGCCGCAAATCCGAACGGCTCGCTCGCGAACATCGCGGGCGTGTGCAATCGCGAGCGCAACGTGGTGGGCTTGATGCCCCATCCGGAGCGCGCGGTGGAAGCGGCGCTTGGCTCATCCGATGGGCTGGTGATTTTGCGTTCGCTGATCGAGTCTCTGACCCGGCGCGCGGTGGTTTCTGCTTAAGTAGCACAGCCACTCCTGGCTGTGCGGTTTCTGCTGGACTTCACAAAGGCGCACAGCCAGGAGTGGTTGTGCTACTGGAGCCTTCACAACTTGTCCGCTCCGAAATCAATGCTGGACACCGAAATTAAAGTCACACCGGAACTGGCGGCCGAGCACGGCCTCACCGCCGAGGAATACGCGCGCATCCGGAAAATTCTTGGCCGCGACCCGAATTTCACCGAGCTGGGCATCTTCAGCGTGATGTGGAGCGAGCACTGCTCCTACAAATCGAGCAAGGTGCACCTGCGCCGCCTGCCGACGCGCGGGCCGCAGGTGTTGCAAGGGCCCGGCGAAAACGCAGGCGTGGTGGACATCGGCGACGGCCTCGCCGCCGCGTTCAAGATGGAGTCGCACAATCATCCAAGCTACGTCGAACCGTTTCAAGGCGCGGCCACAGGTGTCGGAGGAATTCTGCGCGACATTTTCACAATGGGCGCGCGGCCAATCGCCGTGCTCGATTCGCTGCGCTTCGGGCCGATTTCTTCGGGCGCGACAGGGGCTAAAGCCCCGGATAGCACGGCTCGATCCGCCCGGCTGAAGCCGGGCCCTACAAACCTCACTGCTACCTCGGGAGATTCCCCTTCTGCAAGTCTTATAGGGACTGCCTTCAGCCCGTCCGGACAGGCCGCTGGAGCTGGGGCTTTAGCCCCTGGCGGAGTCGACGAAGAAACGATTGCGCGCAACCGAAGAATTCTCGACGGAGTCGTGCGCGGCATCGCGCACTACGGCAACTGTTTTGGCGTGCCGACGGTCGGCGGAGAAGTGCAATTCGAGCCGGGCTACTCCGCCAATCCACTCGTCAATGTATTGGCGCTGGGCATCGCTAAAAAAGAAGACCTGTTTTTCGCCAAGGCGCGCGGCGTGGGTAATCCCGTGATTTATGTGGGCGCGAAAACCGGGCGCGACGGCATTCACGGGGCATCGCTCCTTGCGTCCGCGGAATTCACCGAGGAGTCCCAGCAGAAGCGGCCCAACGTGCAAGTCGGCGATCCGTTCATGGAGAAACTGCTGCTCGAGGCCTGCCTCGAAGCGATGCAGACGGGCGCGGTCGTTGCGATCCAGGACATGGGCGCGGCAGGGCTCACGAGTTCGTCATGCGAGATGGCCTCGCGCGGCGGGCTGGGCATCGAGATCGAACTTGACCGCGTGCCGCAGCGCGAGCCGGGCATGACGCCGTACGAAATGATGCTTAGCGAATCGCAAGAGCGAATGCTGCTCGTAGCCGAGCGAGGCCGCGAACAGGAAGTGCTGAAAGTTTTCTCCAAATGGGGACTCGACGCGGTCGAAATCGGGCGCATCACCGATGACGGTTTGGTGCGCGTGCGGCATCGCGCGCAAATCGTGGCGCAAATCCCCGCGCATGCCCTCGCGGAAGAAGGGCCGGTCTATCAGCGTCCGCTCGCGCCGCCCGCGCCTGTTGCCACTCGCGAACACCTCATCGAATTCAGCGCGGCGGGCGTGGATCTCACTGAAAATTTCCGCGCGTTGCTTGCGGCGCCCGCGATTGCCTCGAAGCGCTGGATCTGGGAGCAATACGATTACATGGTGCGCACCAACACGCTCGAAGCTCCGGGTGCGGGCGACGCGGCCGTCGTGCGCATCAAGGGCACGAAGCGTGCCCTCGCGCTTTCAGCCGACGGCAACGGCCGCTGGTGCCGCCTCGATCCATTCGTAGGCGCGCAACTGGCCGTGGCCGAAGCCGCGCGCAGCGTGGCCTGCTCCGG
>Ga0210409_10000639_pt1 | contig 53137 bp, 33 predicted proteins | sample IncBWH17MmetaG_FD_161649 | JGI IMG/M metagenome (GOLD analysis project Ga0210409, IMG submission 161649) | Forest soil microbial communities from Barre Woods Harvard Forest LTER site, Petersham, Massachusetts, United States - Inc-BW-H-17-M | ecosystem: Environmental > Terrestrial > Soil >... | reverse complement strand
GCTACCGCCGATTGAATCGAGACTACGAGCGCCAAGCCCAGACCGGCGAAACCATGGTCTACTTGGCCATGATTCGACTGATGATGGCGCGCCTGGCGAAAAATTGATGAGTTTTCAAACACGCTCTAAGTGGAAAAATCGTCCGACTTCGCATTTTCGATGACGAAGAGGGAGTTATGAACCGTTCGATTCAGGATGTTCATGGGGATGTCCTGCTCGTCAGCCAGTTCACGCTTTTCGCCAGCACAAAGAGGGGCAACCGCCCATCCTATAGCCGGTCGGCCCCGCCCGAAATCGCCATTCCGCTTTACGAGAAGTTCCTCGCGAGGCTTGCGCAAGACTTGGGCAAGCCTGTTCAGACAGGGGAGTTCGGTGCGCAGATGCTCTTCAGCCTCACCAACGACGGCCCGGTCACTATCATCATTGATTCGAAGAACAAGGAGTAGGGCTACTCTTGCCCTAGACCACCCCCTGGATTCACGAGGTCAGTCGTGACGATATGAATCAGCGGCAGGAAAATCGCCACCACGACGCTGCCGACAATGACGGCCAGAAACACGATCATGACTGGTTCCAGCAGTGATGTCATCGCGCTAACCGCATTCTCCACTTCGTCGTCATAGTTATCGGCGATCTTCATCAGCATCTCTGGCAGCGCACCGGTCTGCTCGCCGACATCGACCATGCCCGCCACCATCCCGGGAAAAATGGGCGAGGCTTTCAAGGTCGGGGCGAGCGGTTCACCCTGTTTGACGTTCTCGTGCACGGTCGAAATCAGGTTTCCGAGGATTACATTGCCGGCGGTTTCCTTCACGATATTCAGCGCCTGCAGAATCGGAACGCCGTTGCTGACCAGCGTGCCAAGCGTCCACGCGAAGCGGGAGATTGCCAACTTGCGGAACAGCGGACCCAGGACCGGCATCGACAGTTTAAACCGGTCGAAGGACCACCGCCCCCAGGTAGTATGGAGGGCCATCGCAAACACCGCCCCAGCCGCGGCCAGCGTTAGAGCGAGCAGCGTCAGGTTGTGAGTGACCACTTCGCTCACATGGAACACGAATCGCGTAAACAGAGGCAGCGGCGCGCCGTTCAGCAACCCGTCGAACACCATTTTGAACCGGGGCACGACGAATGCCATCATGATTACCAGGATGACCGCCGCCACCATCAGGACGGCGCACGGATAGAACATCGCCGCCTTGATCTTGCCCTTAATCTTTTGAGCCTTCTCCATGAACTCCGCCATGCGCCCGAGCGTCACTTCGAGCGCTCCGCCGATTTCGCCCGCCTTGACCATGCTCGCATAAAGACGGTTAAACACTTTAGGATGCTGCGCCACTGCCTCGGCCAACGAGCTGCCGCTCTCAATGGAAAGCGAGAGGACGCCGATAATGCGCTTAAGCGGCCGGTTTTCCTCCTGTTCTTCCAAGGTCCGTAAGCTCCGTAAGAGCGGCATTCCAGCCTCGACCAGCGTTGCGAGCTGACGCGTAAAGATGCTCAGCCGCGCCGATTTGACACGTCGGCCTCTGACCGGGAGTGGGAGCGCACGTTCTGCCTGTTGGACGGCCCGGCTGCGACGGCCGCCAGCGCGGCGGCCAGGCTTGCGAGCTTCCAGCACTTTCGTTGGGAACAAGCCCATCTCCTTGATGCGCCGAACGGCCTCGGTCTGGTCGACCACCTCCAGCATCCCACGCGTTTCGAGTCCCTGCGGATCAATCGCTACATACGAGTAGTTGGACATAAACGACTCCCTGAGTTGAGGTTGGACGAAAGCTCATCCAGAACTGCAGCCTTGGTCGAATGCTGCTCATCACATTTCTTTCGACAAACCAGCCGCACAAGCCTCACGGCACGACAATGAGATTTTGTACCGCGACCACCAGAGACACTTATACCAATGCGCTTAGGTCGGGCTGTTTGTCCTCAGACAGCCGCGCCGTTGGCAATGCGCACCGGTAGGATAAAAGAAAACCGGTTCATCCGCGCAATCCGCGGTTGCCCCCCGCTTGCCCCTTTGCCACTCGGCGTCATTGCGCTAACTTCCGTCCCATGCGGCAACTCCATCTGCCTTTGTTAATCTCTGCTCTCACCCTTCTCCCCGTTCCTCCCGCCTCAGCTGACCGCGTGGACGATTACATCAACACCGAAATGGCTCGACGCCAAATCCCCGGCCTCGCCTTGACCATCATTCAGAAAGGCCAACAAGTGAAGACCGCCGGCTACGGGCTCGCCAATCTCGAATCGAAGGCGCCGGTTAAACCCGAAACCGTGTTCGAGATCGGCTCGATTACCAAGCAGTTCACCGCCGCTGCAATCCTGTTGCTGGCGCAGGACGGCAAGCTTTCAGTGAATGACAGAATCAGCCAACACTTGCCAGAAACGCCCGCGGCCTGGTCCAACATAACTATCCGCCACCTGCTGACGCACACCTCTGGCCTTAAGAACTATACCGGGCTCGACGGTTTCGAGCTGCGACGGCACCTGACCCAAGCCCAATTCATTAGCGCCATTGCCCCCCAGCCGATAGACTTCCAGCCCGGCGCTTCGTGGAAATACTGCAACACCGGCTTCAACCTGCTTGGCTTCATTATCGAGAACGTCAGCGGCAAGGTTTATTGGGAGTTCATGAGCGAGCGGATCTTTCGCCCGCTTGGAATGAACGCGACGACCGATCGCCTGCCGGCGCTCATTCTCGCCCACCGAGCTTCCGGTTACCAACAAACCAACCACGTCCTGATTAACCGCGACTGCGATCTGACCGACGTCTTCTCCGCCGGCGCGATTGTCTCAACGGTACTGGACCTCGCCAAATGGAACGCAGCCTTGGATCGCGACGACCTCCTCAACAGCCGCAGCAAGGAGCTCATGTGGACGCCCACGCGCCTCAATGATGGAAAGCCGACGAAATACGGCTTCGGCTGGTTTATCGACACACTCGACGGCCATAAGAACATCGGCCATAGCGGCTCAACTTCCGGTTTCTCCGCCACCATTCAGCGCTTCCCCGACGACAACCTCGCCATCATCATCCTGACCAACACAGACGAGCAAATCGCCACCACGCTGGCAAAGGAAATCGCAACCTTCGATCTCGAGCCAACCGGAAAGTAAAGACCCCGGAAACCCTACACCTATGCCAGCGCGACAACTTCATCTCTTCCCGCACATTAGACCGCTGCTCGAGCGCTTCGGGCCGGAGTTCTTCCGGGCCGTTCCACGCGCTCCCGGCATTTACATCATGACCGGGCAAAACCAGCGCGTCCTCTACATCGGCCAGTCAAAAAACCTCCGCGCTCGCCTGGGGAGTTACAAAAATGCGCAACCGGACCGCGCCCCGCGAAAAACCATCCGCCTCATCCACCAGGTGGATAGCATCGTTTGGGAACTTTGTGAGAGCCCAGGGGCGGCGCGCCTGCGGGAGAACGAACTACTGCGGCTCCACCGGCCGAGATTCAACCGCGCAAACGTTTATCCGCGCGCCTACTCCTTCCTCTGGTTAAGGCACGACCCCACTGGAACCGAACTGGGGCGAACCCGGACCGTTGAACCCGGAGCACAACTGTTTGGCGCCTTCAAAAGCGGTGCCATCGCCGGCTATGGTGCACTCCTTCGTCTTCTCTGGGCCACGGCGCACCAGCCGACTTCCCCGCATGATTTTCCATCTGGGCTTCTGAGCCCCAAGCCGTCGCGCAGTTTTCGTTTCGGGCCTCCCCTGCCCTCCCACCTGCTGCACTCCTTGGTACGGTTCCTCGAGGGGAGCTCGGATGAGTTGCTGCAGGCTTGCGGCAACGCCGTCCCAAAACCGCAAACGATTTGCGCATTTCAACACGCCCTGCATCAATCCGACCTTGAAACGCTCACGCATTTTTACCGTTTCGGCCCGAAACGAAACCACGAACTCAAAACCCAACACCACCTCCCCAGCCCTTTAATCCCTCAGGAACATCTGGACGACCTGCTCGCGCCTTTGCTTCCTTAAGCCGCGCGCCCCGCATCCTCTTCTCACCCACGGTAACCTATGGTCACCCACGGTAACCGTACGGTAACCCATGGTAACCGATAGTAACCGATGGTAACCGATCCACCTCGCCACGTCCTGCGGTAACGTGCCGTAGGCTATGGAAGCCTCCCGTCACGTCCCGCCCGAGCCAACCCTTCCTTCCAGCACCGGCCGCTTTTCCTTATGCGAGGCTGACATCCGCGTGATGCTGTTCAAAAACTCCACGCGCACCTTGTCACCATCAAAACGGCACGTGACGGTGTCGTGGTGCGGTGTTTCGTAAAAATGCCACGTCATCTCAAACGTGGTCTCGTCTTTCCATGTGCCGCTGGCAGCAACTTTAGAGACCGGTCCCAACTCGCCCACGGTCAAATGCGGCGGCGTGCCAGGCATGCTGGTCTGGCCGTCAATCCACTTCTCCACCCCGCAAGTTATCGGATATTCGCGTTTGTTGTCCTTGAGCTTGAACACGCACGAACCACCTTTGAAATCAAACGACACACTCTGAACGCCCGCGTCGTTGGGTTCGACCTGGAACTTTTTCGACGAAATCCTTGTCGCCACCGGAGAGGTTGGCTGCGCTTTCGGAGGCCAGAGCGCCAGGCTGGATAGCTTCTGTTCAAGGGCCGCCTCGGCCCGATGGTCTGCAGGAAGTGGCTGGTCTTTCATTGCGGGCAAGAGGTGTTCCCAAACCAAGTCCAACTCACCCTGCATGCTGGGGCTCTCGCTGGTGATCACGACAACTGCATCCTGGTCGGGCACCACAACCGTGAACTGGCCGAACGCGCCATCGCCGCGGAAGGCGTTGTTCCGGCAGCGCCAGAACTGGTAGCAATAGCCCTGGTGCCAGTCGCTGTCCCGTTTCGCGCGCTCAAGGTCCGCCGACGGCTGCTGAATCTTGAACGTGGTCGCTTCCTCAACCCAGGCCGCCGGGAGCAACCGCTTCCCCTTCCAATCCCCATTTTGCAAATAGAGTTGCCCAAACTTCGCGAGCCCTTCGGTCTGGATAGCCAGCCCCCACCCGCCGGTGTTGATACCGCGGGGACACGTCTCCCACGTCAACCCCTCAATTTCCAGCGGCTCAAACAATCTGGGTCGCAAGTAATCGATTACCTTCTTTCCTGAGACCTTCTGGACGATGGCCGAGAGCATGTACGTCGCTCCGCTGTTATACAGAAATTGAGTCCCCGGAGGATTCTGGATCGGCAATGCCAGGAACGCCTTCACCCAATCCTCTTCTTTGGTGATGGACCCGGTAGAGTCCTGGGCGTGCCCGACGGACATCGTCAGGAGGTGCTTCACCTGCAAAGCCCCCAGGTTTTCACTCATCTTGTCGGGCAGCTTGTCCGGGAAAAACGACGTCACCAGGTTCGTTACTTTGAGCTTCCCTTCGCTAACGGCGAATCCCACCGCCGTCGAGGTGAAACTCTTGCTTAGCGAATACAGCATGTGGTTCAGCCGCGCCTCATAGGGCGACCACCAGCCTTCCGCGATGACGTGCCCGTGGCGCAGCATCATGAAGCTGTGAAACTCGTGTTGGCTTCCGGCGACGGCCGCCAGGAACGCCAGGATTCCACCGCTCGACACGCCTTGAGCCTCGGGGCTGGACCGGGGAAGTTTCGTGCCGGCAGGGACGGACGCCGCCAGGCAGTCGCGCCAGGGCCTGACCAAGCTAAGCCCCGCCGCGCCTAGGGCTGCTTGTTTGAGGAAGGTTCTGCGTTGCGATTTCATAGTTCATCGGCGGCCAACAGGGCACAAAAAGCTCACAAGGTGACGGGCTCTTTCGATTTCTTTGCGTTCTCTGCGCCCTTTTCTGGCTGATTCTGGAACCGAGGCTAGCGCGCAAATTCCGCCCGTCAAGGCCCGGGTCGGGGCTCTGGGGTTTCAGACCATCGGGACGATGGCGGGCTCAGGCCGGGCTGTAAAACCACATATCAACGCATCAAGATACGTTGATTTTTTTCTTGCAACCCGCTCCCTTGCCAGTTAGCTTCCCTCCCATAGCCTCCTGGCAGGCGGGTGACGGCCCGCCGCCCTGAGGCGTAAACATGACATCTGAACGGAACAGCAAGTTGAACCGGGCGCAGGCACTCGAACGCCTCGTGCGCGAGCGCATCGTCATTCTCGACGGCGCGATGGGCACAATGATCCAGGCGCATCACCTGGACGAGGCGGCCTTCCGCGGGGAACGGTTCAAGACCTGGCACAAGGATCTCAAGGGTCTGAACGATTTGCTCAACCTCACCTGCCCGGCGGTTATCGAGGAAATTCACCGGCAATATCTTGAGGCCGGCGCGGACATCATCGAAACCAACACCTTCAACTCCCAGGCGCTTTCGCTGGCGGATTACGGGATGGAATCCCTGGGATACGAGTTTTCGAAAGCGGGGGCCGAGTGCGCCCGCCGCGCCGCACACCAGGTGATGGCCGATCAGCCCAGCCGGCTCTGCCTGGTAGCCGGCGCGCTGGGACCGAGCACCAAAACCTCCTCGATCTCGACGGACGTAAACAACGCCGCTGCGCGCGGCGCGACATTCGACGAGGTAGCGGCGGCATACTACGACCAGGCGCGCGGACTCCTGGACGGTGGGGCGGATCTCCTCATCGTGGAGACCATTTTCGATACGCTCAATGCTAAGGCAGCCTTCTTCGCCATCCTGAAGCTCTTCGAGGAACGCGGCATCAGCCCCTACCCTTTCGGCGGCAGCGTGAAGCCCGGCCAACCGGTGGTTCCGCTGATGGCCTCCGTCACCTTTATCCAAGCGGGAAGCAACCGAGGGGTTACTGGCCAAACCATCGAGGCCTTCTGGAATTCCATCTCCCACGTCCCCCTGCTTTCGGTGGGAATCAACTGCTCGCTCGGCCCTAAAGAATTGCGGCCGATGGTGGAGGAGTTTTCCGGCATTGCGCCGCTTTATTTTAGCGCTTACCCGAATGCCGGCTTGCCCAATCCCCTCCTGCCCACCGGCTTTCCTGAAACTCCCGAAACCCTGGCGCCTCAGCTTGCAGAATGGGCACAGAACGGCTGGCTGAACTTCGTCGGCGGTTGCTGCGGCACCACCCCGGCGCACATCAAAGCCATTGCCGAGGCCGTTCGAGGCTTGTCCCCGCGCGTGCCGCCCAAAGTCGCGCCTTACACTCGCCTTAGCGGCCTGGAGCCGTTAACCCTTCGGCCTGACACGAATTTCGTCAACGTCGGGGAGCGCACCAATGTCACTGGCTCGCCCAAATTCTCGAAACTTATCCTGGCAGGCGATTACGAGGCCGCGCTGGCCATCGCCCGGCAACAGGTCGAGAACGGCGCACAGATTATCGACGTTAACCTGGACGAGGCGATGCTCGACTCGGAGAAGGCCATGACGACGTTCCTGAACCTCGTGGCATCAGAGCCGGACATCTCCCGTGTTCCCGTCATGATCGACAGCTCGAAATGGTCGGTGATCGAAGCCGGGCTGAAGTGCGTGCAGGGGAAAGGCGTCGTCAACTCCATCAGCATGAAAGAAGGCGAGGAGAGATTCAAACACCAGGCCAGACTGGTCCGGCGTTACGGGGCCGCCGTGGTGGTGATGGCATTCGACGAGCGCGGCCAGGCGGACAGCTTCGAGCGGCGGATCGAGGTGTGCGAACGCTCTTATCGCATCTTGACCCAGGAGGTGGGTTTCCCTGCGCAAGATATCATTTTTGACCCGAACGTGCTGACGGTGGCCACCGGCATCGAGGAGCACAACAATTACGCCGTCGATTTCATCCGGGCGACGCGGTGGATCAAGCAAAACCTTCCACTCGCGCGAGTCAGCGGTGGGATCAGCAATGTTTCTTTCTCCTTCCGGGGCAACAACGCCGTGCGCGAGGCGATGCATTCGGCCTTCCTTTACCACGCGATTAAAGCCGGGCTGGATTTGGGAATCGTCAACGCCGGGATGCTGGGCGTCTATGAGGAGCTTGCCAAAGACCTGTTAGCGCTGGTGGAGGATGTGCTGCTCAATCGCCGGCCGGATGCGACCGAACGGCTGGTGAAGTTCGCCGACTCGGTCAAGCAGCAGGGCAAAACCGAAACCGTGGAGGACGAATGGCGAAAGGGCACGGTCGAGGAGCGGCTTAGCCATGCCCTGGTGAAAGGCATCGTAGATTATATCGATCAGGATACCGAGGAGGCGCGGCAGAAATATAGCCGCCCCCTGTCAGTCATCGAAGGCCCGCTAATGGCCGGGATGAACGTGGTTGGAGACTTGTTTGGCTCGGGCAAGATGTTTTTGCCCCAAGTGGTGAAGAGCGCGCGGGTGATGAAGAAAGCAGTCGCCCATTTGCTGCCCTTCATGGAAGCGGAGAAGCAAGCTTCGGGAAATCACCGGGCCCAGGGCCGCATCGTCATGGCCACCGTCAAAGGCGACGTGCATGATATCGGCAAGAACATCGTTGGCGTCGTGCTGGGCTGCAACAATTATGAGGTCATCGACCTCGGCGTGATGGTGCCGGCGGAAAAGATCCTCGAGACCGCCAGGGAAAGAGACGCTGACATCATCGGGCTGAGCGGCTTGATCACTCCATCGCTCGACGAAATGGTCCATGTCGCGAAGGAGATGGAGCGCCAGAACTTTACGGTCCCGCTGCTGATTGGCGGCGCGACCACCAGCAAAGCACACACCGCGGTTAAGATCGCCCCGGGTTATACCAAGCCGGTTGTTCACGTGTTGGACGCCTCCCGCGCAGTGGGCATCGTTGGCAAACTGGTCAGCACGGAGCATAAAGCTGGCTTCGTACAGACCTTGCGCGCCGAGTATGACAAAGTACGCGCGCAACATGCCGAGCAGAAAACCAAACCGCTGCTTTCGCTCCCGGAAGCGCGACGGCGCCGCACTGCTATTGACTGGACTGCGGCCGACCTCCCGAAGCCGGAGTTTACTGGCGTTCGCGTCGTGTCGTCCGAAAGCCAGTCGCGGATCACCAATCACGACTCACCAATCACCCTTTCCGAGCTGATCCCCTTCATCGACTGGTCCCCCTTCTTCCACACCTGGGAGATGCGGGGGCGTTACCCTGCCATCCTGGAGAATGTTGAAGCAAAAAAACTGTTCGACGATGCTCAGCGGCTGCTTGCAGAGATGGTCTCGAAAAACCTACTGAAGGCCCGAGCGGTTTATGGCTTTTTCCCGGCCAACGCCATCGGCGACGATGTCGAGCTTTACACGGACGACTCCCGGTCGCAGGTCCTCACCACCTTCCATTTCCTGCGGCAGCAGATGGACAAACCTCGAGAGCAATTCAACCATTGCCTGGCGGATTTTGTTGCCCCGAAGGATTTCACGCATCGCGCATCACTCATTGCGCTTCCCGACTATTTAGGCGCGTTCGCCGTCAGCGCCGGGTTCGGCGTCGAAGAGCTTTGCCGCAATTTCGAGCGCGACCATGACGACTACAATTCCATTATGACGAAGGCGCTGGCGGACCGGCTGGCAGAAGCGTTCGCCGAATACCTCCACCAGCGCGTCCGAAAAGAGTGGGGGTATGGAAAGGCAGAACACTTCACCCACGAGCAGTTGATCCGCGAGGAATACCGCGGCATCAGACCCGCCGCCGGTTATCCAGCCTGTCCCGATCACACGGAAAAGTGGCTCCTCTGGAGGCTGCTGGACGTCGAGCGCAATACGGGGATAAAGCTGACCGAAAGCTGCGCGATGTGGCCCGGTGCGAGTGTCAGCGGTCTTTACTTCGCCCACCCGGACTCGAAGTATTTCGGGGTCGGCAAGATTGGGCGAGACCAGGTGCTCGATTATCACCTGAGAAAGCAAATGGATGTGCAGACGGTTGAGCGTTGGCTGGGTCCCTATCTGAATTACGAGCCGGCGGCCGGCGAACCTGACCGTGCGAATGCAGTGACCTCCGCAACGGCTACGGCGGTATAACCGCAACGCCGCAACCAAGCCGCGCATCAACGGTTGCGAGTCGCCTGGTCAAAGCGCCGGGAAACGAACCTCTCCGTCTGTCGATCCTTCTTGACCAAAATCAACGCCGCGGTACCCGGCAGGTTTTCGACCGCCGCCAACCCGCGCCGCACACCGAGCACGCAGACTGTGGTCGCCATCGCGTCGGTGGTGGTCGCATCCGGAGCAATCACCGTCCCCTGAATGCGGTTGGTCAGCCCCAGACCGGTGGCTGGGTCGAGAATGTGGGAGTAGCGAACGCCGCCGATTTCGATGAACTGCTCGGTGTCGCCGGATGTTGAAACACCGGCGTTGTGAAGCAAGACGGTGCGAGCCAGCTCATTGGTCCGAGCGTCAATGTCGGCGATACCGACGCTCCAGCCGGGCTGCCCCGGGGGAGCGTCGCCGACCGCAATGTCGCCGCTGGCGGCCACCAACGCACGGTTAATTCCCCTGCCCTTGAGCATTCTCAGCGCTTCGTCGGCTGCGTAACCCTTGGCGATCCCGCCCAGGTCCAGGCGCATGTTGGGCGCGAGCAAAGTCGCCGTGCGCGTTCGCGCATCCAGCCGCAGCTTTTGGTAGCCCACCGCAGCCGACGCCGAGGCGAGTTCCGCTGCGGTGGGGAGAACTTTTTTCTTCCGCGCAAAACGCCACAGCCGGACGTACGGGCCGACGGTTACGTCGAACGCGCCGCCGGAAAGTGCCGAGATTTTTTGCGCGCGCTGGAATACGTCAAAAAGCTCTGCACTCACGAGGACAGGTTTGCCGACGGGCTGCTCGCAAAGCCTCATGAGTTCGCTGTCGGCCTGGTAGTCGCTCATGATGTCCTCGAGAGCATCGATGCGCTTGAAAGCAGCCTCAGCAGCCCCCGTCGCCTGAGGAAGCTCGCGCGCGTAGAGGGTGATCGTGAACAGCGTGCCCATCGCCGGATGAGTGAACTCGAACCGATGGAGCTGCTCCGGAGGTGCGGAGCGACAACCACCAAGCAGCATGGCCGCAACGAACAGCAAGACTACGCCCTCGCATCCGAACCCTCGAACTCTTAGACAGTGTTTTAAGATTGTAGAAGACGACGCAAGGAGTCTCAAACCTCCGGAGCAAAATGCGAGCTGGCGCGAAATCAGAGACTCCTTACGTCGTCTCCTACAAAAAACGCAGCTTTTTGGTCCTGAGCTTCGACTTTCGGGCATCGTTAAGCCTGGAAAACGCCGCGACCGGCCAAGGCGGCCGGTCGCGCACTTCATAATACCTTATAACTCAATTCAAATTAGCTTATGCTTTTGCCAGCGGGATCATTGGCGGCTCCTTCAAGATGTTGTGCTGACTGGGCATCGGCGGCTGCAGGGTACGGAATGGACCGTACTTCATTTTCGCCGCATTCTGGAAGAGCTGCTCTGGGGCGTACGCAAACTTGCAGTTGAGAACTTCGTCCCAGGTCACACCGGCGCCGCTGTAGCAGGCCTCGCGGCCCATGATGGCCGTCAGCGTGCTGTCGGTCACCTGTTTGGCCTCATTCAATTCCGTGTTTTTGACAATGGCGTTGATGAGATCGACGTGCTCCTGAACGTAGGGATCGATTTCCTTGTCCCGGAAGCGCCACATCTGGCCGCCTTTGGGCCGGATATTGTTGTGCGGGTCGGACACGCCTTTGGTCCCATGCACGCCTTCGCTGACTGACGACCAATCGCGCTTGATCTGGCCGCAGTAGGCGAACATGTGCGTGCCATTTGGGTATTCGTATTCGATATCGAAGTTATCCCAAATCTCGCCGGATTTATCGCCCAACTGCTGGCGTGAGCCCTGGCCCCAGCACTTCACGGGATGGTCCTGCATGATCCAATTGGCGACATCGAGGTTGTGAACATGCTGTTCGCAGATATGGTCGCCGCTCAACCAGATGTAATGGTACCAGTTGCGGATCTGACGTTCGAGATCGGTGTCTCCTTTGTCGCCGCGGTGCCAAATCGGCCCGCCATTGACCCAATAAACGCGCAACGTGACGACGTCACCTATCTCGCCACCATGGATGCGCTTGATGGTTTCAATATAACTCGCCTGATGGCGACGTTGGGTGCCGGCGGCGACCTTCAAGCCTTTCTGCTTTGACATTTCGGCGGTCTCGTACATGAGCCGGGCCCCGGTGCCATCGACGGCGACCGGCTTTTCCATAAAGACGTTTTTGCCGGCCTCGACACAGGCGCGGAAATGTACCGCACGGAAGCCGGGCGGAGTCGCCAGGATCGCGTAGTTGACGCCGGGAACCGCAAGCGCCTTTTGGAAAGCGTCAAACCCGCTGAAGCATTTGTCTTCGGGCACGCCGAAATTCTCCTGCCCGCGTTTGGCTTGCTCGGGAAAGAGGTCGGCGACGGCGACGATTTTGCCGTCAACACCGGTGATCTTCACTGCCTCGTTGAAGTTGACACCGGCGCCACCGCCGCGTCCGCCGACGCCGATGATGACGGCACGAATCTGTTGGTTGCCCTGGGCGCTCAGCACCGAGGGAAAATTCGCCGCGGCAGCGGCCGAGGCTGCTACCAGCGATGAGGTCTTGAGGAACTGCCGGCGGGAGACCGCCGCGGAGGGACTGGTCGGATTATTTTGCATAGGCACTTTGAAGTTTGGTGTCTGGTTTAATGAGGGTTGGAGAAAAAATCAATCCCGTTCCGTGCCGCTGGTCCAGTATTTCTGCATCTGCTCCGGCGGGGGCACCTGGAGCGGGCGGACGATGCGGAAGCCAACCCACTGCGCATCGGACAGGTACCAGATGCTCTTGGGCAATTGAGGGTCGGTCATTTTCCAGGTGCGGTCAGAACCCCGGCGGGCCGCACTGCGGCACATGGTTACTTCGTCGTCCCAGGACCCGCCGCGCACGGAGTGGGGGTAGGGCTTCGTGGCTTTGTTCCAGGGATTAGCCACGGTCCCGGCCGCAGCACATTGCTTATAATAATCAGGGTCGTACTGGTCGAGCACCCATTCGACAACATTGCCGTAGATGTCAAAAAGTCCCCAGGGATTGGGCTTCTTTTTGCCGACCTTCTGGTATTTGAAATCGCTGTTTTGCTCGTACCAGGCGTAGTCGCCGATCTTGCTGGCATCGTCGCCGAAGAAGTAGGTGCTCGTCGTGCCGGCGCGGCAGGCATACTCCCATTCCGCCTCGGTGGGCAGGCGGTAGAACTGGCCGGTCTTGGCACTGAGCCATTGGCAATACTTGTTGGCGGCATGGTGGGTCATGCTGATGGCCGGGTAGCCGTCTTTGCCCATGCCAAAGCTCATCTCGACGTAGGGTTTTGAAGGGTGGGTTACGGCATCCGCCAGCTTATCGCCCGAGCTGTCCGTTGGGGTGCCCATGCGCATCCGCTTCTCTTCGTCCGGATACATGAACAGCTCGTATTCATTCCAGGTGACTTCGCATTGGCCCATCCAGAACGGGGAAACCTTTACTTTGTGCTGGGGGCCCTCGTCGGGTTTGCGGTTGGGTTCGGTCTCCGGGCTGCCCATGACAAATTCACCACCGCGAATCGGCACCATGCCATAGGTCACACGCGTTCCCGGGATTGTGTTGGTGTAAGGCTTCATATCGCTCTCACTAGTGGCCGCCGAGCTGGCCGCGATACGGGCGAAAATGTCCGGGATGGTGATGTTGTCGTTGTCGGCCAGCGAAGGCAGGCTGCCGAACACGCCGGCGACATAGCCCTTACCGCTGGCACTATAGACCTGGTAACGCGTGGAAAACTTGCCGCCGGCGGACTGCGAAAACATCATCAACCCGTCCGGCAGGCTTGCGGCAAAGGTGAAGAGGTCGTTGGTGGCGGAGAGCGTTTGCGCGAGCACGGGAGCTTTGACACCGTCGAAGTCAAACACGCCGGCGGTCTGCCCTTCGCCGAAGAGCACCAGCAACCTCTGGCTGGAGGCTTGTTGGAGCGTGATGACTCGTCGGACCGGTTGCCCCAAATCAAACGTGTCCCCTTTGCCGAACTGAAACTGACCGGGAGTCGGTTCTTCGACCGGGCGGAGCAGCAGGTTGTTTTGGCCCGGCTTGTAAAAAAGGAATTCCCGCAAAGGCAAGCCGCGGAAGTTGCCGACGCCATAGTCGGAGCCTGCCGGCAGACCCGAGGCTATGGCGACCGGGACGGCCTTGCCACTGGTTAGGTTCTCGGCATGGAATGAATCACCTTTCTCTTCGCCCCAAAGGATGCACAGCAAGTCGGGCTGACCTTGCTTGAGCGAGAGGCGGTTGCCACGCGCCGGGGCGCCGGGGAGAACTGCCTCGCCGATGCTTGGAAACTGGGCGCCGTCGTTTTGGAGCAGGGTCGCCATGTTCGTATCGGGCGCGTTGTAGATGCTGCCAACGTAAAGGTCGAGGAGGCCGGACTTGGCGGCGCTGCCGATATCAACGGCCACCACCTCGCTCGGTCCGAGTGCGGCGGTAAACGGCACGGTGACGGGCTTGCCAGAGGCGGTAGCGCTGGAAACCTCCACCAATGTAATTTGGTTCCCATCGGGCGAAGTGAACGCGAGGGCATCGAGATTCTTGCTGAACAACTGGCCGATACTGCACCCGGTGATGCCCTTGATCCCGCCGGGCCGGTTGTCCACCCAGGAAATGACGCCGGCCTTCTGCTGGTATCCAAGCCGGTATTTGCCGCTTTCTTTATCAACGAGCACGAGGTCGGAGCGGCCATCTCCGTCAAAGTCCCCGCTGCCGAAGAGCTCATGAGGGGATTCATACACGAAGGAGGGGAGTTTGGATTCCGCCGCGGTGAGGCCCGGGACACTGGCGAGGAACGAAACGGCTGCTGCCGCGACCAAAAAGCAAGATTTCATCGTGTGCTCTAAAACGCGGCGTTCAGTGTTGGGGGCGAACTTTGGAATTGCAAACCAAATTTGAGCTCGGAGGGTAAGCGGCCAAGTGGAGCGGGCGGCCGTGGCCGTAACCAAACTCTCTGGGGGGTAACCTACCACAACCTACCGTAGCCTACCACCGCCTACCACAGGCTGGATCGGTTACCATCGGTTACCATCGGTTACCATGGGTTACCGTACGGTTACCGTGGGTTACCGTGGGTTACCGTACGGTTACCGAAATCCGACTGTACGGTTACCGCGGGAAGGCTTGAAGACAGGTGCAGGTGGCTGCAGTTGGTCGCAGTTGGTAGCAGGATGAGGAAGAGGAGAACGAGGACGAGGAGGAGGACCCGCCTTTGTCGGACTACGGCGTGGGAAGGGGGTGGGGGGTGGTTTGGGGGTGTGCAGCCGTCCCACCGTCCCAAGGCCGGTAAACACGGGCGATTCTCACTCTTGCAACCGTCCCACAGCCGTCCCAGACCGTCCCAGCCGTCCCAGGCTTCCGCGGCCGCGCCTAGGGGTGGAAGACCCGCAAATTTCGGGAATTGGTGTGGTTGGGCGGTTAAGGCAGGACAGGCTGCGCTGGCCGGAGTTTTTCGCCGCGCCGAAGGCTGATGCCGAGCCACGCCAACAGGATGACAGCAGACGTGCCTGCCAGTCTTAGCCCCCAAGTGAAGCTGGCGGGCTCGTAGCGGAACTGAAGCGTCTGAGCGCCGGCGGGGACGACGACGCCTCGGACGGCGTGATTGGCGCGCAGGATTGGCACGGGTTTACCGTCCAGATACGCACGCCAGCCTTTGTCCCAGAGATCGGCCAGAACCACTAACCCGGGAGTCTCCATCCGCACCGAGACCGTGACGCGCGTGGGGATTTCGTCAGTGATCTCGGCCGTGCCGCGGCAGGAGCCGGGAGCGGTAATTGGAACCTCAACATACGCCACCTCGGCCGGGTTGAAATCGGGCGACTCGATTTTACTCAGCCGAACCGCATCGTTGGTGACCAGCTCCACGTGGTGCGGGACAAAAGCACGGGCCAACGCGCGTGGGTTCTGGAGGACCCAGTAATCCAGGCCTTGAAAAAGCGGATGGGTTTTTGGAAATGGAGAGCCACGAAAGATGACGTAGCGCACGCCTAACATATCCAGCACCGGAGGGAGTTGGATGTCCCCTCCCGGAGTGATGGTTGCCTTGGGGGCTAATTGCATAGTCACCGCATAGCGAGGCTTGCGCGAGATTGGCTCGGCAGCGCTCATGACGAGTTCGACCAGCCGTGCCGGGTCAACCGCATCGTATCCGCGGATATCGCGCAACCCGCACATCGCTGAAAGTGTTGCCGGGAGACAGCCAAACCCCATGACTCGCCCGGGCGCGGCTTTAGCCACGTCTTGCAGGACCGGGATGGGAGGGTAGTAGAGTGCGGGGTCAGATTGAACGGGGCGGCCATAACCAAACCAAAGCAGTTCGCCAACGAGCAGCATCCCAAAGAGTGGCACGAGCCGGTTCTGCTTAACTCGACCGCTTCGAAGGAGAATCCAGCCGACGGCCCCAAGGCCACACCAAACGGCGGCCGTAGAGTAGTACTGAACAAACCAAGCCTGCGCGAGCCTCACTCCGTTCAAGCCGCGAATCCAATCGGCCGTACCACCCTGCGAGATAGCCTTGGCGATTCCGGCAGAAATGGGTTCAGGCAGGCACACAGAACGATACGCGCACCAGGCGCAGAGCCCAGCCAGCAAAGCAAGCGGCAGCCACATCCATTTGCGCCAGCGCAGGGGTTCGTGCAGCAGAGTGTCCAAGCCAATGGCCGCTAAGGCGAGCAAGGCGAAGCAGACGATAAACACCAGCCGGTTATGTGACATCATGTTCAATCCAGGCAGCCGCAAGAGCGTAACCAGGCCCGGAAGATTCAGACACCAACTCAACCCAAAGACGGAGAGGGCAACCCATAGAGTATTGCGCGCACGGCGGCGCTGGTTGCAGAAGGCGAGCGGTGCCACGAGAAGAGTCGCGATTACGCCGGCATAGCCTGAAGCGGAACTCTCTTGCTGAACCGGCCCGCCAGCATAGCGAAGGCTGGGCACCTGCCGCGTTCCATACATGTCCGGGAGCACGATTTGGGGCAGCGCCGTCACACCGACCGGCGGCCGCTCCTCGGTGCCGGTACCGCGGCGGGCCATGCGCGCACCGGTTTGCGTGTATTCCAAAACTGGGAGCACGTAGGGCATGGCCAGCAACAACCCCAACGCCCAACCTGCGCCCAGGCCGACGAACACCCGCCTCGGCGGCCACGGGATCCGCCGGAGCCGATCCAAGGAGTCTTTGCACTTTTCTTCCGAATCAGGGTGAGGGGGCTCCTGGAGCGGTTGTTCACGATGGGCCTCAAACAAACGCCACAGGGCGTACTGTCCGGAGACCAGCAGGACCTGGCCAGCCACGTCCAGTTGGCCGCTGACCACAACCAGACACGTTAGCCAGGCCAAGCCGATTGGCGCCAGCCGCCCGGTGCCTCGCACAGTGTTGTCCACGGTCAATAAAAGCCAAGGCAGCCAGCAGACTGGCATTACCGTAAAGAAGCCTAGCCACAGGACAAAAAAGGCTGTCAACGGGTAACACCAGGAACAGATCGCGGCCGGCCAGAAGCTCACCCCGAGCGCGCGTCGAAAGAAAAGATACGCCCCCAAACCAGCGACGAACGCCACCAGGAGTTGCGACCAGGCAAGCACCACCGGAGATTGGGTGGAGGCTTGCAGTTCGAGGAAAGGGGAGAACTTTGGCCAAACGAAAGGAGCACCAGCGTAGTGGTAGGGGGCCCACATCGGAAGGCGGCCAGCCTGCAGTTCTGAGGCTGCGAACCGTCGCTGCGGCTCCGCCGTGCAGATGAGGTCAGCCAGGGAACCGTCCCTAGGTTGGATTCCCACGATCTCCGGCGTCTGCGGAAGATAGAAACCTTCTCCTGACAGTATATCGAGGGGCAGAAGAATCTTGTGGCCGATCAGCGACGGTCCATAAAGAACGAACTGGCTTAGAGCGATCCCCAAAAAAATCAAAGTGACCCGGAGGAGCCTGTGCAGCGCCCGTTTTTCAGAGGTTACTTCGTCAAGCATTGAAAGATTGTATTTGGTTCGTGCCTTGTCGCCAGCCAAATCCCTGGAGGGAGGGGCCACTCTCCTCGGCCCGCAGCGGGTTTCAACAACTCGTCACTGGCCGCGGGAAGCCGTTGAAACGGCTCACGCTTCTTGGTATCTGGGACACCGGGCTAAAGCCCCGGTGTTAATGAGATGTTGCTAAACCGCCGGTGGAGGTCCCGGCTAACGGGTCTTTGGAAGCGGATTCTCAGCTTGGCAGACTCTCACCAATTCAGTGGCCTTGAGGGCCACTTCCTGCCGGCCGTTTGCCAGGGCGAGGTCGCGCGCCTTCTCCGCCTGGAGCAGCGCCTCCGCTGGTTTGCGTTGGTGGCTGAGCGCCAGGGCCAAAAGGAACTGCGTTTCGGGCACATCGGGCGCCAGGCGTACTGCCTTCGAGAAGGCGTTTGCTGCCTCCCTGGCGCGATTCATCGCGAGGAGAGTAACGCCGAGGTTGATTTGCGGGTCCGGGTCCTGCGGAGCGAGCTGCGCGGCGATCTCCAGATGGTTGAGTGCCTCGTCGGGTTTGTTTTGCCTGAAAAACGTGAGTCCGAGATTACTATGCGCTTGAGCCCATTGGGGCCTAAGCACAACCGCCGCCTGGAGATGCGGGGCTGCTGCTTCCAATTTCCCTACCCCCATCAAAAGCGTGCCGAGATTATACTGCCCTTCAGGATAGCCCGGCTTAAGGCGCAGCAACTCGGTATAATAGGCGAACGCTTCTTCCTTCCGGCCCGCGTTTTCACAAACTTTTGCAAGATGATCGTAAGCCAGATAGTTGTCCGAGGTCACTTGCATGGCGTGGCGGAAGAGCGTCTCTTCGTCGTGCCAGTAGCCGATCTGGAAGGAAGTGCAGGCCAGGCAGGCCATCAAAATGGCCGTCGCCGCCGCGGGCAGCACCCGATTCGCCATGGCTCCCAACATTGCGGGTGACGACGTGAGGAGTCGCTGATCTATCGGCAACCCCATGCTTATTGAGGTAGTTTGAGACTCCTTACGTCGTCTCCTACATTGGAGATCGTATATTCCCCAGGCGGCCATCACGAAAAGGCCCATGCTCGGGATGTACAAATAGCGATCGGCCATGGATTGTGAGCCGACCTGCACCAAACCGATCGTCGGGACGAGCGTGCCCAAGAACCAAAACCAGCCGACACCCAAATAGGGATATCGGCTGGACCTGCGGATAACGAGCCAGGAGAGACCTAGCAGCACCAACCCGGAAGCGACCACTGTCAGCACCGGCCAGTGGTCGGGAAGCGGGTAAAAGACTGACAAGTCCACGGGCCAAACTGTTTTAGACAAATACCTGACGTAGGCGACCAGAGCATTGGCGATGCGCGCGCCCAACGGGATGGTTGTAAGGGAGGAAACGGCTCCGCCGGCTTTTTGGACGAAATAGGTTACCAGGCTAGCCGCCACCGAAAGCGCAAAGAAGGGGAGTTTTTCACGAATCAAATGGAGTGGTGGAGTGATGGAGTGGCCGAGCAATGGATTAATGGGTTGATGGATTGGTGGATTACTGAATTCCTGCATCGATTGAGGCACGAACCTTCGTAACGGCCAAAAGTCCAACAGCAGGAGAACGAACGGCAAGGTGACGAGCATGGGTTTGCTCATCAGGCCGAGCGCGAAGAAAACAAGGGCCAAGGAGTAAGCCAGGGCCAAGGAATTTTTGATTTTCGATTTTTGATTTTTGATTGCAGATTCACGGAGCGGCTGTCCCAATTGGCTCTGCGTGCTGCGTTCCGGCCGCTGATCCTGGGATTCCTGACTTTGGACCGTGGCCCGTGAACTTCGCAACTCTTCCGCGTACCGGGCGTACGCCCACAGTGTCAGGAGGAAGAAGAACGTGCTGAGGACGTCTTTCCGTTCGGCGGCCCAGGCAACGGATTCGACGTGAGTCGGGTGCCAGGCAAACAGCGCGGCGACGAGTGCACTGCGCCAGAAAGCGCCGGTCATTCTCTTCAGCAACGAACAAACAAGCAACGCGTTGATGGCGTGGAGGAGGAGACTTGTAAAGTGATGCCCTCCCGGTTGCATGCCGTAGATTTGGCAATCCAGCATATGCGAGAGCCAGGTCAGGGGGTGCCAGTTGCTGGCATGACCGGTGACGAAGGCCCATTTAAATGCCGCCCAAGTGAGCCCTTGCTGGAGGTGGGGGTTCTGACAGAGGTAGGTGGGATCATCGAGTCCGACAAAGCCATTTGCCGTTACGGGCCAATAGCAGGCTACGGTCAGCAACCCGAGCAAGAACGTGACGATTAGAATGGACGTGTTTCTTTTCAAGGACAAATCCTGGACCAGCGGATGCGGCATCAGCCGCGGTCTCATCGCAAGCAGAAATCGAGCCGGTCGCCAGGTTGCCTGGACTCAAAAAGCGACAGCCCGCCAGGCGCACTCGTCGAGCGTTGACACGTTGAAACTCGCCGCGGCAGTGTGTCAGAAGACCGCCAGCGCCAGACTGATCATCACCCCGACAGCGACGCGTCGAACCGGCTCAATTGCTCGGTTCCGTCGGAAGAGTGTGGTTTTCAGGCGAAATCCTGCAGAGTGGAGGACTGCCAAGATCTTGAGGAGTGTAACTGCCGCTGAATGACGTATCGGTGCCAGCAGTCGGACAGGACACGGCGTTTTTGAGGTAGCCGCTGATGTCGCTGTAGAGAACGGGTGCACTGGCGGTCTGCTTGGTGTCCAGCCCCCATTGTTGTTTAGCGGCGTCTATCTGGCGCAGGTTGTTGATGCAGGTGTTCGCTTGCGAACGAGTGCGAGCTCGGACCCAGGTCGGCGTCGCTATCGTAGCCAGCAAGCCGATCAAGGCCACAACTATCATGATCTCGATCAGCGTGAACCCCAGCAATTTGGATGCTCGAATTCTCATTTTCTTCTGTGCTTTCTTTCACGCGGCGTGAACCTGGCACCAGGCGGTTTATTATAATTGCGATATTCGTCCACATATTGCCTGCTGCCGACCGCATTCACCTTGATGTAGCAAGATTCGCGCCTCTTCTCAAGACTGCGCATATTTATCACAAGTCGTTGCAAGATCTTGACCCAGAGCAGGAAAGAAACGAAGAAACAAAAAAGGCCTGGGATAGCTCCCAAGCCTTGTGTTCAGGAAAAGCTCTAACAATTAGGTGCTAGGCTGCGTCGGAAGCTGGTGAGTGGCCGGCACAATACTGCATGTTGGGGCAACGGAGACGGCATTAACGACATAGCTGCCACCGAAGCTTGTGTCGCTGCCGGCCGAAGGGCAGGACACCGCGTTCTTGAGGTAACCGCTGATTTGCGGGTAAGTGGGCACTGCCGTATCCTGCTGCTTGGTTTCCAACGCCCATTGCTGTTTGGCGCCGTCGATTTGGCGCAGGTTGTTGATGCAGGCGTTCTTTTGTGAGGTCGTGCGGGCCCGAACGAAGTTCGGGATGGCGATCGCGGCCAAAAGACCGATGATGGCCACCACGATCATGATTTCCACCAGGGTGAACCCTGATTTGCGAGATGCATTGATCTTCATATTTACTGCTAACCTTTCTGTTGTCGCGGCGTGAACCGAGCAAGGGGCAGGTTATAACGATTGCGTTTAGTTCACTTATTGCCCACTGCGACCGCGGACAGAGAACTAGCAGCATGTATGCCAAATTAGCTGCTTTGGAATCGAAGTTTACCCATTAGACTACGCTTGCGTTTCGACAGCACACCCAAAGACTGCGCCAAAACAAAAAGGCCTGGGATTGCTCCCAGGCCTCGTGTTAAGGAAAAACTCTCAGAAGCTAGGTGCTCGGCTGCGTCGGAAGCACGTGAGTAGTCGGCACAATACTGCATGTGGGGGCAACGGAGACGGCATTAATGACATAGCTGCCACCGAAGCTTGTGTCGCTGCCGGCCGAAGGGCAGGACACCGCGTTCTTGAGGTAACCGCTGATTTGCGGGTAGGTGGGGGATGCCGTATCCTGCTGCTTGGTTTCCAACGCCCATTGCTGTTTGGCGCCGTCGATCTGGCGCAGGTTGTTGATGCAAGCGTTCATCTGCGAGGTGGTGCGTGCTCGAACGAAGTTCGGAATGGCAATCGCGGCCAAAAGACCGATGATGGCCACCACGATCATGATTTCCACCAGGGTGAACCCTGATTTGCGAGATATATTGATCTTCATGTTTACTGCTAACCTTTCTTTTGTCGCGGCGTGAACACAGCAACAGGCTAGTAATAATGACTACGGTTCAGCGTTCACAAATTGCCTGTCGCAACCGCAAGGCTTCCCTCAGCATCAGCAGTGCCAAATCAACCGTGCGAACGACCCGATCTTGCTCTAAAGCAACAAAAAAGGCCTGGAAATCGCTTTCCAAGCCTTTACAGCGGATGCGAAGTATTAGTTTGCCGTATCCAACGGCAGCATATGAGTCGCCACTTTAAGGCATTTCGGCTTGTCCGCGACGGTGCCGAGCTGGTAACTGTCGGCAAAGGTGGTTCCGCCCGAAGGACAAACCACTTGGTTCTTCAGGTAGCCCTTGATGTCGGCGTATTGCGGCTGGGCGGTCTCGCCCTGCTTGGTCTCGAGCGCCCAGGTTTGGACGGCGCCGTCAATTTGGCGCAAGTTGTTGATGCAGGCGTTCATTTGCGCCGTGGTGCGGGCTTTCACGAAGTTGGGAATCGCAATCGTCGCCAACAGGCCGATGATGGCCACAACGATCATGATCTCCACCAGGGTGAAGCCCCCGTTGCGAGATGTGTTTCTCTTCATACGAACCTTTCTGTTGTTGCGGCGTGGACAACGCAGAGGGCTGTTCATTATTAATACAATGTCTGTCCACGAATCGCCCACTGCAAACCGCTGAGTAACATTAGCAGACTCGTTCAGTCGGGTGCAAACGCGAAGTTCGTTTCCCCCATCCGTGGTTGACCCTACAACGACCTCGTCACGATTGGCGGATGGTCAGAATGTCTTATTCCTGGAAACACCGCCTCGTTTCGGGACAGGACACTTTTGCGACAGTGCTCGGGTCTCGGCGTTCTATTGAGCCTGGGCATTAGCGCAAAGACGCCAAGGCGCAAAGGGGCTGAGGTAAGCGCCAGGAGTTCGCTGATCATCCGGCAATCGGCATTACGGAGTTTGTCAGAGACTCCTCACGTCGTCTCCTACAATGCGCGGAACCCTGACACTTCCCTGGCCCACGACCCTACCCTTCGAGCGATCTTGTAGTGAGCCTCGATCCTGCTTAACCTGCGCAGAGTGAAACCAATGAACGGCATACGAAAAGGACTTGACCGCGAGGACTGCCCCCACGCCGGCAGGCTTTGCCGCCTGTTTCACTTTTCGTGTATTTGGTGTGTTCCGGGGTCCTCTCTGCGACATGGACACGCCTGAAACGCGCAACGCAGATGATTCGTGGTTGACCGCCGGTCGTTTCGCCCTGCTGTTGGGTCTGCTCGTAGTTGCCGCTTTCCCCGGCGTGCTGCTGAAAGGCCAGACATTCACCATCAGAGATTTTAGCATATTCAGCTACCCGGTGGCCTTTTTTCATCGGGAAATCTTTTGGCGTGGGGAGCTGCCGCTGTGGAACCCGTTGAGCTTCTGCGGGGTGCCGTTCCTGGCCCAGTGGAACACCATGACACTGTACCCGGGCACGCTTATTTACCTGCTGCTGCCGTTGTGGTGGTCGTTGTCGCTTTTCTGTTTGGCGCACCTGTTCTGGGGCGGGTTGGGGATGTATTTCCTCGCGCGGAGTTGGACGGCGAACAGTTTGGCGGCGGCGCTCGCAGGCGTGTTGTTTTCATTCAACGGACTGACACTGAATTCTCTAATGTGGCCGAGTCACATCGCAACGTTCAGTTGGTTGCCGTTGGTGCTGTGGCTGGCGCCGCAGGGTTGGCAGCAAGGTGGTCGAAAACTTTACTGGGCGATACTTGCAGGAACGATGCAAATGCTGGCCGGGGGGCCGGAGACAATTCTGCTCACATGGGTGATTTTATTTCTACTCGCCTGCGGGGACTGGATGAATGCGCGTAAACCTAAACAAAAGGACCACGGCCAGCAGGCTGCGCCTCTTGGGGAGGGCGAGCGTCCCCGCGAGCCCCGGAGCCCGGAGGAGCAGGGCTCGCGGGGACGCTCGCCCTCCCGAACAGGAGGTGCGTCGCGGAGGCAAATAACTCTGCGGTTTGCGGGACTAGTGCTGTTGGTGGGTTTGATTTGTGCCGCGCAAGTGCTGCCCTTTTTGGAACTGGTGACGCATTCGGAGCGTGACAGCCAGTACAGTGCAATTTCACCCGATTGGTCGATGCCGATTTGGGGCTGGGCCAATTTTCTGGTGCCTTTGTTCCATACTGTGGCGACATCGCAGAAGATCACTTTCCAGATTGGCCAGTACTGGACCTCCTCATATTATGCCGGCATCGGGACAGTTCTTTTAATGGCAGTGGCTGTGCGACGAGTGCCCGAGTGGCGAGTGCGCCTGCTGGCGATCCTGGTGTTTCTGTGCCTGGTGTTGGCATTGGGAGATCGGGGGCTGCTTTATCGGGGCTTGCGCGCCTGTTTTCCGGGAATCGGATTTGTCCGGTACCCGGTGAAATTTGTCATTCTGGTTTCGGCGCTGGCTCCCCTGCTGGGGGGAGTGGGGTTTGCGGCATTAACAAGGGGAGGTGAGCAAAAGCTCGGCAGGTTCGAATGGGTTTGCGCAATTGTGATGATCGGGATGATCGGGATGATTATCGGCCTGGAAAAGCGCTCGCCGATGCTCGCTGGCGCTTGGCCGAACACCTTGCGGAACGGGCTGGCCAGGGCGGCATTCTTGGGGCTGTGCCTGCTCTGCATCGCTGTGTTTTTGAGCTCGCAAGGGCGGCGCCGAATCTTATGCGGGTGCCTGCTGCTGACGTTCACCTGGTTAGATTTTGTGACTCATGAGCCAACACAGAATCCGACCATGCCCCCTCAGGCTTACGCTCCGGATTTGGTCAGAACGCAGTTGAAACCGCAGGAACTGCCACGCCTCGGTGAGGCGCGTATAATGCTGAGCCCAGCCGCCGAGGAAACACTCAGGCTGTACTCGCTGCCGGATTTGGAACAGCATTACTGGGTGCATCGGCTGGCTGCGTTCCCTGATTGCAACCTGTTGGATGCAGTGCCACAGGCCTACGGAATGTTCTCGCTGGCTCCGGGACCCATAGCAAATCTTGCAAACCTGCCGTACGTGCGAACGAATCTGGATTTTTCCACGGCCATGGATTTCATGGGAGTTTCACTGACAACGAAACCCGGCATGCTGTTCGACTGGACGGCGCGGCCGACAGCCATGCCGCTGGTCACTGCGGGACAGGCCCCGGTCTTCGCGGAGGATCAAACCGTGATTGACGCGTTTTTCCAGACCAATACGGACTTGCGCCAAACCGTCTTTTTGCCTTCGGACGCGCGGGGAGTGGTCGGCGCCAAACGGTGCGCTGAGGCGCACGTGTTGGGTGCCAAATTTGAGAACCAAAAGGTCGAGATCGAGACCACAGCTCCGGCGGCGAGCCTCGTGGTGGTTTCGCAATCCTGGTACCCGGTTTGGAAAGCCTACATCGATGGAAAGCCGGCAAAGCTTTGGCGCGCCAATTACGCTTTTCAGGCGCTGGAGGTGCCCGCTGGTACGCACAACATCGAATTGCGCTATCAGGACCGGGCATTTCAGGCGGGCATGGTGCTCTCGTTTATTGGGACGGCCTGGGTTTTCGTCAGGTTTACCGGGAGTCGGCACCGCCGCGAAGGCGCCTAGCCAAGCGAGCCGATGAAATGGGTCGCTCGCCTTGCAAAAAGTCCGTGTCCTGCTAAAGCTCACTGGCATGAGACCACAAGTTCATGCCCGCAAACGAATGGCTCCACGTCCCTTGAGCTCCCTCGGCATTTGGTGCTGAGTTTACAGCAAGCATGTTTTCTGTGCGGACAGAACCGGTCCTTCACAAGGTCAAGATCGAGCCAAACCTCGACGTTGGCTGGTTAACGCCGGGTCGCTTTGCGTTATTGCTGGCGGCGCTGGTCTTGCTCACTTTTCCCGGCATAGTCTTCGGAACGCGCACATTTGTCTTCCGGGATTATGGTCTGTTCAGCTACCCCGTGGCCTTTTTCCACCGCCAATGCTTTTGGCGCGGGGAGCTGCCACTGTGGAATCCGTTGAACTACTGCGGGGTCCCCTTCCTGGCGCAGTGGAACACCATGACGCTTTATCCGGGCTCGCTCATCTACCTGCTGCTGCCCCTGCCCTGGTCGTTGTCATTCTTCTGTCTGGCACATGTGTTTTGGGGCGGGCTGGGAATGTATTTTCTAGCCCGTGATTGGACCAACCATCGGCTGGCGGCCAGCCTTGCGGGAGTCGTCTATGCGTTTAATGGCCTGACGTTGAATTTTCTAATGTGGCCCAGTCACGTGGCGACGTTCAGTTGGCTGCCCTGGATGGTTTGGCTGGTGCCGCAAGGCTGGCGGCATGGAGGGAAGCAGGTTTTGTGGGGGAGCATGGCAGGGGTGATGCAAATGCTGGCCGGGGGACCGGAAACAATCCTGCTGACCTGGGTCCTTTTGTTTGCGCTAGCCTGTGGAGACTGGATGAACGCGCGTAAACGCGGACAAGAGGACCACAGCCAGGAGGCGCAGCCTGTTCCGGAGGGCGAGCATCTTCGCGAGCCCTATTCGTGCGGGATCCAGGGCTCGCAGGGACGCTCGCCCTCCCAAACAGGAGGTGCCTTGCGGACACTGATAGCGTTGCGACTTGCGGGGATGGCGTTGTTGGTCGCGCTGATCTGTGCGGCGCAACTGCTGCCGTTCCTGGAGCTCCTGGCCCATTCACAGCGTGACCGCAGCTACGGCTCGGCCTCCCACGATTGGTCGATTCCATTTTGGGGATGGGCAAATTTCTTGGTGCCGTTGTTTCGAACCTCGCCCACGCACCAGGGGGTTTTCCTGCAAAACGGCCAGTACTGGACCTCGTCGTATTATGCAGGGATTGGAACCATTCTGCTCATGGCGGCCGCCGTGCGGCGAGTCCGGGACTGGCGGGTGCGTTTACTGGCGGGCCTTGGGTTTCTGGGCCTGCTGCTGGGGTGGGGCGATGCCACTGAGCTCTACCGTGTTTTGCGCTTCTGCTTCCCCGGTCTTGGGTTTGTGCGGTACCCGGTGAAATTTGTGATCCTGGTTTTGGCGGTCTCGCCATTGCTGGCAGCGTGCGGCTTGCAAGCCTTGACCTCGGTTGCTTCCCGAACCCGCCGCTTTGAATGGATCTGCGGGGCGGTGCTCCTATGCATGATTGGAGTCATTATCGCAGTGGATTGGAGAACTCCTATGCCCAGTGGAGACTGGCGAGCCAAGTTCCAAAACGGGCTGTCCCGGGCAGGTTTCCTGGTTTTGGTTTTCATTCTGGTCACCTGGTTCTTGCGTTCCAGAGGCCGCCGCCGAATCCTGTGGGGCGGCCTGCTCCTGGGAGCCTTTTGGCTTGATTTAGTCACCCAGGTTCCGACCCAGAACCCGACGGCCAGGGGTTCGGTTTATTCCCCGGGCTGGGCCAGGCAACAACTTCAGTGGAGCCCGCAACCGGAGTTTGGCCGGTCGCGGGTAATGGTCGGCGCCGCTGCGCAGGAAACGCTCAAGCAAAGCTGGCTCTCAAACGTGGAGCAAAACTATTTGCGGAACCGGCGGGCTATGGAGGTCGATTGCAATTTGCTGGACGATGTGCCGCATGTGGACGGCTTTTTTTCGCTGGTTCCGCGGGAGACCTACCAGATCACCGACTTGGCGTGCGGGAAGCAGAACCGGGCTCCTGAGAGCTTGCTGGATTTCCTGGGTGTATCGGAAGTGACAGCGCCCGGCGCGCTGACCGAGTGGACGCCGCGTCGGAGTTTCATGCCCCTGCTCACTTCCGGGCAGCGAGTCGTCTTTGCCGACGAGGAAACCACGCTTTCAGCACTTCGAGAGACCAACCTCGATCTGCGGCAGGTTGTTTTCCTGCCGCTAGAAGCCCGTGGAACAGTCAATGTCATTCAGCCCGCGACCGCCGCCGTGAGCAAATTGGGACTCGGCAACCAGAAAATTTCCTTCGACGCGGACTGCTCTGCTTCGACGGTGATGGTCGTTTCTCAGGCCTTTTACGCCCCTTGGAAGGCGTATGTGGATGACCGTCAAGTGAAGATCTGGCGCGCAAATTTTGCCTTCCAGGCCTTGTCCATCCCCGCCGGGCACCATCAAGTCGTGTTGCGATATGAAGACGGAACTTTTCTCGCCGGCGGCATTCTTTCCAGCGTTGGAATTATCGTCTGGTTCGGCCTCTGGCGGGCGAAAAAACTCCGCATATCCTAAGGGCGCGAGTGCCAACCATAGCAAGACTGACAAGCACAGCTTAGTCTGGCTGTCTCGGGCACTCAGGAGCATCCAACCCTAAACCAGCAGCTTGCCCGAGTTTCGCCCAGAAAGCGGTGCACCAATCGAGCCTTGCCGTGGATGCGTGTGACGGGAGCTTTGGCTTTCTGGAGCCAGGGCCAAGGTTTCTTGCAACTCTGCATAGGCCGGCCGTTCCGTGCCTTGATCGCCGGCGCGTTCGTATTCCAGGTGCGTCGTCTCGTCGATAATGTATTCAGGGCGCTTCTTGATTTCATCGAACAAGCTGCCGATGTAATGACCCAGGATTCCGATCGTCAGGAGTTGGACCCCGCCAAAATAGATCACAACCAGGACCAAGGAGGTCCAGCCTGAGACCAAATATTGCGGGTTCAAGATTTTGTTGAAGACGAGCCACAACGAAAGCAGCAACCCCCCCACGACGGACAAAAAACCGAAGGTCGTCGCGACCTGTAAGGGTTTTTTTGAGAAGTAAAAAATCCCGGTGGAGGCAAACCGGAGCATTTTTTTCAAAGAGTATTTGGTGGACCCTGCGCAGCGCGGATCGCGCTCGTAAGAAAAAGGAGTCTGCTTGAATCCCACCCAACTTATCAGCCCGCGAATGTACTTGTTGTTCTCCTGCAAATTGTTGAACGCATTGATGATCTTGCGATCAATCACCCGAAAGTCCCCGGTGTTCACGGGAAGCGGCACCTCAGACAATTTGTTCAACACGAGGTAAAACAAATGTGCCGTGGCACGTTTGAAGATTGTCTCGCCCTTCCGCTTTTTCCTCACCCCGTACACGACATTGGAGCCAGTGGCCATCAATTGCTGAATCATGTCCGGGATGACCTCGGGGGGGTCCTGGAGATCCGCGTCGATAATGACCGCCAGGTCTCCCCGACAGTATTTGATTCCCGCGCTAACCGCGGGCTGGTGCCCGAAATTCCGGGAAAACCTGATGAGATTCACTCGAAGGTCTTTTTGAGCTAACTCCGTAAGAACGGCCTGGGTGCCATCCGTGCTGCCGTCATCGATGAAAACAAGTTCGTACTCGATGCCCTCCTGCCGGCTCAGCACCTTGGAGAGCCGCCCATAGGTGTGGTTGAGCACCTTCTCTTCATTGAAGCAAGGTATGATCACTGATATTAGCATAGTAGTTTTGAATAAATGTTTCTCAGGACACACCATTGGAACGAAAGCAGGTATGCCAGGCTGGCATCGACAAGGTTGACTCGATAAAAGGCTTCACTACGCACAGCCCGCACAAACTGACGAAAATACGCGGCCTGACGAAGGCCGATGCTTGCAGTTGCCGCCCCCTCTGCCAGACGGAACGAAGCGAGGTAGTCCTGGTCGATGAAGGCATCCCCATGTTTGAGCAACTCGGACCACAAAGAAAGGTCGCTGAGGTAGGGATTCGAAGTGTCGCACATTTTGGTCCTGGCAAGGACCCCCCTGCGGAACAACCCGACAACGGGTTCTCCGATAAGGTTTGAACCGCAGCGGATCGAGCGGCGAATCAGTTTTTCGCCACGGACAACCCCTGGTCCAAAAGGGAATCTTCGGCGGAGCACCGTTTCGCCGCGCTCATCGATCACGAGGCGATTACAGATTGTTAACACCACCCGCGAATTTGAGTGATTCTCAAGGACTTCGGCCTGGCGAGCAAGGCACTCCGGGCTTAAGATATCGTCCTGGCACAACAATTTGACATATTTGCCATGAGCACAGGACAGTGCTTTGTTCCAATTCCGTCCCATCCCCAGATTAGAGTCGTTCTGAATTAGCCTGATTCTCGAATCGGAGAAGGTTCTAATAATCGACACCGTTTCGTCGCTTGATTTATCATCAAGAACGACGACTTCAAAGTCACCAAGGGTCTGCCGCAGAACGCTTTCCAGCGTAATGGCGATGAATTTCCGCCCGTTGTAACACGGAATGCAGACACTTATTAAAGGCTTCAGGCCCATGATTTCCTCGAGATTTCTCAGGTTGTGATCAACGCAGAAGCTTGAAAGATGCCAAGCAGGCGAGTACCAAGTGCTTAATTTCGGATCCACACGCTTCGCTCGATTCCTGGAGCGACCAGGGAAGACGACCTCGATGTTGACTCCCACGGACGAGTCTCTATGTTGGCGCGCATGATGTTGAGTCGGAAAGTAATCACGCTTTGCGCGAAGGATAAAAAGAGCACGGAAGAGCAATTATTCATCTGATGCGAACGCGGATGCGCGGATGCGCAGCAAAGAGCCCGGTGCAGGGCGTTTTCTGGGCTTATAACCCACGACTGATGGTATCACTATGATCTTCCAGTTATTGAAGGCCGGTTTGCGATGTTTTCCCCAGACGTTCCCGGAATTCGTTTACAGCGTGATTCTGCGTCCAAAGCCGCTGCGAGCCATTGCCAACTCTATTCTGAAGTGGGGTGTGCCGGAGAAGCTCAAAATTGGCAGTAACTTCTTGATGCTCAACAAGAACGACCCCGTGTTGGGTCCTGCCCTTGCGCTAGGGATCTATGAAAAATCAGAACAAGATATATTTAGTGACTTTTGCAGGGAGGGAATGACCGTCATCGACGTGGGCGCGAACGTTGGACTTTACACACTGCTGGCTGCGGAAAAGGTCGGAAAGAACGGCAGGGTAATCTCGATTGAGCCGGATCCGGAGAGTCACTCGTACCTGGCTCGCACTGTTGACCTAAACCACCTGACCCAAGTGCGGACTCTCCAGGTGGCCGCAGGCCATCGCGAACAAGAAATTGACCTCTTTCTTTCCTCTGACAACAAGGCCGATTCGAGGATTTATGATGCGACAGGGAAGCGTCCAACGATCAAAGTCCAAATGAAGACCTTGGATACAATAGTGGGTGAACTAGACACCAAAAGAGTGGATCTTATCAAGATGGATGTTCAGGGTGCGGAAGGGCTCGCTCTGCAGGGGATGACGCGGCTGCTCGAACAAAGCCCTGAACTCATCATGTTCCTGGAGTTCTGGCCGTGGGGCATGACTCAAATCGGAACCGACCCAGCGTGGTTCCTTAGGGAATTGGTCAAGTTGGACTTCAGAATTCAGAAACTCGACGAAGATAAGAGCCAGCTGGTGGCGGTTGATGACATCTCCAAGTTGCTTGCCGACCACCAGGGCCTCCAGTACGCGAGCATAGGAATGCACCGGAGCCACGCCAACCTCGTTTGCCAGAGAGTCCGCAAGCCGGCTTCGTAGCTTCTCTCCCGGGAAATTCCCTCGAGAGGAGTACCTGTCCTTACTCGGTTCCCAGACGGTAACCTGAGAACCGCAAGACCGGAAGGTTCTCAAACCAGTTCACTGGCATCGAGATAGGGGTTTCCAGATGCTGGGTATCTGTCGCCGTGGCCGCGAGTAGGGCCGTGAGTTGCGCCCCCCAATGTGAAAAGTATGGGCCAAGCCACCACCTGGTGGGCAGGGCGGGCGGCAAAGGCAACGCGGAGGCCAAGGTGTCACGAGACCCGATCCCGAATTGGCCAACCACCCACACGGCCCCCCCTTTTTGCAGGGTGTCCAAGGCTTGAGCCAAGACCGGCGCGATCGAGTTTGTCGTATTCAGCATTGGCCACACCAGGTCCAAACGGTGCACTTCATGTGACGGGATCGGCGGGAGGGTTTGCCATTTGGCCTGGCCATGGTAATACCGGCCGAACGTAATGCCCTCCCAGGCGCTCTGGACAACAATCAGGTCCCTGCTGGCCGCTTTTTTCTCCAAGACGGCGGCGATCACGTCCACGTTGCTTCGACGACTATGAGCCTCCTCCCAAATCCCTTTCCAACCCCAAGCCATGATGGCGATAAGAAAACCGACCCGGATCAAGCCCCAGGGGCGCCAAGCCCGCAAGGTGACCTCGAAAACTGATTCCAGGCAGATCGCGCACAACGTAAGCATGCCCACGTAATACCACGACTGCGTCGAATAATGTAATCTCACCAAAAAGCCCAGATGCCCAACGACGCCGCCTACCAGGGCTATGACGCCGAACAAGGCGAGGTCCGCGACCCGAGTCTCCGCTGGACCGGCTGGAACAGAGACCGACTCTTGCATTTGATGGGGAAGCCTGAATCGACCGCTCTGAACACCGACACCGATGCCGACCGCCATTACCACCAAGCCCACCCAAAGCCCTGCCTGGAATCCAGAAGGCACTGCAGGATGGGCGGTGCTATGAAAGGAAATCGCTTGATTCAGCACCATCAATAAGAAACCGAAATCGAATTGCGGTGCTTGGAACATTGGCATGAAGGCGGACGCACGTCGGACTGTGGGCAGATAGATGGTGACCGAGGCGACTGAGCCAGCGCCGATTCCTGCAAACACAGCCAACAGGCGCCACTGCCGTCGCCGCACCACAATCACGGCCGCGCCGAGAAGGATGGCGCCCAGGCATATGGCGTTGTAATACACGCAATGAGCGAATAAAAAGCAAACTCCCGCCGCCAGCAGGATTCTGGATTTTGACGGCAGTTCCAAAACTCGCCAAACGGTTGCAAAGGTCAAAATCAGGAGGCAAGCGGAAAGACCATAGGCACGGGTTGACGTGACGGTGAAAACTACGGCTGGCAAGCTCCCAAGCAAGGCCACGCTGAGCGTGGGGGCACCTCTCCAAACCCATTTGCTGCACAGCCAAAGCGAGCCGAGGAACAGGAGCCCGATCAAAAGTCCCAGGACACGGATACTCCCATCGGTTCCCGCCATGCCCAAAAATCCCCACGCGCGCAAGACCAAAACGTAAAGGGGCGGGAACGATTCGAATTGCGCGTAGCGCCACAGAACCTTCAGCGAAGGCATCTGCGCTATGTTGATGGTGTTGGTTTCATCACGCCACAAAGGCCCAGCATTCAGCGTGATCAAGAAAAACACCAACGCAACCAACCCAGTCGCCAGGACGGTGGCCAAGACCTCCAATCGGACCCTCTGCGTTGTCGCCACCGGGTTCGGCGTCGATACTGTTTCCGAAATCGCTTCGGTCTGAGGAGTCATGCAAGTCATTAAGTCCATATTCTGTGGGGGATGCGCAAGCGATTAAAATGCCAACAGGGATGACGGCGGCCTGTGGTCCGCCAGCGGCAACGCGCATTATCTGATGTAGACTCGCTCCAGACTCGCCATGCGCAGGCTCCATGGTCCCGAGCGCACGTCAAGCTGCCTCAGCGGACATCATTGTAACCGAGTGATGGGGCGCTGGCGCAAAAAGCAGGGAAATCGCGACTTCAACCCACGACACATAAGTCTGGTACGCCCCCTGCTCAACTCATGGAACGCCCTCCTGGTATGGCGGTTGCCAGAATGTATTTACCGGGACGAAAGGTGCGATGGAATCTCGCGGTTTTCTGGCCGTAGGGCCCCGCCTGAGCATGAACGTGAAAGCGCGAAGACAATCACTAGAACGCAGTGGGCCGAGCTCCTTTGGGCCTGACGGTCAGCTCAGGCCTGACGGCGTTTTTGATGAGCAAGCCTCCTTGGCCGGACAGCCCTGCATCCACGTCAGGAATGACAGACCTAACTGCTCGGTGTCATTATTTCAGACAGCCTGTGTGATTCCTGGACATGCGAGATCTCCCCTTTCCTCAGGCCTGACCGTTGGCCTTCCAAGGTGCGCAAACTGGCGGTGCCAGGTCCCGCCGGTGGCCTTGCCCCAGACACAGACCACTCAATTGTCCTGCCGTTATCACATCACGAACTAATTGCGCCTATGTCGAACCCGGACCAAGAGTCACCTGATCGCCCGTTGGTATTCATACCCACGTACAACGAGGCGGACAACGTCGTGGCGCTGTGTGAGCGCATCCAGGCACAAGGTCTCGGTTTCGACATTCTATTCATCGACGATAATTCGCCGGATGGGACTGGAAAGGTTCTGGACGGTCTGGTGGCAAAGTATTCCAACGTTAAGGTGCTCCATCGCTCCGGGAAGCTCGGCATCGGCAGCGCTCATTTCCAGGGTATTCAGTGGGCCTACGATCACAATTATCAAACACTCATCACGATGGATTGCGATTTCACGCATCCACCTGAGAAGTTGGCCGAGATTATTTCGTTCCGGGATAAATACGACGTAGTGGTCGGATCACGCTACCTGCAAAAGCGCAGCCTCCGCGGATGGAACGCTCTGCGGAAGTTGCTCACCCGGGCCGGTCATGCTTTGACCGTGTCGCTCTTAGGCATGCCATACGACGCCACAGGCGCGTTCCGGCTTTATCGTCTGGACCGTATCCCGCGCTATGCCTTCGACGTGATTCAGTCCAGGGGATATTCGTTCTTTTTCGAGAGCCTTTACGTTCTTTTTGTCAACCGGATGAAGATTGGGGAATTCCCGCTTGCGCTCCCGCCCCGAACCTATGGCCACTCCAAGATGAGCTATCGCGAAGCCGTACGCAGCGTGAAACTCCTCCTGACGGTCTATGCAACCAAGCTTCTTAACCCGGAAAAGTTTAGTTTCTGTGAACCCTTCAGTCGGGACGCAGCCGTTCCCATCGATCCACAGGGCTGGGATGATTATTGGAAGAATGCCAAGAGCGGGGGCGGCATCGTTTACGATACTATCGCAGCTTTTTACCGGAAAGCCATCATCCGGCCGACCCTCAACTACTTCGTCCGCGCGTACTTTCCCGCAAATGCTCGCGTCCTGCACGCCGGCTGCGGAAGCGGGCAGGTTGACGCGGACATTCGTGAGCATGTGAAGATTACCGGCCTGGACATCTCCGTTAACGCGTTGAATCTCTATCGCCGCAACAACAAAGACCATTGTGAGGTTAAGCACGGGAGTATCTTCGAAATCCCTCTCGGAGATGGCGAGGTGGATGGGATCCATAACCTGGGGGTAATGGAGCATTTCACACCCGGGGAGATCCGCAGGATCCTGGGCGAGTTCTCTCGCGTCCTTAAACCCGGCGGACGCATGATTATCTTTTGGCCACCGGAGTTCGGCGCGAGTGTCCTCTTCCTCAAAGCCGTCAAGGGCTTCTTAGAGAAAGTGCTGCGCAGAAAGAATGTCAAGTTTCACCCCGACGAGATCACCCGCGTGCAATCGCGGCGACACGCAGTGCATTTCTTCGAAGAGAGCGGTTTTCGAGTGCTCCGGTACTATTTTGGGCTCAAGGATTTTTTCACCCAATGCGTGATCGTAGTCGAGAAGCCGACGGCCCTGGCGCTCAGGTCCTTGCCAGTGGATAGCGGCAGAACTCAAAATGCCGCCAGGCCCGTGCAGCAGGCGCGACCGAGTTTTGCCACTCCTTGAGTTCGCGCTGAAACCCCTGCAAGCGGAAAGCAGCCGCGAAAAGACGCGGCCCCGCAGATCAGCCGGCGCCGACAGGCCAACGATCGCCTTGGACCTGGACTTGAAATCAGCTTGAGTTAGCAGTGGCTCGCTGCTTGGATCGCAGGTGACATTGCGAATGAACTCCGAAGAGAGCGGCGGGCCCAGAATCGCGAAGAACGACGACAACCAAACCCTTTCCAGCTCGCAGGTTGGACATTCCCTGGCGGCTGTCCCCCCTGTAGTTTGGCTCTTGGCGCTAATCTTCGCATGCCTCGCCGCTTTTATCGGTAAGCCTGCCCATATCGATGACACGTTGTTCCTCCGGGCGGCGGAGCAGATCCAGAGGCATCCGGCGAATTTCTATGGGTTCGAGATGAATTGGTTCGGAGCGACGCGGCCGATGGTGGAAAACTTCGATAACCCGCCGTTGGCTTGTTATTATCTCGCGTTGCTGGGTTCGATGGGGGGCTGGAGTGAACCGGTGTTGCACCTGGGTTTCATCATACCTGCGCTGGCAGCAGCCGCAGGCATTTTTTTTCTCGCCCGCAATTACACCGGGCGACCGATGCTCGCAGCCATCGCGGCAGTAGCTACGCCGCTGTTCGTGATTTCAGCCACCACGTTAATGTGCGATTTGCTTCTCCTGGCCTTTTGGACGTGGACGCTCGTATTCTTTGAAAACGGGTTGCGCAACGGAAGCCGCAGGGCCTATTTCATCAGCGGGGTACTGGCGGGACTGGCTTTTTGGACGAAGTTTTCCGGCCTGGCCCTGATTCCATTGCTGCTCGCGTATGGCTGGTTCAAGAAACGCCGGTGGGCGCCGTGGCTAATCGCTCCCCTGTTGCCGCTGGCGTTCGTCGCGGCTTACGAATGGATCACCTTTCTCCTGTATCGCAAAGGAGTGCTGCTGAGCGCGGCCGGTGTCTCTTCCAGCCCAATCCCCGGCGGCAGCGGGCTGGGGAGGCAATTTGTCGGGCTCAGCTTTGTCGGCGGCTGTTTCCTCCCGACACTGTTTTGTGTGCCTTGGTTGTGGTCTGTGCGAAGTATCCTCAAGGGGCTATGTGTGGTCGTGCCTTGCCTGGCCTTGTATCCCTACCTTGGGGTATTCGCGTTGCTTTGGGACCCGGAGGGGCGTCCCGACTGGCTGCTATGTGTCCAAAGCGCTTTCTTCATTGCCGGCGGGGTGCATATTCTGCTCCTGGCCCTAACAGATTTTTGGGAGCACCGCGACGCCAACTCGCTGCTTCTCCTGTTCTGGGTGCTTGGCGTGTTTGTTTTTGCGACGCTCTTCAACTGGACGTTGAACGGCCGCAGTATTCTCCCAATGGCGGGAGCGGTCGGAATCCTCCTGGCGAGGCGGTTCGAGCAACACGCGAGGCTCAGGCAGAAGGCTTATTCAACGGCGATCCTTTGGCCGCTCCTGCCTGGTGCAGCTCTCAGCTTACTGCTGGCAAGGTCGGATTGCGACCTGGCCAATACCGGCCGGACGGCAGCTCGCGACTTGTGTTCCCGTTATCAATCACCCGAAAAAACCCTCTGGTTCGAAGGGCACTGGGGCTTCCAATACTACATGGAGCAACGCGGCGCTCGAGCGCTGGAGCGCGGCTTTTCCCAGCCCGCACCGGGAGATTTCGTCGCCGTCCCCTCCGAAGCGGTGAATCTGTTTGATCTCTCCACGTACCTGGTTCACCTCGTGGCCACGCTGGAGTACCCGCCGAAACTTCCCTGCGCGACGATGAACAGCGAGGTCGGCACCGGGTTTTACGCAGCGACGGCCGGCCCGTTTCCATGGACGGTGGGGTACATCAGCCCGGAGCGTTACTATGTCTTCCAGGTCACCAAATCGTTATCGTCAACCTCCAACGCGCTAGACGAGGCTCATTCCCCCGGCGCCCTCGTCCAGCAGTTCTGGTTCGAAAGACAGATGAGGGCTTGCCAGAGAGCGATCCGTAGAAACCCCACGAACACGATGGCGCGCCTGGAACTCGCGGCGATCGCCGAGCAACAGTGCGAACCAGCGAAAGCTATTTCCCAGTATCGGGCGGTTTTGAACCTGACACCAGACTCAGACCGCGCCCTGGACAAACTCGCGTGGATCCTCGCGACCAGCAGCGAAGCGCAGCTTCGGAACGGGAAGGAGGCGGTCGGACTTGCCGAACGTGCCAGCGGATTGACCGGCCACAGTTCCGCTAGAGTGCTAACGACCCTGGGCGCGGCTTACGCTGAGCAGGGCCTTTTTGCTCAAGCTGTCGCCGCCTCACGAGAGGCTTCGGAACTTGCGCGCAAAAATAACCAACCGGAAATCCTCTCTCAGAACGAGGCGCTGCTGCAGCTCTACCAGGCCAAACGGCCGTTTCACCAGGAATAGGAGAGTGCGGCCGGGCACGCATCGAAGTCCGGCGAGCATCCTGGATGGGTCAGAGCGAAGGTCGAGATTCATCAATCCCGCCAGGATTCGGCTCGTGTTTTAACGCGGCTATTTACCTGTCAGGCCGCAGCGCCGGCATGTGTTGCCGGCTTAAACGGTCCGAACAGACTAAGCCGGCACCATTCCGGCGCTCGGGGCCGCTGGCATTTGGTGCTGGGCGTGACATACCGGGGCTAGATGTCCTCCCCCGATGCACGCAGGCGTTGACGGGATGCGGGGACCTTTTATGCTCGCCGCCATGAATTGGCCCGAGAGCAACACATGGACGCACTGAAACCGCTTCCGGCTGAGCCCCAGCCTGAGTCCTCGTCGCGAAAACCAAAACTGGAATTGGAAACCGTGGTGGCGATGGTCGTCACCGGATGGGTCGCGACGTTGCTGATTTTGACGATGCTCAACGCCGGGCCATTGTGGCGGGACGAGACCAACACCATCAACGTCGCGCAGATGCCATCCCTGAAGGAAATGTGGAGCAATATGTCGTTCGAGTCGTTCCCGGCTCTCTGGCTGCTGCTGCTTCGTGGGTGGAGTATGCTGGGGATGGCAGACAGCGACGCCGGGATACGCGTTCTGGTTCTCTTCGTAGGGCTTTTTTTCCTCGGTTCGCTGTGGCTGTGCCGACGGTGGACTGGAGGGCGCGCACCGATCCTAAGCCTGGCTCTGCTGGGCAGCTTGCCTGCGTTTATCTTCACCCTTGGGTCCAACCGGGCTTATGGGCTCGCAATGTGCCTGCTAGTGCTGACCTTCGGCACAATCTGGCGGATGGTGCAGTGTCCCTGCAGATCCCGGATCATTTGGACGACTGTGAGCAGCATTCTTTTCCTGCACTGTTTGTATTACGATGGGGCGTTCCTGTGCGCGATGCTGTTCGGAGCGGTTCTGGTAGTTGTCCGACGACAGCAATGGAAGACTCTTGCGGCACTGGTGGGGATCGGTGCAGTAGCTGGCCTGTCCATGTTGATCTACATCCCAGTCATTCGGCGAAGCTCGCCTTACCTGCCGCTATTTCAGATGCCATTTCATTTCCCCATGCTATGGGGACGGCTCCGCCAGGCCGTTACGGCACAGTGCACGGCGTATTTAGGCGCCCCTCCCGGCCCCGAAATTTGGGTCTGGGTCTTCCTGGTCTTTTTCGGGATAGCTGTTGCCGCCAGAATGCAAATTCCAAGTTTCCGCGGCGCTCGGAAGCAGCAGCTGGAAAACTCGACTCCCCTCGGCGCCCCTAACGCCCAAGCGGGCGCCGACCTGGCGCTGTTCAGCGGTGTGAGCATGCTGTGCGGGACGGCAGGGTACATCTGCTTTCTGCTGAAGCTGCAGTTCCCAACCGAACCGTGGCATTACATAGGAATGCTCACCCTATGCGCGGTTTCGCTGGACGGAGTGCTAAGCGCGCCGTGGCCGGCCCCACGCCCATGGGGTCTGCTTCGCATTGGGTTTCTGGCCTTGATGATGACGTGGGGAGCCAGTTCGGTGTCGGAAGAGGCGCAAACGCGGCGGAGCAACGTGGACCTGATCGCAGCCGTACTCGGGACGAAAGCCGCAGCAGGGGACCTGATCGTCGTGCATAGCGCTTGGGAGGGGATTACTTTCGACCGATATTACCGCGGACGAGCCAAATGGATGACGGTTCCACCGATCACCTCACACAAGGTTCATCGCGGTGACTTAATGTGGGAGATGCTGAACCAGCAAGATCCAATGGCGCCCTTACTCGCTGAAATCACTGGCACGTTGCGCAACGGCAACAATGTCTGGGTAGCGGGGAATGTGGTTCTCCTCCGTTCTGGGAAAGCTCCGCCGGCGTTACCACCCCCGCCTACCCTGCCGACCAAGTGGTGGCTTGCGCCCTACATGCGGCACTGGAGCTTGGAGTTGACGGCACATTTAGCGGGCTGTTCGGAGCAGGTGGTCACCCTTGAGATACCCGTGGACAGGCCCGTGAGCAGCCTGGAGAATCGTACTTTGCTAGAATTCTCGGGGCATCGTTCTGGCGAAAACTGACTCGACAAGTAGCGACATCGCACCGAGGCGCGAGGTACCCATCCTGCTCTTTGGGTCGGTTTTGAACTCTACCTGCCGGCAGGTGCCAGTTCGCTTGGCCGGGGTTCCGCGACAGGGGTTGCTGCCAGACGAGAACCCACGCGACGGGCAATTAGGTTTCTCAGGGAACGAGGGTATTGTCGGTTGCTCAGAGCAAAACCTGTGCGTGCGGACAAATACCGCGTTGGCGCAGTCAACCATGCGACGGCCGAGCGTTCTGATGGGTGCGCAAGGCTTAGAACCAAAGGCGCAGGGAAGGGAGCGCAAGCCGCAACGCGGTTTCGGCGGCTTAGGAGCGTCCTGTTAATGTACAGGGACTGGGCAGGTTTCGGCGAGGATCGAGTGAGCGCGGAAGCCTTTAAGAATTGCTGGGTGCGCTGACGAACCAACCTCTTGATTCAGCCGAGAACCTCTGCAAGCTACCGACGGGTCTCGACCAGAACCTCGATAAGCCAGGAACTCGCCTTTTTCATGGAGCCAGTTCTCGGATTCGAACCGAGGACCGACGGTTTACAAAACCGTTGCTCTACCACTGAGCTAAACTGGCCCAAGATGCTGAGGGGAAAATGGCGTCAAACGACGCGGATCTCAAGGGGAAACAGCGCCGGGGATTGATGGGTGAGGGGATTAGTGGGGGAAGGAGTAATCGAGTGGTGGAGTGGTTCGGAAACGACCGATGCGGCAAGCGACGAACCAGAACCAGATCAATTATGAAGACGAGGACGAGGACGACCGTCACGGGCTCGCGAAGGCTTACTGCTTGCGGCGGGACGGCGGGTTCCGGATGAAATTCTGGGACACCAACTGCGCATTCAAACTGTTCTAAAGTGGTGTGTTAGAGCAATTTGAGTTGCGCAGCGCCGGCGCGCTGATGAGTGCCGAGATCATTGCCAGGGTGGTGCGTTGTGGCTTCGCTATCGCCCAGGTGGGCGTTCACTATTTCCGGTGGACCAGCGGCCGGCAGACGGGTGCCTTTCCTCAGGTGAGATTCCGCTCCTTTGGGCAACCCATCCAGCTTCGCCGGGAGATCCTGTCGGCGCGCCGCGTCCGATAATCGCAAAAACCACTTTCCGGCGGCGATGCTGGGCAATTCAACGGTGCGATACCACAGTGCGCCCAACGGCATGATCATTACCCAGGTGGAAACGAAGATGGGATAGTACAACAATGGCGGAACCGAGGCCGGCAGAAAATCCCACGCCACCAGGCCCAACAACGGGTAGTGCCACATGTAAATGCTGTAGCTGTAAATGCCGGTAGATCGGAGGTGCTCGATGAGCGCCGCCGGAACGCGAGTGCGCCGCCTGTCCGCTCGCAGTAGTTTGCTGATCGCGGCAGCACTCAGCAGGGCGAAGAACATGAATGAAAACGTGCTCAAGGGTTTGACGATGCTGCTGCCGACAGCCAGCAGAAGCCAGAGCGCCAGCGATGAATCCGCGAGGGGCAAGCGGCGAGAGTGAAGAAATGCGTCCGCCAGGGCAGCCCCCACGGACCAACTTAACCAGAACGTGAAAGGGCAGGCCGGGAGCCATGTCCATGGCGGACCGACACCGGAATGGGTGACGGACTTAAGCACACATCCCAAGCCGCGCAGCAATACCTCGCATATCAGGAGTCCCTGGAGCGTTCGGCGCCAGCCGAATTTGGAAACCAGCTTCATTAGCAGCGGATACAGCAAATACAACTGCACCTCGACCGCGATGGACCAAAAGACGGCGTTGATCGCCTGCGGACCTGTTTCGCCGAAATAATTCTGAATCAGGAACACATGAGTAAAGAGTCGGAACCAACTGGCGGCGGATGAAAAATCCAATCGCGTGGTTGGAAACACGAATGCAAGGACCAGCAACGCCAGCAGATAGGGCGGATAAATCCGAAAGAAGCGGCGGATGAGGAAACGGCGCCAATCACGTCCGTCGCGCTGAAAACTCAGATGAATGCAAAAGCCGCTAACTACAAAAAACACTGCTACGCCTGCCCAACCGAAAGTGGCCGGCAGCAAGACGATGTTCATTCCCGCTCCGGAAAAATTCACGACCGGTCCCAGCGGGAACTGGAGGCAATGAAAAAGAAACACAGCCAGTATAGCCACACCGCGAACATGGTCGAGAATCTCAACCCGCTGGTTGGCTGGTTTCATGACGGAAGTAGTCACGATTATGTTTTTCGTTTGATGTGTTGCGGCTCATAACGGGGGGCCGATTCTAATGGATCCGGCCAGTTCGCCCGTGAATGGGCTCAAATGGAGCAGATTTCATACCCATTGGCTCGTTTTTCAAGCGAACGTGGCGCTTCGTCGCCGCCAAGGCCTCCAAGAAACCCGCACCCACACACGTCGCTTCCAACCGCACTTACTGTTTGCGGCGGGGCGGCGGGTTGCCATCGACGCCGGGCGGGGGCTGTTCGTTGGCGAATTGGTCGTCGTCTTTGACTTCCCTTTTCAGGCGATAGAGCTCGGTTTTGAGCTGGGCCAGGACTTCCTTCTGGGAGGGGTCGTTGTACAAATTGTGCAACTCGTCCGGGTCTTTCACGAGGTCGTACATTTCCCACTGCTCTTTCCTCCAGAAATAGATGAGTTTGTGGGTCGTGGTGCGCACGCCGTAGTGGGCGCGGGTGTTGTGGTCGCCGGGGTCGTGGTAATACCGGTAGTAGTAGCTGGTGCGCCAACCGGCAGGGTGCTCGCCCTTGAGCAACGGGACAAGACTGCGGCCCTGCATATCCGCCGGCACCGGAAGGCCGGCGATGTCCATGAAAGTGGGGGCAAAATCGGCGTTGATGGCCATCGAGTCCTGCGCGGTGTGCGCTCCCGCGACGCCTGGCCAGCGCACGAGGAACGGCATTCGCACAGAGGCTTCGTACATGAACCGCTTGTCGTACAGCCCGTGGTCGCCGAGGAAGAAACCCTGGTCGCTGGTGTAAATGACGACGGTATTAGTGCCCAGGCCGTTTTGGTCCAGCCAATCGAGGAGGCGTCCGACGTTGTCGTCCACGGATTGGATGCAAGCGAGGTAATCCTGCAGATAGCGCTGGTATTTCCAGTCGTTCAGGGCGTCGCCAGTGAGAACTTGTTTCTTGCCGTCCACTTCGATTTCGACCTGCGTGGGTTTCGCGTTGAGCCAGGCGTTGCGCTCAGGCCCTTTCAGAGCCGCCGGCGGCACGAGCTTCAGGTCGTGGCGGGTCAGATCGTTGAAAACCTTCTGCGTGCACTCGCGGATGGCGTCGGTGCGCGTGGCGTAACCATCGCGCAAGGTTGGCGGCTCGGGAATATGCCGGACGGCGAACATCGCGCGGTGTTTTTCGTCGGGCTCCCAGGGGCGATGCGGCGCCTTGTGGTGGCACATGAGGAAAAACGGTTTGTCCTTTGGCCGATTCTTGAGGAAGTCGATAGCCAGGTCGGTAATGATGTCGGTCACGTAACCTTTAATCACACGCCGGCGAGCGGGCGTGAGAAAGGCGGGATCGAAATAGACCCCCTGCCCTGGCAAAATCGTCCATTCGTCGAAGCCAGTCGGGTCGCTGCCCAGATGCCATTTGCCGAGCATGCCGGTATGGTAACCTGCGGCCTGTAAATACTTGGCGATGGTAGGTTGCGAGCCGTCAAAACGGTTGAAGGTGGGGACGCCATTGAGGTGGCTGTATTTTCCGGTGATAATCGTCGCGCGGCTCGGGCTGCAGATGGAATTGACGCAGAAGCAATTGTTGAAGCGCACGCCGGCATTCGCCAGGCGATCGAGGTTGGGAGTCTGGTTCACGCGGCTGCCATAGGCGCTGATGGCATGCGCGGCGTGGTCATCGCTCATGATGAACAGAATGTTGGGACGCATGTCGGCGCCCCGGCATACCGGAGCCGCCACCAAAGCCAGGACCAGCAGAGGGATAGACCGCAGAGTTTTCATCCGGTTATTCTGAGGGAGCGGGGTATGAGTGGCAAAGCCTGTTTTGCGCGGAGCGAGAGCAACAGCCAGCGGGCACGGGAGCGTGGATGGCCACGGCCCCGAGCGAACTCCAATGAAGCATCCACCTACGGGGACGTGGCCGTCCCCGCCCCGATGCGGCATTTGAGCCGAGCTATTGCGCGCTCTCCAACACCGCCACCGCCGCGGCATGGCTTTGGGTATGGCTCAGGCTGATGAGCACCGCCCGCGCGGCGCGCGCCTGCAGGAGTGCCTGCCCGCGCTCGTGCAGAATCACGAACGGCTCGCCGCTCTCCTTGCGGGCGACCTCCATGTCCTGCCACCCGAGCTGCGCGCCGATACCGGTTCCGAAAGCTTTGGAGATGGCCTCTTTGGCGGCAAAGCGCGCCGCCAGGAACGGGCCCGGGTCGCGGTGGGACAGACAGTAGTTAATCTCGTTCGGATGCAGAATTCGATTCAGAAAGCGCTCACCAAATTTCTCGTGCGAACTCCGAATGCGCGCAACTTCGATAATATCAATGCCGATGCCCAAAATCATGACGGTCCAAAGTTTCGGGTTTCAAGTCCCAAGCCTCAAGTCTCAAGCCCAAGTGTGCGGCACCAGTGAATACCGCAAGGGTGCTGCTGGACCTTAGACTTGAGACTTGAGACTTGGGACTTGGGACTTGGGACTCGAACCAGGTGGCGTTGCGATCGTTTCGTAGTTCGCCATCAACGCCAACATCTCTTTCACGGCGGTTTGCATGCCGACCGTGAGGGCGCGGCTGACGATGCTGTGCCCGATGTTCAGTTCGACCAAATGAGGAACACGGCGCAGCGTGTTCAGGTTCTGATAGTTCAACCCGTGTCCGGCGTTCACGCGGAGCCCCAGCGCATGGGCCTGGTTCGCGCCGTCGATCAGCCGTTTCAATTCCACTTCGCGCTGGCGTTCGTCCTCAAAAGCCTCGGCGAAAGCGCCCGTGTGAAGCTCGATAAACTGGCTGCCGCAGCGCACCGCCGCCTCTATCTGGACGCGGTCCGGCGCGATGAACAGGCTGACCTCTATCCCGGCGTCGTTCATTCGCTTGCGCGTCTCAGTCAGCGGTGCGAGACTGCCCGCCACGTCGAGGCCGCCCTCGGTGGTCACTTCCTGGCGACGCTCAGGCACCAGGCAGACAATGTTCGGCTTGAGCTTAAGCGCGATCGAGGTGATTTCCGGCGCATTCGCCATTTCAAGATTGAGGCGGTTCTTGATGACTTCCCGCAATTTCCAAACGTCGCGGTCCTGGATGTGCCGCCGGTCTTCGCGGAGATGCGCGGTGATCCCGTGAGCGCCGGCGGCCTCGCAGGCCAAAGCCGCCGCCACCGGGTCGGGCTCGCCCCGTCCGCGTCCGCGATAGCGCGCCTCGCGCACCGTCGCGACGTGGTCGATGTTCACACCTAATTTCAACATTGCAGCGGAATTATCGTTGAGGTGGTCGGGGGCTGCAACCGGTTTTCGAGAGGGTACAGATATACAGATGTTAAGGCCTCAAGTCTCGGGTCAAAACGCCGCGACCGGGAAGTTTCAGGCAAACATTTCACCGCCGAGACGCGAAGAGACGCAGAGCAGCAAGGCAGCGACCGAACCACGCGAAGCGCATGGAGTGCGGTGGCAAGCGGCGCACGACACCGCTTTCGCTTTTGGGCTGAACCGGTGAAAACGATATGGCGAACGAGCAAAACGGCTCCGCCGGAAGCCAAAGCGCCGTCGCCGCTGCGCTCTGCCGGCGCACTCCATAGGCTTCGCGCCGCAGCGAGGACGCAAAAACTCTTGCTTTTTCCCGAGGGTCAAGGACGCTGACGCCGGCCCTGCAACAACGATGGAAAGATAACATGAAACGACCACTGCTCAGAGTGGCGTTGTTTTATGTCGGCGGCATTTTAGCCGCCGACCACGTATCGGTTTCCCCCTGGCTGCTGCTGCCGCTCGCTCTCGGCTTCGCTGCGATTGCACTGGTTTGGGTCCGCGGGCGACCGCTGTTGTTGTGCGGCTTGTCACTCCTGGCCGGCGCGACGAGTCTTACGCTCCATACGGCTATCCTTTCTCCCTGCGACCTTCGTGAGATTCTGGGGGCCGAACCGAACATCGTAAGCGTGCGCGGTTACCTGAGGGAAACGCCGACGCTGCGGGTTTACGAACAGGGAGAAACTCCCTCGTGGCGCACCTTGTGCCGGATCGAGGCCGCCGAATTGCGTCTCAACAAACGGGATTGGCAGCCCGCAACCGGCCGACTGGCTGTGACAACACCTGGTACGCTGACAAACCTTTTCGGCGGCCAAACCGTTGAAGTCAGCGGCGTCGCCGCTTTGCCCAGAGTGGCGACCGCCGAGGGGACTTTCGACTATCGCGCTTATCTCCGCCAGCAGGGCATCTATTACCAACTGCAAGCGCAGTCCGAAGAGGATTGGCACATTCTCCGTTCCCCCGCATCCGCGCCGTTGGCGGACCGGTTCAGCAATTGGGCGCGCCAGGCGCTCGCGCGCGGCCTGCCACGAGAAGACGAACCCCTGCGGCTGGAATGGGCGCTCACACTGGGCTGGAAACCGGCACTGACGGAGGAGGTTTCCGAGCCTTTTGTGCAGGCCGCCACCTACCACATTTTCGCTGTGGACGGCCTGCGGATGGCGATCTTGTTCGGCATTTTCTTTGGGTTGTTCCGCGCGCTGGGTTTGCCGCGAGCCTGGTGTGGCGTGCTACTGCTTCCGTTGATTTGGTTTTACGTCGCGCTCACGGGCTGGCCGGCGTCGGCGATTCGCGCCACGGTGATGCTCACCGTTGTGATTGTAGGCTGGACGTTGAAACGTCCCAGTGACCTGATCAATTCTCTGTTCTGCGCGGCGCTTATCATCCTGGTTTGGGAACCCCAGCAGCTTTTCCAGGCGGGCTTCCAGCTTTCCTTCCTTGTCGTCCTGTGTCTCATCCTGATGCTCGGGCCGTTTTTCGAGCTGTTCCATCGGCTGACTGCGCCGGACCCGCTGTTGCCCAAGGCCCTGCACCCGCGGTGGCCGGCCTTCGTTCAACAGCCGGCGCGGTACGCCGGCGACGTGTTGATGACTTCCTTCGCGGCGTGGATCGGCTCAATACCCCTGGTCGCTTATTATTTCCACATTGTCACCCCAGTCAGCACGCCAGCCAACCTGGTAGCCGTGCCGCTTTGTGGACTTGTCCTGATCAGCAATATCGCCAGCCTGTTGCTGACCGGCTGGTTTCCCGGCGCCGCGGAGCTGTTCAATCACGCCGGCTGGTTTGTGATGGAATGCATTCGCGTAACAAGCCATTGGTTTGCCGGCTGGCCGAAAGCTTACTTCTACGTCCCGGCGCCCAGCCTGTTTACCACCGGCCTCTATTACGCTGTCTTGCTCGCGCTTGTGACAGGTTGGTTACTCAAGCCTGCCCTGAGGGTCTGGAAAATGGCTGGGCTGGGCGTCGGGATACTGTTGTGGGGCTGGACTTGCTGGCACGAGGTCTCAGTGACCCGCCTGACGGTGCTGCCGCTCAACGGCGGCACCGCGGTTTATTGCGATGCACCGGGGCTTCGAAATGATTTCCTCGTGGACACAGGCTCAACCAACTCCGTCCAGTTGGTGACGAAGCCGTTCCTGAAAGCGCAAGGAGTGAACTTGCTGCCCGCATTAGTGCTCACACATGGGGACCTGCGGCACGTTGGCGGCGCGGAGACTACGGCGGACCTGTTCCCGGTCACTCAAATCTGCGCCAGCCCGGTTCGATTTCGCTCGACCGCCTACCGGCGCACCCTGGCGCATTTCCAGCAGACGGATGGATTGGTCCGCACTGTTAGCCGCGACGCGATGGTGGGACGCTGGACCGTTTTGCACCCTGAAAAGTCTGACCGTTTCTCCAAAGCAGACGACGCCGCGATTGTGCTCCGCGGAGCTTTCGGCCATACCCGGGTCCTGCTGCTTTCGGACCTGGGCCGCGCCGGCCAAGACGCGCTGCTCGAACGGACGCCGGACCTCCGCGCCGACATCGTCGTCACCGGTCTGCCCTCCACGGGTGAAGCACTGGGTGATGCCCTGCTCGACCGGATCCAGCCGCGTGTCATTGTCGTCGCAGATTCGGAGTTGCCTGCTTCCGAACGCGCCCGCGCGCCGTTCCGCGACCGCCTGGCACGGAGAGGAATCCCGGTTCTGTACACCCGCTTCACCGGCGCGGCGACCATCGAGTTTCGCGGGAACAATTGGGGAATTCGAACCATGAACGGAAGCAAACTCGATAGCCGCAATCCGGTTCAGCCTGGTTACTGCTTCGGTCGCGTGGCGCGGTCCTGAAGCCAGAGAATGTCCTGATTATAGGGCGAGCGGAACTGGTCGGGAATCTCGGCATCCTGAAGCAACGCGGGCATGGTGCGGTCGTCGCGCCACCGTTTGATTTCGGAATGTCCATCGGCGTACGAAAGGCCCCCGGCCCGGTTATGGTAGCTGCCGGGTAGATCATAAAAACCCACTTGTTCCGGGTGGTCGGGCCAACCGGTCATGTCGGTAGCGAAATTGCCCCAATCGATGCTGTCCTGGCGCATATCCATGAGCAGAAAGATTCCGCTGGGACCGGGATCAACCATCTGCGGCAGCTTCAAATAAACCGTCCAGAGGCTGCCGCCATAGGCGTAGTAATCATTGTCGCCCGACAAGCCGCAATCCATTCCCAGAAAACCGCCTACCCAGATATTCATCGACATGCTGCGAACGCGGGGCAGGCGCTCGCCGTTGACGGTTACGGCGGAGTGGTCGGCGGGGCAGCGCCAAATGGCTGCGGATTTGCCGCAATATGGCCAAATCGGGCTCTTTGCGATGTCCTGGTTGATGTCCCAGTTGGAGGGATTATTGGGATCGAAATCCATCTGGCCTTTGACCCAGGCGTAGGGATCCCTGTCCGGCATCGGCAAAGCCCAATGGCTGGCGTAAGGCAGCGTGTCATTGTTGTCATCGCAGTACAACTTCCAAGCCAAGGTCAATTGTTTGTGATTGGACATGCACTGCAGACCCTGCGCTTTGAGTTTGCCCTTGCCAAGCGCCGGGAGAAGCATCGCGGCAAGAATGGCGATGATGGCAATGACCACGAGCAACTCGATGAGCGTGAAGCCGCCCAGCCCAGGCTTGGGGACGCCAGGCAGGTGGTTTCGAACTCGACGTGTCGGAGACATGATTAAAGGAGTCTAACCCCGTTCGACCAGGTTTCAACCGGGCGAGGAGGAGGAAGCCATTCTCTAGCGCACCGCTGGCTCGAGCACGCGCAGGTCCCCCGCATTGGCGTCGAGGGTCACGCGCACTCCGATGGGGAGGGTGGCATTGTAAGGGATGTGGCCGAAAGGAAGCCCCGATACCACTGGCACTTTCAGAGGGAGCAGACGGTCACGGAACACGTCGTCGAGTGTTTGGCGGTACTCCCTGGTTTTTTTTGCTTTTGGGTCCACGCAGTTTTTATTGATGCCGATAGCGACCCCGGCGACCTGCTGGAGGAGTCCAGCGTTGAGGAGTTGAGTCAGCATCCGATCGAACCGGTAAGGCACTTCGTCGAGGTCCTCGAAAAAGAGGATCGCGTTCCTGAATGACGGTTGATAGGGGGTCCCCAGCGACGCGCAAAGGATGCAGATGTTCCCGCCGAGCAGTGGGCCGGAGGCCACGCCGCGGCGAATGGCACGGACCGTTTTCTTTCCGTAGCCCTGGCAAATACTGCCCGGAGCAACGGGCTGCATCAACGTCCTCAGGAAGCTTTGGAGTGTGAACCTGGGAAAATTGTCCTTCACGAAATCTGAGTTCAGCATTGGGCCGTGAAACGACACCAGGTTGGATTTCCTCAAAAAGGCGCAATGCAGGGAAGTAATGTCGCTGTACCCGACGAAGATTTTCGGGTGCGCGCGGATGACGCCGTAATCCAGCAACGGCAACAGCCGCGCAGTGCCGTAACCGCCGCGCACGCAAACGATGGCTTTCACGCGAGCGTCGAGGAACATACGCATCAGGTCCGCGGCGCGGTCGCGGTCGGAGCCAGCCAGGAACCCCCACCGCTTGCGGACATTGGGAGCCAGTTTGGGTTTGAAGCCAAGCCGTTCCAGGATCTCGACGGAGCGGTCTAAAACATCCGGATTCGGCGGCGCGCTAGCGGGGGCGATGATGCCGACGGTATCGCCAAAGTTCAGGCGCTCAGGTTTGGCAGGCATGCGTCGGGTGTGTAACGGTGCGGCGGGTTGAGTTAGGGTCGTAACTCCGAGCGTGGTTCGCAACCTTCACTGGTTGCGCAAAGGAAGAAGCTGGGCCTTGGTTTGGGTGAAGACGGTTTGGAGGTCGTGCACCAAAGCGGGAGCGCCATCGAGTGAGCCGGCCTGGCCCGTGGTTTCGAGCTTCTGGCAGATTTCGATCAGCCGCCTGGCGCCAAGATTAAGGCTGATGCTTTTGAGCGCGTGGGCGTGGAACGCCAGCTTGGGAGGGTCGTTAACGGACTCGGCGATTTGAGACACGTGCGGCGGGGCTTCGTTGAGGAACAGTCCGATAAGTTCGTGCAGCATATTGGTGCCATCGGTTTGGGGCATGGCGCGCAAATCGGCAATGACCGCCTGATCGAGCAAGCCCTCGGCGGCAACGGAGTTGGCCCGAGCGGTAAACGCCGTGTCGCTCTTGCGGCTCCGGAGCGGGCCCCACTGTTCGAGGGCAGACTGCAGCTCGCCAATCCGTACCGGCTTGGAGATGTAATCATCCATGCCAGCAGCGAGGCATTTTTCGCGGTCGCCCATCAGGGCGTTCCCGGTCATGGCAATGATGCAGGGACGTTTTTCCGCCGGCCAGCGCTGGCAAATCCGGCGCGCGGCCTCGAGGCCGTCCATCTCCGGCATTTGGACGTCGAGGAACAAGAGATCATAAACTTTTTGTTCAAGGGCCTTGATAACTTCGAGGCCGTTGTTGGCGACGTCGGCGCGATAGCCAAGCTTGTTCAGCACACTGAGCCCCACCTTTTGGTTGATAGGGTTGTCGTCGGCCAGCAGCAGGCGAAGCGGCAGGCGGCGGGCAAGATTAGGATCCAGCGTGGGCGCCGCGGGCGCCTTCTTTTCCCGCTGGAGCTGGATGTTCATCGCGCGGCACAAAGCCTCGAGTAACTGCGCCGGGCGAATCGGCTTGTGGACATAAACCGAGATGCCGGCCTCGAGCGGGCGCGTATCGTCGCCGCGGAGCCGGGCATTGGTCAGCAACAACAACGGTAGTTGGCGGCCATAAGGTTGTTGCCGAATCTGGTGTGCCAAGGCCAACCCGTCGGTGTCCGGCAACTGCAGGTCCAGGATGGCAGCATCGAACGGAGCGCTTTGCTCGAGCAGGAGGAGCGCGTCGCGGCTGTTCCGGGCGGCCTCGACCGCCATGCCCCACTGGCGGGCGCGGTGGCCCACAATGCGTTGGTTGGTAGGATTGTCTTCGACCAGCAACAGCCGCCGTCCGGCCAATTGGGCCTGGGGACCTTGCCAGGGCGGAGGCGCGAGCGCGGCCGCGGCGTTGGCCTGGATGGTAAAGTGAAAACTGGCGCCCTGGCCGGCCTCGCTCTCGACCCAAATCTTTCCGCCCAGCAGTTCGGCCAGGCGTTTGGAAATCGCGAGGCCCAGTCCGGTGCCGCCGTAATGGCGCGTCGTCGAGGCATCGACCTGCTGGAAGGATTTGAACAACCGGTTTTGTTTGTCGAGCGGAATGCCGATGCCGGTGTCGCGGACCGAGAAATGCAGCAGCCAATCTTCGGGGTGGCGCAGGAATTCAGTGTCCTGCTTCGCGCCCGGGGCGAGAGTGCGCCGGGAGCGGCCGGCCGCGGCCACCTCGATGACGACCTCGCCCTGGCTGGTGAACTTGACGGCGTTACTGATGAGGTTAACCAGGATCTGGCGCAGCCGGGTAACGTCACTGACGAGAATCTTGGGAATGGCATCATCCACGGAGTAGGCCAAATCGAGGTTTTTGTCCGCCGCCTTGGGCGCGAGGAGATCCAGGGCCTCCTCGATACAGGTGTGGAGTTCGAAGGGGTGGTGTTCCAGTTCGAGTTTGCCGGATTCGATTTTCGAGAAGTCGAGGATGTCGTTGATGATGGTGAGGAGCGCGTCGGCGCTGCTGCGGGTGGCCTCGACGAAGTCGCGCTGTTCGTCGGTGAGGTCGGTGTCGATGAGCAGCGCGGTCATGCCGAGCACGCCGTTCATCGGGGTGCGGATTTCGTGGCTCATGTTGGCCAGGAACTGTGACTTGGCGAGCGTGGCCTCTTCGAGTTTCTGGTTGAGGGAGATGAGGGCGGCATTGCTTTCGATGAGCTGCTGCTGGCTTTCGCGGAGGGCCCGATAGGCGGCATCGCGCTGCAGCACGTTCAGGAAGGCCTTCGAATGATACCGGATGCGGGCGATGAGTTCGATTTTGTCGGGCAGCTTGACGAGGTAATCATTGGCGCCCAGGGCGAAGGCCTGGCCCTTGACCTGCGGATTCTCGTTGGTCGAAAGGACAATGATCGGAATTTCGCGGGTAGCGGAGTTGGCGCGGTATCGGCTGACCAGGGTCAAGCCGTCGATGCCCGGCATGACGAGGTCCTGCAGGATGACCGTGGGTTTGATCTGGCTGGCGATCACCAAGGCTTCGCGGGCGTCGGCACAATAATGGAAGTCGATGTCGGGCTGGTTGGCCAGAGCGCGGCGAACGGCCTCGCAGACCATCGACTGATCGTCCACGAGAAGCACCATGACGTGGTAATCGGGCAAACCCACGAGGCGGTGGTGTTCGAGTTCGGACCGAAAACTGACGACAGGCTCAGACATGGGCTCTGGTTTTGCGCGCCAACGCGGCCAGGCGCGGGCCAATTTTGCCGAGCGGCAGGATTTCCCTGGCCGCCTGGAGATCGGCCGCCGCCTTGGGCATGCCATAAACGGCGCTGGTGGCCTCGTCTTGTGCGATCGTGTGATGGCCATTGCCGCGAAGGGCGCGAAGCCCCGCCGCGCCGTCCCGCCCCATGCCAGTGAGAAGCACGCCGACGATTTCGCCCGGCCAGAACCGATCAACGCTCTTGAAGAACACATCAATGGAAGGCCGATAAGAGCAATCGGCAGGCTGCCGTGTATAGGCCAATTGTGTCGGGTGAGAAAGGACCAGATGGTCGTCCCGCCCGGCCAGAAGGACGGTGCCGGGCTGCGGGCGGTCGCCGTCTTGCGCCAACCGAACCTTGAGGAAAATCTGGCCACCGCGCCAGGGGGCGAGTCAGG